>Ga0210040_10004490_pt1 | contig 18205 bp, 18 predicted proteins | sample CryGeyCG12114_NA_FD_185462 | JGI IMG/M metagenome (GOLD analysis project Ga0210040, IMG submission 185462) | Groundwater microbial communities from aquifer - Crystal Geyser CG19_WC_8/21/14_NA (SPAdes) (version 2) | ecosystem: Environmental > Aquatic > Deep subsurface > Groundwater | place: USA...
GGGTCCAGCCGGTAGCCCAGCCCCCGCACGGTGACGACCAGGCTCGGTGCGCTGGGATCCCGCTCGACCTTGGTCCGCAGCCGGCGGATGTGCACGTCCACCAGCCGCTCGTCCCCGAAGAACCCGTGCTCCCAGACGCGCTCGAGCAGCGCCTGACGGCTGAGCACCCGGCCGGCGGAGGCGGCGAGTTCGCACAGCAGACGGAACTCGGTGAGGGTCAGGGGGAGCTGGTCCTCGCCGCGGTGGACGGTTCCCCGGTCCGGTCGCAGGACCAGCGGCGCGGTCGGGTCCGGGTCCAGGAGCAGCTCGTTCGGCCGGTCGCCGGCGCCGCCGGCCCGGCGACGCAGGGCCCGCAGCCGCGCGGTGATCTCCTTGACCTGGAAGGGCTTGGTCACGTAGTCGTCCGCACCGGCCTCCAGCGCCGCCACGATGTCGTGGGTGTCGGCCCGGGCGCTGACCACGACGATCGGGAGGTCGTGGCTCCGGCGGACCGCCCGGATCACCGCGAAGCCGTCCATCGCCCCGAGCATCAGGTCGACGAGCATGAGGTCGGGGGCGTCCGCCGTCACCTGGCGGCAGGCGTCCTCACCGGTGGCCGCCTCGGCGACGCTGTAGCCCTCGTCCTCCAGGGCCCAGCGCAGCGGGGTGCGGATGTGGTCGTCGTCCTCCACCAGGAGCAGGCGCGGCGACACGCTGGCCATGCTGCCACCGCCCGCTGGCCGGAGCGTGGTCCGCGCGGGAGCCGTCACACGATCGCAAAGCAACGGAGAGCAGGACCGCAAGGTCCACCGCCCACCCTCGGAGGTGTCCGCCCGTCCATTGCCAGCCGCGAGGGAGCGTCCACGATGGCCGTCGCCACCGCGGGTCGTCCGGCACCGTCGGAGGCCCGTCCGCGTCCCGGTGCCGACGGTGAGGTGGTGGTGCAGCTGACCGACGAGTTGCTCGCCGACGGGCTGGCCGACCTGCGTTGGCTGCTGCACGACGCGCTGCTGGCCGGCGCCCGCCGCCTGGTGGTCGACCTGGGCGGGGTGCGGCAGCTCTCCAGCACGGCGGTCGCCAGCTTCCTGTGGGCGCACCGCACCTGCCGGGCCCGGGGCGGCGCCGTCGTGCTGCGGGGCGTCAACCGGCGCACCGACGACCTGTTGCACCGGACCGGGCTGTGGCGGGTCCTGCAGGTGGAGGCGGCCGACCGTCGATCTGCGCGCTGACCGCTCGCCGCGTCCACCACCGGGCTGCGCGGGGCGCTGCGATCGATCCCGCGTGGGTGGTGCTGGCCGTCGAGTTCGCGGCGGCCGGCCCGCGGTGCTCCGCCGGCTCGCCGAGCTGCTGCGCGAGGTCGCCTGGCAGGACCGGGCCGCTCCGTCGACGGACTGCTGCTGGGCTACGTGGCCGCGCTCGTCGCCACCGCCGGCGACCCCACATCGGCCTCGCAGAGACCCGCGCAGGGCAGGGCGCCGTGCAGGGCGCGCTGGCCGGCAGGCGGCCCGCATCCCGTTCCCGAGGCGCGGTCGCAGCCGCCCAGCGGGCCGGCCGGACCACGCTCGGCTCAGGTGCCGGGTGTCGCCTCGGCAGGGGCGTTCCAGAGGAGCAGCCGGTCTCCTGCGTCCGCCATCGAGTCGCTCAGGGTGGAGAGGACGTCCAGGCCGACGCCGTCGGCGGCCTGGACGCCGGCCAGGTCGAGGACCACCGTGGAGTGCCCCTGACGACGCAGGCCCTCGACGGTCCCGAGGAGCAGGTCGGCCCCCTGCGGGGTGAGGTGGCCGCTGACGCGGACCCTCCCGCGGCGACCGTCCATCACCTCGGTGAGCGTCTGGGCGACAGCAGGGCGTGGGCGCGGGGTGGGGGCCATGTCGTCCTCCGGGTCTCTCGTGACGGGCGATGGACGAGGGTCGGGGACCACCACGTCGGTACTGCGGTCCGCCCAGGACCGAGACTGGCAGCCGCGAACGGCCGACGACAGCCCCCCGGGCCAAGCGTCATGGACCCTTCACATGCCCCCGGGTCCGCCCCGCCGCGTCGGGTGCGGGTCCCGTCGTCGTCCTCCGCGGCGCACGTCATGGACCAGGCCGCGGCTGGCCTCGTACCGTCGCGTGGTCAGACCTGGGGTGCCCTGCGCGGGCAGCCGCCCCCGGCGGGGCCGCTGCTCGTCCGGCCCGCGGATGCCGCATGATGGGACCGTTCAGATCGTGCGCAACATGCTGCGCGCTCGCCAGTCGCGGTGCTCGGGGGAACTACGTGGGCGTGGACGTGGGCGACGTCGGTCGCGCCTCCGAGGAGGACTACGCCGCGGTCTTCGCGGCGCTGCCCACCGCCTACCTGGTGATGAGCCCGGACCTGACGATCGTGGACGCGAACCCGGCGTACCTGCAGCTGCTCGGCCGCACGCGCCCGGAGCTGGTCGGCCGGTACGTCTTCGACGCGTTCCCGCCTGCTCCGGAGGCTCTGGACGCCAACGGCGTCAACCCGCTGCAGACCTCGTTCGAGCGCGCCCGCGACACCGGCGCGCCGGACCACATGCCGCTGTTCCGGTACGAGGTGCTCGACCAGGAGACGGGCCGCCCGGTCCCGCGCGCCTGGTCCCTGATCAGCGCGCCCGTCCTCGATGAGACCGGTCGTACCCGGCTGGTGCTGCAACGCGTGGAGGACGTGTCGGAGTACCTCGCCGAGCGGGAGCGGCTCGCCGAGAGCCGGGAGGACGGCAGCTGGGCCCGGCTCGACGGGCTCGAGGCCGACCTGTTCGCCCGCACGCAGGAGCTCCAGGCGATGCTCGCGTCGCGGGAGGCGGCGACCGGCCGGCTGGCGGCCATGGCGCAGGTGGTGCTCCAGCTGACCGAGGCCGAGTCCGCCGGGGACATCACGAACATCCTCGCGGAGGCCGGTCTCGCGGCCATCGGCGCGGACGGCGGGGCGATCGCGCTGCGCGACGACGACCGCGGCGTCGTCCACCTGACCATGACCCCGTCCCTCGGGTCGGGGACGCAACGGCGGTTCGGCACGATCGACCTGGACAGCCGACTGCCCGCCGCGTGGACGGCCCGCACCGGGGAGACCGTGGTGTACCAGACCCAGGCCGAGGCCGAGGCATGGTCACCGGAGATGCGGGAGGCGTTCGAGCAGTCGGGGCAGCGGTCCTGGATCACCGTCCCGCTGTCGGCGAGGGGGCGCCTGCTTGGCTCCTTGCTGGCCGGCTGGACGGTGGAGCGCACCTTCTCCCGCGACGAGGTCGACCTGGTGCAGGCCTTCGCCGCCCAGTCCGCGCAGGCCCTGGACCGGCTGCAGGCCCTGACCCGGGAACGCCGGACCGCGGAGCGCAGCCGGCAGCTGGCCGAAGAGCTGCAGCGCGGCATGCTGACCGAGCCGTTCCAGCCCGACCACTGCCAGATCGCGGTCCGGTACCTGCCGGCCACCGGCGCCGCCCAGGTCGGCGGGGACTGGTACGACACGTTCCTGCAGGCCGACGGGGCGGTGAACCTGGTCATCGGCGACGTCGTCGGCCACGACACCGGAGCCGCAGCGACGATGGGACAGCTGCGCAGCCTGCTGCGCGGCATCGCCGTGGCGGGCGGCTCGAGCCCAGCGCAGGTGCTCGACACCCTCGACAGCGCCGTCGTCCAGCTCGGCCTGGACACCTATGCCACCGTCGGCATGGGTCGGCTGGAGCAGACCGCCGAGGACGCGAGCCGAGGTGTCGCCCGGCTGCGGTGGGCCAGTGCCGGCCACCCGGCCCCGGTGGTGCTGGACGCGCAGGGCGGGCTCATCGACGTCCCCGACGTCCCTGGCCGACTGATGCTGGGCGTCGACGCCGCCAGCACCCGTGGGCAGGCCGTCGTGGACCTGCCGCCCGGTGCGACGGTGCTGCTGTACACCGACGGGCTGGTCGAGCGCTCCGGCAGCGACCTCGACGTCGGTGTCGGTCGGCTGCACCGGCTGGCCACCGAGCTGGTGCACCACCCGCTGGAGGAGCTCTGCGACCAGGTCCTCGAGCGCCTGGTCGAGGGACACCCCGCCGACGACGTCGCCCTCATCGCCGTCCGGCTGCACCGGACACCGCCCGCCGCGCCCGGTCAGCACGACCTCCCGGAGGAGGACCGTGGCCGTGACCAGTCGGCAGCGTCAGCGCCCCTCCGCACGTCAGGAGACGACACGACCGTGAGCGGCCCCCGCCAGACCCCGGCGGAGTACGCCGAGGCCTACGCGTCCTGGCACGGTGACAGCCCCGTCCCCGCAGGGGCCGAGACCCGGCTCTCGCTGCAGCTGGAGTCGCTGCGCGGCCTGAGCGCCGTGCGCCGGCAGGTCCAGCGCTTCCTGCTGTCCTCGCTGGGTGCCGAGCCGGACGAAGACCCGGCCCCGGCGGTCGAGGACGCCGTCGAGCGCGCGGTCCTGGTGATCGACGAGCTCACGTCCAACGCCCTGCGCCACGGCTCACCACCCGCCGGCCTGCACATCGGTGACGACGACGGACGGTGGATCGTCATCGTCAGCGACGGTGCCCCCGAGCAGGCGCCCACGCCGGCCAGGGAACGTCCCGCCGGGCAGGGTGGCTACGGCCTCTACGTGATCGCCGACCTCACCGCCGAGCACGGCGTCCACTACGAAGCCGACCGGAAGCTGGTCTGGGCCTGCCTCGTCAAGCCCTGCTGAGCCCCGCTCCCTGCACCACCCACCCCAGGGCCGCCGCACGCGAGCCGTGGCTCGCCCGTGGGGGTGGCCGGCCCGGGCGCGCCGACCTGCTCAGCGTTCCCGAGCGGCGAACGGCCCGGAGATGGCCGCCCACTGCAGCAGCATGATCGTCTTGGCGTCGGCGATCCGGCCGTCGGCGATCTGCGCGAGCGCGTCGTCGAAGGGCAGCTCGCACACCTCGATCTCCTCGCCCTCCTCGACCAGACCACCACCCCGGCCGGCTCGCGTGGCGGGGGAGTAGGGCGCGGCATGGAAGTGCAGGCGTTCGGTGACCGAGCCCGGGCTCATGTAGACCTCGAACACCGGTTCCAGCTCGCCGATGACGACGCCGAGCTCCTCGGCGGCCTCGCGCCGGACGGCGGACGCCGGGTCGTCGTCGTCCAGCAGGCCGGCCGCGGTCTCCAGCAGCATCCCGTCGGGGTGGCCGTTGACGTAGACGGGGAAGCGGAACTGCCGGGCGAGCAGCACGGTCCGGCGGTCGGGGTCGTAGAGCAGCACGGTGGCGCCGTTGCCCCGGTCGTAGGTCTCCCGCTGCTGGGTCCGCCAGCTCCCGTCGCCGCCGCGCACCTCCAGGGTGGTGCGACGCAGCACGTGCCACGCGGCGGCGAGCACCTCGACGTCGGTGACCCGGACGTCGGGGTTGCCGGTGAGGTCCCGCCCGGCCCGGTCCAGCCCGGTCCGGCCGCGCCCGTCCGGGACGTCCACGCCCGGCACGCCCCGCCCGGGACCCACGGCCGCGAGGGAGGGCGGCGTGCTCACGCTGCGGCCGGCGCGGTCACGCCCGGGACGTCCTCGAGACGGTGGTACACCGGGAGCCCGCGGTCCCGGGCGATGGCGACGTCCTGGTCAGCGCCGGTCGACTCGCCGGGCAGCCGCAGGACCGCGTCGCAGCGGGCCAACAGCCGTTCGGCGGCCGGGTAGAGCACCTGCTCCGCCAGGGGGTCGTCGATGCCGGCGCCGGCGCTGCGGAGCACCGGGAGGGCGACCCACTCGCCGATCATCGGGACGTGCCCTGCCTGGAAGAGCGGCCAGGCCGCCTGCTCGAGGGCGGCCAGGTTCGCGGCTCTGAGCGCGGGGTCGTTGCCGGTCCCGGATCGGTACGGGCCGGCGATCAGGATGAGCAACTGCTGGTCGGGGATCGTCATGTCGACACAGTACGATCAAACGTGCATCACTCGGAAGCAACATGCAGACAGGATGTGGTGGTCGTGCTCGTGACCGAACGGCGCGAGTTCCTGCTGGGCCGGTTGCGCCGGGACGGGCGGGTCATCGCCAAGGACGTCGCCGCCGAGCTGGGGATGAGCGAGGACAGCGTGCGGCGTGACCTCAGGGAGCTGGCTGCGGCCGGGTTGTGTCAGCGGGTCTACGGCGGGGCCGTCCCGGCGTCGCCCGCGGTGGCGGACTACGCGACCCGCCAGGGCGTTGCCGTGGACAGCAAGGCGCGGGTGGCCGCGGCGGCCGCCGGGCTGATCGAGCCGGGGAGCACGGTGATCCTCGACGGCGGCACGACCGCTCTCGCCGTCGCCGCCGCCCTGCCCGGCGACCTGGACGCGACGATCGTCACGCACAGCCCCACCGTGGCGTCCGCGCTGGTCGCCCACCCCGGCGTCGAGGTCTACCTGCTGGGTGGCCGGCTCTTCAAGCACTCGGCGGTGACCTGCGGTGCGGCCGCGGTGGAGGCCGCCGCAGCGGTCCAGGCGGACCTGTTCCTGCTCGGGGTCACGGGCGTGCACCCGGACAGTGGGCTCACCACCGGGGACCCCGACGAGGCGGCGATGAAGCGTGCGCTGTCCCGGCGGGCTGCCGACACCTACGTGCTGGCCAGCAGCGAGAAGATCGGGGCGGCGTCCCGGTTCGCCGTCCTGCCCCTCGCCGCGGTCGCCGGCGTCGTGACCGATGCACCTCCCGCGCACGAGGTCGTGGCGCGGCTGGTGCAGCTGGGTGTGCCGATCGTCCAGGCAGGCACGGGCACCGACTGAGGACGCCGGCCGTCATCGCGCCGAACACCACCGTGCTCCAGTGGCACCCTCGCCCGGCGTCCCTCGACGGCGGGCTGCCAGGCTGTCCGTCCAGCACCTCGACACCGCCTCCAGGAGGAGCACGTGCCCACCACGGTCAAGGCCTACGCCGCCACGTCCGCGACCGACCCGCTGACGCCGACCACCATCGAGCGCCGGGACGTCGGCCCGCACGACGTGCGCATCGACATCCGGTACGCCGGCATCTGCCACTCCGACATCCACACCGCCCGCGGCGAGTGGGGTGCGACGAACTACCCGATCGTGGTCGGCCACGAGATCGCCGGCGTCGTCGCCGAGGTCGGCGCCGAGGTCACGAAGTTCGCGGTGGGCGACCGGGTCGGCGTCGGCTGCATGGTCGACTCCTGCGGGGAGTGCCAGTACTGCCGCCGCGGCGACGAGCAGTACTGCGTGCAGGGGAACATCCAGACCTACGGCGGCGTGGGCAAGGACGGCGTGCCCACCCAGGGCGGCTACTCCCAGGCCATCGTCGTCACCGAGGACTTCGTGCTGCGCATCCCGGACGGCCTCGAGCTCGACGTCGCCGCTCCGCTGCTGTGCGCCGGCATCACCCTCTACTCCCCGCTGCGGCACTGGGGTGCCGGTCCGGGCAAGCGGGTCGCCGTGGTCGGCCTCGGCGGACTGGGCCACATGGGCGTGCAGCTGGCCCACGCCCTGGGCGCGGAGGTCACCGTGCTGTCGCAGTCCCTGAAGAAGCAGGAGGAGGGTCTGCGGCTGGGCGCCGACTCCTACTTCGCGACGAGCGACCCGGACACCTTCACCCGGCTGGCCGCCTCGTTCGACCTGATCCTCAACACGGTCAGCGCGTCCATCGACGTGGACGCCTACCTGTCGCTGCTGGCCGTCGACGGCACGATGGTCAACGTCGGCGCACCGGAGCACCCGCAGTCGGTGCACGCCTTCTCGCTGCTGACGCGGCGCCTCTCCTTCGCCGGCTCGACCATCGGCGGCATCCGGGAGACCCAGGAGATGCTGGACTTCTGCGCCGAGCACGGCATCACCGCGCTCATCGAGACGATCGGCGTGCAGCAGGTCAACGAGGCCTACGAGCGGGTCCTCGCCTCCGACGTGCGCTACCGCTTCGTCATCGACACCGCCACGCTCGACTGAGCCCGCGTCGCCGCCCCGACCGGCCCGGGCGTGACCCGGAGCCGGTCGCGGCGGGCACGCCGGCTGCCGCCGGAGCGCTCAGGCGTCCGGGCCCGCGGACGTCGGCAGCTGCTCGGGGCCGGTGGTGCAGGCTGGGCGCCGTCGACCGTTCGGCCGGGAGGCCAGATGAGGGCACGGCGTACTGCCACGGTGGTCGGTGGGGGACTGGCCGGGTTGACCGCGGCGACGGCGCTGGCCCAGGCCGGCTGGCGGGTCCTCGTGCTCGAGCGCGCCGCCGGCTTCGGCGAGGTGGGCGCTGGGCTGGCGATCACCAGCAACGGGATGGCCGCCCTGGACGCCCTGGGCATCGGTGCGCAGGTGCGCGCGGCCGGGCACGAGACGTTCGCAGCGGGCATGCGGGACCGACATGGCCGGTGGCTGCTGCAGATCCCGGCCCCGTCGGGCGGGTCGCCGGGGCTGAACCGGGCATGGGGCGTGCACCGGCAGCGCCTCCATGCCGCGCTGCTCACCGCCGCGGCGGAGTGCGACCTGGTCACCGGTGCCCGGGTCACCGGCGTGCAGCCCGGTGACCCGGACGGCGCCCAGGCCTCCGTGACGTGGTCGGACGGCGCCGGCGAGCACACCCACCCCTCGGACCTGGTGGTCGCCGCCGACGGCGTCCGCAGCAGCGTCCGCGGCGCCGTCCTCGCCCGCGAGGCCCCGGCGCTGCGGTACAGCGGCTGGACCTGCTGGCGGGCGGTGGTGGACGGCGACGACGCCGACGCAGGTGGCTTCACCGCCCACTGGGGTCCGTCGACGGAGTTCGGCGCGGTGCGGATCAGCGACACCCAGGTGTACTGGTACGGCTACGTCCGCCACCCCGCCGAGCAGCCGCTGGCCGACGAGCTCGGTGCGGCGGTGCAGCGGTTCTCCGACTGGGCGCCCGAGGTGCGGGCCACCGTGGCCGCGACCAGGGCGGCGCAGCTCCTGCGGCACGACGTCCACCACCTGCCCGGAGGGCTCCCCACCTACGTGCGTGGGCGGACCGTCCTCATCGGCGATGCCGCCCACGCCATGCTGCCGACGATGGGACAGGGCGCCAACACCTCGCTGGAGGACGGCGTCTGTGTCGGGCTCCTCATCGCGCGGCCGGTCGACGCCGGGACGCCCCTGCGCACGGTCCTGGCCGGCTTCGACCGTGCCCGCCGCCCGCGGTGCCGCCAGATCGCCCGTCGCTCGCTGCAGACGGCCCGCTTCGGCGCCCACCTCCCCGGCGGTCCGCTCCAGGTGCTCCGCGACCGGGCGCTGCGGGCGGTACCGGCGGGGCCGGCGGTGGCCGCAGGCACCGCCGTCCTCCGCTGGCGACCGCCGGCACCGTGAGCCGGGGAGCACCGGGACGACGGATGGTGGCGCGGCGTCGCGCACCCGGACCGCCGTCGAACAGGCGCTGGGCGTACCGCCGGTTGGTGTGCCCGTCGGCGACGGGGAGGATGGGACCGTGGGCTTCACACAGCAGCGGCGGCCATGACCGAGAACGCGCCCCGGGCTGACTGGTCGGACGAGCCCGTGATCCGCCCCGCTCCGCACCGGTGGCTCTGGTACGCCTTCGGCGGGAGGCTGCCGGCCCGGAACCGCGGGTGGGTCCTGCACGACACCACGACCCGTAGCTGGGGCTACCGGCACGTCGCCCGCAGCCTGGTGCAGATGTCGGTCCCGGTCCTCCTGGTCATGACGCTGCTGCCCGCCGACCTGGGCCTGCGCGCTGCCGCGGCGGGCGGCGGTGTGTTCCTCGGGCTGTTGTTCTCCCTGGCCTACATGCCGGAGACCACCGAGCACCGTGTCGTGAAGGCCGGCTACCCGGCCGGGCTGGCCACCGCCATCCGGGACCGCGCCGGCACGGCGAAGCAGGACCGGGAGACCGAGCGCAAGCACGCCGCGGCGGCCAAGCGTGCGGCCCGCTACCAGAAGCGCATGGGCGGCTGAGCAGCCGTTCCTGGTCAGCCCGGTCAGCCCATCACTCGCGGCCCGGGTCACCGCCGCAGCCGACGGCGCGGTGTCCGCTGCCGCGGACCGAGCTCCACCAGCGGTGACCCGGACCCGCCGGGTGCAGTGGCGTCAGTCGGCGCCGACACCGCGGCCGGGTGCGCTCATGTCACCGGTCCCCGGCGTTCCCTCGGCCAGGCCGTAGCGCAGGTACACCGTGCCCTTCGGGCCGGCCACGGGCGGGTGGAGCAGGGCGACGTTGGTGGGCACCGCGCCACCGTCGAACACCTTCTTCCCGACGCCGAGCACGATCGGGTGCACCCACAGGTCCAGCCGGTCGAAGAGCTTCTCGCGCAGCAGGGTCTGCACCAGGTCCAGGCTCCCGACGACCGCCACGTGCTCGTGCCGGTCCCGGATCTCGCGCACCGCGCCGGCCAGGTCCGGGCCGAGCTGGCTGGACCCGGCCCAGGAGAGCTCGGGCCGGCCCCGCGAGGCCACGTACTTCGGCACGCGGTTGAAGAGGGCGGCGATCCCGTCGTCCGGACCGCCCTGCTGGTGCGGCCAGTAGGCGGCGAAGATGTCGTAGGTCCGCCGGCCGAGCAGCAGGGCGTCGGTGCCCTCGTAGGCAGCGCCGACCTGCGCTCCGGCTACCTCGTCCAGCAGCGGCGCCTGCCAGCCGCCGAACGGGAACCCCGCAGGGTCCTCCTCGGGCCCGCCGGGCGCCTGCCCGACCAGGTCGAGGGTGGCGAACAGCTCGATGTGGACCAGTCCCATGTCCAGCTCCTGACGCGTCGTCGTGTCGGTCGAGGTGGAGACCGGTGCGCGCCGCCGGACTCATCGCCGGGACCGGGCGACCGACGGCGCCGGGCTTGACCTTGACGCAGGGTCAGGGCTGGACGCTGGCGCCATGACGACGACATCAGCCATCGAGATCGCCGGGCTCACCAAGTCCTACGGCGACTCCGCGGTGCTCCGGGGCGTCGACCTGCGCGTCCCCGCGGGCACGGTCCTCGCGCTGCTCGGCGCCAACGGCGCGGGCAAGACCACGGTGGTGCGGATCCTGTCCACCCTGCTCCGGGCCGACGGCGGGACCGCGACCGTCAACGGGTACGACGTCGCCACCCAGCCCGGGGAGGTCCGCGGGTCGATCAGCCTCACCGGCCAGTTCGCCGCCGTCGACGAGGTCCTCACCGGGCGGGAGAACCTCGTGCTCATCGCCGAACTGCGACACCTCCCGGACGCCGGTGCGGTCGCGGACGGCCTGCTCGCCCGGTTCGGCCTGACCGAGGCCGCCGGACGACGGGTGGCCACCTGGTCGGGCGGGATGCGGCGTCGCCTGGACATCGCGATGAGCCTGATCGGGGACCCGCCGGTGCTCTTCCTGGACGAACCGACCACGGGCCTGGACCCCCAGTCGCGGATCGAGGTCTGGCAGACGGTCCGGGAACTGGTCGGCCGGGGCACCACCGTGCTGCTCACCACGCAGTACCTCGACGAGGCCGAACACCTCGCCGACCGGATCGCGATCCTCCGGGACGGACGGATCATCGCCGACGGCAGCCTCGCCGAGCTCAAGCAGCTGCTGCCGGCGGCGAAGGTCGAGTACGTCGAGAAGCAGCCCACCCTGGAAGACGTCTTCCTGGCCGTCGTCGGCTCCGCCCGGGACGAGTGAGGACCCACCCATGACCACCACCCACGTCGCCCGGGACACCACCGTCCTGCTGAAGCGGTCCCTCCGGCACGTCCTGCGCAGCCCGGACACGATCATCACCACGGCGGTCACGCCGATCGCCATGCTGTTGCTGTTCGTCTACGTCCTCGGTGGCGCGATCGAGGTCGGCGACGGCGACTACGTCGACTACCTGTTGCCCGGCATCCTGCTCATCACCGTCGCCTCCGGCATCGCCTACACCGCCTTCCGGCTGTTCACCGACGTCTCCGGCGGCATCTTCGAGCGGTTCCAGTCGATGCCGATCGCGCGGTCGGCGGTGCTGTGGGGCCACGTGCTCACCTCCGTCGTCGCCAACCTGATTTCGCTCGTGCTCGTCGTCCTGGTCGCGGTGGCCATGGGGTTCCGCTCCGGCGCCGGCGTGCTCGCCTGGCTCGCGGTGGCCGGGATCCTGGTGCTGTTCACCCTGGCGCTCACCTGGCTGGCCGTCATCCCCGGCCTGACGGCGAAGACCATCGACGGGGTCAGCGGGTTCTCCTATCCGCTGGTCTTCCTGCCGTTCATCAGCTCGGCGTTCGTGCCGACCGAGGGCATGCCGGGCCCGGTGCGCTGGTTCGCCGAGCACCAGCCGGTCACCCCGATCGTCGACACGCTGCGCGACCTGTACGCCGAGCAGCCGGTCGGCCACGAGGGCTGGCCGGCGATCACCTGGTGCGTCGGCTTGCTGCTCGTCGCCCACGCGCTCGCGATGAGGACCTACCGAAGGAAGATCGGCTGACGCCGACGGAGCAGAGGGGGACCCGGGGTCGATGCTGACCATCAGCCAGCTCGCCGCGTACGCCGGCGTGACGGTCCGCGCCGTCCGGCACTACCACGCCAAGGGCCTGCTGCCCGAGCCCGAGCGGGACCACTCCGGCTACCGGCGCTACGACGCCGCAGCCGTGGTCGAGCTCATCAGGATCCGCACGCTGGCCGATGCCGGTGTGCCGCTGTCCCGGGTGCGCGAGCTGCTGGCAGCGGGGGAGGAGGAGTTCACCGCGGCGGTGGCCGACGTGGACCGGCGGCTGCGGGCCGAGATCCGCCAGCGCCGGCGCCACCGGGTGCGGATCGCCCAACTCGCGGCGGGGGACAGCCTGGCGCTGCCGCCGGAGGTGGTCGGCTACCTGGACCGGATGCGTGACCTCGGGTTCCCGGAGCCGCTGATCGAGATCGAGCGCGACAGCTGGATCCTCATCGCGGCACGACTGCCCGAGCAGGTGCCGGCCCTGATGGCGGTCAAGCGCCTGCAGATCGAGGACGAGCCGTTGCGCCGGTTGTACCTCGACCTCGGGGACCTGGCCGACTGCGCGCCCGACGACCCGCGGCTGCCCTCGCTGGTCGACCGGGTGGAGGCGTTCCTCGAGGCGGCAGGAGCCGCCGCGTTCCTCGAGGCGGCAGGAGCCGCGGTGAGCGGCGTGGCGGAGGAGCAGCCGATCAGCGACGACCTCGTCGCCCTCCTGGACGCAGCGTTCGTCGACGCCTTCCCGTGCGCGCGGCGGCTGCTGCAGCTCCTCGCCGAGCGTGGCTGGACCGGCTGGACCGACATCAGGCGGATCGACCCGGCGCCCTGACGCCCCGAGGGCGCAGGTCAGCCGCGGCCGACCAGGCCCGCGCCGACCATCCAGTCGAGCGCGACGTCGCCGGGGTCCTCGCCGTCCACGTCCACCCGGGCGTTGAGGCCCTGCAGCACGTCGTTGGTGAGCAGCGGGGTGATCTCGGCGAACAGCCCGGCCAGCTCCGGGTGCTCGTCCAGCGTCGGAGTGAGCAGCACCGGCGCCACGTTGTAGTTGGGAAAGAAGGCGCGGTCGTCCTCCAGCACGGTCAGGTCCAGTGCCGGGATCCGGCCGTCGGTCGTGAACACCTCGCCGAAGTTGCAGGCTCCCTGGTCGGTGGCCTCGTACACCGCGCCGGTGTCCAGCGTGCGCACGTTGTCCCGCGGCACGCCCTGGGCCTCGCCCAGGACCAGCCCGTACGTCTCCAGCATCGGCACCAGCCCGTCGTTGCGGCTGGCGAACTCGCTCTCCACGCAGAAGGAGCGCTCCTCGACCGGCAGGGACGCGACCTGGGACAACGTGCTGATCCCGCCCAGCTGGGCCACGGCCTCGCTGCGGACGGCGAACGCGTAGGTGTTGTTCGCCGGCGCCGGCGGCAGCCAGGTCAGGCCGTTCGCCTCCTCGGCGTCCCGGACGGCGACGTACTGCTGCTGCGGGTCCACGATGGGCTCGGTCTCGCCCAGGTAGGAGAGCCAGGCGGTGCCGGTGTACTCCCACTCCATGTCGATCTCACCGTCGACCATGCCCTGCCGCGCGGGGACCGAGCCGGGGATGTTGGTGCGGTCCAGGACGTCGAAGCCGGCCACCTGCAGCGCGATCACCGCGATCTTCCCCAGCACCAGCTGCTCGGTGAAGTTCTTCGACCCCACCACGATCTCCGCGCCGTCCACGCCGTCCAGCGGCTGGATGCTGCCGGGCGAGGCGGCGGGGGTGTACTGGGTGGCGGTCTGCAGGCCGCACCCGGCGACGAGGGCGAGCGCCAGCGCGCCGAGCGCGGCCGACCGCGCCGTGCGGTTGGGGGTGCGGGTGCGCATCAGAATCCCTTCGGCCGGGCGACGTGCTCGACGACGCGCCCGGCCCAGTCGATGGCCAGCGCGAGCAGGGCGACGAGCACGGCGCCGCTGATCAGCAGGCTGTTGAGGGAGAGGTTGATCCCGGTGGTGATCAGCAGGCCCAGACCGCCGCCGCTGATGAAGGTCGCCAGCGTCGCGGTGCCGACCAGCAGCACCAGTGCGGTGCGCACCCCCGCGAGGATCACCGGCACGGCCAGCGGCAGTTCCACCCGGCGCAGCACGGCGACGGCGCTCATGCCCATGCCGCGCCCGGCCTCGACCAGCCGCCGGTCGACGCCCTGCAGGCCGACCATGGTGTTCCGCAGCACCGGGAGCACCGTGTAGGCCACCAGTGCGACCACCGCCGACCGGAAGCCGAAGCCGAGCCAGGTGGCCAGCAGCACGAAGAGGCCGATGGCCGGGGTGGCCTGGCCGGTGTTGGCCACGGCGAGGACCACCGGCGCGGCCCGCCGCAGCGGGCCGCGGGTCAACAGCACCCCGACGGGGATGCCGATCGCGAGCACGACCACCGCGGCGACGACGGTGAGCTGCAGGTGCTCCAGCACGCTCCGGCTCAGCGCAGCCCAGCCGAGCTGGCGCTGCTCGGTGTCGCTGAGGTCGGCGGTCGATCGCCACACCACGAAGGCCAGGACGCCGGCGAGCACGAGGACCGGCTGGACCAGCAGGCCGCGCCATGCGTTCCGGCCGGTGGGCGACCCGCCACCGACCGTGCTGGTCAGCGTCTGCGGGTCCTCGGTCCCGACGCCCGCCGTCATCCCTGCACCTCGTCCCGGGTCCGCTGGATGGCGGCCATCACCGTCTCCACGACCATCACGCCGGCGACCCCGTCCCGGCCGGTCACGACGACGCCGCCCTGGCTGGCGGCGAGCATCGTGTCCAGCGCGTCGTTCAGGGTGGAGCGCAGGTCGACGACGGGGAGCCGCTGGTCCACGGTGGCCGGGACGGTGGACGCCCGGGACAGTTCGGCCACCGACGGCCAGCTGATCGGCCGGCCGCGGCGGTCGACGACCACCACGTACTGCTCCCCGGCGGCGCTGGCGCGGCGGACGACGTCCGCCGCGTCCTCACCCGCCCGGGCCACCTGCGGTGTGCGGAGCTCCACCTCGCCCACCCGGGTCAGGGTGAGCTGCTTGAGGGTCGCGCCGGCGCCGACGAAGTCGGTCACGTACTCCTCCGCCGGAGACGCCAGGATCGCCTCGGGGGTGTCGTACTGGACGACCCGGGCGCCCACGTCGAAGACCACGATCCGGTCGCCGAGCTTGACCGCCTCGTCGAAGTCGTGGGTGACGAAGACGATCGTCTTGCCCAGCTCCTCCTGGATGCGCAGCAGCTCGTCCTGCAGGCGCTGCCGGGTGATCGGGTCGACGGCGCCGAAGGGCTCGTCCATCAGCAGCACCGGGGGGTCGGCGGCCAGGGCCCGGGCCACGCCGACCCGCTGCTGCTGGCCGCCGGAGAGCTCGCGGGGGTACCGGTCGCGGTACACCTCGGGGTCCAGGCCGACCAGCTCGAGCAGGTCGTCGACCCGGGCGGCGATCCGTCGCTTGTCCCACTTCAGCATGCCCGGGACCAGCCCGACGTTGGTGGCCACGGTCATGTGCGGGAACAGCCCGCCGGCCTGGATGACGTAGCCGATCCGGCGACGGAGCGCGTCCGCGTCCTGCCCGGTCACGTCCTCGTCGCCCAGGAAGATCTTGCCGCTGGTGGGCTCGACCAGCCGGTTGAGCATCTTCAGCAGCGTCGTCTTCCCGCAGCCGGACGGTCCGACGAACATGACCATCTCCCCGGCGGGGATGTGCAGGTCGACCGCGTCGACGGCGGGAGCGGCCTGACCGGGGTAGCGCTTGGTGACGCCCTCCAGCCGGATCGAGACGCCGCTGACCCGGCGGCTGCTGTCGCCGGCCGCTGTCGCGCCGGTCGGGTCGGCGGTCGTCTCAGACACGGATGCCCCTCGAGGTGGTCAGTCGACCGACCAGCACCAGCACCACGTCCAGGACGAGGGCCAGCAGGACGATCGCGATGGTCCCGACCAGGGTGGCGTTCAGTGCGTTGGCACCGCCCAGCCGGGAGAGTCCGGAGAAGATGAAGCTGCCCAGCCCGGGGCCGAGGACGTAGGCCGCCACGGCGGCGATGCCCATGACCATCTGGGTGGACACGCGGATGCCGGCGAGGACGACGGGCCAGGCCAGCGGCAGCTCGACCCTGGCCAGCGTGGCCAGCCGGCTCATCCCGATCCCGCGGGCGGACTCGACGAGCGAACGGTCCACCCCGGCGAGGCCCACCACGGCGTTGCGCAGGACGGGCAGCGCGGCGTAGAAGGTCACCGCGATGACCGCGGGGGTGACGCCGAAGCCGAACGGGGCGAGCAGCAGGCCCAGCAGGGCGAACGAGGGGATGGTCAGGCCCACCGCGGACACCGCGTTGGCCGCGGCCAGGGCCTTCGGCCGCCGGTAGACGAGCACGGCCAGGCCCACGGCGAGAAGCGTCCCCAGGACGACGCACTGGAGGACCAGGCTCAGGTGCTGCAGCGACTGGTGCGCGATCTGGCCGCGTCGGTCGAGCACGTACTCCCACATCCGAACTCGTCCCTCCTCCTCGCGAGTGCGCGGGCCATCGACCGGTCCGCTGCGGGCAGCACGCGGAGGGCGACAGTCCTCCGTCATGTCCTGACCGCGACCGCCGCATCGACCGATGTGCCTGCGACTCGGACGTGCTGACGACGCCGGGGAGCCCGGAACGTCACTGGCCGGTCATGACGTTGTCACAGCGCGGTCGCAGATCGAACTCCGACCTCTTTGCGATGTCATGACGGTTGGGTCGCCGGCGGTCCCGCCGGGCCGGCTGACCTAGGAGTCGGCCAGCCAGGCCAGCAGCCGACCCCGGGACCAGCAGCGGCCGATCGCCTCGGCGTGCAGTGCCGCCCTCTCGAACACCGCCAGGCCGATGATGCTGTGACCGGAGGCGCGGCGGTCGCCGAGCGTCGGGATCGCCGGCGCGACGCCGACCCCCTCGGCCGACACCCACGCCACCGCCCGGCCCGCGGCGGCCTCGTCGAGTCGGTGCAGGAAGCGCAGCCGGCTCTCCAGCGGGAGGTGCGACAGCGCCCACGTGGTGGTCACGACGGGGAGGGCGTCCGCGGGCACCCGGGCCAGGGCGTCGGGCAGCACCTCGACGGCGTCCCCGCGCAGCAGCAGCGCCGGTGCCGTGGCGGCCACCGCCAGTTCCGCCTCGAGCCGCGCGGTCCGCTCCGGCTGGTCCGGTGCCAGGCAGGCGCGCAACCACCGGGCGTCGTCCGGGTCGGTCACGTCGAGCGGATCGACGTCGACGCCGATCCGGGCGACGACCTCGGGCATCGCGCGGGCCGGCACGGGCCGGTCGCCCACCAGCGAGGCGGACACCTGCACGGGTGAGGACGGGTCGCCGAGCCGCTGCCCGTTGCCGTAGGTGATGCCGACGCGGTCCACCTGGAGGTCGAGCGCGGTCGAGCCGCCCACGTCGATGAGCCCCACCCCGTCGGCACCCACCCGGCGGGCTGCTTCGGCGATGGCCGGGTACAGCACGGCGCACCGTGCGGTCTCGGAGGTCCGGAACCGCCGGCGCACGGCGACGGCCACGACGGCGTCGGTCATCCGGCGCAGCGTGTCGATCGCCGCGTCGGCGGCAGCATCGCCGTCGGCCGCGGCGTGGGCCGCGGCGAGCGCCGGCGCGCGTCCGGCGAGGGCGAGGTCGTGCAGCGCTGCGAGGACCACCCGGGGGTGTCGCGTGCGTGCCGGCGCGGTGCCGATGGCGCGCAGTGCCTCGTCGGACTCGCTCAGCGCCACCGCGACCCGGGCCTGCAACGGAGACGTCCCGGCGGCGTCGACCTCGCCGAAGCGTCGGTACACCTCGGCGAGGGTGCGGGCCCTGGTCACCGGTGTGGCACCCCCCCAGCGGTCGCCCCGACCACGTGCGGCGGGGAACTCAGGTCAGACCCGGACGGGTCCGCTCGGGAGTCAGGCGACGTCGGTGCGGGCGCCGGCGAGGTACTCGCGGACGGCGGGCTCCGGGACGCGGAAGGAGCGGCCGACGCGGACGGCGGCCATC
>Ga0210040_10004491_pt1 | contig 18205 bp, 11 predicted proteins | sample CryGeyCG12114_NA_FD_185462 | JGI IMG/M metagenome (GOLD analysis project Ga0210040, IMG submission 185462) | Groundwater microbial communities from aquifer - Crystal Geyser CG19_WC_8/21/14_NA (SPAdes) (version 2) | ecosystem: Environmental > Aquatic > Deep subsurface > Groundwater | place: USA...
TAGTTAGTTAGATATATATAGGGATGGAGAGATTATTATCGTCAAGAGATCCTTCAAAGCTGTGAAGACAAAGCAGAAGGAAAACAGGAAAGGAGTAACGGAAAATCCATGATTCAAACCGGCCTTATGAATCCACGAGGATATTTCATTATTATTAGTAGTGCAGTGGGTGAGAATGTCATGTGGCCGTATATATAATCTTTTAGCATATAACATAAGCTTTTCTTCATTACACGGAGGACGGGGCACGAAAAAATGGAAGAATCTCACAAAACTGTCTATATTATATAATGTGAACTTGATGCCCCATATATTGCTCCATAGACTTGGTGAAGCAGAAAGGATTTCCCAGTTTGACAGGTCTAGTTATTGATAACTGCTCCTTGCTCGTTAATCACTTTTCAATCGATTTTGGATATCCAGCCTGAGGTACAGGGAACTAAATGAGTGAGCCACAGTTAACTAATAGCATGTCAGATCCGGGTCAAAATTGAACTATACGAGTTAACTTTCACAGCTAGATTAAGATCAGCGTTTCAAGCACTTGTTAGTAGCAAAATTAACAAGCGAATTTTGGAATTCAAACATGATTAACTGCATATAATAATCTTGCCGAAATTGACTATAAGTTTGAGACGCATTTTACAACAATAATGAGCTAGTTTTCTATTGCCCTGAACCATTGGTCTCGAAATAGTTCAAATTAGTTTCAATGTCGTATGGATCTCAATGAAGAATCAATTATGAATATTTTTGAAAATAGAATCCGCATTTTGATCAATATCTCCACGGCCGCTCAGAGGCACAGGGATCACAATTCGTGTACGCATCAATGAATATTATTTGCACAGGAAGGAGTTGGTACGCTCCAGCGTAGGCACAGGCTACGGTCACAGTTAAATTGAAATGGCAAACATGAAAAGTTCTAACATGCATACATCATACCTTGTTTCAATTTTCCTATCCGTCGTTTCAGATCCTTTATTCATGGACTTTATACAAGCTGTCCATGAGATGAAGTTTTAACCCCCACATAATTTGGTCCATAATATAAGCCAGCAGAACCTTATTGACATGTTCATCGACTTTAATAGTAAATAACTCAATAATGAATGATGATAAACAAAATTATTAATTTATAATTCCACTTTATTAACATTTTCTCGTAATTTTTCACAGCAAATAACTTCAAACCAAATATATTATCATATTACATATAGGAATAAAGTACCAAGTTGGACACTATGTCAAAATAACTTACAGAAATATACACCACCATATACAATACAAAAAAGAGAAAACTTCACCCGGTATGTTCATAATTCATACTCTAATAATATTAGTCTCTAGATTTTCTTAAGTCAACATTTTTACTCTGCAAATGACTAAACAGCGACTTGAGAATGAGTCAAAGTGCTGTGCTAGCAACTAACTAGCAGCACATTTACACGGAAATCATTACGTACAATAATAACAACAAAACTCCCTCAAAATTACTTGTAATTTTTAAGTTTCACTGACTACATCTATGCGCTGGGCCAGTCCTCGGTATTCAGTTTACTAGCCAGAGAGAGGTTTATTCACAACAACGAATCAATTACAATCACAAATTCAAATTATATAGCATATTACTACGAGAACGAACAAAATCTGATCAATAGCGCTGTGACCAAATGTAAATGGGTTGTTGTGAATCACCTTAATTTTTTCACATTTGACAGTAAGTACTTGAGTAATTGATACATAATTTTTTATTCTAGACAGTCCTACTAATATTTAATTGTATAATTCCTCAATTGTGTGCTTGTAAACTTCATACACGGTCTTCCTTTTCAACTTGAGGGTTGGACCTGTAGCAAAAACACAAAATGTTCATTAGATTTTAACTCCAGAAAACGGGCTGCTTATTATTATGACCCAATTGGCAATTTGCACTAGACTCATTCAGGACAGTTGCTAACAGTTTAATTGCTCTCATTTGTTTTTTATTATTATTTGGTCCCGATTGCAATTGCAACCTACGAACGCTCCCAGATCGCTTCATTCCAGACTATGCTAAATGGTTACGGTCTAGTGGTCTATTTAGGATATCAGTGATGGGAATGATGCTAGCAAAACAAATCATTCTGTTTGGCGAAAATGCAGCCTTTGTTTGCCTTTGCGATTAATCACAGAGCGATTGAGGACAATGCAAATGCTCAGCTGAATACAAAACAAGTCAAGGCATTATAGACTCCATTGGTTTCTACTTCATAAGCTCACAATAGAAAGTCATGCTTTTCTGTGCATTGCATTCATACAATGACAAAAATCCTCCATCTTCTCAACCTCCTCCTCCTCCTGAACAAATGAACCATGTTTTTTTTGTCATTCTATTAACACTAGCACCATTGAATGTTGCAATGAAAAAATAATAATACAAGATAACTGATAACTGGACAACTTTGTAGGCTTTACGATTAGCATTCCACCTCAACAGAATGGCTCTCATTCTAATCTGATGAAGAATCCAATAATCCCGTCCTGGGTCCTATTGCACGTAACCATTACTCTTGGTTCATGTCGTATCTACTAGCGCTAAAACTGACTGGCAAACTATCAACTTTATTTCCTTTGAGTTCAATAAAAGAAACCAATTCCATATTATTCCTTTCATTCGTGTCCAATGGCTGGCAATTATACATATAATTTGACAATTTTTCCAATATCCCTCTTTCTATTGTTGCAAGCAGCACTTGTGAATGAGAACGGAATAAGAATAGATATGATATGATTACATCCACTACTACTCAAATAGTGTAGTTTGTAGGAAATACGTGGAAGTTGATCTTCAAAGAAAAGAAAAGAAACCTTATGGGCAGAACTAATCTTTATCAAGAACAAAAAAGCTATAGGAAACAAATACTCATTTCTAGGCACACAGAGAAGAAAAAGGACAGTCTTCTTTGAAAAACTCAAGCTCAGTCCAGTGAATAGGACCACGAAGATGCTCTCACTTCAAACAACCCCAATAATATATCATCCGTATTTAAGAAAAGAGAGACTATTATCTTTGTCACAAAATGTTAACGTGATTCTCCTATTTCCTTTCTTTGTGGCCGAGCTCCTTTAGACACATTCCATATCGCTACAACATTCCAAAAGAAAGAAAAAACGATAAATCATACTTCCTTGGATCGCTTTCTCATTTCCTTCCGGAAATGCCTCATTTCTATACTAAATTCCAAAATCTGTATACATGAGCATAATATTAGTCAAGTCAACTGGCCACTTTTCTTCTCCACCAAAATAAATGCATGCATCCTCTTATCTCAGTCTTTTCCTCGAGAGTACGTGCATTTACTTCGTGCTCACACAGCATTTTCCTATCAAAGAGTCTATCTCTACCGGAAAGTCTTACCGACAGCTCCAGTCACCAGTATATAACATGCATGCAAGATCTAGCCTGCATAGAATAGATTTTCATTCATCACTGACTATGTGACCGTCATTTGACATTGAATAAATTGCCCCTGTTCGGTTCCAGATTGACCCTTCAAGAATACATGAATGGAGATGCAAACTGTGCTTACTCGTAAATACAAGTAGCACTGCTGCCATTGCCACCAAACAAATATAACAAGTGCTAGCTCAGCAGAAACTACTTCTTTTAAACGCGAAGAATCAATTACGCCGATTCTTAGTTCTTATCTAACATGCGTCAATCCAGCAAGTGCAAATTACCACGTTACATTGATCAAACAAGAATTCATTCATTTTAGCTTACCTAATTCACCGCCGGGTATTGAAAAGTCTTTGTCGAGAACAACCCATTTTTGAATTTTTTGGGCATTAGAAACTGCTTGGCTATTTGATTCATCAATGCCGTCTTGGATAGCTTTGATCAGCTGCAAATATTGTAAAAATTAAATTTTTTAGTATTTTTACCACAATAATAATCAAGCAACAAAATCAGCATCAAGCATACCTTAGGGTTACGATTTTCATAAAGCTCTCTTCGAACGTCTTGAATAGTTTCAAGTTTACAGTCACATTTCTTCTTGAGCCAGGCTTTAGCAGTTGAGGTCAATGCGTCTAAAGGTTCTTGGGTTTCCTTATCAACTTCGGTCTAGACAAAAAAAAAGAGAACAAATAATGAATTGAATATACTCACCATATCAAAACGAACAGACGAATAGGAAATGTAACACAAATTAATTAAAATCTGTCATTCTATACAAACAAAGTTCAAAGTACCTTGAAGGTAAGAAGGACTGAAAGGAACTTGAGACGGTCACCAATTACAACAGCCTGACTAACAATGGGGAGTGCCGCTTTCACATTATCTTCAATAGGGACTGGGGCAACGTTCTCTCCTCCAGCGGTAATGAGCAGCTCCTTTATTCTTCCAGTGATAAAAAGGAACCCGTCTTTGTCAACTTTGCCAATATCCTCAGAGTGAAGCCAGCCCTCGTTGTCAATGGCATCAATAGTTTTTTGTGGCTGTTGCAAGTAGCCCATACCCACATGTCTACCTCCCATCAATACTTCTCCATTACCATCCTCGTCAGGATTTCCAAGTTTTGTTTCAGCGCCGGGAATCACTTTTCCGACGCTACTCATTCGGAACTGACTCTCAACACCCACACAGTGGGGTCCACTGCATTCACTCATACCGTAAGCTTCTGTCACAACGATGTTGAGAGACCAAAAGTATTTGAGGATTTCAGGTGAAATGGGTGCAGCTGCAGACAAATGCAAGTCACAACGGGTCAAGCCGAGAGCATCTCGGATTTTAGAGAGGATTAACTTGTTGGCAATTTTGAAGCCTACAGACTCAGGATTAGGATCCCTGCAACAAATGAATTATTTATTAAGCAAAAAACAATACAGCACATAAATAGCCTTGACACCAAATGCAGGCGCCCAGTTAAAAGTGACTCTAGTCACTCTAGATGTTTTCAATTCAATACACGTACCCATTCATTCGTTTCATATTGTACTCCAATCCCTTAGCTTTAGCCCATGTGGCGATAACCTTCTTCACGCCTTTCGTTGAGCGTCCAATTTCTTGCATTTTTTCATACATTTTCTCCCAGACGCGAGGTACTGCTAAGAACTTTGTTGGTTGAATTTCCTTCATGGTCTCAACAAGAGAGCCCTTCAGAGCATTCTTATCAGCAAAGAACACTGTTGCAGACACTGTCAGAGGGCAGTAGATATCAGCGATTTGAGCTGCTACATGACTCAAGGGTAGAAAACTGATATACTCTTCCACAAAGTCCACGAAATTACAACGTTCTTTGTTCACAAATGCAGTCCAAACAAGGTTATCGTGAGAGAGCATGACGCCTTTTGGGTTCCCGGTGGTGCCTGAAGTATAGATGAGGGTGCAGCATTGGTTGATGGCAATTTTTTTCAGCCTTTCGTCCAACACGCTGTCATCTTGTTGAGATCCCAACATCAAAAGTTTGGACCAGGAGTAAACGCCCTCAACAGTCGGATCCCCAGTATATTGCACGATAGCTTTCAAGTGAGGTAGCTGGTCACGGATCTCCAAAATCTTAGCCAATTGTTTGTCGTCTTCCACAACAAAGATGTTAGCCTTGCTGTCTTTTGCCACAAAAGCGCATGCCTCGGGTGTATTGGTGGTATAAATTCCGGCAGCAAAACCACTACAGTGAATAAACATATAATTAGTTCAAGTTTTACAAAATCGCAGATCGTAAGTGCATCCCGTTTAAAACATGGATTTCCATTCTTACCCGGCGTAGATAGATGCAATATCGGAAATGAACCATTCAGGAGTGTTGAATCCAAGGATACACACTGAATGGAACCGTTCAAGTCCCAAAGCAATAAAGCCCTTTGCAATGGTGCGGACATCACTCAAATACTCCCTGAACAATTACAAAACAAAAATTTATTCATCGTGCATTTATTATTGAAGGAATAATAATGATATAACTTTATAATCACATGCATATTACCTGTAAGTCCATTTTTGCCATTCTCCGTTACGCTTAACAGCCAAAGCAGGTCTTTCAGGAGCACGTCTTGTTGCACGTTCTAAAAGTGATGGCACTGACATTGGTTGGGCTCTTGCAAATTCACCTTGACCCTTGGTGCTCAATTTGATGGCTCCATCTTGATGCCATGTGAAAAGAGCCTCAGATGGTAAAATTTGGTCAGGACCTGAAGTAAAGCCAACAAAGTTCATTAGTCAAACTACTACATCAATTAAAACTTGAAGCCAATACGGCATAAATAAATAAAATATCAAAATCTACTTCAATAGAAAAGTCCCAAAGCTAATATTTAGTCCACTTATGGCGCATTTGATTTGGTTTGCTTGTCATTTACTAGTTCAACCAAAATGGTCAATAAAAAAATCTTGTCTCTTGCATAATTTCATAATTGCTTGCTACAAGTCACCAGCTATATTAGCACACAATGATTGTTCATTATGATAACATCACATTAGCAATACAAATGGCAACCTTTCTACTCTCATCGTACGATACCACTTTCAAAGAGAAATCCCCATGCATGTGCAATAACATGTAGCATGCACCAGACCAAACTACATTTGCTGAAAAAATTAGGCTTTATAAGTGACACTTCATTAATAATTGTTCATGACTCATACCATGCAAAATTACATACTGCAGCATTATTCAAACAGTTTATTTATAGGGCCTAATAGACAATAATAAATGTTGATATCTATCGATTTCATTCACTAGCTCACAACTCACTAGCCTGTAGCCACAACACAATATCTAAATCTAGATTTGAATGGCCTGCATAATAGAATAGTTAAGGTAGCACACAACTAATTGTTTCACACAGTGACGTACACATCGTACGATCCCTTCAATTGTGGCATTTCCTACTCTAATTACTACAAGTGGAATCATGTCATGGGAAGAATTACTGGAATTAACTACATCGTTATTTCGCCGCACAGACCGCTGCTAGGTCGTGTGCGCTAGGCTAGCAATTACAATGTTTCAAACGAAACGACTTTCATTCAAATTAACACTTGCTATAAATTATGACTGACGAGATAATAGTTAAGCTATAATTCCTCAACATTTCATAAGTCTGTTTTAAACTTGAAAATCTCTTATATCTGAGGCCATGAATCTCAACATTAAAAATCTTTGCTAAACAAACAATTTCAGCCGTATGATTGAGAAAAGTAAATGATCCCCTTTACTCACTAAATACTATTTGCCAAGCTGTACTTTTCTTAAAATTTATTTGTCAACATTAACATTGCATTTGGTTTCTTTGACCTCAAAATGAGAACATACAGATAATATGAATTAACACGATGGCAGCTACTTAGCTACAGATACAAAAGTATTGCGCTAAGCGCTAACTGTTAACTACACGCTCAAATCTTCATAATGTTACTCTTGCATCACCTTCAGTGTTCAGTGCAAGGGAGCCACCAAAATTATTGTAGAAAAAATCATATATGTGATACTGTCATTAAGATAATAGTTTCGTCTTTTCTTCACCACTACTGCCCAAGTCAACTATTTTACTGTACGGTACATTCTGAAAGGGGCTAAGCAAGTAGACTCGTTCGTTCTCTTTCACACTAATCATTATGGCAAACAGGAATGTTTTGTTTTTTGTGTCTAACAATTCAACATGGCCACTTATATGCAAGCCACATTTCATAGAAACAGCCAAAGGGATGTATAACAACTAGCAACATTATACAAAGCCATACAGCTACCCATGAATGAAACAATGATCATTACCACGAATTCGTGGCATCTCTTCTCGTTAACTACACTAATGTAAAATTAAAACAATATGCTTCTCTTACTAGCAAACTCCACTAAATACTATATAAGCTAAGCTAATAAATGAAAACTGCCTGTAACCAAATCAAATGCTTCCAATATCACCAATGCAGACGCTACATAATGGGAAAAAATACTAAATGAACTTGAACTCACCATTTTTATATTCTTTGCCCGTGTATTTCCATGCCAGACTCGGGTCAGTTTTATTATTATCAACGGCGTCAGTTGGAGCCGAAACTGGGGTAGCAGTATGAAGTCCTTTCTTGTCCATAAGGTTCGCTTCGATGTGATGTCCATTGCTCAAGCCATTATTCATAGATGCTTCCAATTTCTATAGACAGAGAAAAATTATAAAATTTAAATCATTCCATTCCAGCCCAGGAGTTTGACACTATGATTAAATAAACTACAAAACTTGTTATCTCAGTTTAACAGAGGGATAATTTAATTTCCCAGTCCATTCAAAAGTCTGTCTGTATGTTAAACAATTTGTACACGAGATGAAATGATTTCAATTACATTAAACAGGCCCGTTTGAAATGCTTTAGAGTCCATACAAGGTAAATGGTCACCAACAGATTTCCCTATGATTTTACTAGTTTCAGATGTCAAAGCCTTTGACGGGAATTCCATTGAATTGCTATTTTTCCCGACTTCAGATGACGAGAACAATGGGAAAAAATTACGAAGCCACGAAAAAATTGGGTTCACTAATTTTTCCTTGTTTTGTTTCGCAACTCTACAAGCACTGTTAGTGTTGCAGAAATCCCCAGCTGAGGTTACGGACCTGGTCTGATTTTTCTCTCGAAATATAAAATTTGACATTGGGTCAGATTGCTTGGAATAAAAGGCACAAAAAAACGGGTGACTACAGCAAACACCAGCTTGTAGCTTAATCTTCTGAGTGGGGATATGAGAGTTTGAATTCGGTCTTGTGACGCAAGGATGCCGGTAAAATATGCTTCCACATTGATAAACACGTTGGTTACACGAACGGATATACATAGAACCAACCTCACGACATAGTTACTGATTTTAAAAACAAAAATTTAGAAATACTAAAGATTTTTCTCTCTTAACGAACGCAAGTTTGTTCGGGAAAACCCATTGGTAATTTACTACAATATTTTCACACAGTTTGTTGTCTAAATTATCTGAACTTTAAATTCCTATCCATGGTAACTATCCACGAAAAACTGACGATTAGAAAGTCGGCAATTTGATTAGATCAAGGCTTGAAACCTTAAGAAAAACTACTCAATGCAATAACAAATTTGCTTACCTCTCCATTGATATGTGGTTTTACATTTATATTTCCATTTCCATTCAGGTATCCATTTCCGTTCATATGGGACTCAGTTGTTCCATTTCCATTGGAGATTATGTGATTGCCATTTCTCTCCGAGTAGACTTTGTTCTCGACCTCAAACTTTTCAATATTTTGATGTTTCGTGTACTCTACACCGTTTTGAAAATGGTCGTTGTCCAAGTTATTAGATTTTTTCTGCAAAGCTGCAAAGTTTGTGAGGACGGCGCCTCCTTCTTCAATTTGAGATACGGAAGGCATCTTCTTTGACTGTAACAAAAATTAAATTGATACAATTACAATCACGTCAACTGCTTTACTATCACTATCGATCATACTCACATACTATCGTTGCTTTAATTATATAGAAAAAACACATTGCTGAATGCTGACCAAAACTATCCCTTATGTTATTTAAAGTCAATGTAGGAAGAAGAACCAGATAATTATATTTATAAATTTTGTTCCTTCCAATCCTTTCAAATACATTTCATCCAAAATCATTGGGGATCAAGATTAATCGCTAAAGGACACCGGAAGGAATTGGAATAAATGAGCTGTAGGTTGTCGAGTTTCTTCTAAAAAAACATGAAACCAACTGCATAACTATTTATTTGCCATTGCGTGCAATTGCCACCATTAAATGCGCATCGACAGACAGAGGACATTCCATAATGCAATTTGGAATTCACCCTATCGACCGGATGAAAAACTTGTTCACCTCAGCATTCATTTTATTCAGGTACGCAATCAAACTGGATACTGGGTTGGTTATGGTTGAATAAAATACTCGCACGATAGTGCTCTATCATTAGATTGCTGCAACAAACTTTTGCATAAGAAGCAATTACATATCTCGGCCATTAAATAGCCATGAAGGAAGTAAAAAATGCACAATTTTTTCTACTGGACACATTATAAGACCAAGGATTTTACTATCCAAAATCAGGAATCACTTTAAAATTTCTCATTAGTCTTGCCCAGTGTATTACAATCTCATTCCTTTCCTTTCCTACCATCATTGATTACTAATCAAACGAACTGAAATACGTCAGTGTAAACTACATAACGCCACATCGTATGATGTCTGCGACACGTGGGAGAAAAACCACAAGTTAATTACAAATGAAATTAATTATACGAACACAATGCCCATAAACTCAGGAGCCAAACTAAATACTGGAACTCGGCAAGTTTTTGCTCACTGTATCAAGAAACCTGATCAACAGATAGTGGAAAACAGGAAAATATTTTTAAATCTCCTCCTAATTTGCATTCCGAAATTGAAAACATCGTAAGAGCGGAATCACTCAGCAGTTCATTCATAAAGCCAATAAACATCCAACTCCGTTTTAAAAATGGAACACATTCCCTAGATTTATCGTACTACATTAACTTAATTATTCAGAAAGTCATCATAACCTCAGCCCCGGGGTAGTGTGACCATCTAACATCATAATATAGCCCAGCCCTCGTAAAAAAACCATAGTAAACAATGCATGAACAGAATGGAAATGAAAATATTTAGTATTTGGCTTGGCACTTATACGATTTGTACTTTGGACCCTCATCGTTCGATTCTTGTGCGCGATGCAGAAAGAATAACCTATTCTTTACTAGCATAAAAGCTCCTATACTAATTTGTCCTTATGCTACGAGCAACGCCAACACAGTGCAGCTAATAAATATAGATAGCCACCAAACTAGAAACTAGAATGTTGCAGGGTTGAATATGCATGCATGTCGCAAAATGAATCCAAGGACTTCTAAATATACCGACTTGGGCATGTGGGAAAATGCACTGAACTGAATTCCTACGAAAACCAAGACAAGGTGAAAAAAGTTAATAAAATATGCTGAAGGTGCACTCATGTTCCGGTCTACAAAATCTATTACATGGACCCCGAAATTTAAACAGACATTATCATGAAAAGCGAAACAAAAAAATGAACCTGAATACACTAAAATACTTATTGGCTGGAAACAAGGCTATTGATTTCAATTCTAAGAATAATAGAACAACGAACAACAAATCTAGCGGGGTTAGTGTTCTATGAGATAAACTTAAGACGAAAATATAGTAGAAAATGAACTAGCAAGAATCAAAGTCCAGAGGTTTTTAAAACTTGGATCCTATCCCAATGATCATTTAAATCATCATGAGAGCCATGTGCCTTGTCGAGTGAATATTTTAATTATGAATTTTCAGGGAAAACGTCGGTATGAAGGTTAAGAAAGATTGCATAAGATACATGACATCATCAGCGAGCAAGTAAATTAATTTCAAGTTTAGCAATATCTATATAAGCCTAGCTAAGAAAAACATGAATTTTTCAACAGAGTCGTTCGCCTACCTTGAATATGTCTGTCTGGAAATATGCAAAAAAAAATTTGGCTTACTAGCCATGTACTTAATAGCTGAGCTAGACGCACTACATTGTATGGATATGAGTATGACGTATGACGTAGAACCACATTTGTTTGGCTTCATCTTTGTTTATAGTAATCCAAAAAAAACCATATCATGCATTGGCCTTTCCAAATAAACTTTGGAACACTGCATAAATATATAAATGACTAATTCTATTTTGCAAATAAAATGTAAATATAACTAAAAGTCAAGTATGCAGATAGCCTAATCAATAAATCAAAGACAGCTACTATATTCTCTCACTCCAAACTCCAAATTCAAAACATACACAAACCTCATTTTGGAAATTTCTAATATGCATAGCAATATGATTAGGAAATAACATGTTAAAAAATGCTTACCAAATCAAAAGTTAGAAACAACTATTTTCGTCGTGGATTCAAAGCCTTAGAAATCAATTCAGATAAAAACAGGGGCACAAAATTAATCAATCACGTACTGTGAATAATTACTAATTGCGAGAACTCAAAAAAGAGAAACTGTCAGCTGTAAATAAAACAGCTGGATAATTCACTCTTTCAACGAGATGTAGTCTACCGGAGGACTAGCTCTTCACTAAAACACTAACTCAAGGCTGAGCCAGATTTATACTAATGCATCGTAATGAGACTTCATATTTAAATAGATAAACTCAAAAAATAAATTTCCCAGTGGTCAGGCCATACACATAAGTACTGGCAGCACTACAGATTACCGTGTCAAGTAGTTAGTTAGTTGGTGTTCCGTACCATACTTACATATTATGCATGGAATACAAGTTCAAGTGCACAGCGAAAGCTTCTCAATACAGTTCCCACAGTTAGAAAGGCGAAGGCATTGAGAAAACAAGTTAAAACATCAGGGAGCCAATGCCCATCCGTGCCACACAAGTAAGTTGGCCAATCTTTTACATAACCGACTATCGAAACTGCTCAAATCATTACAATTATTACAAGCACATTCTTTAATCAGCTTTGGCATGTACTTTTTACTTTCAACAAAGCATGAGAACTTTTGGATTTATAATACTTCATGAAAACAATCCCAAATGCGTAGGTCTTCATTTTGTTGTGCAATAGAAGGAATAACCCCAAAAAAAACCGCCTCATGAGAGAAAATTACGGAATACGAAACGAGCTCATTCTCTCATCAGTATTTGAAAATCTCATACCTAAGAACAAAAATTTATCATACAAGGAGATGTAAAGTGAGCAGAATACGAGTACCGATATGAATTTATCCTCGGATTCAGAAGTGAAGAATCAATATGCAATGCCAATTTAATCATTAAAATTGTCCCCTTTTTTTTCTTACTTGATCTTGGTCTAACCGGAAAGTGTACTTTTTCCTCATCTTTAAGGACACCAGTAAAACAATAGAGCACTTTTAACAAACTTATACAGCAAAAAGCTAAACAATTGGCGCAGGGACGGATTATTTAAGATTATCTATAGTTGCACATGTCTGAATTCTGCAATCACGCAAGCTAGTACAGTTTATGTAACTTTGAACTGAAAATTGCCAAAACTCTTTTTGTTTAAACTATTTACGAAGTTCACACTCCTGTCACTATTTTCGCATGGATTAGTCGATTAGTGTTTTGGCATTCAAATAAGACACGATTATTATACAAGTAAGAGCAATTTAAATTCAGCGTCTTGAGTGACCGTTTGCCTTCAGAAAATAGTTGTGGACTGACTGAATTTCCAGTATAATAGGCTTCGTATATGAGGCATTTCACAATAATTATTGTTCTGTGAAGATTCATTTGTTTTAGCCTTGACAGAGCTACATATCATGGAAATGCATACAGCATGACGGGATTAATAGTAAAAAAAGGTATTTGATCATCCAAAATGAAATAACTAACCTTTGTATACAAAACAAGAAGTTGAGTCAGACAAAAAAGTACACGTCATCAGCTGGCTGAAACTAACTAGCATTACAGCCACATGTATGATCAAAAGCCTGGAAGGTATGACTTTCATGCAATTCATTGCCAAGAAGCGTAAACAATGCTAAAGCTGATTGCTGATAAATTATATAAAAATTCTTAATACTATACTATCATTCCAATTTCCAATACATTAAATGATTGACTGCCATCCCAAAAGAAAAAATTTAATTCTGTCAAATTAAATCGATGGTCATTATTTCCTAAACAGAAAGCTATAATTTACTGTTCAAATCGTGTGAAAAAACGTCTGCTTAATTAAAACAGCAATAATGATATGTGGATGAAGCCCATCCCAATCTAAAGTCCACAATACGGGAAACATGGAAAACCAGCTTTAACTACATCTTCCATTTTAATAGGGCTATAGGTTACTTTTTGCCCTTTGGTTTTGGAGATAAAGTTTACAGACATCCGACTGAAGTGTAAAATACTAGTGAACTAAATGTGGGGGAGTTATAGGTCGTGACTTAAATATACCTTTGAATGGAATTATGGAATGCATGGCATGAACTAACAGGACAAGTGTTAATGTTTGAGTGCAGACTGTGGACTGTGGAGTAATGTGATGCTACGTAAACGCATGATAAAGATTAGATTTTAGAATAGTAGATTACTCTTCTTTCTGACTAAAGTAAAACGTAAATGACATGAGTAATTTTAAATCGAGGGTGTGAAATGAGACTTTTGACAATGACCGAATTCTTGACACAAGGAGCGACCACATGATCCATTTTTAAAAGGAAAAATATGACGAGGTAGCCAGTCTTGGCAAAGATTATCATTAAAAGATTGCTATTTTCAGGCAAAGTCAAACATCAAAGATAGACATAACAAAACAAATTATTACCTGAGGGAGTATGAATGGCATGATAAAAGTATTGACCATGTACGTAGAATCTTCTTCAGTGGACAACTTGAAATATCTTAAGAAGGTAAAACTTAACAAAAAATTCTTCCTCTTTTGAACAAAAACGCACAGGAAAAAAACGACCATAAATCCCAAAAAACTACGACTGAAAATTACAAAACACTCTTCGTTGAATTTATCTTTCTTTGAAAAGCTAGCCAAAGGTCAAACTGATATGTTTCTACCGCCTTTGTTTATGAAAAAAGTTGAGTGCACTCCACAGACTTGTTTACACATCTGCTCACCTACAGTTGAAACTTTCAACTGACCACTAACTGCAAATGAGAGGACTTCGACAATGAAGGTACAACTATATAACAATATAACACCACTCCACTCAACTACAACAATCAGGTGATGTTTAGAATAAAATAGAATGTACAGTGTACGCTAGATAAAGTATTCTAGCTTATTACAATGAAGGCTATCAACCAACTAATCAGATTCACAACAAAGTTTCTTATTTAAACAATAGCTAAAGTAACAAGTATCGAATGATGATTAACTTACCACTGATGATGCAGAAGCGATGACTAATTCGTTGCTTCCTACTACAGTCCTATCCTTGGTATTATTATACATGCAAGATCTTCCGTCGTCAGTCGCAGGTAAGTTCAAGGTCAGTTTTATACACCTCTTGTCCACTTAATCCCAAAATTCTTATCAGTCAATATCTGATCAAACTAGCTAGAAGCTGACTGTTCATAAACAAACTCCACAATTGTGTTGACACGTACTACTTGAACTTCAGACAAACACTAAGCCGATAATGTCTCTGTTTCAATTCTTTGTTGTTACTGGAACAGGAATGAAAAAATTATAAATAAGTATGGCATATCATCAACAAGGATTGGAATAAGAGCAACCGGGCTATTTCACAACGAAACCAACAAACTAATCGTACCCACGTTATTACTCCCCAAGATATCCTATACACTTTTAAATTTAGCCTTCACATAAAAGCAACCTTCCCGTCTTTAATGATATGTGAACGCCAATGCATTTACAACGCCGATTGCCAAAATGAACCATTCCTAGACCACTTCCCCAATGGTGGTATGACTTGTTGTCGGTATACATGTGAAATTGCGTACTGAATAAAAACTTACGTACATTTCATAGAAAGTTCGCAGGCCCACGTAGAATTACACGTACTATGTAATGTTTATAAACCTGGGACGAGTGCGAAAACCTCAGCCAAACCTATAGGTAGGTCCACTAACTAGCTAACTATACCAATACTTAACTGCTTGCTGATTTCAATTACTATATGTAGCCGACTTGAATGTGGATTTTCCTCATCTATAATACTGCACAAAAAAGTAATAACAACACTCGTGCAAATTTAAATGAATGGGAGGAGGCCTACTACGTACAATTCAAGATTAGTCTGTACTGTGTGTGTGGACATATGAGTAATAACTCAATAGAAACAGCCAGCTGTAATATATAAGTGCTAAATTCCTATTGGCTGAAAAAAGATCGTACCATGTTTGCAGCCAATGTGGTTCAACGCCAGGAACAGGTGAGCGTTACGTCACACAGAAAATCATTTTCTATTCTCTAGTGCAGTACAGTCGATGCTACGCACCCAAATGGAATGTACTATGCATATTTGCGTTGCGGCTTGTTTGTATGTTTGCAGCATAGGGTGTACTATGGTAGAGGCAAAATCCGTGCCCATCCGTCCGTTTGCTTTTGCTAGTAGATTCTCAAACTTTGACTATGAAGAAGTAGTTGTAGCGAAATTCCTTGCAGAAAAGTTTGCGAATGTGGCTTGTAGTTACAGCATAGAAAATGAACCAGATAGTACTGCTGCTACGTACTCTCTGGTTATATAGTTCGTTGGTACCTAAGCTATAAGGTAAGACGCAATATACGGGTTGGGTTGTTGTCAACTGGGGATGGGATGTATTTTACGAACTTGACCACTTTGTTGACGACGATGATGGTGCATTGCGAAATGAAATGCACGTTGACATCAAAACAAAAACACGTTGCATGGCGCTGTTGGTTATTTTGTGCTGGGATTTTTTGAAATTAGAGTGTGCAAACGTGGTATACTTCAAGTTTTTGTTGGTTCACCGGTAGGCGGTAGGTTGCAAGGCAGAGACCCTGGAGGACAATATAGTTGTCAAGTCAAGCGATGGGCTTCAAGGGGTTCAAATCCAAAATGACAATGGAAACAAATTATTTTGAGGATCCTGAAGAGTTGTGGACACAGTCAAATGAAATCCGGCTCCAGAACTCCAAATCAATACCATAGACTGACTCCTTGGATTCGGACACTAATCCAGATCCAAGACCTTGTTTTGTTTATTTACACTTTTCGCGGCAAAGGTGGTTGGAAATTGTTTTTTGGAGCAATGTAGTTTAATTTGGTTTTAGTTTAACAAATATAGAGGTTTAGCTTCCGACTGACAAGCGAAAGGTTCAGTAGTCAAGTCAATGTGTGATTTGCAAGTGTGCAACATCTTTTACAATATTTTACTATGCATAATAGAGTACCGGGCTGGGCTCGAAAATAGATAAAATGTGTATACAAACAAGCATCCAGGTGAAATAGCTGTAGTATGGTTAGTTATGGCCTGTTTTTTATTATCGAGTCAGAACAAGGCCAGAGATTAATCTTATTAGTCCAGCTAGCCAGATAAGGTAAAACTTTTCCCCATGAGCTAGGACTCATGCATGCTACGAGTGCATACGTACTCGTAGGGAAGTTGGATAAATCAAATTACGTGTAAAAAGTGGGTTTACATCTGTGATTTCCGATTGATTCCAGGTTTATACAACAATGTGTGTTAAAATATATGCATATTTCGGTCCAGTCTCTAAACTACACCACTACACGTCATACTTTTGCATATGCAAATGATACACGCGTGCATATGTGATGTTTCATGCGAAGGTGCTCATTTAGAGATATAAACGGTACGATGTGTTTGAGTTGGGGATCGCGGAGAAATGACACATTGAGTTATGACGTAATACTATAGTATTAATCATAGAGTTACTATAATGCATCCTGAGTCATATATTATACTTGAAACAAAGTTTTCCAAAACTGATAGAATGGAAATACTTATGAGCAAATCATTTGACTGACTTCAATATTAGATTTAGATTACTGCAACTGCGGGCTTAAAATGTATATCAATGACGGTAAAGGTGTATTTTTTTCTTGTACCTAGAAAATGATTACTGCACCTGCAATAGAAGGCCCAGCAAACAACTTGTTTACAACCAAGAAAAGTCGTATGCATGTTAAATATTAAGCGCATATCCATTTAGTGCGTATGTACTGACCTATCTTGAACTCATTGTTGCAAGGTTGCAGTATCAATCAAATAGGGTGGTTTTCTTGCCGGTTTCTGTCATTGACTGACGTTATACGAATGATCTGCATACTCTAGATTTACATTTATTTTCTTAATATGAACTAAGGCAGCTTATGTTAAAGGAATTTGCTTGTTATTTTAAACGGAAATGAACCATCAAGCATGTTTTGCGATTTTATATAAATAGCTAAAAAGGACCAATCATTAAATTTTAATTTTATTGATATTTTTCAGTTAGCCTGCTTAGGTTTTTATATCGTTGACTAATAATCATATTGATCAGTGAAACAGCCAATGTGAATCAATATTGTTCAAATCATGCGATTATGTCGAGCGGAATATGGCGTGATCGCACAATGGTTTTGTAAATACAACCGATCTTGATCAAGGTATTCATTATTTTCAAGTATGTTTACAAAAACCTGTAACGAGCAACTATTTCTAATTTGACAAGATAATGCAAAGTGTGAAGGCTAATAAAC
>Ga0210040_10004492_pt1 | contig 18204 bp, 23 predicted proteins | sample CryGeyCG12114_NA_FD_185462 | JGI IMG/M metagenome (GOLD analysis project Ga0210040, IMG submission 185462) | Groundwater microbial communities from aquifer - Crystal Geyser CG19_WC_8/21/14_NA (SPAdes) (version 2) | ecosystem: Environmental > Aquatic > Deep subsurface > Groundwater | place: USA...
CCGTAGTGTAGTTCGTGGATTTTTGTTTAAAAATGGAACAATTTTTTGTGTGCGTCACAATGAACTATATTGACGCCAATGTGACTAACTGAACAAACAGAATCGTTTTGTGGTAGACAGCGTTTGCGAATTATTTCAATAGTTAGTCACTTGAATTTGCATGTGTACTTGCTGTATACAAACTGACTATTTTACATAAACAGATGAGATTCCGCTCAGAGACCGTATTAATTATATTCCTCTCAGGTTCAATCCTAATTCGCTAATAATTGCTGCCATTCATAGTCGTAGTTATATAGTTCGTAATCCACGTTCTCAGAACCGTACGCGAATGTTGAGTTTATTGGGCACACGTGTACATTCTATGTGAATGCATACCGCAACTGATGAATCAATCCTCGTCGGCTATCGATTTCCAATCGGGAGATTAACATCAAGTCTATAATTGACGTGTACAGAATGCGGATATGATGCGGTGATGAGAATTTTTGCACCGTTCATCCAAGCCGTGTTCCCTTTTCAGATACCTACAGAAGACAAAATGGAGAGTATCCTTAGGTTAAGATTTTTTAGAGACAACTGAGTACCTGAACCTGCGTAGCGGAATGGTATATGAAACTGAACTGAACTGCTTGTATTTTGCATGGCAGAAATATTTTTCTTAACGTTTATTTACTTAACTTACTTATAGTAACTATGCTCAACTTACTGGTACGCAAATGTGGGTAATTGATAGTTAGTTAGTGAGTGATTAAGCCGGTGAATAATAGTAAACCGACTTTCAGCATTTTTGCAAACATATTTATTGCAAGCAAATGGATTTCCTGGTTTGCAAAAACCTAGCTAAATACTACACAACTATATTTCCTCCTTGCTAATTTTAACATTCGTACAAGCCAAGCTACACAAAGCTTAACTGTTTATTTACAGTATCTGTCCGTAACTTATTTACTTTGTGTTGATTTACTTTTCTCTCATCCACAAATGCAGATGAGGATACGGTGAGTAAAGGAACAGGAAGTCAGTTGAGCAGATAAATATAGTTAGTTTTTTTCCCAACAATATTAGATCGTGAGCCTGGCCGGAATAAGCTTTCTTACAATGTTTATGCTTTACCTGTTTGTCGCTTATTGAGCTGAAAAGCTGAAACTCAACAGCTCATTTACCACTCAGGTAATGCTCCTAAAATAACTCCCGCAGCGCTCAAGTTGAAGCTCACACGAGAAAAATATGGAAAATTAACTCACGGTTAGTTAAAAAGCTATCCCGCCGAAATAGAAAAATGTATAAGCTCTTAATTTCGAGATATTTCCCATATTAAATTCCATGAGAAAATCTCCAGAATGAGTCTCGATTCTCTATATTGTTTCTCCAAAAGCTGATGTGACAATGTTTGAGCACTGGACACTTATAATATTTTAGGAGCATATTCATTAGCGGTAAATGAGTTATTTTGCAAAGTTTTAGCTACAAGCAGGTTGAGTGGTTACATTGTTAGTTAGTTATATAGCTATGATAACAGAATAATCTGTTCAGAGTTCTGTTAACAGAATACACATTGTAAGTGGTTAGTACGCACGTTTGTGCGCCCAATCGTGATGAACAATGACTTTGAACTGAACATTTGAGTCTGAAAAATCCTGTTGACAAAATACACGCACGATAGAAGGCGCAAAAAAACGATGCAAGTTAAAAATAAAGTGTGTCGACTGTCGACACAAAGAGCACGTGTAAATATTATTCTCGTCCTGTTTATCAGAAAAGTTAGCTAATGTATATATAAATCTGTGTTTAATAACTACAACAATACATGGCTTCCAGTGAAATCCAGTCGCACACATTAATGGCAGACTGAATAAACTAACTTCAACCAATACACAACTCGAACTCACATTAAAGTACGTATTTTTTTCATTTGTCTGTAACACATTACCAGTCAACGGAAGTTTTTAACAATATTCAAAACAAACTTCGCAATTGCGATGCTATTAATAAAATTGGTAACTATACCTAACTTAAACTAACCAATTAAGTTATGTGCAAACCAAAATAAATTCCAACCTTTTTAGTTTACGAATATCAAGCCAACGAGTACACAACTAGTTGTGACGTGACTTTATGAAATTCCACTTTTCTTTTAATGGTTAATCTACAGCCAACAACACTATACACCCTGTAGTATGTTAGAATAATGTAAAATCGTAAAACTTACAATGGAAATGATCCAGATTTTTTTGCCCAAGATGATCTTCTCAAATACTATATAGTAGAAACCTACAATGCACGCAGTCACGCACAGCTGATAAACTGTCTGTATTGAACACTCGCCAGCTCAAAGCAGACTGCTGCAAATTCAACTCAAATGTAGAGTTGGGTGGTGCACGAGTTTATCTGACTTTGATGTATACACAAGCACTCACATATGAACATTTGTGTTTTCAGTTAGTTAGTTAGTTAGTTAGTATGGAAGTGAGCAGCCATAATGCTCAAAATGTAAACGGCAGTTAATGCATTGTACATGTAGCAGGCTATGGCGGTTTTCCATGGTAAGTAAAGTAACGATCCTGTAGCTCCAGACACGTTTTCGTTGCACTAAAGGTTAATTTGGAGAAAAAAGGAGCAATTTAATATAGCAGGCCTGACAGTTAGTTGGTTTACAAAGGAACATTTAAAGTAATAACATACAATTGAGAGTTTTTCTCCTTTTGTTTTGTTGAATCCTGCAATCATTAGATGACAGATACAGTATAATCCAATTTCAACTCTTCTTATGATTGTGTGAGGTCAATAAAATTCCTTCGTGTTTCGTACGCGTACGTATTGAGAATTGTATGGATTCCTTCATAGACTGGTACTGCTGGTGCTAACTAATTCTTATTCAAGTTTATGCAAAAAATTTGCTCTACATAAATGTAATTTGGTGTTGAGAAAATGTTACAACCAGGATCCAATTCTAAAATCCAATATAACAAGAACAGACGAAATGGATTGAAGAATTAACATCAGCTAACATTTTTGGTTTGCAGCTTAATTAGTTGGATAGTATGCATTAAGAAAAGTAGTTTGCTAAAAACATTGGTAGATTTTGTCTTTGGTGGACGATCTAAATGTAGCCTAATGGAAAAAATCGTTTGAATGAACAACTAAAACTACACATGAATAAATGTGAATTAAACTTTGTGCCTTTTACGATGTGTGGGACGTCACACGTAATATTATCTGGTTAAACTATTTAGCAGTTCTATTTTGATACCAACCAAGCAGTAATGGGTCAGATGCAGCTTAAAGTTACTTTTTTTATTTACTAACTTATAACCACATCTATACATAGATATAGTTAGTTACGGAAGATAAGATAATTATGGTGGACTTCAAGTACTTGAATTGCATGGCGAACTAACCAACGCATGATTAAAGGATTAAGGTGAGATTTTGTTGTCAATTTCAAAAAATCCATAAACGCACAAGTTTACGACGCATAACAACGTTTTTTTAATTCATTTTCATCAATAGTCGTCTCCATGCAATATGGGTAGTCAATAACTATTTACGCACTAAAATGCTACTTATGGAACTAAACTATCTATCTATATCTTACTGGAGCTAAATTATAATAGTTTCAAATTTAAATTGAATGCCCCGCATTGACTTTATTAGTATGTAAAGTTCATTGTCATTCCTGTCCTTTCAGTAATGCTTTTTTATACTAAAGTAAGTTCGACTTTTTGTCAACTCATGCACTGAATCTAGCATTACTTTCATATTGACACCATCAGTTTCAAAATTCTCTAATCTTCACAGAAATAATGCTCTCAGATCTATGCACAGAGACAGACCATATTTTTTTCCCAACAAGTACAGCTGTATAGTAACTAACTAACTATAAACATTCGTTGATAATCTCTTTAGCAGGAATTGCATAATGCAAGTTTTTTTCATGCTCTAAAGGGTTTTACTAACTAAACTAACTAACTCTAGCTAGTACGGCAACAGTAAGCATAGACATAGAATTATCATTGGGAGTATTCGTTAGATAGTACATTTTTCTTATGTAACTGGTTTAACTAAACATTTTTGGTAAGAGTATTGTCAAAACAAAAGTTTAAAGGCATTTCCATGTACAACAAGTTACAGAATTAATGGTTAGTTCAAGGTCTTTCCAACGTAACTAGCAAGACTTATCTACTATAGGTCAACCCATGATGCTCGTTTAATTCAAATGGTGGGTTCCAATTTGCTTGTCATTTCTGCTATTGTAAACGCACGGTCATATGAAACAGTCCTACTGGTAACAAAATTGGAACCAAAAAACTATTTGGAACGTACTATTTGAATTACATGGAGTATGGGCCCACCTTGTACTGTTAATATGCTGGATAGACCTTGGGTTAGTTAGAGTTAATTAGATGAACTACAATGTACAGTTAATAGCTCGACAATAAGGTGAAACTCAAAAGGTGTTTAATAAAGGAATGTTGACTTGCTTTAAAACCACTAATGCTTGTACATAAAGTTATAATACATGGCAGTTATCACAAGTTAAACTTGAAGTATCACACGATAAAAATACAAACACAATATAGCCGGTGTTTACAAGTTCCCATTACTCTCTTTTTTCAGTTACAATCCGACGCAATAATGACTTTTCTATTAGTATACTTTTAAAATGATCATTTGATGTTGATATGCAATAATAACGGAGATGAAAAAAAAATCACGACAGCAAAAATCATGCATGCACAAGAAAAATAATGCCTTAATTCATTATGAATGTAAAAAAAAACACAATGCGAAATGAAATGCGCAAAAATTATTATTTAATTGTACCTTTCGCAGTAGTCAACAGCACTAGCTAAATAGAATAATAATAATAGAATAACTTCCTTTGAATTGATCATAATAACACTTATATATCAATCACAACAATAATAATGATTACAAAGGAACTGCGGCAATATGTTTAGGTTGCAAACTAACCATTCAGTATACATATTAAAGTGCTTTGCAAGTCATAATAAATACTGCGTTACTTCTACGCACACACACGTTCCTTTATGTAACTGATATTGGGAACATTTTATAATCCGAGCAACAAAGATTAAATATTAAATATTACTATTATCATATTTGAAATCCACAATTCAAAGAACAAACAGCTTTCAACATGTAGTTTACCTTGTTAATTTGTATATCCCTTCGTATAACTAACGTCAAACGGCATAACCTTGTCAATGCCTACAGGAAAAGAAAACTTTTTTCTTAGTTGGTTAGTTAGCTTATCTTACCATATAACAATAATATAATAATCCTTGCTTAGTATTAGGTCTCCCTACAATTTCCTTCGTAAGTTACATAATCACTGACTGACTGACTACGACTATCCTTTGACTACAAATGTGTACAGTATGGAACACCCCTAAGGAAACCTCCTGGATTTTCCGAAATCACGATAAGTTCCAAATAAATACTCTCCGTCATCACTTATATGAGATTTCTAGTCATATTTGTCCGTCAAGACGCGGATTTTCACAGACCCATCCGCTCCACATGAGAATAATCGATGATGATTGTCCAATGACAGTTGGGTCACACCTTGACCTGGAATGTTTTTGAAGAAACCCGACCTGGAATGCTCCCCATGGAAAACAGCACGTGGCTTCCCATTGAAATCCCACACTTTTATATCCCCGTCAGCAGAGCCAGTGCAAAAGTATTCTTCAGATGGATCTAAGCACATACACTTGATTGCACCCTCGTGCCCTGGAATCACACACATTGACGCATGTGAAAACAAAACTGGTAATATATGACCGTGAGAAATATTCAAGAAACAAACCATATACCTATAAATCTATGGCGTAAGCATCTTTGACGTACGTCCCAAATACAAATTGCTCCTTTTTTACCGGCCGAAATTAAACTTTGGTGTTCTTCTGCGTACGCCAAAGCCACACAACCCTGAAACAAAACACATACTTAGCAAAAACTGTTTTATCACCAAACTTGGGGTACCTTGAGACCAAGAATTAAACCTACCTGATCGTGACAAGTAAACGATGCAATTTGAGCTTTTTTCATCGGCATCAAAGTATCCCATAATCCCACATTTTTGGACTCGGAACTCATTCCCCCAGTTGCAACTAAACTGGCGGATCCCAGGAACACAAAATCACATGCTTGCTTTGAATGACAATGTACAGTCTGCAGAAACAAACATCAATTCAAATTGTGAATTCCGTGAGACTAAAATCACTAAAAGATAAAAACTTGTTTATTTGAAACAATGCAAATAAAGTAAATACATACATAAAATGGCCTGGTGTTCGCTCCAGTTTGCCACAAACTGAGTCTTCCATCACCTATTTAATATGGAATTTAAACTCATCAAAAACTTCTCATCCACATGAGTGGACTAAAAAAAATAAAATATGGTAACCTACCATCAGCGACGCCAAATTTATTTCCATGAAATCGAATCCGAGTGACTTTAGCAAAAGTTCCAGGTGGTCTTGGAATGGATACGGGCTGAGCATGAGAAAATTCCCATAGACGTACAGAACCATCTTGTCCACCAGATAAGTCTAAATCAGCGGAAAAACGTCTGCTTAGTGCTCGATTGAATGTGAAAAAGAATCCGAGCACAATTTGAATTACAACTATTCATCCCACTTACACAATGGTAGCGAAGAATGAGAAGCCATACGACGCGTGCCGTCCACACGATGTTTCAAAATCTAAAAGAATGAGAAAAAGAGAGACAATTTTAGCATTCTTTCTTGTCCAAGGAGAGACAAAAAGAAATACAAAATGTAATGTAAACAATAATATGGATACCAAAAAATGTAAAACAAACAATGTTGGAATCTCAAGATTCTCTCACTATCTACATAATAATTGTGCACACAAGTGAACAGGCATAAAAAAACGGAAAACTGATGCATGCGAAAAAGGAACCCAATTGGGAATGGTTTATTGAAACTTGTAAAGGCTTCTACTGTAAAACCAACAGCAGACGGATTTTTACCGGAATCATGAATCTTCGTGACCGTTCATAAACATAGTGAACAAAGGCTGGATTCGTGCATCCCGGGAAATTGATCCCTTTTATCTTTATATTTATTAGGTCAGTTTATGAAGAGCAGCATTAATATAATTAGAAACACACAAATTTTTAGGTTTAGCTTTTCCCCTTAACACACATAAATAGTACAAAATAAGTTAGTTAGTCATGGGAATTACGTACCAGAGAATGGCTTCCTTTTTGTGGTCTATCGGACGGAGACAAAATACTCCGATCTGATGGACTTTGGACTACCAAATATGAGGAATTTGTCAACGTTTCGGGATCCCTGACAAAATAAATATCATCAGCCTGTCAGTTTTGGCCATACAAAACTTTTAATAACTTACATAGTAGCAATGAGACATGCTTACTTGTATAAATTTATCAAATCCAACTCCACTTGATCTTCAAACTTCCAACTATCCATGTCTAGCAATACGCTTATGTCCAGTTCTTGGACCTCTTTTGGAGTGGCTATAGCCATGATCCCACCACTTGACTATAAACAGTTTAAACATGGTTTACAACTGTGTCTTTGTCTTACTAGTTGGATAGATAGTAACTGCTATCAAGTACCTGATTGACACAAAACGAAGAAATGGATTCATGCTCTTTATGAACAATCCTAACAGGACCCATAGGGATAGGTTCATCATCCTCTTCCTCCTCATCCTTGCCATCTTTTTTAAGAGAACGGCTGTCAATACTCGTTTCCCACAAGGAGAGTGTATCTTCAGCCCGTTTCTTCCCAAAAATGAACCGAACAAAGTAGTCTTGCACATTGTCCCCTCTCACTAACAAGTTCCACAGTCTTCTCAGACCAAATGTTTCTTTTTTCATCCTAAAAAGATATGTTCACATACTCTTATAACTAACAACTATATTATACGATTAAAACTCAACACTTTTGTTGTCTGACAAAAAAATGCTTACGGAAAAGGCGTATTCGTATGATCCAAAAGAGCTCGATATTTATTGATAGGAGGTCCAGACAAATTCTCAACAGTTGAATTTTTCAGAAAATTATACGGGGCTGGTGAAACAGCTTCAAGCTCCTTGAAAAGTCGATCCTGCCACACTGTAAAAATTCTGATCACCCCATCCAAGAATGGGCTGACATGAGAAAGTTCCGTAGAGTCTATCCCTGCTATAGTCACTATTCTACTGAGCTCATTCTTGGCCAGTTTCACCATAGCTAATCTCATGAGTCTCCAAGAATAAGAGAATGGGTCATCTTGGTTTAATGTGTCGTCTTCGGGCTTCGTTGTCTTTTCTTTACCCCAGAAGTCATCATAATCCTCTTCTTCGTCGTCTACATCCTCCTCCAAGTCCTCTTCTTCATCATCCGTGTCCAGGAAAATCAGTTTTCCATCGTCTTCATCTAATCGTGGCTCGGGTTTCGAAATTATGTAACTATGAATTGGCAATTCAGGAGAGATGAACTTCTCACGGAATGTTGGTTTTTCCTCCTGCAATTGTAAACTTAACTTAAGCACAGAATTCACCAACAGACCATCTCCACTACTAAACAAACAATACCAATGCAATAACAATAAACGAAAATTCGTACCTTGGTAGGGGCAGTTGTAGCTCTAGGACTCGTCACTGTGAACTGCTGACCTAATAATTTCATATTGAATTTCATCCTTGCTTTATTCAAGCTAGCTAATGTAGTCCACACTGTAGAAGGGGAAGTATCGCCACCATCTTTTTCGGACGACACACTTTGACTTTGTGGCTACAAAAACACAATTCTAGTTAAAAATATTAGTACAGTCTATGTACACCCAATTTCAGACGCAGCATAATGGATAACTTACATGCAACTGTTGAAGTGGAGGTATGGACGTGATCTTGATCTGTTTTTTCGTCCCCCCGCCAAAAACAGAAGCAAAGGCAGCAGCATCCATTTTCTTTGCTAACAACCGGTACAAAGTTCTCGAATCACATACAGCTACCGCATGAACAAAAACACCCACAAAAACCGCTACATAGCACTCTACAAGCAAAAACTTAAGTTTTGGAGTATCCCCATCTTCTTCACGACTCAACATTCCTCTGAGAATGGCTACTCCGGGCCACTTTTCTGGAGGAGAAGTAACCCTATCTCCGGATCCATCTTCCCTATTACTAGTACTACTGAATCGTCTTCTTCTCGGTGAGTACAGCAACTGAACACCGCTATCTTTCCCGGCACTGGGATCATTGCTCTCGGAATCACTGAGCGCTTGGAAAAGGCACGAGCTGAGGGACAGTGCAGAGTCCCGTAGCACAAGAACTAATCGCCAATCACATACGATAGCACTCATTTCCTCTTTGGATTCCACAGACATTTCACTCCCTTCATCCAACCCATCTCTACTCTTTTTGGGTGAGCCACCTTCGGATCTTTCAGTCAGTCCATCTTCCTCCCCATCCGCACTTTGGGTTCCTTCCACAACCCCTTCATCAATATCCCCATTTCGGAGACCATCTCTGGACGAGCTGGGCTTCACAGACGATCTAATGGAATCAACTTTGGATAATCTTCTATCAGTAGTCGGTGGCGGAGCCGCTGCCTGTACTGGTTTATTGGAATCGATATCTTCTGACGGGATCACAGGAACGGCAATCAACTCTGATATAGTTTGGAGGATGTCTTGGGCCGAGGATTGGATAATGGATACTGCTGTTTTTGTTGGGTTAGCTACGGCGGACAGAAGGGGGAATTCTGAGTGCAAGAATGGTAATGGGGACACAAGTGCGGGGCCAGTACCACTGAAAAAAATCCAATTTTTGTTTGCATAATAAAATTATTTGACATACACATAGCAAAAAGATTTTTAGTGCCATGAAGAGTACCTGGATTTCTCTTTCTGTAGTTCATCCAATAAGAATACTAATTCAATATGTACAGGAGCTAATGCATGAGCGTGTAGTCTTGCGAATGCCAGTAGGGTTGCCAATAAATGTCTGTTCGCTTTTAACCACCGATTTCGTTTGAACAAAACACCCATTTTCCATTCCAAATCCATTTTTTCAGATAATAAGATATCGTGAAGGCCAGTACCGTGTGTGTCTATTCTAGGTGTTAAACTCCTGTAAAACATTACATCAAATGTATTCCAATTGTATTCATTTTTTCTATGCTAATGCTGCGTGCAAATAAAATCTTAAAAAATACCTTTCTCTTTGACTCCATTCATCTGAAGACAAATTATCATCGTCACTAACATAGCGACACAATTCTTTCAACATTGGTACTTGCTTTTCTAGCCAAGCATATAAATGCAGTCTGAGTTCAGTGCCTTCTAGTTGACCCACCAAATTCACAAGTTCTTCCGATATGAGTTTCAAACAACTAGATAACTTCAGTTCAATGCACACCATAGTTCGAGGGTCATTCAAATCCTCATCATCTTGATCTGGCTTTTCATGGGCATCTTCACTAGCAGTAGATACTTTCTTCTCTTTGATTCCTCCTGTGTGATTCGTCAGTCCAGTTTTGTTCACAGGCAAATTCTCTTCTTCATCTTCTGCAGGTTCCTCGTCCCAATCTAGTTTCAATTCATCATCCTCGAATTTAGTTACAGGAGCGGACCAGTCAAAGTCCAATGCGGATTCTTCTGCTCAAAGAAAAGTTAAGGCATTGAGTAACAACATTAATTTTATACAAGGATAATAGCAAGGGAGCAAACACTTACTCTTTGTACTAACTGCTGAATCAGTAACAGAAAAGTCAGCCTCATGTGCAATTTCGTTCTCTAAAATCAAGTTTCCAGACTGAATCTTAGCATCATTTTGAAACCCTTTGGGAGATTTCACAGGACTCCCAATGGCACTAAGTGGTTCAGTTTTGGCATATTTTGGTAACTCTGTTAGAACATGGATGGCTAGAATTGGACATCCTGATGCATAGTGAGCATGAGCAGTTTCAAAATAGAGGCGACGCTCTATAGGCGTGAGAGCAAGAGTTCCTCTCGTTTTATTTTGCAGCACTAGTAAAGGATGGGATCTCAGGAACACATAAAAATCAAAAACACGGGCCGACACTTTAGAGCTAATAAGCACATCCAGACTAGCTTGATAATCTTTGAGCATCCACAATGCTATTGAACACAAAAATGGGTCCCTTTCAGCGTTTTCATCTCTATTCGTTACGTTTAGCACCTCCTAAAAAGGACAAATAACAATACAATCAGCTTAGCAAGCCAAAAAATATTTTATTAAGACTTTCATTCAATTGAATATATGTATGTGCATTTGTAGTTTTATAAACAGAAACATACCTCTTGAAGTAGAGTTTTCACAGTTGGTGGGGTAGGTTCCAAATCCCTACCTTCATACAATCTAGCAACGGCCAAAGCTAACTGAATATCTTTCAACTTATTCAAACAGACTTCAACTGCGTCTTTCAGACTACCAGCAAGTAAGAAAAAAGCTGCCGCATGATCAAATCGTTGTTTACCGAGCAATGCATACGCATTCTTCAAAGCTGCCTTCCGCCATCTCTCCTGACTAAAATCATTGGCAAAAAAGAGGGCCATTTTTTCATCCCTTTTAGAACGATATAAGCCCCATAGTAACGTTTTCTTTTTCATAGCTAAATAGAAGATGGCAGCATCCATCGGGTCCTGATTCTTTTGAAACGCATATTTCCCGATTTTCTCCATACATGTTTTGAATGCAGAATTACTTCGTAGCCACCAACCCACACCAAGTTCTCGCATAAGATTCCATGTCATTTCATTCTTTTGATATGCAGGGATCAAATTTAAAAGATCTTCTTGAGATTCAGAGTGGAAGGCCCAGACTATATCGGAAGTAGCCACCCCCTGTTTTTTGAGGGGCATTTTTTGGGCAGGGGGTAAGCACCGGAGGAGGTAATTATAGTTCCGTACGACAAGCAGGAATCTCAAACCACAGTCATCCAAGGAATCTAGAAGACATTCATTCCATATAACAGTTAGAAAAACCCACAACTAAAATGTCAAATTCAACCATTATCAGATCAGCAGTGAAAATATCATACCAGGCGTCCCATCATGCAAATGGGCTTGGGTCGTGTCAGTATCTCTTTGATCCAATCTCGTTCCAATGGAAGACACCGTATCGGCCAAAGCAAGCAAATGCATTTGATCCACAGAAGTCAACCCAGGTAACTGAGTTCGTGTCAAAACTTTCGACAACTGTCGAGATTGTCTTGCACCAAAAGTCAACGATTGCGGTTCACCGCTTGTTGATCGTCGTCTTTTTCTATTTTCAGCACCAGTTGTTGGTTCATCTTCATCATCTACAAAGTCGTCGAAAACGGATTCGTCCAATGTCTCTTCATCAGCTTCTGTACTAAACAGTTCATTATAGTCCTTCTGCAATTTCAAACACAAACATGGCGTTCAAAAACAATTAGTCAGTCACAAGGTCAGCTAGTTAGTTACTCAAAAAATAAAAAGTAAGTCACGCACAGCCTTTTCTTCCGATAGGGATTGACCTGACTCTCTGTCAGTATTCAAGAGCATCCATAAAGGAACAGGAGGAATCGTGCGGGGGGCATCTGAAGAGCTCAAGGACAATTCTTCCGGTTGGAGGACTACGGAATTTCGATGCTCCAAAGGACTAGGAGAAGATTGACCATAACTAACAGACAAGGCTCGGGAAATAGAGTAGCTCCTTTGCCTCCCCTCATCATCATGGGGTGAAGTAGTTTGTCTTTTGTATGCACTGACGGTACTAGCCATACATCTGCACAACATTATTCATAAAAGTCAATACACGGAGTACACTAATAATCTAGCTCTGCTCAATACCTAAACCTGAAAAACTGTTAGTTCAATTCCGAGCTTTCAATTACCGAACAAGATGAGCCAATATTAGTTTCACCCAACGAACTTTCCCAGAGTTTAACATCCCTATTAGCTGCTTTGGATGATACTGAGGTAGAACAGGGTAGCAATGTCTAGTATACTGATACAAGCCAACGCTGCCAGTCAAAAGAGAAAGCTCTATTTGCGGCTTGTTCACATCTTGGCCAGCCAACTGTCGGTCCTTTTCTATCTTCGAGGTAGGATACAAAGAACTGACATCCTGAAACAAGTAGTTGTAAAATACACAGTTAGTGAGAAAGTAACTTGTCATAACATTCTATATAGACTACAGATGGGAAAATTTTACCGTCAAATTTTCCAGAGCCCACTGAGAATAAACTTGCATTTCATTCCTCATGGCCACCACACAAACTGCATGAACCCAGCCGAATCGTACAGGGAAGGGACGAAGTCCATCAGCTGAGCTGAATTTAAATGTATGCAGTGGGAGCCAAAACTGAGACTTGCAGATTTTCGTTGAGGGAAGAGCTTTAACCCCAAACGTCATTGATGGATCGTGACTTACATGAGCAAACATGCAAAGCTGTGACAAAAACACAGTTCAGTTAAATACTAAACTACTACAAACCAAAATCATATTCACTAGAAAACTCATTTTCTTTCTCCATACCATGTCAGAAATAGCTAGTGTTAAGATATGCTGGCCATCATTTTTCGGGACCCATTCTAAATGACATGTTGACACCTCTTCTTCAATTTTTATTTCTATCGTATCTTCCAGAATCCATTGCATTCCTATCCCACAATACCCATATTATATTGAACAAACTACCTCCAGCTAAAACGGTGTATTTACTGACACATAGGAAATCATCAACATCATTAATCATTTTTAGAGTTTTTTTTACCTCCGGTACTTTCACATTGGTACACATTAACCGCACAAGTACAATTGGAAAGTTCCACAGGACCATCCTTTTCTCCTTCATTACTAGAGCACCCATTCACAGTAGTCATACTCTCCTTCTCTTTCTCCCTATCCAATTTGTACACACAAGCGATACGGCCACTATAAGCGGCACTGGCTTGCAAAAGTTGACCTTTCTCTTTGTATGCAGGCAAGGAATTCCATTCTTGAAAGCTAACGTCATATTCTTCTCCATTACCTCGTCCTTTCTCCGTTGACTCTGTTTTTAACAGCTTCCACATTTTCACACATTCCTTCGTCGTGGAAATGAGAGCATAGCTCGACCCACACACAAAATGACCCGCACACGCAGAATATATGACACTCAATCCAGAGCATAGTGTCTGCTGAAGCACTTTGTTAATAGAAATGTTGAGGAATGATTTCTTGCATGCTTTCTCCAACGTGGTGATAATCGATGGGAATTTATCGTCGGGATTATTGCCATGATTGAGTACATCTTCAGGATTTGAGGTGGAATTGTGATGACTTCGAGACTGGACTGAACGCTGATCTTCATCAAATGCGTCGAGTACAGTTGGCGTGCTAATTTCTATGCGCCAAACGTGCACATCATGTTGGTCCGCTATGACGACAACATGGAAAGATTCGCTGTAGTCTACGCCCACCCTTTTTGTGGGCTCTAGGTCGTTCCGGAATACTTGAATGAATGACACTTCGCCCCAGTTCTGTTAAAAATACACATTGAGATCTCAGTTTCACTGAATATATATTAAAAGTGCATATAATGAATTCATTTACTAACTTGGTGATCTATCCGATCCAATTGTAAAATGCATCCTGGCCGAGATGTGGACTGTTGACTAACAATGGCGAAAATGTCAGATTCTTCTGCATTGTTTACGCCGCCGTGTAATGAGGATAATGAACTAGATGAGGATAAACTAACGACAGAATCCTATATAACAAGAAACAAGACAATATCACTACCAGTAAAAAAATTCTCATGATGCCCCAGTGCGATTATTAGTGAAAAAACATACATTAAATGACGCCTTCCGTTTCCTAAAAGCCGTAGAAATCTCCGTGAGCAATTCACTCGCATCCAAAATGGCTTGATAAACCCGCAAGTTTGTTCCATCTGAGGCAACGAAACAGCCTGAATTTGAAAACAACGAAGTGCTTGGCAATAAAGCAGGGACCCATGCTACATGAGTAAACGCATCCATGTCGGTAGAATTAATTCTTGAGATTTCCACAATGCCCCCTGATTTGCACAACGGTCCAATCGGATCCACACGCCATAGGATGAGCTCACTACAGTAGTTTTGTAACTGTTGCTTGTGTGGAGAATCTCCTGCTGGTTCATCCAAACCCGAGTTGTCTGGAATCCCATGGCTTGCGGCAGTTAAAACCAGGGGAAGGACTGGGTGACATGCCATTTCTCGAACCTAATATCAAGTAAGTTCACAGAAAAACGTCATCTCTACAGATCTCTACATGCATTACATACGTGCACCCAGTTGATTTAATAAATTGCTTCATGCACTGAGTGAGTGAATAGAAAGGTTCGTCATCTCACCATTACATGCTTTAATTATATTACCGTATAGAGTTTGTAAATTAACACTCAGATTTTCATCTGCCTGTATTTCACTTGCTTGGGGGACTCATTATAGTTGTGGTGTGGAAAGGGATTAAATTAAAACAGTAAACTGGGAATTTAGAAACACATGGCATGTCGTTCGTTTAAGTATGTGCAACTTATATTCCATGCTGTGCGTGGACATTTAGCACATTTAGCCTTGCAGAATCTTATTCTTAAGCGTCTTTTGAATGACAACCAAAAAAACTCAAATATTGAATAATCCCTGATGCTTCCAAAAATCCTCTAAAAATTCATAGTTTGCTAAAGAAAGCAATTGAACGGAATAAAAAATAACCTTAAAACGATGACCCGAAGCTCGTTTAGCATGGGCAACACTGAGCACTTGACAGAATTTAGAATCATCGCCAAAACTCAGAGTCCACAAGTTCAAAGAGCCATTATGGTGTTTGGTCATCATGGCTGCACGATTTGACGCTAGTTTTTCCAATGGGAATAAATATAGACTTGGAGAGCTCATACTGGTGGCATCAGCTAAAGGAATGGCGTTGGGAATGCAGGATGAAAAAGACACTTGAGTTTGACGGAATGTTCCAATGTACTCATCCAACCATTCTACAGACCAGACAAGGAATGAGCCGTCCACAGGGTGCAATGAGACTAATATGTCCGGTGTCTTATGCCAGTCACGGAGTAAAGTTTCTAGCTTCCGGTCCAGTACATCCATACTTGGAGTAAAAGTGCCGTCAGCTAGTGAGTTGGATGATGCTGCCGAGCTGAGTGAAGGCTGGTAACTTTCTTCTGGGTTGGTTTCTACTGAAGGAGATTTCACGAACCCTGATTTTCCTTCTGTGCCTGACAAGTGCCGCAAAACAGTTAATTAGTTAGTTAGTTCGTAATTACTGCATGCTATTTGAAATCAAGTTTTTTCTTCATGTGCTATATGAATTTACATGCAATCTGCTAAGGACTGTTACATATCTGTTGACATGCTCTGCTTAAAAATTCGCTGCAAAATTTAGTTAGTACTAATTGAGCAAACTTCAAAATACTTTACTACAAAAATTTAATAAACCAGATATTTGATTTCAATATCAAAATATGCCTAACAACATCCAATTAGTAATAATATAAAAGGAAGCTGTATAATCCTATCCTCCAGACTATCTACTTTCTCCTAGGAACACATGGTACTTCAGGTCGTTACTATACTATTACTATATGCAATACAACCTCCCACATCCGACAAACTGAGCTCCAGTAATTCCTGCAAAGTTGCCCAAAATCGGATTTAAAGCGCACAAAGAAGATACTAAAAGCTTGATACCTTCGGGGATATTCTCAGTAGTCTCATCCCTGTCGATTCCACTTTTACATATTTGCTGAAATATGTGCTCCGCTTGCTGTGTAAAAAACATCTCCTTGTTGTTAAGCCAGAATATACGGAAATTGTGATGCTTCAAAGGTGGAACCAAAGGAATATCTGTGTCGGCATTGATACTGCCAGCCAAATGGAAATGTACGCACACACCATGATGTATCATGGCATGGGAAATCAAATCCATGGTAGACGGAATTGAGTGAGCAGACATGGGAACTCCTAGTGTGGGCAAAGTAGAGCCTGTTGTCATCGGAAATGCGGAGCTTAGGTTTTGTTGCAAGTCCTTGTGACGATGTTTCTTCAAGTGGAAACATGTTCTGTAATAAGTATAAAACCATATAAGGTAAACGACTAATGCAAACAAAATCACTAAGGATTCTCAATGATCACTTGATGTGTTTGACAACCGACAGAAAACTACAGCGTCAGCCAGCAGGCATTTTACTTCACTGGCAGAGTGATATCTATTTTCAAAACATCTAAAAATTGAGTCAGTCAACTCAGCCTGGATTTACGGGCAGAATGAAACAATTTGTTTGAGATTTCAAGGGAAATATATTGTACAGCATCTTCTGTAATCTAGTAGCTACGAATTAGTTTCAAGCTTATGCTTAACTTGGACTTGAAAATAATGGATTCAAAATCGATAGGTATAGTTCAGTTCTTTCTAATACCAGGTGAAACATTGGGAACAAAGAATAGCTATAATAATATATAAAGTTTTCTCCTCAAAAATACATAAATTCAGAAAAAACCAGATCGAATTTCATTCAACAGTTGATAATCCTATAAAACCAATTAGTTATTCATATATTCTGTCTGTTCGTATTCCAACTGAACATAGACAGGCGTGCAAAAAAGCAAGGCCTTCCAATCTTCCGTTTTCACATTTCCTTTCAAAACTAATACTACCAAACTACTATGATCGTCTTACAAAAAGTACTTCTACTAGTAGCAGTGAGCGATTGGAATTTATTCTGCGTGCTGACAGCACACATATTTGTTCCATGCTCGTCAGCATATTCCTCAAGTTCATTTCATCAACTTTCTATACAGAGGAATTCAATTCTATCATCAAGCGCAGTATGAGTTGGGAAAAGCGTAAGAGAAAGAGGAAAAAAGAATCTAATGGAAATGAACTTTACTACACACAGCGCACACAGCTAAAGCATATACTATCTCATCTCCTCGCATTGCTCCAATACTCAAACAGTCCACTTCATGTAATAATAGAAAAGGCTTCGAGTGACTGGGGGCAACCTAGTTCCATGCACTACAAAAATGATGAAATTGAATGCCATGCTCTATTGAAAACTTTTTCCTCTACAACCTACCGAAATACAAAAGCATGGGACACCCGTGCATAATAAGGATCCCACAAAAGTGTACATCATATGTGCACCATACAGGAAGAAAGTGTAT
>Ga0210040_10004493_pt1 | contig 18202 bp, 17 predicted proteins | sample CryGeyCG12114_NA_FD_185462 | JGI IMG/M metagenome (GOLD analysis project Ga0210040, IMG submission 185462) | Groundwater microbial communities from aquifer - Crystal Geyser CG19_WC_8/21/14_NA (SPAdes) (version 2) | ecosystem: Environmental > Aquatic > Deep subsurface > Groundwater | place: USA...
GACTTGATTATTTGATAACATGTATTTAGAGACCAATATTGACCCCCTTACCGTTTTTTTGATCTTGGCGACACGTGTATTTAGATGCATGTAAAAAAATACAGTTTTTGATCCTATGAGAGTTAGCGGCCGTATGGGAATTTAATATTTTTTGGGGTTCTTATTAGCTATATTGGAAAGCATAACTCCTCCACCCACTTTATAAGCATCTTATTCTGAGTGAATAGAATATTAACTGAAATACACACAATACACCCATAATTTAAAAATACCACGGGAAAAACATAAACATTTAGGCCAGGGTCACTAATACACATAATTCATTGCAGATCAAAACAATCACATTATCTGACTCGCGGCTCCCTCCGATCGTTCAAAGAATTGTATTCAATATATAGAAGAGTTTGGATACTAACATCAACTGTAAATCAGGAGCTGAAATATTGTTTTGTCATAGTCCAAAACATTTTGCTTTTCATCATATTATTCCTTAACTACACAGCAATTTGTGGGCACGGGAATGCTCTACGGTTGACTTTAATCACAACGATTTTTCTGTCTTCTTTAATGTTCACAATCTGGACTTTCGTTCTACTGTTGTTCAGTCTGGTGAATTTGAAATGCCAGCGTGCTTTCAATTCTTGGAACAAATACTGCAATTCCAGTTTGGAAGGAATAGCATTCAAAAAATTTTTGGTCGCTGTGAAGCCTATCAAGTTTAAATTTGGCGATTTCACATATATTTCTCCGGTTTGCATTATTTTATACGTGCACGGGGTTCTGAAATGGACTTTTCGGCTGTCTTTAATTTTCCCTTGTCGTGAATTTTTTTAAAGTTTGATGTGATAATTGCTTGTTTGAAACAATGGGGCTCAACCCTTATTCTCAGTTGCAGTCTTTAATTTACTGATTTTTCAATCTGAGGTCACACCGTCATACCTGGACAAACCGCGTAGCTAAAAATTGAAAAATCCCATTTTTTTATTTTTATTTAGGATAGATTCGAACCATGATGGAAATATGATGATTTTTTTCGTGTTCTGGAAATCGGTGCTTACAAATTGTAAGCACAGATAATAGATAATAAGATAATATGAGATAATAAGAATATTAGATAATTGATGTGTGTGAATTATTGGTTAAGAGATTTCATAAAAACGCGAGATTATTAGATGTTGAACAGATGAAAACGGAAATAAAAAAGGTGAACAAATCATGCATAAGTCCATGGATATAATATAGTTTATTTTTTACATAATGACTTTAAATAAGTGATTGATTGATTGAAATAAGATATGCCACCTATTTTAGTCAATTTTTTTATTGATTCACATGTTTAAAATTTTGGAAAATATGTAGAGTTTTTTTCACAATGATGATTTCCATATCCATATTTTTTAAAGTAAGAAAATTGGCTTATCCCCTTACATATTTTCTACACAAATAATATCTACCAATTTGAATCAATGTTTATTGCCTATACGGATTGTAAATACAGTCATGATCATGAAAGCCTTCAACGTTTTCACAAATATGTTTAAGCTAGTTTGCATTTTCACAGCTGTGGAAAGCAAGCGTTTTTGTTAAACCTATAATACTGGGGCAATTGTGAACCATGATATTTGGGTTCCTGAAAAAAAGTGTAAAGAATTGTCGTAAGCTCTGGAAATCTACCAAAAAAATACTGCACATAATTGCAACCCTTTGCACCAAAAACATTTTCTCGTTGAAGCAAACCATTTTTATAACCAGACCAACCTGCTCGATGCTGATCATTATCCCGAATAAATTCAATCAACTTTACCAATGACGTTTGTTTGTACTTTTTTCTCGACAAATCATACAATGACTTCTGTTCCCGCGTTTCATCCATATGATTCAAAAAAGATTGAACATTTGGACACAATCTTAATCCCCAGTCACTTGATAACCCTGTTTTCTGACAGAAAGAAGTGTGCAAGCCATTTAACTTACCTGAGCAATCAAGTCCCTTACTATTTTTAAAATCATTATGAACAGCGTACACAAAGTCTAAACCTTTTTTATCATTCCAGAAAAATGGATGCTCAAGTAAAATAGCGGGTCCAGGTCGTTTTTTCGGGTCGATGGATATCATTGCTTCCAACAAATTTTTCAAAGCGGTCCATTGATTGTGTGCTGTTGACTTCCAATTTCGTCGATTTTCAATGATATTGCTTGAAACGTGAATGTCGGTCCCGCCTTTTTCCGTAGAATCAAACAGGTGTTTTCCTCTAGTCATGGTGAAATGTATTGTAAGCGCAAGTGAGAAGATATCAAATGATGGCAAAAGTTGAAAAGTGTCAGCAGCAGACTGCAACGCTTCTGGTGGCATCCACATAAGTGTTCCTCGTCGGGCGTCCGTCTGCAGTCCACGTGTACAGGATTTCAGTTCTCTGCTGATTCCAAAATCTGCAAGTTTCGCAACATTCCTATCAAAAATGAGAACATTGCTAGGCTTTAAATCTCTATGCACAATTTTATGATTATGCAATGCTAGCAAGCCTTTGGTCATGTCAGTTGCCCATTTTTTAAGAGGTAATGCTTCTTGGGATTTCGAGTTTTTGATAATGTCTGCCAATGTCTTCGTTGCGAGCTCCATCACTATATATGTGAGAGGGCCAACATTTTCGGTGATGTAGTAAGTGACAACATTCGGATCATTGAATTTCCTCATAATGTCCAGCTCGTTGTTCTTTTCATTGTAGACATCTTCTTTCTTGCAAATTTTGACGGCAGCTCTCCGAACTGGGGTTTCAAAATAGCCCTCGTAAACTTTAGCTGTTGCGCCTTCACCCAGTACAGTGTCTTTGTAGTAAATTATTTTTTTGGTGACAGTTTCAGCAGGCCTGGCTAGAGTAAGAAAAAAACATCGAATAATCTAATTAGTTGCATTGCATGTATAAAGCCTGTGCGGACTGGAATATTGCAAAATATTTTTTCATTAGCTTACAAGCAGAGGCAGTGGTCAACTCTGATAAAGCTGGTTGATTTCGTTTCCGTAGTTCCTCCAAAACTTTGTAAGCAGCTATTTTTTTGGCATTCTGTTTGACTCTAGCCACACCTTCATTGCTTACATTGTCAGCAGTGCATTTGAATTTAAATAGTGTTGAATTTGCAGGGCCAGAGAGTGCAACCTTGAAGGTTATATAAGTCAGTTTATTGCATAATCTTAGTATCGGTCAGGTGAAGTTTAAGCTTTTAAGAATAACAAATTAAAAAATATATATATTTTATTAGAGTGACATGCCTCTTCATATTTTAGGTTTTGAATTTTGTGTTTCTCGCAAAATTCCTTCAAGTCGCCAACAGTATTGCCGGAAGTAGCTTTGGTCAGCAATTCTTGTGGGTCCAACTTGAAATCTGAAGTAACTTTTGTCGCTTTTTGAGACACATTTGTTTTTTGTTCCGTTTTTTCGCTTTTGAGGACTTTATCCAAAACTTTTTGCCATGCAGAGTTCTCTGCAAGTTTCTTGTTTGTGCCCGTTCCTTTCTCTGTATTTATACGCAAAAGACAAAGGTATTATAAGTTATTTTTACGAAATCACACCTTTTCAATATGATAGAATCTATTTCGTCATGTATAACCTTCAATAGTTTGTCCTTCGGACGTTTTTCTAAAAGTGCAGGTCGCCTCAAATTGTCCTTTTGCAATCTCCAATACATTGACGTTCATTGCTGCTCCCAGCTTTCCTCCTCGATCTGCCAGCTCTTTCAGCTGTGATTTTGCAGTTTTTGTTGCCATATTGCACAGAAATATAACGGAGGGATAAAAGTTGTTTTAGTAAAAAAAAAATCACCAAAAGCATTTCATCCACACTACAGCTGGTATCAATTGTTTGATAAATTTCAGATATCATAAAATTGTTGGCCGTAAGAATGGAGCACCAAATGTAAGCTTCCGTAAAAGTATTTGATTGACTTTGCAGTTATCTTATCTTGTATAATTTCACGCAGATTGGCCATCGACAAATATGTTGTAAAGGATCATGACTGCAGTTAGTTATATGCATGCATATGCATAAGTAATGCATAATTAGTGTATAATGTCTGACATTTATCTTCAAAAGACAGTTTTTGGGCATATGCAGATTTTATTGGACTGGATTTTATAAAGTTATGCTTCTGTTTCTAAATTTTCCTTTAACGGATTCGCTAATATAGGCTTTGGTTGATGATCATTTGAGACTAATTACTTACCAAAATTTTCGGCTAACCGTGATAGACAAACTCTTTCAAAACTACAAAAAAAATTCATTTGATTTTGATTAGGTGGCTTAATTTGCATTACCATTCATTTACAATTCTAAACACCTCTACATAAGATAAATTATATGCTCTCTGAAGGCTATGGCTGAAATTATGTAATGGTTTGAAATAGTTTTTTTTTTCGTTTTTATAATGGATATTTAGAAAAATTTGAACTTTACAAATTTGATGTAATATTCTTGCGTTGCTGTATGTATACTAAACTCAATTTTATATTGCGGATCATGTATGCGCTTTACATTGATAGAAATAGTTATATGTGAATACTAGCTTTTTTCTTTTTCAGAGTACGACGAAATGCGTGCTTGCTTGCAACAATCGCAATCTCCTACTCCTGAAAAAATGCATCCATCTCGTGCAGAAATGCGGCAAGAAGTAAATCATAACCGGCCTTATCGAATGGAATCAGATATTTTCAACGTCAGGAAATTGGGGGAACATCAAACTAGCAATATGGAGACAAGTTATTCAAAGTTTCCTGAGCCTTCGAATCAAGAACGCAATGCTTTCAAAATCACTGAACCAAGTGTGTATTCTGAGCAGGATCAGGTAAATGAATTTACTTTTTAGCATAACAGAATATAGAGTTTATAATTAACCAACTATCATTAAAATTAATAGGAATGTGCTGATGCTCCTATTTTGAGACGTACTCGTGTATCGAATGGAAATCCTATAACTGGGGAAGGATATCAATTGGTAAAAAATCCAAGCTTAAACTCATTCATTTTGGAATACTGTGGCACAATTTTATGTTCGTCTTTTTTACACAGGATGACTTACGTACCGGCAAAAAACAATTTGGAGCTGGCCCTAATAAGCAAACACAATTCTGGTAGAGTTTCCAAAATCTAACCACATTTTCAACTAACTGTAGTTCACATAACACAAATTTCTAAAACTCTATATACACAGTTTAAGCTATCTAGAATTTATTTACTAGCTTATGCTCAGGTTAGATTCCATATGTGTAGTAAACAATAGTTCTGTATGTACTTGTGTTTTCAAATAAATGCTTCACATTTAAGGTATACACAAGATTTCAGAGTATGCACTGATTTAAAAAATATAAATTAAAATATAAATATTATTAAAATATAATTTTTGATGCTTACAAAATCCTAAGCCTGTAACATGATGCCAAAGTTGAGTAAAAAACAAGTTCATTAACCTGCACTGGAAGCCCATAAAACTGGCTGTCGTCCATCCTGATCCCTGACATCAATAGGGACGCCATGTTCCAAAAGCCTTTTCAAAATAACTTGTCCCCGACTAGGACTAACTCCATAGACTGAACTTTTAACACGTCCAGTATTGGGATTGGGACCCGATATTCCATTCACATGGCCACACATTTGGGCTACAAAATGTATAGGATGAGCCCCATGGATATCACCCATTGAGGCTGGAGCTCCTTCTTTGAGCAAAAGGTCAAGGATTTCTATCTCCCCGCAGACTAAAAAAGAATAAAGAAAAAAACAATCAATCATCAATATTTCTAAAGCAAAATCTACGCAGGGTAATGAACACGGGCGGGATATAAATTTTCCTGTGCCTTAAATTAGATTCTCTACGTGGTCGCCTGGTCCTAAAAAAATGCGCCCATAGTTATATGTATGTGTATCTAAATTGGATCGCTATAAAAATCTATTAAATCCTGAGTCGCACAATTTTGCTGTGCGTAAAAACATCCATTACATATCTCAACAAAATTCTGCATATAAGAATCTAAATCTTTTTTTTTTTTTTGCTGCGTATCAGATTCTCATTCTAATCTCACGTGAAGTACGCTTCCTAATTTCATTCCATGCTTTTGTCCTTTGTCCCATTATACTTACCACTAGCCCAATGAACCAACGAGTGTCGTTCATTGTCAATACAGTTTAAATCCGCACCAGCTTTTATCAAGCTTTTGACAGCTGGCTTTTGTCCATTAATAACGGCAAGATGGAGTGCCGTATACCCTTCCTCCTCTTGTGCATTTATTACGGTGCGATCAGTATCCAGAAGTATATTTAAGCAAGTTGCGTTCCCTTCTTCTGCACAGAAATGAAGCGCTGTTTTACCCGTTCTCGTTGCATCTTTTGTTGCGTCTTTCTGTTGCATAATAATAACATTTAATGCAAGAAATAATGATTCGAAACAATCAGTTGGTCACTTAAAAAACTAACGTTTTTCTTTAATATTTTTTTAACATCATCCACACGGTTCTGCATGCAAGCAAGCATTAACGGAGTAGTCCCATCAGGTTGTGTAATTTTTCCATTTGCTTGTTTGGATGGCAGAGACAAAGCTGTTGGTTTCTTGGTCTCTAGATTCGATTTTGAGGAACCTTGTACTGCGGCCATTTTTTCTTTCATTCTATTATTCCACAGTCCCACAGGTAGTTGTCAATGTTACTCGACCTTCATTCCATCTGGAAATATGACCCGTTATAAATCAATGATGTAATGCAGTGTGGTGGCTTTCACTAACAACTGTCTTCTATACTTTCCTACATTCAATCCTCATCAAAGACTTTTTTAGAATACGTTTTCTCTCCCAAGAAAATGTCTTAGGGTGCTATAGTGTCCATTCGGATGATTTATTATAGCCTTTATTAAATTCCTTATTTCTTTCCATGAATGAAATTAGATCCATGGCTGAGAGTACAATAGTGAGCAATAAATGCAGTGGTCTAACTTCATTTTCAGTGGGGTAAAATCACTATAATTTAATCAAACTTAAGTAAGTAAGTGAGAGAAAAAATTATGCATTGCAAAAATTAAATTAATGTAAATAAAAGCTATAGATGAATTAGTTTCAGGCAGAATTTATGAACAGAAGCAGATTATGACGACACATGTAGTACTGCTGAACTTGTTCCTCGCGTGTGTCAATTGATTTCCGAGCAAACCAAACTTACTGGAGGACACACATTACTCTATTCTCAAAACTCAAACGGACGTCGAATACACACAAATGCATGTCCCATAGCATTGCATTCCCTCCGTTTCAATTCTGCTCGGACTATACTTCTTGCATTTCGCACCTTTCATTTCTAATTGTCTGTCCGCCGTCAATACTATTACTTTTCAGGAAACCTTTTTGTCCATGAAGGAAAGTTTTTTGTCTTTATTACTTCTAATTGAACATATTTCTCTCATCGTCTCAAGTTCTTCATTACAGACAGTGCTGCTTTAGCTTTGCTAAATCAACATTGAAATTGAGTGAGTGACATGCACTTAACAAGGTGAAGTGACCCTCAAGCATATTTCAACTTTCCTTTTTATAAACTTGACAAAACTTGAGGCTTTGTATAGAATTTTTGATGAGAAAAATAAATCACGAATATTCTTTTCATAGTTATATAATTAAAGAAATTCTGAAAATCTTTTGATGCATAAGTTTTAGAAACAAAGTAGCGCATAAAAAGTTTTTTTCAGTAATAAGTTGAATTTGAATTAAAATGAATTCACGAATTAATTCTTTAGCCCCAGCAGCAAATTTTAGCACAGCTATATACTGCTGATTTTTAGTGTCATGAATGTATCGCATTGTATCAGCTCAGGGCAACCTTTTTCCAAGGTTCACCACAATAATTCTAACATCGAGAACGACTGGAGGTGCAGCTAGAAAGCAGTTCAGCGTTCAGCGACGGTCGCTATAACACATAGAATGACATAAAGCTTGTATTTAGGTCAATAGGTACTATAAGTATTGACAGCAATTCTTTATTACGCTGGCTGGCGTTTTTGTTACCCAGCATAATAAAAAAGTTGATTGCAAGTGCATAATAACAAAGGAGAAATTCATTTGCACAGCAATAATTTGGAATATTAAAGTAGTGTTAAATGGGCCATGTCAATCACAGCCGTTAATGGTATGCAGGGCATAAAAATGTTCATATTTTTCTAATTACGCTTTTCCTCATTATTTTTTCTTGTGTTATAATAAAATCCAAGTAAACTATATTGGATTTTATTTCATAGTGAATTTGTGCACTATTAAGTTTTACAGTCTCATATGGAGGAAGGATATTTTAGAATGAAAAAAAAATCATCCGTTTGTGTGTGACTGTGTAGTTCTGTTTGTCTATACTAGATTTGCTTGACTGTAATTGTGTGTGTGTGCTAAAATCTGCAATGCAGAACAATTAAATATTTAATCATAAACTCTAAAAGGAAATACATTACATTTTTTTCACCTTGGAGTTACACTTGAGGACTAAAGTTCAGAAGATTTTAACAGTATAGTAGAATTGCATTTTTGGCCTTGACGCTTAAAATTTACGGCATAATTTAGTATACTTCTGACTAACTCTTATCGACCGGAGTCAAAAATACTCTACAAAATAGTCATTGTGCACATACTCAGCAGATTTAACATCTCAAATCTCAAACTAAAATCATTGTCGTGCACGCAAGCACAAAAGCCTTGAAATCTTATCGCAAATCCAATAACTGCCCGCGTTACGTATGCATATGCAGTAAAGAAAAACAAAACAAGAAATATATTTCACAGGAAATTATGGTTTTCGGTAGAAAAAAGTGCATAACGAATCCATCAGTTGCAGTTAAATAGATATTTACATTTAAAAGGCCTTTCCAATCGTTTACTTAGTTATCCAGTAAAAAAATGCATCATGATTTGACTATAAACTTATCAAGTTTGAACTCCTACAAATCTGTACAAGTCTAACTGACTGAATAAACTGCTGCTAAAGCAATGGTAAATGCTATAGCTTTGCTAACCAAACCCAACGAATTTATCCCAATAATTTGGGAGCTTAAGTATAATAGATGGAATGATTGCGTGACATGTACGCTCAAGTACAATAAGAAATCTTGAAAGGTCCAGAATGTCAACATGCACGGTTGGATTTATACAAAGAAACGTTTGCTTTCTAACTCCTACTTACTTATCGTTAGTACACCTCTACCTCATCAGTCAATGTTGCGAGAGCGAGAAAAACTAGTTCATAATATGATTTCATGATTGCACGCGTTCTGATTATTTTGGGGCCGGAAAATAGGAAACATTCTTTCGGTTTTGTGTATAGTTAGTCAGTTAGTTAGTGAATGTAGGGGTTTCATTCCATGTGTGTGTACTACATACGGCGAATTCTATTGAATAATATTATGAAGACATGTAAACGTATACAACGCAAGAAAGAAGACATGCAGACTGTGAGCGAGGTGTGAGCATTCAACGATATAGGAATTCAACAGAACTACGCATCCAGTGAGTTTGTAATGTACGATACAGTACACGAAAGAAATATGTGTTGCCTGGAAAGGTATTTTAACCTAGTTTATTCATAGGTTGGTTTACATTTTTCACCAAATTTTTTGTGTCCTCGTCCAAACAGAAATTTTTAAAGCATTGAACATTGTCCAACGATTTCATAGCTTATACAATCGCTGTAAAATTTTGAATTCATGTACTCTCGCATATGTATGCACAAAAACTTAAACTTCGATGCCACTGTAACACCTGACTGAGAGTACAGTATAAAGAAAGCCAGTGGATTTCACAAGGAATTAACGGCCATTACTCAGGTCCACCTAACTCAAAAATCCACTATGCATGCAAAATTGCCACTAAAACAGTTTCATTTCTGTCATATCCTACAAAGATTTCTTCGCAAAATTCATCAATAAAATTAATTCAAACATAAAAATTCTCTCGCGTATTTGTTAATTGATAACTTACGGCAAGCGATTCAAAGTAGCATCTAACCGATAGATTTTCCATTTGTATGACACTACTTTAAGTACATAAATGCACACTGTTCTTTGCACTAACAATAGAAAGCTAACACACCATGTCCAATTCGTTTTCACAAACACGGTAAACATTCCATAAATGAAACTTTGTAATTTAACTATATCCACGTAACCACATTACATTTGTTTGTTTTGCAGACAAACTTAAAAAATCATGCACTCCTTCCGCATAACCATTATCAAAACCTTGGATTTTAAACAAACACAGAATAATTTGCATAGGAAAAGTGAAAGTATACTTTCTCCAAAGCCAACCGAACCAACACCTCCAATTTACTACGGGAACCAAACTGGACTGACCATGCAAGCAAGCAATCGTCCCTCACACACTCAGTTAGTGCTTCAATGTCGTGGAAAAATAGTAACATGCACGAGTTCGGACTTTAGGGACCAAATAAAAGGAAAGTTATAGTCAGTTGCGAAAAGCATAGGTTCATCATACGAAACTCCCATCTATGCATAATTGCGAAACACACACGAGTGTTTGGTGAAAGGGGCTAACTCTTGTTTTGAGAAGGAGGGTTGTCATGGAGCCCATTCGGATTCACGGCCTCGAACAAATACAACCGCATGTCTTTTTTACGCTGGCCCAAATGGCTGTCTGTCTACAAATACTATTCTATATACCTTGCGCTGGCCCAACAAAAAAACACGCAGTACACTGCTTCCCTGGGTTCAGTTATGGTTTTCGGTATGTTTAGATGCTTGGAAATATTCAAGAGTGACAAACGTTTATTTGGCTCTATTGATAGACTTGATCAGGGGCGACTTTCAATAAAACAGTATATGAAATTAGAAACATTAAAAAGCTGAGTTTTTACCAGTTTTATTTTTTTTTAAACTAAACAAATAAATTCATGACGTCGTACATGTAAATACAATTACATTGATACATCGGTATCTGAAGACACGATTAATGTAGATAATGCTGAGTGCAATTGGTTTTAACTTCCCAGAGTATAAAGTTCGATGAACAATGAAAGACAGCGAAATGATCATACAGCAAAACGAAAAATAAAAAAATCATAAGATTACACAATTTAAAATCTAAATCCAGCCATAATAAACTTACCTCGACAAGAAAAACACAAGATAATAATCATTGGATAACAAAATCTTTAAAAAAAGATAACGGAACTAATAAACAAATATCGCCAACTAAATAAAGAGTATCAATAAAAGAAACAACACGATTGATAAAATTAAATTGAAAATTAAGCCTGAAACAAATCCAACTACTAAAGTAACATTAGGCCACCACAAGTTTGAAATCCAAAAAAAAAACAGTCATTTATATCAAAGAAAAAACAACAAAAATAAGAAAAATGTCAACAGGGCTCATGATACGCGATCCCATTGCATGCATCTCACAAGTACCACAGTTTGTCCTGCATGGACGTTGGTGCACTCTGATTCAACGAAATGCCAGTCAAGTATGCCAACTTATGGGCATATTGGCAAGGGGCAGGCACAGCCACAGTGCCACTCCAGTTGTAATAAGTGTGGCACATCTTGTAAGATAGCTTTTGCATACGGTCGGCTTGCCACCCGGACTCGTCAAAAACCACGTTATAATTGGTGGGAGATACGGTCCCTTGTCGCACACTTTGGGCAACCAAAAAGAAGTCATACCTATAAAACAACGATTATGGAGTACACTTCAATGTTGTAGACTTACAGAGAACTGGTGAAGTAATTTGACATCATGAAAAAGAATTATTAAATTTTAACATTTAAAACATAGACAGAGAGAAATGGAAAGGAATGGTCTCAACTTTGAAATTTTTACGCTCTAATTTCTACGAGGATTTTTCAAAATCGATTCTCGATTTGGGATCGAAATAGTAAGTGGAAAAAACTTTAAGCTCAACGTTTGGAGGTAATATTTTGGATTATTAATAAAGATTTTACGCCGATTATTTTTCACTTTAAACATACACTCCAAGCTAATTGGGCAACATTGATTACTAGCTCATTGGTAGACTAAACTCACAAATCATAGATTAACGAAAGCAAAATACCTTTCAGGCAGGGTGACCATATTGTCAAAGACAGTTCCACTTTTGGGATTGTCAAAATTCTGTGCTCCCCTCTTGAGCATTGCCCTAGTGTTGATTTTCTTCGTGACAATCACAAATGAGAATTTAGGAAGTGCAAGCCCATACTTCTCATATTTGGCGTGAATCGCCAGTTCTACTTGGCCAACTTCAGAGTCTAAAACGAAGTTCACTTGGCCTTCTCCAACGCCATCTCTGAACAACACAATGCGGTCTGGCAATGTGCTGTTATTACGTTTGTAATATGCTTCCAGACATTCTGCAAAAGAAGAGTAAAATTTTGTGATACGCGTTTATCACCTTTACATAGATGGGAGAGAATGAAAAGGGTAATAAACTTACTGCTTGTGTCTGTGCATAAGTTGTCGGACAATTCCGATTTACTTTTGTGAAAGGAAGTGGTGGAGTAGTACTTTCCCAAATCCGGGCTACAAGTAGCCACCAAAGCACCGACTGATTCGCCTTTCCTCTCAGAACAATGGTAGACATCAAAGCCTAAGACCATCAATTTCTAAAAAGAGGATTTCAGTCAAGCTTTTGACATGAGCTCTGGGTGGTCAAATAGTACACTTTAGAGTTATTAGTCTAACCTTAGCAGGCATATGGATTAGCCAAGGAATGCCACCAAGTTTGGCATTAATCTGGATCATCACTTTGGTAGTGATGGATCGGCGATTTTTCTCATTCCTCAAATTCTTTAACAGGAATGCCTGAGATGGGCCTGCAATAAAACATAAATCCAAATAGTATAGGTAACTTAACTTGCTTAGTTAGTGCGATAGTTCAGTCAGCAAGAGGCAGAGTAATGATAAACTTACACTTGAAGTCCAGGGTTATCAACTTTTTGACTTGGGAATACCGCCCTAATTGATTATTAGGGAGTAAAAATAAAACCAAGTCTAATCCCTCTGATTTATACTTCTGCAATGCTTTCTGAATGACATCATCCAAACGTGTCGTTCTGCTGCTATAGGAGATTCTGCAAATCCATAACACATCGTAACTTCGTAACCCCATGAACATTATATTTGCTACACCAACACGACACGCAAGGTATACAGAGTAAAGAATAGTATTTTAGACTAGGCATGCAGACGCAACTAAACCAAAGGATGAAAATGTAACTTACATTTCCCTGGGAGCGTTAACTTGCATTCCGATTTCTCGGCCGGTTCGCTTCATCACATCCACGAAATCTTTCATGTTTTGTACTTGGTCATCCAGAGAGAAAATTACCCAAGATGTCAAATCCTTAGGCTCCACCATATGGCCATCTGTAAGACGACGAGAAAATATTGAACTCGTGGAAAATAGTCAACCATAAATAAATTACCTTTGAGGCCACGAGTCCAGTCTGCCTTTTCATCCGGCAGCTTAATCAAATTCTCCCCACCGTGAGGATTTCCGATAGAGATCTTTTCTTTATCCAACACTCTGCCGGGAACAGTGATGTATTCAGAACCAAGCTCCACCTTCCAGTTTTTAAGTTCCTCTTGAACTTTCCGATCGGTATGGAATCGTTCCAGAAACTCATCCATCATCCGCTTCCGCGATCCAGGATCCATGTGAAGATGAGATGACAGCGTTCGCATCAAATCAAAGTTAGCTCTCATTTCATCTGAAAGTCCAGTAGGGAAGCACAAGCAGGGAATTAATAAAGCATCTCCTTTCATCCCTTTCTTGGTGTTTTCAATTTTAGCTTTTGAAAACAAGAGGGGCTGATCCAATTGTTCCCCTTCCAAGACAATACTATACTGATCACGATAGTAATCAGCGAACGAAATAGCTTCCCCGTTTTGATTGGTAAAAGTATCTCTTGCGGTCTTGGTGAAATCCACATCGTCAACCTTGTATGTTTTCCTGTTGTAATGGGTCATAACAATTGTATTGACAATACTTTCCCGAACTTTTCGCTCCTACAGAATAAAACGTAAATTTGTAAATGAGAGCATACAAAAAATAAAGCTAAAGCAAAATTAAAAAATTAAGTAAGGACTCCAGACTTACATATTCTCTTTTATCCCGGATGGTCCGCTTGAAAGTAGACATCATATCGGACACTGGCGAAGTTCGTAGTACTTTGTGTGTAACCTCAACACACAACAAAGGTCCGCTATCATGCTGTTTGATAGCTGTGATCACTCCTGGCCAAAGCTGTAACTTCTCTTTCTTGAAGGTTTTCTCCCGTTCGCGGTCATAAAAGTGACGACCGATTTCTTCCATGCCCAGCAAAACGAGGCACTTCCGCATCACAATATTGTAAAATTGATAATACATATGATCGGTAGGATTGACCTGTCCAACCTTCCTGATCCGGATGCTAATTTCATTACCCCCTTCAATGGTTTTGATGTTATATGGATCCTTAGGCAACGGTTCCGACTTGTAGAGCATGTGGCCGTCAAAGATATAAGAACCAAGTACTTCCTCATGGGTTCTGACAAATTTCTTCCTCTGGAGTGTGTTGTCTACTTCGGGATAGAACTCCACATGGTGTTGCAACAGGACAATTGGGTTGTCCTTGTTAAGATAAAAATAGTTCGTCACGAGAGGAACTCGAAGTCCCACCTCACCCTGCTTCACGAACCCATCTTTAATGGTTTTTCTGATGTGCTTTCCAGCAATACCACGTACATACTCTACGCCAAACCGGTCAATGCTGGTTGCAGGGAATCTACGGGATTCGGTTGTGCTGGAAACTTCAGATGACGAATCATTAGAGAGCACATTTAGATCTACGTGCATCAAACAAATGAATGATTATATGTTTTTCTGGAGGGATTTTACTATTTGGGGAGATGTTGAAATCACCACCACCGCCACTTCCAGACCGTAAAATAATTATTAAGAATTCCGTCTGCAAAAAAGCAGCATGTGAGACTGTGAGACCTGTGATTTAATTTAAACCGAGAACTGCGACGCGAAAAGGCTCCGCCCGATATGTAGGAGCTCCGCCCACGCTTAAGGATTATTTCTAATCTGGGCGAGGGGGGTGTGGGGGAGGCTTTTCGAGCACAGGCCTGAGTGCAGAAGGGAGCTGGGAAGGCCTTGGGTTCGGTAATCGCCGAAGGCGATTTCCGGCGGGCCTTCCCAGTCTCCTTCAAACGAGGGGTTATGTGAAGCAAAAGTCTCTTCAGCGCCCCCCCACGATTCACGATCCGTTTCACGGACTCTCTGTACTGAGGACGGGATTTTTGAAAATTATTTTAAGGTTTCGTTTTTTGCGGTGATTTCAACATCTCCCTAAATAGTAAAATCTGTCCATTTTTTTTTATCAAGAAGACCCTACTAAAAAGCTTTGCTTTAATTTAATTTTGAGTCACTCAAGCTAATTAAATTATAGTTTAACTCACCTAACATTTTCCCCACAAGAGCCGACGATCCATCCTGCCCCACAAAATTAATTTATCCGTCAAACAATTCACACGAACACATATTTATGAATTTTACAGCGCAATGTGAATGTGTTGAATTGTATTCGCTTACCTGAACATCGCTTTTCTCGCTGAATTTAAAATCAGCGTCACCTCCAGCCGACATTTTCACGCTTGAATCACTCCTCTAACAATATTAATACGGTTTCACACGCGACACACAACTACACGTCCTTCCACAACGACAGCACCTCTTGAAGTGAGGAGAAATGGCGGACGCTTGACAGCACGTTTGCGTTTTGTGTTCGGCGGCCAATTATCAAACAATAAGAATGAATGAATGATGTGATGTAATGGTGCCAAGAGAGATTGTACTCCCAATACTCGATGCACGTTTTGGTACATGCGCGAAGTAACTCGACCGACAAATGTAAGTAAGCATACATATGGCGTCGGTAATTTTTTTTACCGTAGAGCGGCATTGAAAACTTACAATAAGGCAGAGATTTTTTTGAGAACTTACGAGTCTCGGCGGGATTGAAAGCTTTCATGTAGATAATGGTGAGAACAAAATGATTCTGAAGATGAAACTATTCCAATTGCTACGCCATACAAACAGATACTAAAAACTAACATGGCGTCCAGAAGTTCAATTTGGCTTTGTTTGGCTCCAGTTGGATTACCTCTGTTATTGTTGGTCATTCATACTTTTAACGCTGAAGTTTGACGTACACAATTTTAATATAAATAAATTGTGCTTAGCGTAGTTTTGCTGCACTTAGTTATCTTAATTGCGTGCATCACCATGATGTATGAAATGAATTATACTTCATGCCGAGGCTTTTTGTAGAAATGTGGCAGCACCGCGTAAGCGGTGCTGCACATTTCTAAAAAGCCTACCGGCACTCGCATAATCACAATTATACTTCACTCGCATTTGCACAACGTGCAACAGCCGCAAAGCTGTCGCTTTGCGGTGTTGCAACGTCGTGCAAAAAGCTCGCTCGTATAATTTATTGATTGGACGTGATCGAATGCTATTTGGAAGGTTCTTGATAAATCTTAAGAAGTCATATCAACAAGATTTAGTTTCATTCAAGGTAAGCGTAGACTTATTTGTTCTATTTTGATGCATGTGAAATTATTCACCTGAACCAACAAGTGGAGGAAAAGACAACGCAATTCATCATCCCTTCACATAAATTAATTAACAAATTGTAACATTTTATTTCCCTCAACCCAAACATGCAAGCAAAACTCTCGATTGTATGACAGATAATCGATTCTTAAAATACAATTCGCAAGTAGCAAAGCTCTCACAGCGTACAGTTACGTTTACACAAAGTACAGTTTTTACGACAAAAATATGTATAAAAGATAAACGCCTTTTATCTCTACAGTTTATTGGATTTGCTGCCGGTCACATTAGTAGTCTTTACTTTCTTGATTTTCTTGAGTGCATCCATATTACCCCTCAAAACACTTGAATATGCCATTTGAAACTTCGTAACTTCTTTAGAGGAGACGTTAGTAGATATTTTACGTGTTCCTAACGTAGCTCTCACTAAACAGGAGGGTTCATTAGCTGGTTTAGGGGTAGCTATTGGCTCGGTAGGCTTAAACAAGGCTTTCTTCTTTTTGGATTTCACTTTTGTCGGTTTCCGTTCTTTGGGTGTTGGTCGGTCAATTCCATCATCTGCAAAATATTTAAAAATATGAATAAGTCATAATAGTATATCATATCATGTTAATAGTTAATCTACTTTTATGGAATAAGTATAGGACAGGGATAAATGCTTTAAACTTCATGTATTTGAATCACCCCGTTTACCCCGGTTCTAAAAACGGAAGCACAGGAAACTTTCTGAGGCTCTCGCTTATTTTACCCCTGATTTAATTTAATAACTCTCTAATCAATTAAATCGATTTAAAAAATATGAAGTTTAATTTGTAAAGTATCAAGCTTTTCAACTTCGTTGAAATTGGTCGACTAGTTAATACAAATTACAGATTATACAGATTATACGTTCTCCGCGCTGGGCGGAGAAAAAAAATAAAAGTGGACATATGGGAGGCAAAACGAATAAGTTATTGCCTGTAGGTCACGTAATTACAAAATTACAATGCACTAAATAAGCCTTCTAAAATAAAATGTTATTCGGTCTTATCGTAGAATATTTCTTACATTTCTTCATTGTAATTCGGACTGTTCCCTTCCCTGATGATCTTGATTTCTGGAACATTCTGGTTAATTCTGTGAGAAACTAAATAACAAAAAATATCATTAATGAACAGTCCAACATCTTCAAAAACACCGAAATTGACAAAGTCCTTCAAAATTATTACCCCAAATTATAATGAATTCTGGATTCTCAAACCATTGAAAATTACCCTGCAAAAAACTTACCGTATCGCTTTCTAGATGCACCATTGCTGATAATTTTTTAAACGAACGATTAGAAAGTTAAGTTTTCAGTCACAATCATATAATTTTTGTGCGTATTGCAAGTATTGCTAGAACTATCACGGCACGGATTATTTTCTTGTGGAAAGGGCTTCTGTACAACGCAATCTTTTTCCGCAGTTAACAATCTTAAAGAGGACTAATCATTAATAAATTATCTTTTGTCTTGGTGAACAATAATACAAAATTATTATTGTTCGCTTCGACGGCAAATCAAATTAAATACAACTTGTTCAACTCTTGAAATCAACA
>Ga0210040_10004494_pt1 | contig 18200 bp, 16 predicted proteins | sample CryGeyCG12114_NA_FD_185462 | JGI IMG/M metagenome (GOLD analysis project Ga0210040, IMG submission 185462) | Groundwater microbial communities from aquifer - Crystal Geyser CG19_WC_8/21/14_NA (SPAdes) (version 2) | ecosystem: Environmental > Aquatic > Deep subsurface > Groundwater | place: USA...
CAAAGCGCCCGCCCCACATCTGATTGGAGCCCGCTTCCTTGCGCACCCCTTCTCGCTCGCTGTCGCTGTCGCTCACCTGTGCCTTCGCCCTGTCTGTGGCGGCGTGCGATAGGCCCAGTGATGAACCTTCGCAACCGCAGGAAGCAGCAACCGCGCCACAGGCCGAGCAGCTGAGCGGCACGATCGACCGCAGCTTCGCCGGCGAGGCCATGCCCGCGGCGGCGCTGAGCGACCCGGCGGGCGCGATGCTGACGCTGGCCGAGACGAAGGGCACGCCGGTGCTGCTCAACCTGTGGGCCACCTGGTGCGCGCCCTGCGTGGTCGAGATGCCGCTGCTGGACGAACTCGCCGGCGAACTTGGCGACGATGTTCGCGTGATGACGGTGAGCGAGGACATGAAGGGCGCCGAGGCGGTGGAGCCGTTCTTCGAGCAGAAGGGCTTTGCCAACCTGCCGCGCTGGATGGACCCGAAGAACGACCTCGCGATCGCCTACGGCGGCGGCGCGGCGCTGCCGCTGACCGTGCTCTACGATGCCGAAGGGCGGGAGGTCTGGCGGATCATGGGCGGATACGACTGGGGCAGCGCCGAAGCGCGGGAGCTGATTGCGGAAGGGCTGGCGGGGGCCTGAGGCCTATTCCGCCGCGATGGCGATCGGCCGCCCGGTCCGTTCCGCCAGCAGCGCGACGGCCCAGATCGCCAGCCCGCCCAGCGCAAGGGCGCAGCCGACCCAGCCGGTGGAGGTCCAGCCATAGCCGGCGGAGATGGAAAGGCCGCCCAGCCAGGGGCCGATCGCATTGGCGGTGTTGAAGGCGGAATGGTTGAGCGCGGCGGCCAGGCTCTGCGAATCCTGCGCCACGTCCATCAGCCGCGTCTGCAGCACCGTTCCCAGCGCGCCGCCGAAGCCGATTGCCGTCACCGCCAGCATGATGGACCAGAGCTGGCCGGCGGCGAATGGATAGAGCGCGAGGGCGCCGGCGCTCCACAGCAGGAGGGCGCCCGCCGTCGGCATCAGCGCACGATCGGCGAAGCGCGGCACGATCAAATTGCCCGCGGTCATCCCGACGCCGAACATCGCCAGCACAAGCGGCACGGTGGCGGCGGAAACCTGCGTGACCTCGAGCAGAGTCGAGGCGAGGTAGGTGTAGACCGCGAACAATCCGCCGAAGCCGATGGCTCCCGTCGCGAGCGTGAGCCAGACCTGGCCGCTCTTGAGGGCGCCGAGTTCACGCAGGGGACTGGCGCCGCGGTCCGGCAAGTCCTTCGGCACCACCGCCATCACCATCAGCACCGTCAGCACCGCCACCGCCGCGACCACCGCAAATCCCCAGCGCCAGCCGAGCGCCTGCCCCAGCCAGTTGGCGAACGGCACGCCGATGATGGTGGCGACGGTCAGCCCCAGCATGACTCGGCCGACCGCCTGCGTGCGCCTGCCGGGCGGGACCAGCGAGGCCGCGACAAGCGCAGCGATGCCGAAATAGGCGCCGTGCGGAAGGCCGCTGAGGAATCGAAACACCAGCATGGAGCCATAGCTCGGCGCCAGTGCGCTCAACCCGTTTGCGATGGCGAACAGCGCCATGAGAATGACGAGCAAGTTCTTGCGACTCAGCCGCGCACCCGCAACCGCAAGCAGCGGCGCGCCGACCACCACGCCGGCCGCATAGGCGCTGATGACGTGGCCGGCGGTCGGCTCGTCAATGCCGAGCCCGTTCGAGAAGAGGGGCAGCAGGCTCATCGTCGCAAACTCGGTCGTGCCGATGGCGAACCCGCCCAGCGCCAGGGCGACGTGGACGAGCCAGACAGGGGGAGAGGAAACGGCGGTCATGAGGCTCTTGCAACGATGCTGCGGTGCAGCGAAGCGCCATGTGGGGCACGCCGGCTAGTCGTGCAAGAGCGGGCTCGCGCAGAGTGCCGCGCAGACTGCCGGCAGGATGTTGGCTTCGAGGAGCGGCACGCGAGCGTCAGCGCGCTGTCACTTCAATGGGCGCTTCTCCAGCTTCCGGGCCAGGGTCCGTCGGTGCATGCCGAGCCGACGCGCGGTTTCGGAGATGTTGAAGCCTGTCTCCGCCAGGGTTTCGTTGATCCGCTCCCACTCCCAGGTCTTGATCGATGTCGGCCGGGTGCTGATCGCAACGTCCGCGTCGCCTTCGATCCTGCCGAGCGCAGCCTCGATGTCGTCGGTATTCGACGGTTTCGGGAGGTAGTGCGATGCGCCGAGCTTGATCGCCTCCACGGCGGTCGCGATGCTGGCATAGCCGGTCAGAACCACGATCCGCATCGCCGGATCGAACGCGTGGAGCGCCCGCACGCAGACGAGGCCCGACTGCGTGCCGAGCTTGAGATCGACGACGGCATAGGCGGGGTGCTCGGTCTCGAGAAGCGCGTGCAGCTCGTCGATGCTCCTGATGATGTGGACCAGATAGCCGCGCTTGCCGAAGGATCGCGCGAGCGTTCGGGAAAAGGCCTCGTCATCCTCGACAAGGACGAGCGACTTGGCGTCCGTTGGCTCCACTCAACTCTCCTTTTGCGCCGGTGGCGAGACAAGGGGCAGGATGAGGCGGACGATGGCACCCCCCTCGCGCCGGTTGCCAGCCTCCAGCCGGCCGCCAAGCCTGCGGGCCACATTGCCGGCCAGGAACAGGCCAAGCCCATGGCCCGGGCCCTTGCTCGACTGGTAGAGGCGGCCGATCGATGGCAACTGCTTTTCCGGGAAGCCTGCGCCCTCATCCATCACCGAGATGAGAACATGCCCCTCCGCAACCTCTTGCGTCAGGGCGATGCCGCCTGGGGACGCGTCAGCGGCATTGTCCAGCAGGTTGCCGATTGCCTGACGCAACGCGGGCTCGGCCGTGACCCTGGCGCCGCTGTCGGTGCTGCGAGCGTGCTGCAGCCGAACGGCCGGGTGCAGCTCCTGCCACTCGGCCGCGACCTCATCAAGCAGCGCCTTGATCGGGACCGAGCCCATGCCCTCCCCCCGTTCCCGGCCGGCCGAGTGCAGGATGTTCGACACGATCGTCGTACACCGACGGACCTCGGCCTGCGCCTCCGCCAGTTCTTCGAGGAATTGCGGATCATTCTCCGAAGGAGGGTTGCGCTGCCAGTCCGTCACCAGCACGCTGAGCGACGAGAGCGGCGTGCTGAGTTCGTGCGCGGCACCGCTTGCGAACAGGCCCATCCGCACGATCCCGTCCTCTTCAGCGGTGCGCTGGTTGAGCTCGGCCACGTAGCCATCGCGCGCGCGCAGGTTCCGGCTGATGCGGGTGATGAACAGCACCAGGAGAACGGCCACCATGGTGAAGCTGACCCACTGGCCGAGGATCCGTAGATCAGCCGCGACATCCCAAAGCTCTTCCGGCAGCAGCAGCGGCAGGTGGTTCACGGCAAGCATCGCGTAGCTGAGGGCGGCCACACCGACGAGCAGCCCGGCCATCCACGGGCTCAGCAGGATCGCGCCGAGCACGATCTGGAGCAGGTAGAGCGATATGAACGGGTTGGTCGCTCCGCCGCTGAGATAGAACTGCGCGGTCAACGCCCCGACATCGAGCAGGAGCGCCAGCAGCAGCTCCCCATCGACCACCCAGAGCCGCCGGAGCGTGTAGGAGAAGAGCAGGTTGGCGACCGCAAGTGTGGCGATCACCGCCAGCATCGCGCCCAGCGGCAGGGGCACGCCCAGCCCGAAATGCGCCACGAGGATCGCAATGAGCTGGCCTGCGACGGCAATCCAGCGAAGCTGGATGAGCTGGCGCATGTTCTCGGCCGCAGCTTCCTTGGGCGAGCGGCCGGGGATCTCGCCAGGATGGCGGCGGGTCAGCGCAAGGAGCGGGGCGTCCATCAGGGCTGATCCTGCGCCGGTTTGCGCAGCAGGACCACCCCTGCGGCACACAGCACCGCGAGGGCGAACCAGGTGAGGGCATAGACCAGGTGCGTGTTGCGGAACTGGATGATCGTGAGGCCGCCGAGCGGGAGCCCGCCGGGGTTGGGACTGGCGTCCGCATCGATGAAGAAGGGCGCAGGATTGCGAAGGCGGCGGGCAGCGCTGATGGCGGCGACGTCGCGTGAGTACCAGCGGTTCTGCGCGGGATCGTTCGGGCGAAGGATGCGCCCCTTCAGCTCGCTGAGACGCAGGAGGCCGGTGACGGTGACGGGCCCCTGCAACTGGCCGGGCTCGCGCGTTGACGCCGGGCGACGTTCGGGCGGGACGAAGCCGCGGTTCACCAGGATGATGCCAGCGGTCGTTTGCAGCGGCGTCAGCACCCAGGAGCCCGGCCCGCGCTCCGTCAGCGCATCGACCAGCGTCTCCCGCTCATGCAGGAAGACACCGGTCACCCGCACCCGGCGATACTCGATCTCGGCAGGGTCGAGGTTGGGCCAGGCCGAGGGAGGTGGCACGGCCGTGGGAGCGGCGGCGACGCGAGCGTTCACGCGCGCGATCAAGTCCAGCTTCCATTCCCTCCGCTCCACCTGCCAGACGCCGAGCGCGGTGAAGAGCAGGAAACACAGGAGGCAAAGCGCCAGCAGCAACCGGCGCTTTGCTCCCGATCGGTTCAAGGCGTCGTGCTGACCTGCCCGGTCATCATGCCGGGCATCATGTTGGTGTTGAGGTGGTACATGATCCACAGCGAGCCCAGGACGACGATCAGCAGGATCACCGCCGTGAACACATAAGCGACCAGCGTCCACCCTCCCTCGGCCCGGGTGTTCACGTGCAGGAAGCAGATCGTGTGCACCACGATCTGCACCACCGCCAGCACGATGACCGCGACGGACGTTGCGCCGGGATTGCCGAGCACATCGCTCATCACCAGCCAGAAGGGGATCGCCGTCAGCACCGAGGAGAGCGCAAACCCGATCAGGTAGGAGCGGCGCGACCCGTGGCCGTGCGTGTCGCCATGGGCATGGAGCGCCGGATCGAGATTGGCGTCGGTCGAGCTCATCTCAGCATTCCCAGCAGGTAGACGAAGGTGAAGACGCCGATCCAGATGACATCGAGGAAGTGCCAGAACATGCTGAGGCACAGGAGGCGGCGCTTGTTCTCGAGGATCAGGCCGCGCTGCTTCAGCTGCACCAGCATCACCAGGATCCAGACGATGCCGGCGGTGACGTGCAGGCCGTGCGTTCCGACGAGCGTGAAGAAGCCCGAAAGGAAGCCGCTGCGCTGCGGCGTGGCGCCTTCGGCAATCAGCTCGCTGAACTCGTAAAGCTCGACGCAGACAAAGGCCGCGCCGAGCAGACCGGTGACCAGCAGCCACGCCTGTGTCGCGCGCACCGCGCCTTTCTCCATGACCAGCATGGCAAAGCCGTAGGTGATGGACGAGAACAGCAGCAGGGCAGTGTTGAGCGCCACGAGCGGAAGATTGAAGATCTCGCGCGGCGTCGGACCCCCGGCGTAGCTGGTGCTGAGCACGCCGAAGGTCGCGAACAGCGCCGCGAAGATCAGCGCGTCGCTCATCAGGTAGATCCAGAAGCCGAGCGCTGTGGGGCTGGCGTCGCCATGGTCGTGGTCGTCCTTCTCCACGAGGTAGAAGGAGGGGTTCTCCGGCGCGGCGGTCTCATGCTCGACGATCGTGGCCACGGTCAGGCTCCCGTCGCCAGCATGCGATTGCGCTCACCCTCGACCCGGTCCACATCCGCCGCGTCGATGAAGTAGTCGCGGTTGTAGTTGAACGTGTGCCCGATGGTGCACGCGACCAATGCGACAAAGGCGAGTGCCGCCAGCCACCAGATGTACCAGACCATCGCGAAGCCGAGCACCATCGCCAGCGCCGACAGGATCACGCCCATGCCGGTGTTGCGGGGCATATGGATCGGCCGATAGCCGGTTTCCGGACGCTTATGGCCGCGCTTCTTCATGTCGTACCAGGCGTCCAGATCGTGGATGACGGGCGTGAACGCGAAATTGTATGGCGGGGGCGGAGAGGACGTCGACCATTCGAGCGTGCGCCCGCCCCAGGGATCCCCCGTCAGGTCGAGCAATTGCCTGCGCTTCACGATGCCCATGACGATGCTCATCACGAAGCCGAGGATGCCGACCAGGATGATGAGCGCGCCGATCGCGGCGATCACGAACCAGATCTGCAGCGTGGGATCGTCAAACTGGCGCACCCGGCGGGTCGTCCCCATCAGGCCGACCACGTAGATCGGCGTCCAGGCGACCCAGTAGCCGATCACCCAGCCCCAGAAGCCGACCTTGCCCCACCACGGGTCAAGCTTGAAGCCGAACGCCTTGGGGAACCAGTACACCATGCCGGCGAACAGGCCGAACACAACGCCGCCGATGATCACGTTGTGGAAGTGTGCGACCAGGAACAACGAGTTGTGCAGGACGAAGTCGGCCGGCGGCACCGCGAGCAGCACGCCGGTCATGCCCCCGACCACGAAGGTCAGCATGAAGGCCACGACCCACATCATCGGCAGCTCGAACCGGATGGAGCCGCGATACATCGTGAACAGCCAGTTGAAGATCTTCGCGCCCGTCGGGATCGAGATCACCATGGTGGCGATGCCGAAGAAGCTGTTGACGCTGGCGCCCGATCCCATGGTGAAGAAGTGGTGCAGCCAGACGAGGTAGCTGAGGATGGTGATGACCACGGTCGCGTAGACCATCGACGAATAGCCGAACAATCGCTTGCCGCTGAAGGTGGAGGTGATCTCCGAGTAGATGCCGAACACCGGGAGGATGAGCACGTAGACCTCCGGGTGGCCCCAAATCCACACGAGGTTCCAGTACATCATCGGGTTGCCGCCGAGATCGTTGGTGAAGAAGTTCGTCCCGACATAGCGGTCGAGCATCAGCAGGGCGAAAGCGCCCGTCAGCACCGGGAAGATGGCGATCGCCAGCACGTTGCTGCACAGCGCCGTCCAGGTGAAGACGGGCATCTTCATCATGGTCATGCCCGGAGCGCGCATCTTGATGATCGTGGTGACCATGTTGATCGACGAGAGCGTGGTGCCCACGCCGGCGATCTGCAATGCCCACAGGTAATAGTCGGGCCCGGTGCCCGGGCTGTTCTGCAGGTTGGCGACGGGCACGTAGTTGAGCCAGCCCGCAGTCGAGAACTCGCCGACGAACAGCGACACCATCACCAGCAACGCGCCCGCGACCGTCAGCCAGAAACTCAGGTTGTTGAGGAAGGGGAAGGCGACGTCTCGCGCGCCGATCTGCAGCGGCATGACGAAGTTGGTGATCCCCACGACCAGCGGAATCGCTACGAAGAAGATCATGATCGTCCCGTGCGCGGTGAAGACCTGGTCGAAGTGATGGGCGTTGAGATAGCCCTCGTTGCTCCCGACCGCGATCGCCTGCTGCAAGCGCATCATCAGCGCGTCGGCAAAGCCGCGCAGCAGCATGATGATGCCAAGGATCACGTACATGATGCCGATCTTCTTGTGATCGACAGTCGTGAACCATTCGGTCCAGAGCCATCCCCACAGGCGGTACTTGGTGACCGCGCCAACGAGCCCGGCCCCCAGCAGTACGACCACGATGAACGTGACCAGCAGGATCGGCTCGTGAACCGGGAAGGACTCCCAGCCCAAGCGGCCGAAGATGATGTTGCCGAGGGACTGCTCGTTCACGGGACGTGCTCCGGGGCTATGCGCGGGTCGGCGCGGCGCTCAGCGGCGAACGCGGTAGGCTCAGCGAGCTGATGTTGCGGTTTCTGGGCGCGCCTGGCTCGGTGACGCCGGGCGCGGCATCGGGATTGGTCGGCGCGGTGACGTTGGGGACTTCGTCGATCTCTTCGGGCGACTGGAAGATCGCACCCTCCGGCTTTTCACCGTGGAGCGGGGCGGAGTTGCGCCCTTGCGGCATGCCGGCGCCCGGACGCACCGCGTGCGGATCGCCGCCGCCACGCCGTCTGTCATGGTCCATCATCTCGCTCATGCAGGTCTGCCCGGGCTCGACGCAGCGCTCGAAAATCCGCTGGAACAGGTCCGGACTGACGGCCGCGAAGTGCATCGCCGGCACCTTCTCGCTCGGCTTCACCAGCTGCATGTAGGAGGCATCGTCAAGCGAGCGGCCAGAAGCGCGGGCCTGCGCGAGCCATTGCGCGAAGCCGGCATCGTCCACCCCGCGAAGACGGAAACGCATGTCGCTGAACCCGGCGCCGCTGTAATTGGCGGAGTACCCTTCGAAATCGCCCGGCCGGTTGAGCACCGCGTGCAGCGTGCTCTGCATGCCGGGCATGGCGTAGATCATCCCGGCCATGGTGGGGGCATAGAAGGTGTTCATCATGTTGGTGGAGGTGATGTCGAACCGCACCTGCCGGTTGACCGGCAGCACCAGGTCGTTGACCGTCGCGATCCCCTGCTCGGGGTAGATGAACAGCCACTTCCAATCGAGCGAGACCACCTGCACGCGCAGCGGCGCTTCGCGCGGCGCGCTCGGCTCCTGGTCGTTCGCGACCTGGTCGAGCGGGCGGAAGGGATCGAGCAGGTGCGTGCTCGACCAGGTCAGCGCGCCGAGCGCGATGATGATCAGCAGCGGCGCTGACCAGATCACGAGTTCGAGCGACGTGGAATGGTCGAAGTCAGGGTCGTAAGTGCCGCCCTTCTTCTCGCGATAGCGCCAGGCGAACACAACGATCAGGATCATCACGGGCACGATGATCAGCAGCATGAGGCCGGTCGAGATATAAATGATGTCGCGCTGCTGGCGCGCGACGTCGCCCGCCGGGTCCAGCACCGCTCGATCGCAAGCGGCCAGCAGGCCGAGCAGCGGGAGGAGCAACATCGCTCTGGATCGGTCGATCATCGCTGGGAATCGCTGCAGCATGGTTCGCCACTAACCGGGAGCGGGACTGTTTCAACATTGGACATTTTGTCCAATCCTCTTCGCGGCTTGCCTGCTGGTAAGGTTCAGCCTCTACCCTTGCGTTTCCATGCGCGCGGGAGAAGATTGCGTCTGCCTGGAGACACTCGCGCCATGACCGCCCCTGCTTCCGTGCCAGACTCGACGCCTCTTGAGCGCGATGCCCGGCTGGTCAATGCACGCCACGGCACCATCGCTCCCGGCGAGGTCGCCATCGGCGTCATCATCGGCCGAACCAGCGAGTTCTTCGACTTCTTCGTCTACGCGATCGCCTCGGTGCTGGTCTTCCCGGCGCTCATCTTCCCCTATGCCGATCCGCTGACGGGGACGCTCTACTCGTTTGCGCTGTTCTCGCTGGCCTTCATCGGGCGACCGATCGGGACGCTCCTGTTCATGGCCATCGACCAGCGGCACGGGCGGGGCGTGAAGCTCACCATCGCGCTGTTCCTGCTGGGCGGCTCGACCATGGCGATCGCTCTGCTCCCCAGCTATCAGCAGGCAGGCGCGATCACCGCATGGCTGCTGGGCCTGTTCCGCCTGTGCCAGGGCATTGCGCTGGGCGGGGCGTGGGACGGGTTGCCCTCGCTCCTCTCGCTCAACGCGCCCAAGGAGCGTCGCGGGTGGTTCGCCATGATCCCGCAGCTCGGTGCGCCGCTCGGCCTGCTGGTGGCGAGCGCGCTGTTCGCCTACTTCCTTGCCCTGCTCACCCCTGAAGATTTCATCCGCTGGGGCTGGCGCTATCCCTTCTTCGTCGCGCTGGCGATCAACGTGGTGGCGCTGTTTGCCCGGCTGCGGCTTGTCGCCACGCCCGAGTTCCAGCGGCTGTTCGAATCGCGAGAGCTGCAGCCCTCGTCGCCCTTCGCGACGTTGTTCAGCGAGTGGCGCACAATCCTGCTGGGCGCCTTCGCGCCGCTCGCCAGCTTCGCGCTGTTCCACCTGGTGACGGTGTTCCCGCTCTCCTGGGTCAGCCTGTATGCCGACGAGGAACCCGTTCGCTTTCTCGCCATCGAGGCGGTTGGTGCCATCGTCTGCGTCCTCGCCATTCTTGCCTCCGGCTTCATCGCCGATCGCGTGGGGCGACGTGCCGTGCTCGGCGTCTCGGCGGTCCTGATCGGCGCCTATAGCGGCTTTGCGCCGCAGCTTCTCGACGCGGGCCAGCTGGGCGAGGCGGTCTACATGCTCGGCGGGTTCGTGCTGCTCGGCTTGGCCTTCGGCCAGTCGTCCGGCGCGGTGAACGGCAGCTTCCCCCCGGCTCACCGCTATACCGGCGCTGCGATCGTGGCCAATTCCGCCTGGTTCATCGGCGCTGGCTTCGCGCCGCTTGTCGCCCTGTTCCTGGCGAGCCGGTTCGGGCTGTGGTCGGTCGGCCTCTACCTTCTGTCAGGTGTCATCTGCACCCTGGGAGCGCTGGCCATCAACAAGGAATGGGCCCGGCGGGACCTCGACCAATAGGCCTTTCCGCATCTCCGGATGGTGGGCGGTGAGGGGCTCGAACCCCCGACCCTCTCGGTGTAAACGAGATGCTCTACCAGCTGAGCTAACCGCCCCGGCTGCGCCGCCTAGCGGATCGCGCGCAGCGGGGGAAGCGCCTTGGGAGCCCTCACATCAGACGAGCTGCGCCGCCCCGCGCCCGATCTCCGCGAAGTAGCGGGCGATCGCGTCGGACGTCCTGTCGGTCAGGGCGATGAAGGCGCGCCGGCGGTCGGCCTCGTCCTCCACCCGCTCCAGCAGGCCGGCCTCGGTCATCTGGCTGATCCAGCGCAGCGCGGTGGTCGGCGGGACGCCTGCCGCGATGCACAGCGAGGATACGGAGACCCGGATGTGCTCCACCCGCGCGGCGGTGAGATCCAGCAGGATATCCCACGCCGGGTCCGCGAACAGGTCGCCCTCTATATATTTGGAGCGCATCTGGCGCTGGCGGATGATCTTCCGGACCAGTCGCGAATCGGGGAGCGGCGGCCGGGTCGTGCGCACCAGCCGGTCCGTGCCGGGGTCCGCCTCACCGTCAAAGGCGATGGCAGGGCCTTCTGCGCGGCTTGCTTTTTCGCCCGGCGTGCCTGGCAGGCCAGCGAGCCCTCCGCCGACGCTCGAAGTGGCACCCGTAGCAGCGCCGGGAACCGCGCCGAACGCCTCGAGCCGCGCGGCGATCTGGCCCACCTGCTCGGTCAGGCGCAGGAGCATCAGCTGATCCTGGTTGCTCATCTCCCGCACCACGCCCGGTCCACCCGAGGCGAGCACCCGGCCAAGAGCGATCACGCGGTCGGCACGGTTCGGATCAACCAGGATCTGCGGCTCCGATCGTTGAAACATGCCGAACACCTGGTCTAGCGCGCCGATCGTGGTGGAGATGACCAGCTGCGCCCCCGTCAGCGCCGCCTGGCGGTCGACCCGCGCCAGGCCGGCGAGCGACTCGGTATCGTCGAGCGGGCAGTCGATCAACGCCGCCTCTCCCCGCGACAACGAAGATTCATCAAGCAGTTGCCCGAGCGGCGCTGCCCGGCGGACTTCGAACCCCGCCGCCTCCGCATCCTCGCGCAGCTGCTCGCGCAAATGGGGCCGGTCGGCGAAGATCGAGAGGCTGCGCTCAGGCGCGTTGCTCTCCACCGCCCCGTAGCTGAAATCCGCCTGGGTCACCTGCGCCCTCCCGTTGTCTCGTGACGCGTTCGAGAATGGGACGATTTGCGCTCAGGTCAATGATCGACGCACGCTTCGCAAGCCACTTGCATCGCCGTTGCAAGACCCTTGCAACCGGCCGAACGGTCAGTCCGCGAAAGGGTTGCGCACCAGGATGGTGTCGTCCCGCTCCGGACTGGTGGAGACTGACGCGACCGGGGTCTCGATCAGCTCCTCGATCCGGCGGATGTACTTGATCGCCTGCGCCGGCAGGTCGGCCCAGCGGCGGGCGCCGCGGGTGGTCCCGCTCCAGCCTTCCATCTCCTCATAGACCGGCTCGAGCTCGGCCTGGTCAGCGGCGCTGGCGGGCAGGTGGTCGATCATCTCTTCGCGCAAACGATAGCCGGTGCAGATCTTGATCGTCTCGAACCCGTCGAGCACGTCCAGCTTGGTGAGGGCGATGCCGGTGACGCCGCTGATCGCGCAGCTCTGCCGCACCAGCACCGCATCGAACCAGCCGCAGCGGCGCTTGCGCGCGGTGACGGTGCCGAACTCATGCCCCTTCTCGCCGAGCAGCTGACCGACCTCGTCCTCCAGCTCGGTGGGAAACGGGCCCGAGCCGACGCGGGTGGTGTAGGCCTTTACGATGCCGAGCACGAAGCCCGCCGCGTTCGGCCCGAGGCCGCTACCGCTGGCGACGGTGCCGCTGACTGTGTTGGAGCTGGTGACGAAGGGGTAGGTGCCGTGATCCACGTCAAGCAGCACGCCCTGCGCGCCTTCGAACAGGATGCGCGCGCCTTCCCGGCGGATGTCACGCAGGCGCTTCCACACCGGCTGGGCGAAGGCCAGCACAAAGGGCGCGATCTCGGTCAACTCCGCCAGCAATTGCGCCCGGTCCACCGGCGCTTCGCCGAAGCCGGCACGCAACGCATCGTGGTGGGCGCAGAGGCGGTCGAGCATCGGATCGAGTTCATGCAGGTGGGCAAGGTCGCACACGCGGATGGCGCGGCGGCCGACCTTGTCCTCATAGGCAGGGCCGATGCCGCGGCCGGTGGTGCCGATCTTCCCCTTGCCGGCCGCGCCTTCGCGCAGCACGTCCAGCTCGCGATGAACCGGGAGGATCAGCGGGCAATTGTCCGCAATGGCGAAGTTCTCGGGGGTGACGGTGACGCCCTGCCCTTCCAGCCGGGCGATTTCATCCTTCAGCGCCCATGGGTCCAGCACCACGCCGTTGCCGATGATCGACAGCGTGCCGGTGACGATGCCGCTGGGCAGCAGCGAGAGCTTGTAGGTCGTGTCCCCGACCACCAGCGTGTGCCCGGCATTGTGCCCGCCCTGGAAGCGCACGACGACGTCCGCGCGGGTGGCCAGCCAGTCGACGATCTTGCCCTTGCCCTCATCACCCCACTGGGCGCCGATCACGGTGACATTGGGCATTTTACGCTACATCCTGCTGCCGACAAACCGCGCGGCCGTAGGGGAGCGGGGGCAGAAGGGCAACCGACCGTTGTGGCCGGCCGACCTCCCGTCGCGCGCCCTCGACGGCTCCGCGCGCCGGGAGAGGATCTTGGATCCCCCGTCAGCGCGCGCCTTCGGATCAGCCGAAGATGGCCATCGTGTCGGTGATGTGCTGGCCCTGAAACAGCACGCTGCTCCCGTCGGTGAACAAAACGGTCGTGCCGGCGTCGCCCTGCTGCAGCGAGGCGAAGCCCTGCCCGCCCTCAAACACGATCTTGTCGCGGTAGAGCCAGAACTGGGGGAGCACGTCCTTGCCCGAGTTGCAGCCGAACACGACCAGGTTGAGGCCCTCGCCAGCGCTCATGATGTCGTTGCCGGTGCAGCCGAACAGGTTGTCGTCGCCTTCGCCGCCAATCAGGCGATCATCGCCGGTGCCGCCGTACAGCTTGTTGCCGCTGCCGCCATAGGTGCTTAACGTGTCATTGCCGCCTGCACGCACAGCGTCGCCGGGCTACACGCAGGCAGCACACTCAAGGGATACTCGCCTCCCTCGGCCAGCGATGCGTCGGCGGCGGAGCGGCTCGTGATCTGCGGGCTGCAGTAGTGGTCGGCGAGCTAAAGCGGCGCCGCGGCCCCGTCCTGCAGGCGATGAGAGCAGCCGAGCGCGTGCGCGTCATCGCTGTCGGACAAGGCTGCGATGGTCCGCCAGCCCTCCGCGCGCAACCGGGCCGCGGCGGCACGGTCATGGCCAACCGGCAGGAACAGCGCCTGGCGGCGCGGTTCGGCGGCCCCGACTACCTCCACCAGCTCCTCCGGATAAAGCGAGAAGCCGGTCGCGGCCTCCTCGCTGCCGGAGATCATGTAGGTGCCGCCCCGGCCGAGTGCGGTGCGCACGCCGTCCGCATAGATGGTGAAGCCGAACCAGCTTTGATATTCGAAGCCGTGCCGCTCTGACGGGTCGAGCGTGAGCCGGGCGCGGCCCTGCACCCTTGCGGCGATCTGGCGCAGCCCCTCGATCCGGCTGGCGAGCACGCCATGCACATCGATGGCGGCCAGACGCTCGATCGCATCCTCGAACGGCCCGCTGGCATAGAGCAACGGCAGGAACGCCTCGCCCCCAGCCGCCACCAGCCCGCCGGCGTCCTTGCTGTCCAGCTCCCGCCGCACCGCCTGCACCTGGGCCTGCGACAGGCCGGCATTCTCCGCCAGCGTGTCGACCAGATCGGGCAGCGTGAAATCGACGGAGATGCCGGCCGGCCCCGCCGCCTGCAGCGAGGCGATCGCCAGTTCGACGATTTCAGCCGCGGCTTCCACCGTGTCGCTGCCGACCAGCTCCGCGCCGAGCTGCAGGTTCTCCCGCCGCGGGTCCAGCATGTCGCCGACCATCCGCGCGACCTGGCCGGCATAGCACAGCCGCAGCGGGCGTGGTCGAGCCGCGAGGCTGGTGGCGGCGATGCGGCCGATCTGCGGGGTCATGTCGGACCGCAAGGCCAGCATTCGCAGGCTCTTGGGATCGACGAAGCGGAACATCTGCCGCGTCTCGACGCCGACCATGCGGCGCAGCATCGACTTCTCGAACTCGATCAGCGGCGGGCGCACCCGGTTGTAGCCGTGCGCGTCCAGCACCTGCAGCACCGCGCGCTCGATGCGCGCCGCGGCCGCCGCGCTTTGCGGCAGGCGGTCCTCCAGCCCCTCGGGCAGCAGGTCGGCGGGATCGATCATGGCGCGCTAATACCCCCTTTGTCATCCCCGCGGAGGCGGGACACCAGCGCGGCCCCGCCCTGGACCCCCGCTTTCGCGGGGGTCACGAGGATTTGCAAGGACCGGGTGCCGTCAGAAGGCCAGCGCCTTGACGACTTTCACGCCCTGCAGCGCTTCGGCCCGCTTGATCACCTCGGGCGGGATCGCCTGGTCGACGCTCAGCAGCAGCACCGCCTCGCCGCCCGCTTCGCGCCGGCCGAGGTGGAAGGTGCCGATGTTGATCCCCGCCTCGCCCAGCAGGCTGCCGATGCGGCCGATGAAGCCGGGCGCATCCTGGTTGACGATGTAGAGCATGTGCCCTTCGAGATCCGCCTCGATCCCGATGCCGAAGATCTCGACGAGGCGCGGCGAGCCGTTGCCGAACAGTGTGCCGGCGACCGAGCGGTCTCCCTGGCTGGTGGCGACGGTGACGCGCACCAGCGTGTGGTAGACGCCCTCACGCTCGTTGCGGATCTCGCGCACCTGGATGCCGCGCTCGCGGGCGAGGAACGGCGCGTTGACCATGTTCACGCTCTGCGAATAGCGCTTCATCAGCCCGGCTAGCACCGCGCCGACGATCGGCTTCTGGTTGAGCTGCGCCGCCGCGCCCTCCGTCTCGATGCTGATCTGCGGCAGGTCTCCATGCGCGAGCTGCCCGACGAGCGAGCCGAGGTTCTCGGCCAGCGCCATGTAGGGCTTGAGGCGCGGCGCCTCCTCGGCGGAGAGGCTCGGCATGTTGAGCGCGTTGGTGACGCCGCCATTGACGAGGAAGTCCGCCATCTGCTCGGCCACCTGCAGCGCGACATTGACCTGCGCCTCCGTGGTCGAGGCGCCAAGGTGCGGGGTGCAGATGAAGCCCGCCGTGCCGAACAGCGGGCTGTCCTTCGCCGGCTCCTGCACGAACACGTCCAGCGCCGCCCCGGCGATGTGGCCGCTGTCCAGCAGGTCCTTGAGCGCGGCCTCGTCGATCAACCCGCCGCGGGCGCAGTTGACGATGCGAACGCCCTTTTTCGTCTTCTCCAGACGCTCCCGACTGAGGATGTTGCGGGTCTCGTCCGTCAGCGGCGTGTGCAGCGTAATGAAGTCGGCGCGGGAGAGCAGCGTCTCAAGATCCACCTTCTCGATGCCGAGCTCGACGGCGCGCTCCGGCGTCAGGAACGGATCGTAGGCGACGACCTTCATGCGCAGGCCGAGCGCGCGGGCAGCGACGATGGAGCCGATATTGCCGGCGCCGATGAGGCCGAGCGTCTTGCCGGTGACCTCGACGCCCATGAAGCCGTTCTTCGGCCATTCGCCGGCCTGCGTGCGGCGGTCCGCCTCCGGGATCTGGCGGGCGAGCGCGAACATCAGCGCGATGGCATGCTCTGCCGTGGTGATGGAATTGCCGAACGGCGTATTCATCACCACGATGCCCTTGGAGGAGGCGTAGGGGATGTCGACGTTGTCGACGCCGATGCCGGCGCGGCCGATCACCTTCAAGTTGGTGGCGGCGTCGAGGATCTCCTTCGTCGCCTTCGTGGCGGAGCGGATGGCGAGGCCGTCATACTGGCCGATCACCGCCTTGAGCTCGTCCGGCGTCATGCCGGGCTTCACGTCGACGTCGCAGCCGCGCTCCTCGAAGATGCGGGCGGCGTTGGCGTCCATCTTGTCCGAGATGAGGACTTTGGGCTTGGTCATGGGGATGTCCTTTGTCCTTCGTCATTCCCGCGAAGGCGGGAATCCATGGCGGCGTCGTTTAGGTTGCGCGCTGGATCCCCGCCTTCGCGGGGATGACGAACAGAAGATTGGGTTAAGAAGAGCGTCAGGCCTTGAGCTGGGCCCAGGCCCAGTCGAGCCAGGGGCCGAGCGCCTCGATGTCGGCGGTGTCGACCGTCGCGCCGCACCAGACCCGCAGGCCTGCCGGCGCATCGCGATAGCCGGCGATGTCATAGGCGGCGCCCTGCTCTTCCAGCAGCTTGGCGAGCTTCTTGATGAGGTCCGCATCGGCGCCCTCCACCGTCAGGCAGACGCTGGTGTTGGAGCGGATCGCCGGGTCGGCCGCAAGGTGGCCGAGCCAGTCGCGCTGCTGCACGATCGCGTCCAGCGCGGCGGCATTGGCATCGGCGCGGGCCTTCATGCCCTCGAGCCCGCCGATCGACTTTGCCCATTCGAGGCAGGCGATCGTGTCCTCGACCACCAGCATGGAGGGGGTGTTGATCGTCTCGCCCTTGAAGATGCCCTCGATCAGCTTGCCCTTGCTCGTCAGGCGGAAGACCTTGGGCAGCGGCCAGGCGGGGGCGTAGCTCTCCAGCCGCTCGACCGCGCGGGGGCCCAGGATCAGCACGCCATGCGCGCCCTCCCCGCCGAGCGCCTTCTGGAAGGAGAAGGTGAGCACGTCGACCTTGTTCCAGGCGATATCCTGCGCGAACACCGCGCTGGTGGCATCGGCGATGCAGAGGCCTTCGCGATCCGACGCGATCCAGTCGCCGTTCGGGACGCGCACGCCGGACGTGGTGCCGTTCCAGGTGAAGATAACGTCGCTCGACCAGTCGACCTGCGACAGGTCCGGGATCTGGCCATAATCGGCGCGCAGCACGGTCGGGTCGATCTTGAGCTGCTTGACCGCGTCGGTCACCCAGCCCTCGCCGAAGCTTTCCCAGGCGAGCGTGGTGACGGGGCGCTGCCCCAGCATGGTCCACATCGCCATCTCGACCGCGCCGGTGTCGGAGCCGGGGACGATCCCGATGCGGTGCGTGTCCGGCACCTGCAGCACTTCGCGGATCAGGTCGATGCACAGACCCAGGCGCGCCTTGCCGAGCTTGGAGCGGTGGGAGCGGCCGAGCGATTCAAGCTCGAGGCCTTCAGGCGACCAGCCGGGAGGCTTGGCGCAGGGTCCGGAAGAAAAGAACGGCCGTGCAGGCTTGCTGGCCGGGAGCTGAGGACGCACGTCGCCCCCAGGCGTATTGGTATCAGACATTTCAGTCTCTCCTTGCAGAGAGCACGCGCGGCGTTGGGACCGCGTGGCCCGGCGCCGGCCCTAAAGTCGCAAGGCATCAAGTCAAGCGCGATTGCGGTTGCACAAGAAACCGCAACTGGCGCGGGAGCTTCTTCAGGCGGCGCGCGCTTTTCGTTAACCAGCGATCATCCACGGTGCCGCGCATGAATTGTCGCCTCCCCCGTCCCGCATGGGCCGCGCTGATCGGCACCGGGCTGGTCGCCGCCTGCTCCGCCGTACCCGATTCGCCCGGCAGGTCGCGAGCGCCCGAGGCGCAGGTGCCGCGCTCCTCCGCCGCGCCGGCCGCCGAGAGCCGCGCCGGCCGCCAGTGCCTCGCCGGATTGAGCGCCACCGGTGCCGCCTATTCGCTGCTGCCGGATCGCTTCCCGGAAGCCGGATGCAGCAACGTCAACACGGTGCAGCTCTCAAGCATACCGTCGGACGAGACGAGCGTGATGATCGCCAATATCGGCCCCGCCACCTGCGAGGTGAGCACCGCCTTTGCCGGCTGGGCGCGCTACGGCGTGGATCGCGCGGCACGGCAGATCCTGGGGGTGGGACTACGGTCGATCGAGACGTTCGGCAGCTATTCCTGTCGCAATGTCGCG
>Ga0210040_10004495_pt1 | contig 18199 bp, 10 predicted proteins | sample CryGeyCG12114_NA_FD_185462 | JGI IMG/M metagenome (GOLD analysis project Ga0210040, IMG submission 185462) | Groundwater microbial communities from aquifer - Crystal Geyser CG19_WC_8/21/14_NA (SPAdes) (version 2) | ecosystem: Environmental > Aquatic > Deep subsurface > Groundwater | place: USA...
TCGAAGTTTTATCGAAAGAAAAGCCTACCCACATTGCCGTGGCCAGCGATGGGCCAAGCAAAACTTTCCGGCACGAAAACTTTACCGAATACAAAGCCAACCGCCAGGCCATGCCCGAAGATATTGGCGTAGCCATTCCGTACGTAAAAAAAATTATAGCTGCCTTTAATATTCCGTTGCTGGAAATACCGGGTTACGAAGCCGATGACGTAATTGGGACACTGTCGTGCAAGGCCGAAAAAGCCGATTTTGACGTGTACATGATGAGCCCGGACAAAGACTTCTGCCAGTTGGTAACCGACCACGTGTATTTATACAAACCGGCATTTTTGGGTAATGGCGTGGATATACTGGATGTAAAAAAAGTGTGCGAAAAATGGGAAATCAACAATGTAAAACAGGTAATTGATATTTTGGGTTTAATGGGCGATGCGGTGGATAATATTCCGGGCATTCCGGGCATCGGGGAAAAAACCGCCAAAACCTTAATTCAGAAATACGGCTCCGTAGAGAACCTGATCGCTAGTGTGGAGGAACTGAAAGGCAAGCAACGCGAAAATATCCAAACCTACGCCGATCAAGGTTTACTCTCTAAAGAACTAGCTACCATTCATTTGGATGTGCCCGTTGATTTTGATGAGAAGATGTTCGAATATACCGGTCCGGACGAGGCAAAATTAAAGGAGTTATTCGAAGAACTGGAATTCCGGCAACTGGCCCAGCGCATATTAGGTACCAATTTAACCGCTCCGGCCAAAGCTCCTTCTAAAGCGGCGCCCCGCACGCTGGTAAAAGGCAAAAAATCCGATCAGCAGACTTCACTTTTCGAGGAGATTGATGACTTGGTAGCTGATGCGCCCGATGCCGCCCCATTGCCAACCGGCGAAAAAAAGAATATCAACAATACGCTCCACGATTACTATCTGGTGGATACGCCGGAATTACGCGCCAGCCTGATTTCTTATTTATTGAAGCAAAAAGAAATATCTTTCGATACCGAAACCAACAGCATCGACCCGATTACGGCGCGCCTCATTGGTATGTCGTTTTGTTATATTGCCGGCGAAGCTTATTACGTGCCCGTACCCGAAGACCGCACTGAAGCGCAGGCCCTGGTAGACGAATTCCGGACGGTGCTGGAGAACGAAAATATTGCCAAAATCGGTCAGAATATTAAATACGATATCCTGGTGCTGAAAAGCTACGACGTGGAAATAAAGGGCCAAATATTCGACACCATGCTGGCCCATTATTTACTGGAGCCGGATATGCGGCACAACATGGATTTGCTGTCGGAAACGTATTTGGGTTACACGCCTATTTCTATTACCGAACTGATCGGCAAAAAAGGTAAAAACCAGCTGAACATGGCCGAACTGAGCCCGGAAGAAATATACGAATACGCCTGCGAAGATGCCGACGTGACACTACGCCTGAAAGAATACTTTGCTCCCCGCCTGGAGAAAGCCGGGGTTACCAAACTGTTTACCGAAATTGAAAACCCGCTGGTACCAGTCTTAGCTGCCGTTGAAAAAGAAGGCATTACCATTGATGCGGCCGCCATGGCCGAATCGTCGAAAGAATTATCGGGTTATTTAGTTGATTTGGAGAAACGTATTTTTGAAATAGCGGGTACCGAATTTAATATTGGTTCGCCGAAACAGCTGGGTGAAATTTTGTTTGAGAAGTTAGGTATCCAGGAAAAAACGAAGAAAACTAAAACTGGGCAGCACGCCACCGGCGAAGAAATATTATCGAAGCTGGCCCATAAACACGAAATTGCCCAGCTTATCCTGGACCACCGTGAATTATCTAAGCTAAAATCCACGTACATTGATGCCTTGCCGCAACTGGTTTGTTCTTTAGATGGCCGGGTGCATACGTCTTTTAACCAGGCGGTAGCTGCTACCGGGCGTTTAAGTTCTACCAATCCCAATCTCCAGAATATTCCCATTCGGACGGAGAAAGGCCGCGAAATCCGGAAGGCCTTTGTGCCGCGCGATAGTAATCACTTGCTTTTATCCGCCGATTATTCTCAGATTGAACTGCGCATTATGGCCGATTTCAGCGGCGATGCGACCATGAAAGAAGCGTTTCAGAACGGACTGGACGTGCATGCTTCTACCGCCGCCAAAGTGTTCCGGGTTGGTTTAGATGCCGTGGACAGCGATATGCGCCGCAAAGCCAAAACTATTAACTTTGGTATAATCTACGGTATATCAGCTTTTGGCCTGGCCGACCGCTTAAATATTCCGCGCCGCGAAGCCGCCGATATTATTGAAGCTTATTTCCAGGAGTTTGCGGCCGTAAAAGCTTACATGGACGAAGCTATTCAGAAAGCCCGCGAACAGGAATACGTCCAAACTTTACTGGGCCGCCGCCGGTATTTGCGCGATATTAATTCGGCTAATGCCAACATCCGGGGCTACGCCGAACGCAACGCTATTAATGCTCCCATTCAGGGCACGGCCGCCGATATTATTAAAATTGCCATGATTCATATCCACGATTGGCTGCAACAGGAAAAATTAGGCACCAAAATGATATTGCAGGTACACGACGAATTGCTGTTTGATGTGCCAAAAGAAGAGCTGGATTATGTTTCGCCCAAAATTGAAGATCTCATGAAGCACGCGCTGCCCCTAAGCGTACCCATGGAAATAGGCTTGGGCGTAGGCGAAAATTGGTTAGAGGCGCATTAATTTAAAATTTATTGTTGTTCTCTAATTAAAAAAGCCGCCCGGAGAGCGGCTTTTTTTTTGCAAAACAAACAACAAACCTGGAAAATATAAGCTGTTAAGCGGGTTAACTTTTCTATCCAAACAGTTCCCAAACTTAGTCTGCATACTAATGCTTTGAAATACCTATATTTAAGTATTTTAACGCGAGCTATGAGTTACAAACTCTGTAGCTAAGTAAAGTGAGCTTCATTTCTAAAAAGATTTAATACTATTTCTTCAAAACCTGCATTTTCATTCCTATTCTTCTTTTTATAATTTCAGCCAACTACTGTATATTTGTAAGCGGACGAACAAATTTAATATATATTTATATTAAGATATATGGAAAGCATCAGGAGAATTATAAATGGCGGCTTCCTTTTAAAAGTACCAGAAAAAGCCCTAAAAGAAGCTCCGTTCAGTTCACTCCAGAGGCGTTTTCGCATATAACTGGTATTATATTAAATAATAGGTAAATTCTGACTTTTGTTATATTTTAAGGGAAGAGAAAAGAAAGTGAAAACCTGACGCCGGCAGTAGCTAAAACATCCGGACTAGCTTTAGCTCTCGCCGGACGCTGGAAAATAGGAAAGTATTCGTTAAATTGGCCTCAGGCAACTTCATCTACAGGGCAAATAACCGGAATTCCTCCGTTTAGCTGCTAGTTAGCGTTAATTTAAATAATCAATATTATTACAGAAGCTCAGAAATTCCCTTCTTTTTATCAGCTTCTTAATATCTCTATGAAAAAATATCTCCTTTACTTTTTCTTTCTTTTCATGTGCTTTTGCAAGTCTGCTCGGGTAAAAATTACTCAGGACGCAGAGAAGGAAGAATTGACTCAAACTAATCAGATCCTTCCTCTGAAGCCTAAACCCGAAACCATTACCCTGCTGGCAGAAAGTTCACCTAATGATTATGTATTTGCTAGTTATGCAGATGAATTTCAAGACTATCAAAATATTTATTTTACAAAAGACTCAACTGGTGAAAAATATCTGCCGTTTACCATTAAAAGCAAACATGGATTGTGGTTACGGTTTACTAAAGGTATGGCGCAGTATCCTGTTTATGTAGAACCAGGAGATACCCTTTTCATTAAAAGTTTCGCCAGGGGACAGGTAAACTTTACCTTTTCCGGAAGAAAGCCAGGTGATTACAATTTTTATACCCTACTTGACCAACAGGTATTTGGTTTAGGTTTTTCCGATATCATGGGTGTTGAAATTAACAAATTTAAGTTCCGGCAACGAACCAGAATGTTAAATTACCTTTATAACGAACGTATTGGGTTTGTTAACCGGGTAAAAGATTCACTGGCACTTACTCCGGGGTTTCAGAACTATATAACCAATCATATCACTAGCGTTTATCTGGCTGCTCTCCTAACCCCTTATTATGCCCCTAATTTTAAACTCCAGCTATCCCAAACCTATTTAGATACCTTATCCAACTTTCAAAATTCTGCTTTTTTAAAGCAGGACTCCCTGGTGTTTTCCATGGAGCATTACCGGTTTGCACTGATCAATTATAACCGCTTTTTGAGTCGGCATGCATTAAAAACGCCTCAGGAATCCGAAGCATTATATCAGAGTGCCTTAACTAATTTTTCAGGCCAAGTCCGCAATTGTATTCTTTTTGAATTGCTTAATGAAAAAATTAAAAAGAATGTCAATATAGAAGCTTACCTGCCCCGTTTTCGCATGGATTGCACGTATAAGCCTTACATTACTTATCTTGACAGCGTTACCAGCCGCCCAACTAAATTAGTCAGCGATAAACTCCTTTTAACAACTCCATTGCTTACCAATAAAGATGAAGAAACAACCTGGGAAGATATTTTAAATATAAATAAAGGTAAAGTAATCTATGTGGACTTGTGGGCCACTTGGTGTGCCCCGTGCGTAGAGGAAATGCCTGCCTCTGTAGCATTGCATGATAAGTTAAAAGGCAAGCCAGTTTCCTTTGTGAACATTACAGTAGATAAACCCATAGACAAAGACAAATGGAAAAAGGCTGTGGTAAAGTATTCTTTAAATAAAGTCGGTTATCAAAATTACATGATAGATGGATGGTCCCCTTTAGCTGTTTTTATGCACGGAAGGTCCGATGGTGTCTCAGTGCCACGGTATGTGTTAATCGACAAAGCTGGCAACGTAGCCTCAATAGCAGCTAAGCAGCCAAGCGACCCATTACTTTTACAAGAGATGCTTGCCTTAATAAATAAATAGCCTTTTAAATAGGTTGCCCTCTATAAATATATAAAAACAAACGCTAACACCACCTAAAAAGCATTAAAACGCTTTTTAGCCCAACCGTTGGCAATAACATTGCAAAATCACACAGTGAAAGTATGACTAAGAACATGAATAATCTTTTAAAGCTTGAAGAATTAGGGCAGTTCTTACTCTCACTGATCTTATTCAACCAATTAGACTATAGTTGGTGGGTTTTCCCTGCTTGTATACTACTTCCTGATTTATCAATGATTGGTTATTTAGTCAATCCTAAAATAGGTGCTTGGTTTTATAATTTTTCTCACCATAAATTGGTTGCAATCTCCATCTTGGTTTTGGGATATGGGTTGAATAATTCTTTACTTATTTTAGCTGGTGTGATTTTATTTGGACACTCAGCAATGGATAGAATTTTTGGCTATGGACTGAAATTCAATGACAATTTTAAAAACACTCATTTGGGTTGGATTGGAAATAAAGGCTAACTTAATTCATTGAGAAATGTGCTAAAAATAAACACGACTGCCAACATTGGTTATGCGTAATGCGGGGAAAAATGCTAAAAAGAAAGTAAAACAATATTCAAACTAATCTATAATCAGGAAGTGTAGTGCTTTGAAATCCCGCACTACGCATAGCCGAAACCATTAGGCCTATAAGTTACTTTATGTTAACCAGGAGCCGGTTTTGGATTTAATTATTTTTTCTTCCCTTTTGTAAATAAAGTGAATTCTGCGAGGGAAATTGTACGTTTGCGTAGTTAAACTCCTTTTTATTGAAAAGGCTTAATCATCATAATAATAGTGGCACTGAACAATAGCGCATATTTGATCAACGCCTCTGGTTCCGCTTACCTTGTACACTAAGCGATGTTCGCCGGTAATACAGCGCGACCAAAATCCTTTGCGGTCATGTTTTAATGGTTCTGGTTTGTCCAATCTCCTAAGAGGGTCTTTTTTAGTGGATGCAATTAATTCCAGAACTTTGGCAGATGCATCCGGCTTATTTAATATTAAATGCTCAAAATCTTGCCACCCATGCGGGGTAAAATTAATGTTTATGGATGCTTCCTACTTTCGCTTGAAGCTCATCCAGGGTGAAAGTCGTAACGTTCCCTGCCTCCAATTGAGCAATCGACTCATCTAAGCGTTTTCTGTTTGCACGAGTGACGTTCAGGTGATTTGTATCGTAATCAGTTAAGTCATAGAAAGGCAGGTAAGCGCCGCAGGTAACGAGGTTATGCTGCACAAAAGCTTGCCAGAGGCCTATTCCGTTTATATAGTCTTCGAAATAAGAAGTTAAGGCACAGGCTAGCTCTTTTCATTCATCCCGGCCCATGTCTTACTTCTGAAACCAACCGCTGTTTTCTAAAAATATATCGTACACCTTAACCGCTAAGTGGTGGTACTTTTTATCGTAGTCCGAAAAAGCCCCGTAAGGCTTAAAAGCCAGCCAATCTTTAAAGGTTAGTTTTGTGTTCCGTACAACTCCCATGAGCAGGAAATCTTTTAATTAAACTATCATTCCAATAAGCTTTATTAAACGTGGCCCATCAAAAAGTATTTTTTAAGCTTATTTTCTTTTATTGTACCGGTAAGGCATTAATACGATAGTTATTGAGATTTACCGGCGGCAAGGTAGAGTTAAAAGTTGCATTAATGGCCCGGATAAATTCGTTCGCTATTAAAGCTTGCCCGCGTGGGTTGGGATGCACGCCATCTAAAGAGAATAATCCGGCCGGAGGCGCCAACGTATTTTCAACGGCAGTTAATCTGCTAAACATAGCATTGATATCCACCAGGGCCACCATATTATTACGGCTCGCCACTTCCTGCTTAATTATATTATTGTAAGCAGCAACTCGTTCTGTTACCAACGTAGCCTCCGCCTGATCTAATACATACTGGTTAGGAATAGGGGTAGATATTCCCCAGCCGGCGCGCTGGGCGGTATTACAAGCACTAATGGGACCCGCTAATAAATTATCCTGGGGCGTTAGAAGAGTTAGAAAATCTTTGGTTGGGTCCATGTGCCGTAAACCGGCGGCGGTGGTAATAACCGGATAATTTACTTTACCAGCTTTAAAGTTAACACCCGCGGCAGCCAGACCCAATTGGGCATAAGCAGCATTAAGGGCCGCCGCTTGAGTTTCCGACAAATTAAAAGGGATAGCCGCATTGGCGCCACCTGCGGTAAGGGCGGCATTTACCAACTGGAAAAACGGGATTTTAACCACATCAGGTACCGTAGCAATAGCCCCTTTGGTGGTGGTACCGGTAGAAAGCATGGCATCTATAGAACTTTTCAGCACCGCCCCAAATACCGCAGGATCGGTCATGTCGTTAGCAGTATAATTGGCGGAATTGAGGCCGGGATTTGCGTTACCAGTTCCGCCGGAAATAGCGTAGGAAAGCACGTCGTTACTTCCCAGCCAGTAAGTAAAGAAAGTGCCTTTTGCCGCTACGGCATCCGCCAGCATACTGGTGGTAGGTGCCGTAGCAAACCGCCAGAAAAACGGATTACCAACCGTAGGACTAGCGCCGTAACCCGCTATTAGTACATGAAAACTTTTGGCGCCGGGTACGCCAAAGTTATTGAGTTCGGCTTTATTACCGGTATAAGGTGCCAAGGCTTCGCCGGGTACCGTAGGCACCGGGCTTAAGCCTAAAGTTTTGGTTTGATCGGGGTTAGCGGTACAGGGTGGCAGAATAAACTGGTAACGGCCCACCGGAATAGTTGAACCGTCGGGGCCGGTAACAGTACTGCCAAAACCGGCTCCGGCAGCCGCCCCAAAAGTTGGAAAGTTAAAGGCCGCGTCGTTATTTACAAATTTCATGCGTTCCGCCAAAATAACCGGATAAGCATTTTGCTGACCTTCCAGGTACAGGGCATTATCCATAAACCCGGCCGTAATGGAATTACCGATAGCTACATATTTGCTAAAATCGGCATTGCCGGCTACCGGTGGGGTGCTCGGGTTAGTAGGATCTTCGGCCGGTTCGGGGGGCGTGTAGGTGCAGGCATTCAGGACGCCCATCAGCAACAAGGTAGTAGCCCGTAATTTTATATTCTTCCTGAATAATTTCTTTAGTAAAGCTTTCATAACCATTTTTCCTTTTCGGCTTATTTTAGTAACTCATCGAAGGTAAGCGACACGTAGTAGATAGCCCCAATGTAAGGCCCGCCGTAAATTTGCCGGTACCGGTTGTTGGTAACATTTGAGCCGCCTACCTTTAATATCGATTTTATATTAGGCATTTTCAGGCTTACCTGGGCATCCAGGGTTGAGAAAGAAGGAACAATGGCATCGTTAATGCCGGATATAAATGATTGTTGCCATAAATATTCATCAGACCAGCGGTAGGCCACACTAAAGCCTAAATTCCGGTACAGGTTACGGTTGCCGGCAGTCAGGTTAAATTTCCACTCGGGCGTGTTAAAGGCCGCTATCTGGTCAGGTTCGGTTACATCTTCCAGGGCTAATTTATTCCAGTTAGCATTTCCGCCTACGGTATAACCTTTGGGCAGCGAATAGGTCAGACCTAAACTAGCGCCCTGCGCCGATACTTCTTCGGTGGCGTTGGAGTAAAGCTGGTACGGTTGGTAACGAGTAGTAGCAATATCAAAAGCAGCGCCCTGCAAATTAGTACGCGCATCGCTGGGCGTTTGCACTACGGTAGCATTCAAAATAAAATTTCTATAAGTGCTGAAGTAATAATTAGCATCAAAAAGCAATTTCTTCCCGGCGGTTAAGCCGCGGTAACCTACCTCGTAAGACTGCACCTGCTCGGGTTTTACATACGGTACACTGCCGGGCGTTAGTAAACCGGCATTCTGGATTACCGCCCGCGAAGAATTGGTACCAGCGGCTATATCGGCCGTTACTTTAGCCGCAAAGGCCTGCACCGACGATAATAATAAGGTGTTGGATTCGGGGCCATAAAGCCGCAAACCCCGACTGTTTTCCGGTACCCCGCCTACCAAAATGGCTTGCCCTACGTTCAGGAAAATAAACTGGTCCTGGGTGGCCGGGTTCCGAAAGCCGGTCTGGAAAGAAGCCCGCAAGTGGTGATTTTCAGTAAGCGATAATACCGCCGAAGCGCGCGGGGTAACCCGGCCTTTAAAATTCTCATTTTTATCGTAGCGTAAAGAACCCGTTAGTTTCAGCCGGTTGTCCATTAAATTCTTTATTGCTTGCACATAAGCGCCATATTCATAAATAGTAATATCGTTGCCGGTGGTATCGCTGAAGATGGTACCGCTAGAGTTTAAATCGTATAAGCGGTAGTTACCGCCCACTTGCACATCTACAAATTTCCCGGTCCATTTACTAAAATCGTACTGGCCTTCGGTGTGGTACATTTTGGTTTGGTCTACAAACAAGGCGCCGCCTCCGGAAATAGGAATAGACGCAATAGAATCTTTGGCGTTGTTGAAGGCTGCTGTGCCGGGTAAAAAGCGGTTGCGGTCGGCAAAGCCGCGGGCCGCAATATGGTTACCCGCTGTTACGCCCGGTACCAGACCACTATAAGCGCCGGCATACTCCTGAAACCACTGTCCATCACTTTTCCAGGCCCGGTTTAAGTTTAACGCCAGGAACCGGGAATCGTACGATTGGCCGGCATCTTCTAGGGTGGCATACGACCGGATAAAAAAGTTAGCGCCTCTTAACTCTGCCTTATGCTGTTGGAGCACAAATTCTTTTAGCGAATACCGGTTACCGGCTTGGTACACGGCCGTACCCTGGCCGTATTTATAATGATAAATAGCTTCGATGCCTTCCGTTATCCGGTAATGCAAGGCCACATCGCCTTTTACGCTAAATGTATTATAATCTACGAGGTCTTTTTCGAAGTAACCGGTCCGGGCCACCCGCACCGGCGCACCACCCGCCCCAATAGGTAAACTGGCCACTGCCTCATCACCATAAACATTTAAGGCATTATAAGCCGGGTTATAAGGGTCGTTACGTAAGGTGGCGTAAGTTAAAGGATCTACGTTTTCGGTGCTCGAAGCATGCCAATCCAAGGCTTTGGTATAAGCCAGGTTTACTTTAAAAGCAAAGCGGTTTTTATAGGCTTTGGCGTAGCGGGCCTGGAAATCATACAAAGGGCTGGCATCGGCATCGGGGCTGTTGATGTGGTTGACGCCTACCTTCACCATGGCGCTCAAGCCCTGAAACTCAAAGGGGCTTTTGCTGGTCATGGAAATAACACCGTTAAAAGCATTAGGCCCGTAAAGTGCCGAGGCGGCGCCCGGCACAATTTCTACGCTGTGCGCATCCAGATCCGATAAGCCTACCATGTTACCGGCCGGAAAGTTCAGGCCGGGAGCCTGGTTATCCATGCCATCAATAAACTGTACAAACCGGGGATTGTTGGTGCCGTTAAAGCCGCGGGTGTTTATAACTTTAAAACCCATGCTGCTCGCTACCACATCTACCTGTTTCAGGTTCTGCAAACCATCGTAAAAACTTACCGCTGGGGTTTCCCGGATGGCCAGCACATCCATTTTCTCAATGCTTACCGGCGAACGCATGATATTTTCTTCTACCCGCGAAGCGGTTACCACCACCTCCTGCCCCAATGCCGAAACCTCGCTCATTACTACATTCAGGTCAGGGCGGCTGCCCGTTATACTAAACTCCTGCGTTTGGAAACCAACAAAAGAAAACACCAAAGTAAAGGGAGGCTCGCTTACTGTAGTAAGCGAATAATTTCCGCGAGTATCGGTAGTAGTGCCAATTACCTTGCCTTTCACGTAGATGTTTATCCCGGCTAAAGGTTCATTAGTAGTAGATTCGGTTACCCGGCCGGTTATGGTTATGCCCGACTGGGCATTGCTGCTTAACTTGGTAAATAGCAGTAGCACCGGGAGAAAGTACAATACAAGAGATGGCTTTGGTAGTTTTCTTAGCATATATTTGTATGGGATTAAATTTTATTTAGATGTATTTATACTAAATTAATAATAAATTTTAATATAGCAATACTAAATCAAACATGAATAATAGCTAAGTATAAACAACACTGCAATTTTATTTATGAAATACTCAAAAGATCAGCCAGTTATACTATTGATTCTGACATATCTGCTAGCTGCCCATTCGGGATATCTCAAATTTCCTGCTTGCCAGGTAATTGGGTCAACATTCGTAAACTCCTTGAAAGCCTTTAATAAATGTTGGTAATTGCTATATCCAAAATTAGTGGCAATAGAAAGCAACTAACATGGCTAAATAACATAGGCTCATACTATACCTCTTTCAAATGAATGATAAAACCTTAAAATGCCTGCCGTATTTCCTTCTTAATATCTTACATAAATATACATATTCCCTCATAAAATATTAACTATATAATTTATTTAAAACAAGAAGTTATAGGTATTTAATAATTGATGTTAAGAAGAATTGAAATAATGAAATATTTTGTGTCCGTTTAAGAAGTTAAATATCGTTATTCAGCAAGAAACACCTCTGTTTTAGCTCCTGCGTAATATCAGTTATAAATACCTAAATTAAAAATAAAAAGTGTTTGCGCAGATATTGCAAACCCAAGTCTACTCCAATGTGATACTTGTCTATGCAGGAAAGAACCTGCTGGCAAAAGCTTATACTATTTTTAAATACTCCAAGACTACAGCTTGCATTTTAATTCGGCAAAAAAAGTTATCTAAATCCGGAGATTAACGTTTAGTGAAACCTAATTGATTTATCATTTATGTACGATGTTACTATAATTGGCGGCGGACCGGCCGGATTAAGCGCCGCTTTGCTATTGGGGCGCTGTATGCGCAAAATACTTTTGTTTGATAACGGTCTTTACCGCAATAATTGGTCTGATGCCATGCATGCTTTCTTGTCCCGGGATGGCGTAAATCCGCGGCATTTTCTAAAAATGGCGCACCAGGATTTAGAAAAATACGACTTTGAGTTAAAGCATAAAGAAATAGTTAAAGCCCGGTATACCAGCGGTTTTTTTGAAGTAACCGACAGCGACGATCAGGTTTATTTATCGCGAAAATTATTGCTGGCTACCGGTATTCGCGACCGCTGGCCCGAAATACCCGGCGCTGAGCCTTTTAACGGCAAAAGCATTCATCACTGCCCTTACTGCGATGGCTGGGAACATAAAAATACCGCCTTGGGCGCTTACGGTAAAAACCGCGATGCGGTAGGTTCGGCGCTGGGGTTAAAAACCTGGAGCAGCGATGTTACCTTGTTTACCGATGGTACCCGCCGGTTGCGGACCGTCGATATACAATTACTGGAGCGGAATAAAGTAAAAATAGTTACGGCTCCTATTGCCCGGGTAGAAGGCGCAGGCACCCAACTGCAGCGGGTAATATTGGCAGGCGGTGCCAGCGTAGCCTGCGATGCCATATTCTTTTCAACGGGCCAGGACCAGAAAACCGATTTGGGCCGGCAACTAGACTGCCATTTTACCAGCAAAGGCGTTATCCGGACGTATAAACACCAGCAAACCAATATACCAGGACTTTATGTAGCCGGCGATGCCGCCCGCGATATGCAACTGGTAATTGTGGCTGCGGCCGAAGGCACCAAAGCCGGCGTTATGATAAACAAAGAATTGCAAATGGAATTTAGGATGTAGTTTATTTAGTAGATAGTCGATAGTCCATGGTCAATAGTCCATAGAGACGATAGAACCTCTTTTATTCAGGTTATTTTACCTTTTGGGTGCATACACGCATCATTATTTAGTAAACCCAGTACCTAACATGTAGCAATATTTGTTTACTGATTACCATGAAAAAGAAGCTCGCGTGGATTTTGTTTTGGTCTTTACTACCAACAACGGTATCCTCGTGGGGCTTTTTCGCGCACCAACGCATTAACCGCCTGGCCATTTTTACGTTGCCACCCGAAATGTTGGGGTTTTATAAAAGGCACATTATTTATATTACCGAAAACGCCGTTAATCCGGACCGCCGGCGCTACGTAATACCAACCGAAGGCCCGCGCCACTTTATTGATCTGGATGTATACGGCGACAGCGCTTTAACCAAATTACCGCATTACTGGACGGAAGCCGTAAAACAATTCGGGGCCGATTCGTTGCAGAAACACGGTGTTGTTCCCTGGCACATTAGTTTGGTTAAATACCAGCTCACCGAAGCTTTTAAACAACACGATATAGTGGCTATTTTAAAACTTTCGGCCGATTTGGGCCATTACGTGGCCGATGCCTGCGTGCCCTTGCACACCACCCGCAATTACAACGGCCAGTTCACGAACCAACACGGCATTCATGGTTTATGGGAATCGCGGTTACCGGAGCTTTTGGCGCATCAATATGATTTTTTCACCGGCCAGGCCGTTTATATCCAAAATCCAACCCGGCAAGCCTGGAATATTGTCGCGCGTTCGCATGCGGCCCTCGATTCGGTTTTACAGCTGGAGCAAGCGACAAGCCTGCAGTTCCCGGAAGATAAAAAATACGGATTTGCCGAACGCGGAAATATTACCGTGAAAACTTATTCCCCCGATTTTGCTACGGCTTACCACCAAAAACTAAACGGGCAAGTAGAGCGGCAAATGCGTTACGCCATCAAAATGGTGGGTGCTTACTGGTACACTTGCTGGGTAGATGCCGGTCAGCCCGATTTAAATAACCTGCAACCGCTCACCGAAGAGCAGAAAAAAGCTTTACTAACTGAAAAAGAACAGTTAAAGCCGGTCATTACGCCCGAGCGGCCCCACGAAGGCAGCGTTGATTAATGCTGAAATAATTATTCTGCTTTACTTGCTTGTACCTGCACTTTTATTCCTGATCGTTGCGGTTTAAAACGTTTTCGGGCAATGGCGTCAGGTCATATTTATGCAGTTGTTTCATCTCCAGGATTACTTCTCCTTTATCGTCTATGTCGTAAGCGGGCAGGAAAGTAGCACCCCAGACAATTTCCTCGAACCGGTACGAATAACGGGCGTGGACTTCCTGGCTAAACGTATCGTCGAAACCTTTAATCAAAATCAGGAATTCGGCATCTACCTTTTCCAAGTCGGCCGGCGTTTTGCCGTAAAGCGGGCTTTCTTCATTTATTTCGTGCACAATAGTCCAGGGCATCGTAAAAAAATTCAGGGTCGGAGTAATAAGTTTTAAACCAAAATACTCCCGGTTATGCTCGTTTTCCGAGCGGTTTACTACCATCAGCAATACTTTTGCTTCCAGCTCCATTAATAAATTATTGCGTTTATTTACCACCCGGAACATGAGTTTAGGGAAAGGCTTAGCCGGCGAAATAATGACACTCTGGGTGAATAAAATACGGGTGGTTGGTTTAGAAAACCGGCCAAACAACAATCCCGACACCAGGGCAAAAAACAACCAGCCACTCATGGCTTCTAAACTGGAGATAATATTGGCCGGTAAACCCTGGGGCGATATGGTCCCGTACCCTACAGTAGTAAAAGTTTGTACACTGAAGAAAAAAGCATTCAGAAATTCATGTTTGTTTGATCCCTCCCTTATTCCTTTTAAATGATCGATACCGATCTGGAAATACCAGCCTGTAAAGACCAGGTTAACCAAAACATACGTAGTCAGCAATATTAACAGGAAATTAAACCAGGAAGTATTAATTAAAAACAAGTAGATATCGCGGACATTAAACCCTGCACCTTTCCGCACAACATTAAAACTGCCATTTTTATTGATGATCCGTTTGGTCCGGCGATTATACTTTTCGCCAAAACCCGGATCCGGGGTCTTACCCGGCACCTGTATCATATCTAAGATTTATTTAAAAGATTTTTAACATCCATCTTAGCTCTTACACCTGGCAATTTTAACAAACCGGATTAGCTGTTGGCTTGAGAATAAATGCTTTAGTATTTTTCGCTTTGTACCAATCAGGCAGCAATGTGGATAATAGGCTACCATACGTGGATAATTAAAATTGTTTCGGAAAGCCTTGGTTAGTAACTTTAAATTGTAGTCTAATACCTATGTTTACCTTAATTATTGAACAATGCAAAGTATTGGTAGAAATGTGCGGTTATTCTTGTTGTTGTTATTCTGGCTGAGTAATACTACGCTATGGGCTGCCGTTACGCAGGCCCTTCCTCCCGATTCGGTGCAAAAAACACTTGTCAAACCGGTAGCCAAAGGTTATCATTTGGTGCAGCAAGGCGATACTTATTACGGTTTATCGCGCTTATACCAAGTACCCGTAGATACGCTTAAAAGCTGGAACGGCACAAACCTCACCTTAGGCAGCACCATAAAAATCAGTAAGGCCGCTACCGCAACTCCTAAACCAGCGACGGCCAGTAAAGCTAGCACCGGGGATAAAAAAACAGCTCCGGCGGTAACGCAGCCCGATGCTCCGGCCAATACTACCCTGGGTCAGCGTACGGCCACTACGCCTTATAGCCCGGATCAGAAGCACGCCCAGCGTATTCTGGTTATTCCCTTCGATCCTTACCTGTATTTTTCGGATGCCGATGACGATATTGGCTTATATTCCCGGATTCCGCGCCAAAATGTACGCCATGTGTTCCGGGGCCGGCTCAATGCTTTTATGGACCCCAAAGGTTTTGAAAGTATTAATTTGCTGGGGGGCGCTTTCCACGAGGGCGTAAACGAATTAGACCGAATCTATAAATCAGTAAATTATAGTTACCAGGATATTGCTTATTCTAAATACAATCCGGCGCCGGTGGTAGAGAAACCCGTTAAGAGCGCTACCTCGTGGCTGCAACGCCAGAAAGAAAAGCTAAGTGCGCCCGCCGGACCCGAAGTAGCCGGCAACACCAGCGTAGCCAAAGACCCGAATAAATACTGGAGCGTTAAGGTAAAAGACCCGGATTTCTATTCTTATTTTAACCAGCAATACGCTGTCGATTATTATTTGTTTATCAACCAGTTTGAGATATTTACTGATTATACCAGTTGCCTGGATCGCACTAAAAACGATTTTGTGCGGGAGTTTGTGGTGCATTATACCATTTACGATAACCAGGGCCAGTTAATTTCCGGCAACAAAGTGCGGGTACCCTATGTTTCGCACGTAAACGATATCGAAATAATTATCCGGGAAAATCTGAGCCGAATGGCCGAACGTATCTTAGCCGATTTGCCGCGTCCGGAAAACATCAATATCCAGACCACTTCTGCGCAGTAGTAATATATAAGGCAGCTCGGGGAGCTGCCTTTTTTTCTGTCCGGTTATTTAGCAGGAGTATTTAGTTGCTGGTTATTTCTCTGCTCTTCACAACATCATCTTTAACCCTGCTCCTGTGCAATTGCTTTTTAAACGTTATAAATCCTTTTCTTTTTTAAATTAGTCGCTTCGACTGTTAAGAATTATTATTTTAATTTATGATAAATCATACTTCTGCTTATTTTAAACGCACGCTTTTTTCTCTTTTTTTACTTTTCCTGTTCTGCACCACCTTACTGGGGCAAAGCACCGGGCCGGCGGTAGATTTAAACCGGCTGGATACTTACTACCAGCAAGCCCTAAAAGATTGGCAGGTACCCGGCATGGCCATTGCCCTGGTAAAAAACGATTCGGTGATATTTGCTAAGGGCTACGGGGTGCTAAATGCCAAAACCGGCGGCCCGGTAGATGCCAATACCCTATTTGGTATTGCTTCTAACACCAAAGCTTTTACCGCTGCCGCCTTAGCCATGCTGGTAGATGAAGGCAAAATAAAATGGGACGATCCAGTAATAAAATACCTGCCTTACTTCCAATTGTATAATCCGTACGTTACCCAAGCGGTTACCATAAAAGATTTACTCAGCCACCGCGTAGGCTTGGCCACTTTCAGCGGCGATTTACTTTGGTATAACACCACTTACTCCCGCGAAGAAATTATCCGACGCGCCCGGTACTTACAACCAGTTTATGGTTTTCGCGATGGTTATGGCTATTCTAACCTGATGTTTATTGCGGCGGGCCAGGTAATCGAAACTGTTGCGGGACAAAGTTGGGAAAGTTTTATTCAAGAGCGTTTTTTTCAGCCTTTGGGCATGACCCGTTCTTACACCTCGGTACGCGATTTAGCCGGCAAAACCAACGTAGCAACACCGCACGGCTTCGACGAAAAACATAATCCAGTACCCAGCACTTTTACCGCCTGGGACAACTGGAACCCGGCAGCTGGTATATTTACTTCGGTAAACCAACATGCCCAGTGGCTGCGGCTTCAACTCAACCAGGGCACGTATAAAGGCAAAAGGTTTTTTAGTGAAGCGGCTTCCCATACCATGTGGAGTGCCCTGCAAGCTTTACCGGTGAGCCCGGAAGCACTAGCCGCCAACCCCGCCACGCATTTTTCCGCAACCGGCCTGGGTTGGTTTTTGAACGATTACCACGGCCGGAAACTTGTTAGCCACAGCGGCGGCCACGAAGGCATGAACTCCAGGGTAGTAATGTTGCCGGAAGAAAACTTCGGGATGGTTATTCTGACCAACAGCATGAGCAGCATCATGACACCCTTAGCCAACCAAACCATGGATGCTTTTCTGGGCATCCAAAACGGCCGCGATTGGAGCCAATATTACCTGGATATAATTGCCAAATCCCGGCAAGCTACCAGTGCCCCGGCAAATAACCAAGTCAAAAATAAAGTAAAAGCCCTCTTACCGCTCTCGGCTTATACCGGCCGCTACACCAGCCCGATGTACGGCGATGCTACGGTTACTTTGGTAAATAAAGAACTGGTGCTGCAGCTGGTTCCGGCCCCGGTTTTGGGCGGCAAACTAAAAGTAGCCGGTCCGCATATTTTTGATTTGGCGTGGAAGAATGATTATCCGTTATTAACGCCTACCCAGGTGCGGTTTATAACCAGCTCCGACGGAAAAGTAGCTGAAATGCGCCTGGATGCCGATAACCCTGATTTCATATTCGCAGAGCTGGATTTTAAGAAAGTAAATTAAATATAGGCAATGATATACTAAGTAGTTGGACAATTATAAATTTACATTTGGCTTCATAAAAAAAGAATTAAAAGCTCCCCTCCTGTTTTAGGAGGGGCAGGGGTGATAAAATGACACCAAATAAAAATATATAATTATTTTCGTCCTAGCACTTAATTACACCAAATAAATTTGGCAATAACTGGAATTACTCCGGTTAGCTACTAGTTGGGCGCAATAGCAAAAATTTGGGCTGTTAAGGATTAGCTAAACTATAAAAAAACGGCTATAAAAGCAAAAAAGGAGGAGTTCAAACCAGTCTTTGACAGCAGGTCAAAGAAGCTAAAACAGG
>Ga0210040_10004497_pt1 | contig 18193 bp, 22 predicted proteins | sample CryGeyCG12114_NA_FD_185462 | JGI IMG/M metagenome (GOLD analysis project Ga0210040, IMG submission 185462) | Groundwater microbial communities from aquifer - Crystal Geyser CG19_WC_8/21/14_NA (SPAdes) (version 2) | ecosystem: Environmental > Aquatic > Deep subsurface > Groundwater | place: USA...
GGGGATACTGAAAAATCAAAATACACATAGTTCTTGAAAAATCGAGTTGCATAACCTATGAAAATTTCATTGATTTCTGAGGGGGTCGCGCGGATGAGATTTGTACGTTTCACATGGAATTACCCAATCGTGTTTTCAAAAACCATATTTCACGCATATTTCGCAAAAACTACTTTGCTTCAAAATAATCTTAAACTGATCCTAAAGTAATCACGCAGTGCCCTGGCCCCGGGGTTCTAAGCCGTGAAACCCTTAGTTAACGAGATAATTGACAATTAAGTTGGTAATTTTCGATTTTCATGCAAACGTTAACAACCAAGTTCTTCAAAAATGAAAAAAATATGCAGGGGGTTCAATTTGATATTTTTCCATTGTTAATTCCCATAAGGAAATCCCAAAATTGAATCTGAAATCCAATTTTGTTTGCTAAGAATGTCAATAGGCACATATAGGCACCTAATAATAGACAACAATTATATGCTTCTAATCCGAGTTAGAGTTACACTTCTAGAGCATATTGGAATTTTATTATTTTAACTTACTATAAGAAGAGAAAAGCACCGTTCTACGCAAGGGCAGATACATTGTCGCACCGTCATTTAACAGAGTCGTACCCTCACTTAACATTGTGGAACAGTCATTAGACATTGTCGCACCCACATTTAACATTGTGGAACAGTCATAAGACATTGTCGCACCCACATTTAACATTGTGGAACAGTCATAAGACATTGTCGCACCCACATTTAACATTGTGGAACAGTCATTAGACATTGTCGCACCCACATTTAACATTGTGGAACAGTCATCAGAAATTGTAGCACCCACATTTAACATTGTGGAACCCTTATTAAACATTGTCAGCCCCATATATTGATGTCGGTGTCAATAATTATTGTCGCACCGACATTTAACACTGTCGCAGCATCATTAAACATTGACGCACCGTTAATCAACATTGTCGCAACCTCATTTACTGTCCGTTTCAATGAAATACGGAGTTCCTAATGTTAAATTGGCTATCTAGGCTTGTTGGATGATCACCGTAAAAAAGGCAAATTTCGTAAAAATTGCCTGGGCAACCAAAATATGTTCTAGATTTTAAGTCCCCATGATGAGATTAAGACGAATTTATTATTATTATGTATTATTTATTTTTTGCTCAATGATAAACAAACTCTGCCAGGTAACCATTGAAAAAAGTTACTCCGTATTTCATTGAAACGGACAGTAACAGTGTGGAACAGTCAGTAGACATTGTCGCTCCCACACTTGACATTATAGAACCCTTATTAAACACTGTCAGTCCCGTTTATTGATTTCAGTCTCAATTATTTTTGTCGCACTGTCATTTACCATTGTCGCCTCGTCATTAAACATTGTAGCACCCTCATTTAACATTGTTTCATCCTCATTTAACAATGTCGCACACTCATTTTACATTGTCGCATCGTTATTTAACATTGTCGCACCCTCATTTAACATTTTAGAACCCTTCTTAAACACTGTAAGCCCTATTGATTGATTTGAGTTTTAATAAGTTCTTTAATTCTATCATTCAGCATTGTCGTACTGTCATTTAACGATCCGAGTTCAGTATGTGGGGCAAGAAAAAAATGCAAAGTTCACCACAGAGTGTAAATGCTACGCTAGTGGCTGGAAAACCTAACCTAACTGGGAAAGAAGCTCAGCGTACCTTTTTAGCCTCACATACTGAACCCGGACCCATTTAACATTGTGGCATCCTCATTTGTAGGACATTGATTGTTTTTTTTTCTCTTCAAATTGGTAATTCACTCTGTCTGCGAGGTCATGTCGTGATTGTTGTCCAGTCTATGTTGTTATCCGAACGGGCTTTTTAGCTGGTTATCATACATAATCATCTAGCAATACTCAGGGCCCATCAAGCACATTACAGAGAAAAAGTTTGCTCGCAGGAATATATGTTGGCCCTTAAAAGGGCCGTTGTTTGTCAATTAAGATTTAGGCGGATTTCTTTTCAGTCTTCTTTGGAAGAAGAACAGCCTGGATGTTAGGCAACACACCACCTTGGGCAATGGTGACTCCAGATAAGAGTTTGTTCAACTCTTCGTCATTGCGGATGGCCAATTGCAAATGACGAGGGATGATACGTGTCTTCTTGTTGTCACGAGCAGCATTTCCAGCCAACTCGAGGACCTCAGCGGCCAAATATTCCATGACTGCAGCCAAGTATACTGGAGCACCAGCTCCAACACGCTCAGCGTAGTTTCCCTTTCTGAGAAGACGATGGATCCTTCCTACAGGGAATTGAAGTCCAGCACGAGAAGAACGACTCTTCGCCTTTCCCTTAACTTTTCCTCCTTTACCACGTCCGGACATGTTTCAAACTTTGAGAGAGTGAGAGTTAATGTGATAATTCAGACTGCTGTGCACACTGTAAGTGGTTAACTACTGCAGGAAGCAGCCTGAAATTTATACTTTTGGAGTGAGTAACTGAACCAAAAAATGAGTACATAGCTCAAAGTGGGTGGAGTATAGGGTGTACACACTAGATGTTAGAAAAGATTTCTGTACTCTCTCACTGTATATAAATACCTCCAAACAGCTTGCACTGCTCATTGTACAACTGACTGCTGCTCAGTTCACTTGGTTGATTACCTCATCTCTCATCAAATCCTTCGTTGAAGTCGAAATGGCTCGTACAAAGCAAACAGCCCGTAAATCTACTGGTGGAAAAGCTCCACGAAAGCAGTTGGCTACCAAAGCTGCAAGGAAAAGTGCGCCAGCCACTGGAGGAGTGAAAAAACCTCATCGTTACCGTCCTGGTACAGTCGCTCTCCGTGAGATCCGTCGTTATCAAAAGAGCACTGAATTGTTGATCCGCAAATTACCATTCCAACGGTTGGTTCGTGAAATCGCCCAAGATTTCAAAACCGATTTGCGGTTCCAAAGCTCTGCAGTCATGGCTCTTCAAGAGGCCTCCGAAGCATACTTGGTTGGTCTTTTCGAAGACACCAACTTGTGTGCAATTCATGCCAAACGAGTTACCATCATGCCCAAGGATATCCAATTGGCCAGACGTATCCGTGGTGAACGAGCCTAAGCTGCCATCCTACCTATCCTCTAAAAACAAAACGGCCCTTCTAAGGGCCAACACATTTTCCTGAGAGCAGAGTCTTCTCAAAAGCTGTCAATTCACGTAACGTGCAGTACCCATTGCCCATAGATGTTCTTGAAGCCGCCAATTGTAGCTTACATGTCTTGTTTTGGATTTCTGAGAGTTTGAATTGAATTTTATTCAGCTTCGGATTAAAAGATATTATTTGACTTGACATCACGCAAGCATAACCCTCATGAGCTCGGCACTTAAATTAATTTGTTTTGGAGTTTTTCGTCCCAGTTTGGCTCTTTTAAGAAGGTCTAATAATAAGATACTTCCCTGTATTTCTCCGAATTTATTGATGCCCCCAGTTAGTGGTAGTTCCCAACTAAAACACCTTCTTGTTTTTCACGTGTAGTACAAATTCATTTATAAGTCAAATTGGACCAGTGTCTTGGTTGAGCATGACGACGAACCCATTCAATAGAAGCTCGTGCCTATTTTGTAGAATTGCTGACAAGAAAGAGCCGAATGATATTGTCTTCGAGGTAATCGTGCATGATATTCTTCTGATATCACATATTTGACGTAGAGTCAAATCTTGGAAGTTTAAACGATGACTTGTGTGACAGGATGAAGATTTGGTTGTTTTCTCGGATATCAGACCAGCATCGAAATACCACTACCTCATTGTTAGTAAAGAGCACATTTCTGATTCAAAAAGCCTTCGCGCGGACCAAATGTGGCTGCTCGATAGATTAGTTACAGTGGGAAATGACATTTTAAACGAAAAAATATCCAAAGATTCAACAATTAGTGATGAAAACCAAGTGAAAAAGCTATTTGGATTTCATTGGCCACCATTTCATTCAGTTCATCATCTACATCTGCATGCTATAGCGCCTAGGGACCAGATGGGATTTATTGGCAAGATTATTTTCAGACCAGATAGTTTTTGGTTTGTCTCGGTAAGGAATAAAAGTCAGAGTTGACAATCTACTAACAATTTCAAACGGATGAGCAATATTTTTCTTGAATCCTTTAATCTCATAATATTAATCTTTTTTGTATTTTTGTAGCCAGAATACGTGAAAGATAGGCTTCAAAAACTTTCTCAAGAAACCAAATCCTGAAAATCGTGATGATAGTTTTTGTAGCATACCCATGATATTTTACCATATTTCAACATCAATAATAATTATTGCTGTTAGAAAAATGTCACAAAAATTGACATTGTCTGTTATTGTCATCTTGCAATTCGTGAAATAAAGGAAAGTTGCAGTATAAAATCCTTTTTGTCGGGTGCATTGAGTTTTCTATCTGATACATGCAAATAGTCATGCTAATTTCTCCACTTGTTGTACGGATAAAAACTTTGTGTGTCGAAAATTCTTTAATCTGCATAAAAATTGTATGCGAATTGTAAGCAGCCTATGCTGCTCGTGCTCATACACACACAATGTACATTTTGTATGTACTACATGGGGGAGAGCTCAACAAAGCAGCTTACGCTGACTTGATCACCGATTCGGAAAACTTTCTAAAACTAACTTTAAGCGAGACATACAGAATCTGAAGCACGGCACAAAACCGGGTGTAAGAAGAGCTTTCTCTAGGATGAAGAACGTGCGCAAACATAGCATATCGATCCATTTTGTATTTCGTGGCCCCAAAAATCCACTCTTGCGTCTCTCACTCCCTTTTCCAATTTTCTTATGTACCTTATTGTATGCATTTGAGAGTTGGAATCTAGAGCAAAATTAAACCAATCCTGTATTATTTAACTACTTCTCTGAATATACTAATTACACACAGGTCCAGTTTGAATCAATCGCTAGGTCTTATCCCCTGTTGATTTCGAACACGTTCTGAAGTGGTGTTCATTGTTTCAATAATCATTTAAATACTTGTTGGTACAAAGCAATTTTGTGTTCAACTGGTGGGCGTGTGAATAATCAGCTTAATAAGCAGAAAATACTCAAAAAAATAAATTGAGAAATCAAATTTCTTCAATCATTCCGTTTCCGTACTCAAGTTTCAATCATGGTTCATCCTTGTTGCGGATTTTCTTTGCAGAAAGCTACAAAAATCATGGCAATAATTGATATAGTATGGCGATATTTATTTAATTTACATTTTCCATTGAAAATTTAATTCTGGTAGTCCCAATTAAATGAATTCATTTGTAGGTACAAGCCGGGCTTTCCGTGTTCGTATTTGCTATCATCATTCTTGTCGAATTGTTCGGGTCCAGTGAAGGAAATGACCCGGATACCAGCTATGCACTACGTAAGCCAAAATACCCGTAGCATATAAAATATGATGTATGCATAAAGGATTTTCGAAATTATTATTAAAATCTATACTACAGTAAATACACTTGTGTTTTTTCTTTGCAGCGTTGTTCATCATTTTCATTTGCCTATTAATTGCCGGCAGTGATTTGTACATGTCCTTTACTCTTATGAAGGGAGCGGATGAGGTTTGGTTTCTTGTTTTACCAGTATATAACAATGTCAATGTTTTAGTTGGCCTAAATGTAGTTAGTGGTATGCAAAATATGTATATGTGTATAGGTATATATATAAAAAATGGAAAACACTTGTATGTACAAAATATATTGTTATAAATACATTATAGGAGTAAAAAAATTTGGAAATTTGGTTACGTAGAAAAACTTGGACAAATGTGACAAATGGTTCAAAGTGAAAGTGGCATTGCTGGTATTAAAAGTAGCAGTGTTCTTGGCTGTTCTCACTTTTTCGGGTTTTGGACGGAATGGACTTCTCATGAAATTCCCCACCTTCAACATCTACCCAATGTACATGTTATGGGTTGTGTACGCATTCATGCAAGATTTGAAAGAGGAGGGACGAACAATGGACAGCTATGGTGCTATGCCCTAAGTGGCCCATGCACGAAATCGTTAAATGGTAACCAAAATATCACATTAAACATGCAAATGAATATTAACCAAATTACAAGACGTGAATTTCTTTAGATTTGGGCCTATTTGTGTTTCTCCAGATTGTCCAACCCATGTCAAGCAGTCTGAACGTGATTATATCTGAGAAAATTTGTTTATTATCACATTACAGAGTATATTTATTCAAAAACGAGTCCTCAAAATCGAATAAATAGGTTGCGTACTTAGGTTGATAAACTTAGTAAATATTGCATAGTATCGTACCTCTGAAAATCAAGCAACCCAAAGTAATCATGCAAACCTACATTATAATGCAATCCAGTGGAAAATAAATTGCCAAAAAATGTACAAGGATATCACGCGCCAGTCAATCTTTTGACATCTTCAATCAATCAGTCATTATCAAAGTCACAATCTTAAAATTTCTCAATACAGAAGATTTAATCTCATATTTTAAGTTTTTTGGTCAAATAAAGCTCTATTAATGTAATTAATATTGTCGTCTTCAAAAATGTATGTCGTTCTGTAAGCATAGTGTCAAAGCCTACTGGGACAACATAATTGACTCTGGATTCTGTGTCCAATAAGCACCTTTAGGATATTCATATTCGGCTAATGAATCTTCTTTCATTTCTGTGCTGTACCCAGGGACCTTATTTAATGGATAATAAAAAGAATGAAATATTAATCCCTTTACATCATCAGTTTTAAATCTTGTATTTAATTCTCCCGTAATTAACTCGAACCCGACTCATAAATTGTTACGTACATTTGGTGCAATGTAATGGGCATTTTGCACGGTCGGTGAATTCAAAAAATGCTCATGAAGATGATCTACCCATTCAATCATCCTGTTTTCATTTGTTCCGCTCAGAGAAGTGAAATCCCACATTTGAAGATGTTGGGCCATTTCACATAAACCAACACCTCCGGCATGAGGACATACTGGCACTGAAAAAAATCAGATCAGTTAGTTTTATCACCGACTAAAAGTTCACAAAAACAAAAGACTTGTCTTAAACCTCCAAATTTTTTAGCCATGAAATATATGGCTAAATTCTCATTCACTCCTCCCACTCTGGCAGTGTCAATTTGACAGAACGAAAAGGACTTGGCTTGGAATAATTGCTTGAACATCACTCGGTTTTGGCACATTTCTCCCGTGGCTACTCCGATTTTCAAAGGTTTGATCACCTAAGCACAAAATGTCAATTATCAATCACTTGTAAAAAGTGCGTTCAACTTCAAGCTTCAGAATGAAAAACAGTGAACTGCGCATGTGTATATGCAACAGCAGCCAGCCAATCAGCGCAGCCAAATGGTACAGAGCGTCTCACAGTGGCGTCAAAGCATCAAATAACTTGAACAAATCTCATGAAGCATTACGAAATATTGAGAAAGTGTTCAGAATTTATGATAACTGGCACTGAAATTGGACATAAAAAACTTACCTTTGCAATTATGGCATGACCCAAAATATCATCAGGTGAAGTGGGTTCTTCAATCCATAAGGGCTTGAATTCTGCAAGCTGTTTTACCCATTCAATAGCTTGCGATACTTCCCAGTTTTGATTAGCATCAATCAACTGTCAACAAATATAGGTAAACAGATGCTTTGCATAAGTATACCATTTTATTAGTTATAGTCAATAAACCAACCAGGTTGTTAGAATCCCCAATGACATCTCTAACAAGCTTACAGCGTCTTTTATCATCTTCAAGATTTGAGCCCACTTTCAATTTGAAACCGGTGAATCCTTGTTGTAAGTATTCTTCACACATGGATTTAATTTTTTCGTCTTCGTAGCCTATCCATCCTGTATGTATAATTAAATGTCAGAGTGAGTTTGGATGTTCAATTTGGTGTTTTAAGTGGCAAAACACGGAAACTTTACCCATGGAAGTTACATAAGCTGGAAATCCTTTTTCCGCTAAAGTAGCCTCACGATCCGACTTATCTTTGTCAGTTGACTGTAGCATTGCAATGCATTCCTTTGGGGTGATTACATCCAATCTTGTAAAAAATACACATTTTTTATTTTTTTAAACCCTAAATGCTATTCAATTTGCTGGTGAAAGTATTGTGTCTTCAACATACAGATATTTGAAATCGATTGTTGAAACCAATTTTTCAGGTGGCATATCGGACAGTAATTTCCATAATGGCTTCTCTTCATGTCGAGCCCATGCATCCCACAAGGCATTTACAATTGCTGCCGTTGCTAAATGTACCACACCTTTCTCTGGACCAACCTTATGCAATCAATAATAGAACAATGTTTTAGACTATAGCTTTATTTCTTCAATATGATGTTTCTTCATGCATTCTCATTCACCCATCTCATTTGAGGATCGCTTGTGAGTTTTCTATAAAAATCCGCAAAATTGTTCCAAATTTCCAGGCAGCATTGTCCCTCCACAAATTGAGCCAATGAATTCACCGCTTTGACAACTATACAATCCGGAATACCATGAAAAATAATTTCATAAAAAGTTTTCGATATTTTTTTTATTCAAGCAAAATTAAAATTTGTACACTTACCAATTTCATTTCCCCGACCCAAAGTAAATGTCAAGCCATATCCTTTCAAGGAGCTATTTTCAATGTGCAAAGTAACGTATGCACATGAATAGTCTGGACTCGTGTGCATAGCATCAGATCCATGGCTCTCTGAGGAAGTTGGAAATCGGATGTCACGAACTTCAACTTTGCTAACAATTAAGCTCATATTGAAAATTTCTTTCTTTCCTTGTCAATAACTCAGATGCCCAAAATTGCCCAAATTACACAAATAGCACTGTATAATCAAATATCGGATAGTCTTTGCTATTCAGCTGGAGAATTTGGTGACTGCCTATATAAAATGAATTTGCTATCTAATCTGAAGGTTAACTCAAGGTTTTTTTCTATATAGCATTAGATTAGGAATTGTTAATGCTTCATTTACAAACAGGTTCTACATATGTTTACACTTACACTAACTTAACCTCAACATAGTGTTAGTCAAGCAGTTTCAAGACGTTCCATTCCATACATATGATCCTTAGCAAACCAGGCATGCATATTGTATGTATGGCTCATATAAAGTCGTCACTAAGAATACGAATAAATTAACGTAATATCTCTAGCTCAAAAAAATGTATCTACTTACAATATATTCATGGTGTGCCAGTGCACACAGCACAAGTTCATGTATCATATCGTTACTATCTTTGTTTTGTTAAATTCCAGTTAGTGACTTCTGCATTAGTAACTAAAAAAATAAACTATCTAACTCAACTTACTTCTATACATCTTTTTTTATTCACAAAAAACATAACTTAATCAAAATGAACTTAACAAACATCATATGTAACATACGTTACGTACCACCAGCCGCTGTATTATCTAAAGTCAATTCATTTTCATTGCGAAGGAAATACCAGAGGAATTTTACTTCTTGCGTCCAGGTTTTCTTTCTAACTTCTATCTGCAAATTTTTTCTGCAATAATTTGAATTGTATTTTTAAGGGTTTGCAGTCTGATTCTAGAAAAATGTCCAGCCAAGGGTATCAAATCTCCAGAGGCGGTTCAAATAATGCTCCCAATATTGATTATATTGTGGATCTTCGCAGTGACACTGTAACCAAACCCTGTAAAGAAATGAGGGACTTTATGGCAAATGCAGAAGTTGGGGATGATGTGTTCAACGAAGATCCCACTGTTGCAGGCAAAAAACAATTTCTATTATCTTTATGATAATTTTCCTTAAATTTTAATTCAAAAGATACCTAATAAATTCATTAGAACTGGAAACCAAGATGGCTACATTGTTGGGCAAAGAAGCAGCCATGTTTATTCCCAGTGGATCTATGGGGAATTTAATCGCATGTACGGAATGGTTTGAGTTTCGGTACACAAATGCAGCAATTTTTTTAAGCAACACTTTACGTCTTGCAGGTCTAGTGCATTGCAATGTACGCGGATCGGAAGCAATAGTGGGAGATCATTGTCACATTTTTCGATATGAACAAGGATCTTTATCTCAAGTAAAATAAGTTTTTTAGCATGTGAAAAAAATATTATTTTTTTTTAAATCCATTTCAAATCGACCATTCCCAAATGAATGTATGTTTAGTTTGGAGGAATACATAGTGCACAAGTGCCGACAAATCCTGACGGCACATTCAGCATTGCTGATGTTGTGGACAGAATTCGGGCAGATGATATTCATTTACCTATAACAAAATTAATTTGTGTTGAAAATACTCACAATCGATGTGGAGGTAGAATTCTTCCAATCAAATGGTTAAACGAGGTAATGCAATACAATCTTTTTAAAATCTAAAATGTATAAGATTTACATTATTTCTGAAATTGCAATCCAACCGTTCACTGTAAGCTGGGAGAAGTGAGCAAGAAATATGGAATTCCTATTCATATGGATGGAGCAAGAATTTTTAATGCTGCTGCTGCGTCAAAAATGTCGGTCAAAGAAATTGTCAAAGTTTGCAGCTCCGTCTCCATTTGTTTTAGTAAAGGTTTAGGTGCACCAATCGGATCCATTTTAGTTGGAAATAAGGAATTTATTCACCAGTAAGAACATTTTTTCGAAGTTCCACAAAAGTATTGACAACTTATGCATCGTAAAAAATTAAAAATTACAAATGATTGCGAAAAACTTTTGCACAGAGCTCGACGAATGAGAAAAGCTTTAGGAGGCGGCATGAGACAAACGGGAATTATCGCTGCAGCTGCAATTTACAGCCTGGAAAATATCGTCCCACGTTTAAAAGACGACCATAAAAATCTACGAAATATTGCTCAAGGGATTCATTCGGCAGGAAACCCAGAAATTTTTGTAGATCTAACCGTTCTAGAAACAAATATTTTACTGGTACGGATGAAGAAACCAGTAGCTCCAAAATTATGTGTAAGATTTTCAAACGTTTTAGAAGGTGAAAAAGGGCATTTAGGATTCAGTTTGATTGTCAAATGCTTTCCATGGGATGACTATACAATAAGATTTGTTACTCATGTTGATATTTCAACAGAAATGGCAGAAAAGGCTACACAAAAGATAGTGTATGTGATCAAAACTTTCAATTTCGATGAAAAATAAGTTTTCAATTTTTACTGGGATTAGCAACCAATAAATGACAATTTTTTTCACTTTAAAACTCAAAATTCATTTTTATTCACGAAAGATATCTATAGTGCACAGGTTAGTGTTGTCCACTTCCTAATTCTAAAAAATACTTCCCCTTCAACATAATTTTAACAGACTTTACATACTAAACAGTTGTAGAAAACAATTACACTTAGAAGAATGTGCTGTAAGAAAAATAACTAACAATCGAAGTTAAAAATCTCGATCTGCCAAACTAATAAGCATAATGAACTTTCGAGGTTCTCTCATTCCTTCGAATTTCGTAAACTTGAGTTGGCTCTTCCTGCACTCTTTTATAAATTAATGTAAGACCAGCACAAATCGCATACAGAAGGCCATTTACGATGCAAATTATCTGCAAAAACAACCAAAATTCCATTCAAGTCACCATAGTTAGCTTGTGCTTTTCAGTTCATTAAAAAATGCTATATTACCGCAGCAGCTAATTTCTCTCCATATAGCTGACATGGCACAGCATATGGCCAATAAGGATAGAACCGACAAATCCTCCGGTCAATTTCTTGTGTCGAGTGAATGACCAAGCTACCCACCACCACCAACGAAATTGCAGCTACTCCATGAAAAATGGCGTCCTAGTTCAACAAAACTCAATTCAATTTGCCCCTTACAAATATGAAATATTATAAATTGCGACCAAACTAATGTGTTTTCTGTGCTTACAATAATCCGATTCCCCAGATTCTTGGCAATGGCTGTACTGGCCAAATATGCCAATAAGTAGAAGATTGAAATGGCAGTACAAATGGCAACAATCCATATCAATGCTTGTTCTCGTTCAATCCATATGTAAAACGATTCATAATGTCCATAAGCTGCCAGTCCTACGCTCACAATGCCAAGAATCTAATGCCAAACCAAATTTATAGTAAATCGGGTGAAAACGGAAGTGTCTTAACGTTCATTAAACCAACTTACAATTGTCAACAATTTGCAGATACCAACAGCAGTAGCCAAATACTGACAGTTAGAAGCCATTGAAGTTAACTCCGTAGGTTCAGACAAACCTTACCCAGATACTTATTAAATAAAATTTCAGTGAAATAAATGAACAATTAATATTTTCTGCTACGTAATAAATACAAAATGTATCCGAGGTTGATGATAATGGAACTAATTTCAGCTGAAGATTACTAACGCTTTGCAAGCAGGCAGGATTTCCGTAACAGTTTTGCATTCACATGCTACACAAGCATTAGTTCACATTTACAACGAAGATTTCTTTGAAACACTAGGTTTTTCTGCATTGTTTAGTCATTGTGGTGCTTGAAAAGAGATATGTTGATGATGTAAAAAGAACATGTAGTCATTTAGTGGGTGGGTATACAAACTACAGTAGACTACGACGATTATACTTACTGCAGTGTAAAATACAAGAGAGCACAGTTTAGTAATAACAGCCGAAAAACAAGGTAAATATTAGGTAACAGTCAAAGGAACCGTCATATGCGCACACATGACAAGTTTTAGTGACTACATGACTAATTACTTGCTCTTACCGTGTAATGGGTTTTTAATGAGTTACTTTAATACGCAGCTCGTAGTGTAAAACGGCATTTATTTGCAAATTAAAAATTTCAGTTTATTTCAGTCGCATTGATCAAACGATCTTATGTACAGCAATCAGGTATATAGTGTGTGTGTGCTAACGTGAAAGGTTTACATTATTATTAGAGTTCCTTAGTAGTTAAAACGATGACAGATGTAATACAATACAATATCCCGTTTGAAATGGCAACAATCTGTGTCGAAAAATAATTTTTTGTGAATTTTGATTCAACAGTAAAGTTTTAGAAGAAAATATTTTACATTTTTAAACTTAAACTTACAGCTGCTCCAACTTTTTTGTCTGATAGTTGACATCTATCTCCATTGCCTACTGTTGTGTATGTAGACTTTGAAGCAGAACTAATCATATCTTTGAATATACGGCATCCCATTTGATTGATTACTATTGCAGAATATAGCATGGCTGCACCAGCAACAAAAATCATCAAGGCGCCAATCATATGTATGCTAGTATCCTGTAACGCAAAAGAACTGATTAGAAATGCTGATGAAAAAATGAATACACTTTGCTCTTTGTTAAAGTACCACAAGTCTATTTAATCTGATTTCAACAAGTTCATCCAGGATCGAGTACAAAAACAAATATACTGTGGAAATGAATAGGAAGGTCATAGTTGTCCCCAAAAAGTAATCTTCTAGCCCAATCCCCGGCATTCCAGCCATAGTTACATTTTCAGGGTATTCATGCACAAAATCATTGTATGGCGAGTCGAAATAACCTTTAGCGCCCAATCCTATGGATACTATTCCCAATGTCTAAAAGCAAAAAAAAATTCTGTCAATTAGGGATCTTAAAAAGCTTTTCACGCACAAATTTCAACTTTAAAATTAATTTTCTCAGATCATGTAGCTTGTTCTTACCAAAGTAGACAGTTTGAAAAGTCCAGGACGAGTTAACAAATATTCCAAATTATTTTCAAAATTTACAGGGAACATGGCTTTTAGTTTTATCCCACTTAACTATAACTTTCTTTTCCCTTCATTTCAATGCAAGATAATTAGTTTGGATTCTTTCTAATTGAAAAGCAAAGTTTTATTATTGTGAGGAAACAAAAAGAAAACGAAAACAAGAGTTTATAAATTCACTGCAATTGTTCAAATAAATCACAATTTCTGAGCTAAATTATCTCAATGCAGCTACTTTAGAAAAGTTCAACTTGTTCCAACAAAGACTACTGATACTAAGTCTTTTTTGGAAAAGCTGGAACGCTCATATTTTACAACCTGTGGTCACATGTATGTAAGTATGCGACCAATATTCACATCAAAGTCAATCTTTATCTTCACAATCCGTAAAAGTTTGTATTATCATGCTTATAATTGTAACCGAAACTTGTCTGTCAATGCAAGAGAAATTTTAGTCAATACAAAATATGCCCACGTAAAATATCTATTCATAATCTCCAAATTAGTTAATATTACTAATATTTGAATGCATTCATAAGCAAATCAATTAGCCTGATATTTTTGGCATTTCCTTAAAACTTATGTTTGCATACAAGTTAGACAGCCAGTTTCATTTCACGGTCTCATATTATTATCATGCTGCTAGTAATACGCATGATAAAGTTCACAGGTGTTTCGTTATTATTGAACGATTAGTTTTTACTCACCACTTCATGTAAAAATGTAAATAATACGTGCGTACGAGCGAAATCCACATGCAATATAATATCAGTAGCAATTATAATTGACCAAGAGACCACGAGGTGGATTAAATCTTATCTAAAAGTTGTGTGATCAACTAAAAAGACATATTTGTTGCTATATAAAAACTGTATACACCGCAAGCAAACTAGAGATGAATCCATGCATAAATCATACAGTCCAATAGTCCAAATGAGTATCAAATAATCAGTTGAGGATTAAACTAGACGACTTTACTAAATTATTCATTATTGTATTCTCTACAATAAGTACACATAAATACGCATTAAAAATCAAGATTTATTAACATGTGATTTCCCTGAATTAACAAGAATGGAAGGAATACTGGGGATTAGACTTCGAATCAGTCCTGCAGTAAACCCATAAAGTAGTCCATTACAAACCCCCAAGGCCTGTAGACAATAAGAATCAGACATTAATATTTCATGACTATTATAAAAAATTTCTAAAGTAGAAGTATTTTTGAACAAAGATTGTAAAGATTCAATACCCCAGCAGAAAATTTCAGGGTTGTTAACTGTGCATCATTTTCAGGTGGCAAGAATTTCAACACTATATCGTCATTTAAGATCATCGTATTTGCTTTATGGATATAAGATCTTATGGATACTACGGACGACATGATAATACATCCTGCTATAATATTTGATACAGATGATAGCAGATGTAGTGCCAAATCCTATTCATATAGGCAAAAACATATCAAACTTTCAGTCACATAGTACATTGTTTAAAATCTATCAGTTTGTTCTCACCGAAGTCAGCCATTTTATTTTCGAAAGAGTAGAGTTTGAAGATGAAAAACTATAAAAAACAAAATGAACAACGGAAACAACTATGGGAAATGGGTAAAGCCCTAAACAGATTTGCTCTACGAGAAGATTTGGAAGTTTTAGTTCTTCTGCTACACTTTCTCCATATGGAGTCACTGTAATGTTTTTATCTTTGACAGCCTCTTTCAATGCTGCATATCCAACCGTCCATTTGGATTGGAAATACGAATAGTATACTAGAACCACTGCAGCTATTCCAATACTCTGCAATGAAATAATTTTGCACACTGAATTTTGAATTTTAAAAAATTCATGCCGATGTGATAATTTTTGATACTTACAATGTTTAGAATAGTAAACGTGATGACAGATTGATGGATCACTATGTTTTTCATGATTAAAATTATTCTCTCAGCAGAATTGAATTACTTAATTTTCTCTTTTGCAAAATAAAGGGACGCACTCCCTTGCGGAATAATAATACTGTTTTGAGATGCGAATATTCAGGGGTGATGCTTATCTGTAAATGACGTTAATCTTTGAAGGAAGGGATTAGTAAATGTAATGATGCAAGCAGAATGCACCCAGTAACGTGAACGAAATAGTGATTAACTAAGTGAAATAAGTTTTATGCTCATCGTCCATAATTTTATCCGTCACCGTGTTGTAATTACTGTCAAGGTGGAAGAATAAATATTTTTCATAGAAATAAATTTAAATTCTTTATTTATTAAACTGAAAATTACCTTAAACCACACGTATTGGAAATAATATAGTTTGGGATTTCTGGTTTTACAATTTTGCTGTTTTTAAAGTTAAAAAAACAATTTAAATTTTTTTTGCTGTCTACAGTTTTTCAAATAATTTATGAGCCTGGAGCAGAAGCTCCTCTATAATGAATATTCGTATCATCACCCTCATCCCCCTTATATGAATACGCCAAAGCTCCGGCGAGGAAGTAGAAGACAGAATTGATAATGGCAAAAGACTGCAAAAAAACATTGGAGAAGTCAAAATTGTCAACTGTAATAAATTTGAATCTCCATTAGTTTGATTGCAGGCTTAAAATATAAATCTTACCCCGGCAGCTAATTTAGCTGGTTTATCTTGGCATTTGATCTCCCATACATTCGGATTGCAAACTTTATTTATTTGATGAGCAGATACGATGAAGAAAGCTCCCGTCACTATCAATAGAATTCCACCAAGAAAATGATAGATTAAATCCTAAAAGATGTAGAAAAGTGAGCAATATTCGTTGTCAAATTTGAAAATAATTGAAAAATTTTAATATTGTAAAGAATGTTTTCGTTGCAATGTGTTCCATACAAATGTTTGGTTTCCTCGATTGGTTTGAATTTTTTGTCCTCCACAGAAAATTAGAAGATAAAGCACAGAAATAATGAATACTGTAATGACGGATCCAAGGAATGCTCTTTCTCGTAAAATATCAGATTCGAATGCTTTAATGCCACATCCAATGGATATTGCTCCAAATACCTGTCGAAAAGTTGCATTAAAAAAATGTTTTCCACACATGCAAAATAAATTCTCAGTCGGCATTTCAATGATATTTCATGCAAACTGTACATTTGTCGTAAGTAGTTACTGTACTTACTCACAGATTGAGCACTTGAACAGTGTGCTTGATTTACAACTTAATAGCACAGCAACTTTCTGCCTTAGCTAAATGATAGTTCTGGAAATACTTTATACTGTATGAATAATAAAATATGCAACCTTACCAAGTGAAAAATTTTCAGGATTCCTCCAGGACCGGCAAAGTAAGGACCCATCTTTTTATACTTTTCAATTTAAAACTTTGTAACGAAAAAAATAAAAAAGAACATTCAATGCTGTATAATCCGCATTTTAGGCTGAAGGTATGAACAATATGGTCTCTTATTTATTAGCAAGTCCTACAAATTCTGTTATCAATTACATAGATACATGAGTAACCCCAACCCAATATGATACGAAAATCCTAATTTACACTCAGACTCAGATTACGTGGCATGCATATCTCTCAATATCTACATATGTGTTTCAAGGAAATATCATAGATAAAATATTGTACTGTAGACCGTAGACCTAACTATACACCTTCCATTGTAGTGAACCCATACACTGGTGTCATACTTCTCTGCATGCGGTAACACTAAATGATGTATATTACCACTCTTATGCAATTTTAACGAGTCACATTCTAGCAATAAAGGTGAGCCATCACTGATACATAATTATTTCCGGTTCCGATAGGAAACTAAAACATTTCCTTTTATTCGAAAAACTATGACTCAACAAGATGATATTACTCACTATTTATTTTTTGCAGCAGCTTTATAACAATTCACAATCTCCGATACAACTTTACGGGGCTCAATATACCAATACCCTCCGTCCCCCTCAATATTCTGAATCAATCGAACAAGTCCCACACTACTGCTTCTTTTCAGGATCCCTGTCCTCCTGACTTCCTCTTCTGTTTTGAGACAAAACCAAACCACAAGCATTTAAAAATTCCATTTTTCAGGTGAACAGGTAAAGAGCAAAGTTTCCAAACAACAACTTACCCATTTCTGCACATTTCTCTGAAAAGGAAAAAAAAAGCTTTCATGTTTTAAAACCGCTACAATTTGAAATTAAGCCACCAAAAAGAAAACTTACTTTCGCCAGCACTGCACTGGGCAGTTTGCGTAGGGGTGTCAAATTGCTCGGGCTTTTCAATTTCCATAGATTGAGTTTGCTCATTTTGCAGCTCTACAGTTTGGCTTACTAAATTACTAATGGTCCTGTCGACCGATTGAGCCCCACTAGGATCTTGAGTAGATTGGGATGCCTTCAAAAATTCATCCGAGACAATGTTAGTCTTCAAAGAGCTTTTTGTAGGTGTGAGTATAGGATTTGTGTCTATTATTGAGTGGGCCCCAGAGGTGAACGTGAGATTCGAAGTTAGGGGTTTGGCAAAAAAGCTACTGTTGTTATCTCTTGGGTTCAAAAATACACC
>Ga0210040_10004498_pt1 | contig 18190 bp, 7 predicted proteins | sample CryGeyCG12114_NA_FD_185462 | JGI IMG/M metagenome (GOLD analysis project Ga0210040, IMG submission 185462) | Groundwater microbial communities from aquifer - Crystal Geyser CG19_WC_8/21/14_NA (SPAdes) (version 2) | ecosystem: Environmental > Aquatic > Deep subsurface > Groundwater | place: USA...
GCTCATAAGTTACCTAAATAAGTGTGTACCCTTTTGCAGCACGGCTTCTAAAACAAATAAGCTAGGCATTAGCAACAGTAAACAAATAGTAGAATCACATAACAATAGCATATGGACACAAAAATAATATATTCTATGATCTCATTCATAAAAGAAATCTAGCATTTGTGAACATTACAAGCACAACAAAACACTACAATCTAAAACTAATTAACATACAAACAAGGAATTAAAAATTATACAGAATTTTTGACACATTCAATCCATTCATATTCACTTTTTTACAGTCTTCTTAAATTCGCTAAAAAACTAATGCTATCTTCCAATCATACCCATCCATCTAACTAACTTTCATAAAACTCATATCATACAATATATAAATCCTAACTTCAGAATTGTACAGCCAGATTCAGCAGATATTCAGTTAGTTAATAGCAGTTAATAGTGCTTCTGAGAACAACTAAACACACATGATTTTCAAATGCCATTGAGTGCACTCAAACAATAGTTTTTCGCGCCACACTTAAAACAATGCAACGGTCCAACTCCATTATCTTAATGCACTCGCCGTCACAACTGTACCACACATAAACTCCGCATTCAAACTATAATTAAGTAATTATCATCATCCAGATCCTTAGTTCCCAATTCCCTGTACAAGCATTACACACTTATAATAGTCATCAGTCCACATTTCACCATCTTATTTCCAACTAAACTAAAAGATAAAATAAAAATTGCAGCAACTTGATCTTTCCTTCCTATCAATTTTCAACTTCACGCTACTTATTTACTCCTTGGGGACTGGAGATTTTCTTGGTGACTTATCCCCATCAGATTGTGGAGCTACTCCTACAATCTCAGCATATTCCGTTTTATCTTCTGCTGGACGTACGGACCGTTTCCCATCTCCACCGGTTTGAGCCAAATCCAATTCTGCGTACACAATATCGTCTCCTTTCTTCTCCTCTGGGGCACCATCTTCTTTTCCATCCTTTTCTTTATCCTGCAAATACAAGATTTCAAATTCAGCAGTTGTGCATATAATTCAGAACGCACTTTACGTAGATGTGCTTAGGCCGCATGAGCATATTTACATTGCATACGCTACAGTCCGTTACATGGCCGTGTGTTTTAGTAAGATTCCATTTTAATTTTTGAATTTACCTTGTTAATATTTCCAGCTTCTTCATCCACAGGGACGGCAGTTTTGTCCTTATTTTTCTTAGCTAACAGATTTTCATAGATTGCACTCAATCGAGATGAAATAGTTCGAGTTGCAGGCTTATTTTCCTCTGCGCCGCCACCAGTGCTGTCTCCGTCCATTCTGTAATGACGACACATTGAATTATACATACGACTAAACTTTTCTAAAGTGAGACTTGTTTAAAAACAGTATGTAGCATTGGAATATTGAGTTTAGGTAACTTACCGTTCCTTTTCTGAAGCGGTCCCATCATCTCCTGCAAATGATACAAATTAGAGAGAAGTTGTATTACAATAATGTTCAGATGATGTGGTTGGAGACAGGTCGAGAAGAGAATGCGTGAAATCGCGCGAGAATATTTACTATACAAGTATTTGTGATTGGTTTTATGATAATGTCATGTGAAAAAAGGCCACAAGAGCTGTGAACTTCTTTAATAACATCAACATTTTATTTCATTCCACAACTGATTCACATAATAATGCTGTTTTCAAGCTTAAGAAGTACACATTGTTCGAGAAGCTATGAATCCATTTTTCTAGAAAATGTGGCAACATTGAACTTAGTTAAGTTAGCTTTGGGAATAATGTTTAGTATAGGCAGTTTTTTTGGGTATTTTTCTTTTTAGTTAAGATTTAGTTATCTTACTGTAATTTTCTAGATAATATGATGGTTTAAGTCACTCATGTTTTTTTGCAAAAGGCGTTTAATAGTTAAATGTTGAAACATGCTCAAAATCTACTCCCGCATGATATCAGTCACTCAACAGTAGCATAATTTTTGAACAGCTATGAATAGATTAAATGATTTACAAATCATATTGGTACTATATAGCAAATTTGCCAAAATTATAAATCCCGAGTGACAATAATATTCACTAAACGCATATTGGCACAACATTACAAAAGTTACTTGTCCCAAAAAATCATAATCACTAACTAACTAACTAAGAAAAAACTTTACAAGCCGTAACAACTATCAGACATTGCCTATAAAATAAAAAAAATTCACATATCCGGTAAAAACAAATAATTGCTTCACTAATAGCTATCATTTACTAACTACCAATGTATTATTTACAATCATTCTTACATTTATCAAATCATTCATTAATGAAGCAGTCTAGTCCAATCTAAAATACGTAGGACACAAATTACCATAGATTGAAGCTTACTAGGTAGAGACAGATAAGCAATACTGAATTTAATTTTTCAAGGAAAGGGATTCACTTACTTACTTACAATTACAAGTAGGGATAAATAGTATAAAGCCAAATCTCTAAATAACCCCAAAATAAAAACTTTAGCACATTCATTCTCCCATTTACACGAAAAAAATCTACACTAACTAATGAAAATCCTCACCATCCCCATTTCATAAAGTCAAACAAATATAAGGAGATCAAAAAAATGTCAACATTACAACTCTAACTAGCTAGCTAGTCATCATAAAGTTTGCACAATGATTTGTGCACACAAGATATATATATTATGTAGCTGCTCATACTCATTACTTTTATAATCACAAGCAGTAAAGCACTCATAATAATAAATATGTAAGTTAGCTATGTAGTTCACTTAACATTTTATGTATGCTTTCAGTCCTTAATATTAAAAACAGCGGGACTTAAAATCTAACTCTTCCTCAAATTCCACAACAGCAGAAAAACATAATGTTTTCATACAATATAGGACGGACTTGTGAAAACTAAAATTCCACATCTTCACACTTTACATAGTTGGCTAGCATTGCAATAAAGTAACTTTTCTAAACTTCGATGTTTATATTTATGATGTGGAATGATTCAACTTAAATATTGTACAGTATGTGAAAATCTACCAATCCTTTTGGAAATATTTTTTTAAAACTTCTGCCCGCCGTTTAATTTTAACTGAATTCTGATTGGCTTTACATATTAATTAATGAACCCTCTCTTATTAGAGATAATAGTCAGATTACATTCTCCGTGTTTAGAATAAAATGTGAAAACTTTTTCAAATACATGTCAACAACGGAGAAAGGCTAATCACACTGGACTATCTTTAACACGCCTAGAGTGGCCATTAGTATAAGGCTGCTCGTCATCAAGTGGTGGCGGTGGGATGGATGGAGCTGGTGGTGGCGTAATTAAATTATTAGAGTTCCCATTCGGTTTGTTGTTATAGCCCAAAGGTGGGGTTTGACTGGCTGGGTAACTTTCGCCCACATTAGCCGGGTTCTCATTGCCCCCGTCCCCCGAGTCAGTATTTTTAGCATCAATCTGGGCTTGAGAGTGAGTGTCATCTCCTTTCCCTACAGAGATTATAATCAAGTTTGAGAAAAACTCGGGATTTGTTTATTGAATGCGTGTATACAACGCTTGAAAAATATATTGGCTTGTTAGTTAGTAAAGTACAGTACGAAAAAACAGTGAACAGTTAAAATCCACTAAAAGTGACAACACACGGTGACCAAAGCTTGCATAATTTGTATTGAATAATTTACAACGTTTTTTTGGGGTAAAATGGAGAATGAGTTTTATAGAGTTTTTCTCAAAATTGTTAATCTCGAAGGAGGAACTCGGATGCATTTTTTAAACCGGGCCACACCAGCACCATTTATCCCAACTTGTGACAATAGCTGTGTTTATTAATGTGCTCCAGTGATATTAATTAGTCGTACGTCTAATCATTATAGGTGAATCAAAAATAAACAAAATGAGACGCTAAACACACGGAAAACAGGTGTAACTCATAAAAATAAAACTTTTCAAAACTAGGCAATCTTTGGTCAACATGCAAACGCAAAAAAAAATAAGTTAAAAAATTATTACTATGTTTATGAGCATTTGGGTGAATTAGAGAATTTTAGTTTTTAAGCGTAAAATCAATCTACGTGTTTTAAGCAATCATTTCAAAACAGGCAATCAACCAAGCACACTCAAAAGTGGCCTAAGTAAATATTATGCAATTCTGGGTTTAGTTTTTACAGTCAGTCAACTCAAATTAATATTATTATCAGCCACTTTATGCATGAAAATTGCATACTTAAATATAATTTGCTTTGTAAAGGCTCATTGAACACAGTAAATCGTTTCCTGATCAATATTTACGCATTACATGAAATATTTTTATTACTTACGTAATACAGAGCAACCTACAAAGTTTAACATTGAACGAAAGTACGTAAGCAAAAAAAATCGATCACTCTTAATTCGAATATTTCTTGAACACTTTGTATTGTTAAGATTGTGTTTATAGTTTAAGAGTCTTATTAAAAATCATTGTCATTGAGTAGTATGACAGAATTATTGAAGTTCGACTCAAAGTCTATCCTTTGGTTTTAAGATGCTTTATCAAGCATAGCCTTTGTAAACTAACTAACTAAGCTGACTTCACAACCAAAGATTTTCACAAAGACTTTAGTTCGTTGGTTCGATAAATACTAGTCAAGCTCAAGTTATATAGCTAGACGACAAGTTAATCTGGGGGATGAAAAAAGCGAGTCAACCAAGGCGGTACAAGGTTCTAAAGTATTCAATGAAATGAACTGGATTAACGAAAGTGTTTATAAAGGGACTAAAACTACCCAACTAGCTACTATCTAAAGCTACAGTGGAATGCATGTTATTGAATAAATAAGTACTGACTAACTAACTATCTAAGAATACAAGACGTTCAATGAATGAAGCAATAAATGAATGTAAGTTCTGACAAGGATGAGTTCTTTTTGAGCTAACAAGTAAATCATAAGAAATCGGGCATGCTACTCTCACCTTTAAAACACAAAAGACCTCGTGCACGTGTGTAAATGACTACGACTCCTACAATAATCAAAATGGCGAAAATTCCTAGGACAAGCCCTAAGATTCCTCCGGCGCTGAGTCCTCCTGGAAAAACATAGTTAGAAATTCATTAAAAACAATTCCATATAATGTATGTACACATTACGGAAAATTTCCATAATTTTTAGCTCAAGGGATAACTTCACACTGTTTATACTGCATGTAAGAATAGTACAGAAGTATATTTAACTAACCAGATCCAGTTGGGATGGAAGTAATACGCAATTTGAAATTGCCCGTGCCCAATTCATTTGCTGTGGTAAGTTCAAAAGTTTTCATAACATCTTCTTCGTCCACATCTTGGATTTTCATGCGGCATTCCCATACACCAGGCTAGATATTGCAAATATAGCTCATTAGTATCATTTATGTCTACAATTCTTTATACATGGGAACAAAAAAATTTAATTTCCCGATTTATTTCATACTTCAACTTCAACAAGTCTTTGGAAAGTATATCGTTCAAAAGTTTCTCCGGGTACGTATTTCTTCCCCTCAATAGTCCAGTAAACATTGTCTGGTTTGGGATTGGCAGACACATTCATAGCCAAGACGAAATCCGTTCCAGGTTCAGCATACAATTCAAAATTACTTTTTCCATTTCTTGTGGCTCTGGGTTTGACTGCATATACAAAATTAATTATGGGTTAGTTACGTTCATTCATATCCATCCATAAAAAACTTCATCAGATCCAATTTCAATACAGTGTTTCTTTATTACATGCAATATTGATATCCATAATTGCGGTCATTGAATCCCCATCCTCGTCAGTAATTGTCTCATGGATGACCACACATCTCAATTTTTTGCCATTGTCTGCCACAGTGAAGGCATGATTGCGCAATTCCTGGAATGCGTAGCTCACTCCACCCGTTTCCGTTGTATTCACCGGCCCCAAATCCCCTACAAGTGGCTCCTCACCTAAAAATTGTTAAAAAAGATCATTTTTTTTATTCTGACCAAATTTTGTAAATAGGCTTAGCTAAAATGTATACACACTTTACATACCAATGAACCATTCAAATGTGGGTGGTGGAGACCCTTTAGCGGAATAACAAGTGATTTTTCCAACTGGAGTAGAATCTTCTGTCAATCTGGCCAGTGTGTCCGGATTAAACTTTGGTGGGTCAGGTTTACCTACAAAAGGTGAAAAAAATTAAGCTATTAGTTAGACCCGTATTAATCTCCATTCAGATGACACGAGTAACTATCCTAAACGCAAACATGAAAATCCCGTTGTATATATTTTCCGTGCTCAAACAAAATTATAGCGGATGTGTTCACTTTCACGTTTTTTTCATACCTCCCAATAGGAAATGACAGTTTGTTATGCTATGAACGTACGAATGGGGGAAATTGGGCTTCAATTTTATCAAGTACACATCTTAAACCGGCGGCTAAAATGTTTAACCTAAAAATGCACTGTTTGTTGACAAAAAATTGGATTTAGTTTCATTTTGTGTACGTTTTTTTGTCTTTTCAGAGCTAAAACTCGTTTAATACCGCATCTAATTTTTGGTCTGCTCTTAATTCAATGATTAAATTCAAGTTTTCTGTGCCGTTCAGAAGATTGTATAAATGTGCCGTACTAGACTAACAATGTAAACTACTTGTGCCTACAAAGTTAAACTTCCTAGTCTTTTCAACGAATAACTAACTAACTAAGGTGTGTTTGCTTGCATAACAACAAAATCCCGTATTTCGTGCTCACTCATTTGTCACTTGCTAATACTTTCATCAGTTGCCCACAAAACTAGAATCTTCTTTTTAACTAAACAATCAGTGAGCAAAATGACATACTTTTTGTGCAATGGTTGAACCACCCATTCATAAAAACGTACGTCTGTAATTCTATTTTTTGCTGTCATGCTGTGCTTCCTATTTGGTAACAACAGAGCTTGTCATTTAGTTGTAAAACGGGATCATCATCGAATTTTCACAAAAAAAAACAATTCAGAATCCCATTTCCATATGAAATGCACAAAAAATAGACAAAAACTTTACAAACAAAATCCGTGTGTGAAAACATTACAGTCAGAAATGAAATCATAACAAGATGCGCTACTTGACTATATATTCCTAAAAAATGTTACACACACGTTTTTGTGCTACAAATTACAGACACAATAGTGGAAATACAAGTATCATCTAATTTGTGTGTAAAACGGTTCATTTTTTGCACATTTCGTGAGCAATTTTTCTACACTTTTCGTTTAAATCGTATAACTAACCAACTAGTATCACATACACATTATCTTGTATCCTCATTTTAAGTAACTATTTGCAACTGTCATTATTTACTTTAACTTGTGATGCCAAATTTTCACAAAAAACCCTCCATTCCAAACATGTATTTTTTCTTACGCAAAATCCCAAGTTCAACACGTCCCCTCAAAACTCCAGTAGTTGTAAACAAAGTGCATTGCCATTGACCATTATCCTTGTCCTTGACTGAGGCAATGGATAGTCCACATTGACCTTTTTCGAGTCCAGTCCCAATATAAGAATATCCTGGCGCGACCGATTGACCAGGTCGGGCATTGGTTGGATTAAAATAGACAAGATTTTGACTTTTCGTTTCACCTTCTTCGGGTAAACGTTCCCACAAGCAATTGCCTATGGAGACGCCTCGAGATTCACAACTGAAACTAGTGGGCTGGTCCATGCTAGCTCCCACTCTAGGTGTGGGAACATAAGCCTCTTCATTTTGGGCTAAAGTACTTAAGGTCAGTCCTGAAAAAATCAAAAATGAATATTGGTGAGTTTTTTGTCTGCATTAAAGATTGAAAGCACAAATAAATATATAATATCAAGTAATTGCATAAGGGAGCAGCGGAAAGAAAACAACATGGGGTACAAATTGAATTTTAGCGTGTTCAGCTTAAATTGGAAATATGCATTTTACTGAAATGTTTAGTTAAACGTATAGTATACTTATGCGAAAAATTGCATAAAAAATCATGAGCTTGTGGTTAGGATGTACGCCATTAATATCAAGAGGTTGTATTTATAGAATGCGGAACAAAACAAAGAGTGTAGATTTGCTGGCGCATTGTGGTTGGGTTTCAAAAATGCATTAGAATCGCTTTCCCAATATGTTCTAATTCCCATTAAAATCATTAGGGATGAATCTAGTCTTTGTTTGAGCGATAGATTCTACAATCGTGTTAATACGAAGGACATAAAAATCCTGTACATACTGTAAACTAACTAATGTACCAGAGCTAAAGGTTAAGCATTATATAGGAAATCAAATCAATAGCTAAATGGGTAATGATAGTATAAAAACTGTAAAAAACATGGCATTCTATTACACAGGACTTTGACTAGAACAACCGCATTTTTATCTTGTCACGAATGGATGAAATTTGAATCCAAAGCCACACATATAGATATATAGTTGAAGACTGTATCGGTGTCTTTTAAAACAAGGTTAAAAGTTAACGCTCATACTACATAGTGTCTAACCAATGTTTGTATGCAACATAAAAATAATCTAGAATTTCCTACTATCATGTCAAATAATAGTTATAAAGTGCTTACAAGCAATTTCTTTGTAATAACGATCAATAAATAATCAATTTGTCTTGTATATTTTGACACATACTTATATTAATTCCTGGATGGCAAATTATTGCGTTGCAGAACACACATAAAATTTCATATCCTGACTCATGCAAATAATATTTCCACTGTGTACGTTAACACTTTTCAAGATTACTAGCACTAGCTAACTAATGAATTTGTCATCACTACGCACATGGCATTTAGAATGCTGCTATGAATCATCATCATTACCAATAGAGGTCAAATAGTGTGTCATACCAAAACTAATGGATTTAAAAGTTTTCCTGATGAATTTTTCAAACATAATGATTTTGCCCATGTCAACATTTTTAATCATTCATACATGAAATTGATAGAATTCAAAAAGTTTAGTTACGTACGATCCGTACACAGGAAATAACAAAACCTTGACTGATTTAAAAAGCTATAGCGAGTCCGTTAGAAATTTTCCGTAGTTAGTTAGTTAGCTTTAGCCTCTGCGGTTTAGTCATCAAGGCTATAATAACATGTATGCAAAACCAAAGCAAACCACACAAAATATTTCGATATGGATATCACATTACCAAGATAGAACAAAAATGTAATTTTGATTCTGCTTATACCTAACTAACTAATATTAGATCGGTTAAGGAGATTTTAAATCACAAGAGGCTTCAATTACACAGTTTTTTGGTACGTATATTTCTCAAAGTGATCACTCAGACGGTACACGTGTGTGAAAAAATGTTGTGGTTGCCAAAAAATGCCCGACTTTTTGGTTAACTTATCAAACATGATGATCATCATTAAAAATGTTGTTAACAACACAGATGATCATTAAAGTGTCTACTCTGCAGTCCGTAGTAGTGAATGAATGGGTCTTTTCAGTTGATTTTCTTAACCACTGTATATTATTATTGTCTGTCTGTATAGTCAGTTAGTTACGGGGTACTTGATCATCATCAATAGAGTAAATAATGGATCCCAACTAACTAACTAACTCACTGGCTTAGTTATTTACAATGCAAGTATTTTGTTAACTCTTTCGCTAAAATGGTAGGGATCCCGTTTCTATTATATTGCTCATCTCGTAAGACTAATGCACTGAAATTCTCAAACTTCGGCTTCTCTTTTGGTAGTTAGCACACAAATTATGGCCGCAAATAGCGAGTTACGTAATTTATTCAGAATGGGCATTGCTAACTTACTAACTAAACTTACTCCTGAATTAAATCATTCATTGAAATACTAATATGCACTGCTCTTCAAATTGAGCCATCAACTACTGTCCATTGTAAACCAATCCAGGACAAACTAAAAACCCCATGCACACAAAAATGTCATCTACAGATAACAAAGTCTGACTAACTAACTAACTAAAAGCAATAATTTAAAGTGCATGATTACACGTCAAAAGACGCCATAATGTGCACACTTTGCTCTCATCATTAGTGTTCTGTATGAAAAGCTGTTTTGTTGAGTTTACACAGAAATCTCACATATAAGAGTCAGTCAGTAGTGAGATGTGTCACACAATGAACGTTGTTGACTCGACTCGGAAAAAGTTTTTTACATGCATATCTGTATGGCATGAGTATTAGTTAGTCAGTAAGATAGATTCTAGATTCTAACAAACTAACTAACTACAAGTACAAGTAAGTAAATAAATTTGAAAAAATTGAGTCATTTGGTTAGTTTGTTAGATAGGTAGTATAGATCCGAGTTTTCGAAAAGTCACTAACTAACTAACTAATCTATCAACAAAATTATATAGCAAGTCACAGTACAGTACACCCATGGGAAATAAATGATGCGGATAAATTCCTTACATATCATCTTATCGCTGCAGTAATTAGCTCTGACTTGTTCCACATGCAAAAGTGCATTAAGTGGAAGCCAAGTTTTTTTCATACGGCAATATTACCAACTAACTAATGAAGTTCAAGTTCGGCACACATTTTTGACATGCATGGATTGCCAATATGACAAATGAGTAGCTTTTACCACTATGTGCGTGTGATTGGTAAATAGAGCAATAATAAATTGAAATGCGCATGTATTTTTTCTTCCCGAGAATCATTTACGTGACGTGACCACAAGAATTTTCCGAGGTCAGTCAGTCATAAGGAGCTGTAACTTACCAAGTTCTCAATATGAAAATGATTAGAGCCGCAAAATGTGGCTCTACATTTTCAGGTTCAAGTAACTTAATTAGACTTTGATTTTTTCCCGTCGTTTCGATAGTTAGACAAAAGTTGAGAAAATTGGATACCAAGTTCCCTGTACAAATATCATTATCACTTTACGGGTCATTAAGAATTTGGTAGCTCTTTCAACACGAATACTAATTCATCATTTTTTGGATACGTGCCATTTGTTGACACGCTAATTGTGTGCGAAATCCGAAAAAATGATGGATCCTAGGCTAACCCCAAAACTGTACATCATAAATTCTCATTGAAGATGAAGTTCAGCACAGCACAATCTAATCTAACTCCGTAATAAAATGTTGTAGAAGCAATCACATAGAAAATTTCTCTATCTTTTGTTTTTAAAGTGATTTCATGTCTAAAAATTCGTGGCTTTCAAGCTACAATTTTATTACCTTTCTGTGCCATTTTAAAGTTTCTACCTTTTCACACCATTTGGTGGCCGCGACAGTGAACTTGGTCATAAAGTTAAGTTAGATTGCACATTCCGTTGGAATTATAATATAAATGATAATATGGTGGGCACTATACGTTTTTCGCAGCGTGAAAACAGCTTGTTCACGACTTTGTACCCGGCCAATGCAAATGATGGACATATTAGTGGCAAATGGGAAATTGAGGATGAGTTGTAAAAAAAACAAACGGGTTGCACGCCTTATTAAATCGTAGCCATTACCCAATGGTTTCATTTTTCGGCAACTCGTGCCTAATGTACTCATTTGAAGAACTAGGGAGCATTTTTTCTACCACACAGTAGTATATAGGGCATTGAAATTTTCCCTGTGTGAGATTCGCTTCTAGCAGACTAACTAACTAACTAACTAACTAACTTCATTAGATGATTGCAGTTAGTTAGTTAGTTAATCTACGCTAGAATCTTCGGAACAATAGCTAAGGTTCTATACTGACTGACTGATAGACACTTGCAAAAAATCAAGTCAATCATGCTTGCATGTCTTTTAGGATTTGGTTACATATTGGCTACTTTGCGGTTTCGTTTGGGTTTTCAATTTAAATTCAATTGTGACAGTGGTAGATAGATTGGCGCACTCAGTCTACAGTATAGAAGAATTTGCTTATTGAATCTAGAAAAATTAGGAATCTTCACTACATGACATTATAAAATGCAAATGTACGCATCTTTACCAGTAGCACAATAACTATCACAAGCATGTATCATTTCACTAGTTCAGTACATCCTGATGAGACCAACAATTGTTTTCACCGTGTATCAATTAACTGACAGTACATACATTCGTAAATGATAGAGCGCTTTGTGAATTGTATAGATCTCAAATCCCGTTTGCTTGCTAGATCGTGTGCTCTCCTAATTGAATGAATAGATGTTTCCATTGCCATTTTTCCGCCTGTACTAGTAACTACAGCTTTGAGAACAATTACAGTTGAAAAAAAATGTTCTAATCATCGTAATTGTGTAAAGTCTTGTATTCCCAGTCAGACAAGAAAACTTACAGTCTATGTAAGCTGCACGAATCACGCTAAATACTAATAATTTCAGCCAGAGTTAGTAGTTAGTAATTAGCAAATACTGGGGGAATTTTTTACACCTGTAATTGTCCTTTCAGTCGACACTGTTTTCCAAATTGGCCACAAAAAATTATATAAAATGACATGGTGCAGTGAAAGTGTCTAATTGAGCAAACATACAGTTAGTAACTAGATCCCTTACTGATAATAATACGATCAGAATTTTGCGCAGTTCAAAGGGCAACACAACACCACAATAATAAACATACGTAACAATAGTTGAAATTCAAAATTGGGTGGCACAGGAAATGACTGTGAGCAAATACTGAACCTATAATAGAATTTGAATGCTACTTGCTTTCTCACTTGCTGGCAAATCAAGCTACTACTAACCAACTAACTGCTGACTGTACTATCAATATGCATCTTTTGAATTACTTGAAAGTTGTTGACATGTTACAGATCAGTTGATCAGTACAAAAGACAGCCAACTAACTATACTCTCGCTAACCCGAAATCAAATGCATCATGCTCCACCGATTTGCTTCTTTTCTGGGTCATCGTATAGCAATGAGAAAAGACTTTTGATCTTCACTTCGTCTCCATATGCATTAGGAGATACAGTAGCGCAGAAAAAGCCAGTCGACAACTTTTATTGTATTCAGTGGGTTGTTCCTTTTACAATATTTGCATGTGCTACATTGCAGATCCATTTGCAAATTAAATTATGACCGTCAATATTGTATATGAGCACCATATTCGTTTGTTAATTCGTTCATCCATAGACAGAGATTTGGCGATCCCCAATTTACACAGTCATTTATTGAAAGCATTCGCACTTTGTTGAATAACTTAGTTTGCCTGGCTCGCTCACAATGGGAGACAATTTTGATTTTACATGCATTTGCTATAGCTAGGTTGAAAGAGGAGCTTATTCTGATGAAAATGCAAAGGTGTACCATATACAATACAAGTATGTACAGTTCGTTCAAGTTAGTGAGCATATGGAAGGTCAATTTTTGGATAACTAACTACACCCGTTGTTGTCTGTAGCTTGAAACCATACTCCAATATTTGTGCAAGATAAGGGGAGATAAAAAATAAGAGTGAGTGAATTGGGAAGACACTGACTACAATAAACCCAATGATGGCTATGTACATTATGTATTTACTTATCTTATCAGAACCCAGTACGCATTCATACATATATAGATAAATAAACATATAAAGTTAGCTAGTTAGTTAGTTAGTTAGTTACAGCCGTCGGTCATTGTTTACTCATAAAATCGGGTCGTGCTCCAATCAACAATAATCTGCCCTACTGATCTTCATTGTATCGATTTACTATCAAAGAATGACTGATGATTTTCTTTCATTGGTAGTGTGCTCCGCACTCATTATTTTGAGAATCCTATAATGATATACAAATGGCTCCTTTATCAAATTTGCATGAGGGAAAGCCTAGGTTAAGTAAAAAAGTTAAATGACCATCATTAGGGAACAATCGTGATGACCACTACAAAGAAATAAAATATTTTAAATCATACTTAGTTAGTTAGTTAGTTAGGAAAATTTATTTACCACTCTGATAAGAGAATTTTTTAGTGGGGGGCGCAATGTAAGCTAATACTTATTGCTAAATTATGCCTTGTACTTTGCTTTTTTTCTTAGCTACAATTTCTAACTTTATGTAGCATAGAAACAAAATAATAGCTGACTGCATGAGTTAGATTTTTTCACTTAGTTAGTTAGTAGCATCTACTATGCAACTAACTAACTAACTAGCAACGAATTTCTAATTTTATTTGTATACTGCTGTATGCATAAATGATTGTCACACAATTGACGCGTTTTTGTACCGACTTGTAAAGCAAATTCAGTTTGTGACTATTCCAGTGTTGAAATGTATTGTTCCTCCTCGCTTCCTTTTAATGCACGAGACTATGAAGGTAGAAATCATCCAAATGTAGAATGAAAAGATTTTTTTCATCTACTCAAAGAATGTATAACGGGGAACCTCCCAAGACGTTATGCCGCAAGTCAAAGAATTTTTTTTCTTCTCTTGTATCTTCACTCACTTACACAATGACTCCACAAATCTATGCGTAGCTACTACTACTATAAATTCTATTATTTGACAGAAAATTGACAATGCTTAGTTAGTTAGTTGGAACCATGTTTGAGCAATTAAACGCTGAAATGCCTTGGAGGATTCGTGAAAACCTGTTGTCATTACATACGAAAAACACCAATATGTACATGAATCACTAAAGTTTTGCATTTCCGTCACATGAGATCAGAAAATGATTGCACTTTCCCTCTCACCAAGTCAAAAGGGCAGAATAGTGTATTATTTTGGCTCGTGTGATTATCATACCTACAGCCCGAGTCATCTTTACTGTACAAAAATTAAATAAAGTTAGTTGGTTAGTTAGTGATGATGATAATCTCATCCGGCCTGGCGATTATTATAATTTTAGCTAAAGGAAATTTTTTCCTACACATTTCCTTTAATTTCATGCTCTAGATTAGTTCCACTTTACATTGGGTATGAAGCAATTTTGAAGAGGGCAAACATTATCATCCTGTCAGTAAGAAGCTTGTGAGAGAAAAAAAAGTGTTCTATTAAGAAATGAAGCGCATTTGTAATAATAATAAAAAAGAGTCTCATGCTGGCATTTTTAGAGTTGTCTGTAGATGCCTTATGTCCAATGGTTTCATTTTTTATCTTTTGGCACCTGGTGTGCATTACAAAATGCGAGCACTTTTTCTATATAAAGCTCAAAACGAATGATTTCCTCGAGCACAAAAATTGTATAACATGGAAATTCAATTCTAAAGTAAACAATTTTAGTGCCAGAACTGTAGCTAGCTAACTTAGATTTCACAGTTAGCGGCGAACGAAAAAAACTTTTCTGTGGTTAGTTGGATATCTAAACTTGTTAAACTGTCACGTCTTGTCAGCTTCTAATTGAATTTTGAGTTGGCCCAATCATATTCTTATTTGCCATGTCAATATGAATACACATACTACAAGCTATTTAACTACAAAGTTAACTACATTCCGCTGCGAAACCAAAAATGCTATTTTTGCCACCACTTTGAACCAAGTCTGTTCGTTAGTACCGACAGGAGATGAGAAATTTTAAAACCGCACAAAAGTCTCCTTTTATAGTTTGCAAACATCCTAATAAGTGAAAAAAACAGCACTACAGCCCAACATTATTATTATCGTGCACAAGTACACATATTATTTACAACCTACAACTGATTGTGGTTTATATACTTATGGAATTCGAAGCAAACATTAAACTTGAGTCTTGTGCACTTGAAAGCACACTTTTTACACTACCTAAAATAAGCATCTTACTAAAAGTCCCGTAAAGCTTTTAGTTTCCCATAAAAGCACACGATCGAAAGTTTTTCTGTCCCCGTTTCATGATTTGTGTACACACTTGAAAAAAACATCTTCATTTTCTTAAAAAGCATGACTTGTTAGTTAGCATTTCTTCACCATACTCCATATATTTATTCAATTTCCTGTTTGTGCTCTCATTATTATTATTATTATTATTTAGCCCGTGTTATTCTACCTTACATAGATGACAAAAAACGTAATGACACATTTGGCCAAAAAACGCCTATTTACATCAAACAACTATCTATCTAACTAACTAACCAATACTATAGTTATAGTTACAGTGTACTACCTAGTATATCTATATCTATCATAGTGTTACTAACTAACTAATCTTGATTAAACTTTCCGTACTAACTAACTATACTAACTAACTTATGTGCCTGCATACAATTTGTGTACACAAAATTATATAGCATACTGTGTATAGAAGAGTGGAGCAAAAGTTTTACTCTGAACATGACAAATGAACAAAACAGGACGAGCAGAATAATAACTACAAAACTAACTTGGAGACAGTGACTAGTTCTGCCACTTTTTTTCTCCATATCTTTGTAAGATTGATGTGTGAGTGTAAGCGACCCAGAAAATTCGACAACCATCTGGTCCTCCGTACTTTTGACTGAACGTTATTAGCATTATTACTCCTCGTCACATTTCCAAAACACTTGTCATGCTCACGATGGTGCAAAATGCGGAGTTATAGTTAGTCGCTTATCTGGCTATAGCTAACAGTACTAGAATATGATGATTATTAAACAAATCGGATGCACACACCGTGAGCTCCCAAAAAGAATCTAAACTATTCACTAATGACATTGCTATGCCGTTAAGGCATAGTGTTGAGATTTCCCATCACTCATCTTTGCACGAATTCAGAATGCATTTCCAACTAATTGCGGTACATTAGTCAACTTTTTTTTTGTCACCAAGGAGGAAAGAAATAGATTCTTATTTGAGGACTTTTTTTTAAGATAATTAAATGACAACGGTTTTATGTATATAAGAAAACCGTGTGTGTGTGAAAGTGGTTTTTTTGGGTAACCTAGTTAGTTAGTTAGTTACTTACTTACTTTGGGGTTTTTCAGATAGCCGTGTGGTGAGAAATCTAGGCTAAAAGTATTCACATATGGAACGGACATGAATATAATACACTTTTTGAGTGGTTAGTTAATAGTGAACAGTAGTGTAGTGTAATGGTAATAAATTGGAGCGAGTTTTCGGACATTTCTTCTTATTGGGTAGATGGGGGATATCAGTTGGAATAAATTACAACTTGCTCATGGTTTGGTTTTCAATGCTTCCTTTATTAATGAAAATGAGCCTCTGGAAGATTGAGAAGGGGAGGAAAAGTAAAAAAAATATTTGGACTACAAGCAGAAGTCGGATTGTGTTTGATATGATAAATTGAGACGATTACATAGATCCAAGCAAATTGGATTACAAATACGGCAATCTATTTTTCCACGTTTTCTTTTGTTTATGATTTCAACCGGTCCTCGTATTTCATTTTCACTACAAAAGAATTTGAATTCTCCACTCCTTGTTGGCTCAACTTCGAAGATTCTATTTTGGCCGTTATTTTTTTTTTGGAGGCAATGCAGTAACAAAAACACTGATGTATAACTCAGTCACTTTGTAACAACAGAGCTTAAGAAAAGCAAAAAAATGGATGGACAAAAGAGAAGGGTCCCAAAAGCATCATCATGACTGGTAAAGTCAACTGAACGAGTGAAATTAGTATTGTGTTTCTCTCTGGTTCTCTTAAACGCAATAATAATCACACAGAGGGAGACCAGCAATAAATAAAGAGATGAAAGAATTCAAACTCCACATGTTATGTAGATAGTAACTAACTATTTGAGGTTCCCAATGGCATATCTTCCTCTGTGATATATAAACTCCATGCACATTACACACATTATGGGAAGAGCTTCTGGATTTCTTATTTCTTACTATGGAGGGCCCTTCAACACAACTATGTTAGACATAAATACTGGAAAAACTAACTTCTTACTCCCTTATAGTCAATCAGATGCAACGCAGAAAAAGAACTTTGCAAAGAACAAAGCAATTTTATCGCCTGATCGCGAAATCAACTTTACTTCAAACTGAAATGAGTTCTATTCCTGTGTGTATAGCTTTGATTTAGCAGGTTTGCACCAAACTATCATTTATTTTGACCCTGGTTAAATTTTGTGCATAGCATTCATTTGTTAGTGCACAGAACATCTTCTTTTTGATTCGCCATCATCAAGCATGAATGTATGCATCGTACGCTTGTTGAATTGTACTCTATTCAATTTGAACTATAGTACACAACAAATAGCACTTTTTCTCCTTATGTTTACAATCTCTACATCTCTACTACTACTCCTCACTCATATACATAGGTTAACCAACTGACTGTGAAAAAATTCGTGTTGCAAGATTCCACGCTGAGACCGTGATCTTGAGAAGATAGGAAAATCTATATGTGCGAGTGAGTTCGTTTCTA
>Ga0210040_10004500_pt1 | contig 18184 bp, 18 predicted proteins | sample CryGeyCG12114_NA_FD_185462 | JGI IMG/M metagenome (GOLD analysis project Ga0210040, IMG submission 185462) | Groundwater microbial communities from aquifer - Crystal Geyser CG19_WC_8/21/14_NA (SPAdes) (version 2) | ecosystem: Environmental > Aquatic > Deep subsurface > Groundwater | place: USA...
TGTTAAGCTTGATAGACTTGGATACCACTTCTACCGGGTGCATGCGTCCCAGAATCGATTTGGAGCGTTTGCAGTTCCAAACGGCCTTGACATCAAAAAGGAAATGCTTGAGTACCTGATCAATTCTTCGCCTAACGAGTACGAGACAAGAGTCGAGGATATATCATTGTTGGTTCATCTGGTCGTTGTAGGATGGCGGACCTTGAAGCTAAACGCCAGGCGTCGTTCCCCTCAACGTCGGATTTATCTTCCAGAACGCTGATACGCACGGCCATCGACCCATACTGTGGAGACATTGAGAAGCCAGACGATGAGTTGGAACGACCACAAAGCAGGGCTACTGGTCGAGACTTGCACCTTACCCGGATTGTGTCCAGGAAATATACCGTCCTCTCGAGGCTGCGAACAAGAGATCCGCCGCCTCAGTCCACACATCTTCTAGCTCATCAGAATACCACCGCCGAGACATGGGTTGATTTTGAGGGTCCTGTTGATCCTTGTCGCCTATCAAGTCGAGCTTCAAGAAGAAAGCAATTACCACGATACTTTATAGTTTGACAACAGTGACCTCAACCTGGGCGAGCAGCTCTCACTCGGCAGGCACTCACTTTCTTGCTCACGACTTCAACGTCAGCAGTTAAGTAACCGTCCATGGGATAAGCTCGTTCCTGTTTGGCTTCAGGTATGCTGTCATCACTCAGCGGAATGCATTTATCCAATGGTTATAATGGTAGAAGGGAAATCGTTGGTAGGTGTAGGCCTGAGGTTGTGGCGTCTTTCTACAGACTCGCAGCGGCACTTCACAAGCTTCATGGTTGTTGAGTTTGGCCCCCAAGTTTGCTAGGTCTTTGGACAAGCGCGGCACGCCTTCCACAGCGCGTATCAGCTCAGCCACTTAAATCATCCATTTTCGGCACTGCATATCACGCTAATCAATTCCACGTGACCTGGAACTGTTCCATAGCTAGGTATGATCTAATGCCTTGTCAATATCCTTACGCGGAGATGGCGCGAGCAAAGACATAGAACTCCGCGTTTACCTGTTGTTTTGACCCTGTTCCACTACGTTATTAGAAGTGCTCTGCACTGAAGATGACCATGGAACCTCGACATTGTCGCACGGAAGATGAGCGAATAACCCTCAGCGACAATGATGATATCGAGGTTCAGGGGACAGCAGAAAACTCGCCTTTGTTGCCGAAACAGTCTGAGAACTCAGCAAAAAGCGCGACGAAGCATTCGCGGACATGGACGCTTCTCGTCATCCTGCTATTCACCGTGAATCTAGCATTACAGTGTCTGGGCCCTGCCCAGACGAAAGTGGTAAGTTCAATGCTCCAGAGACGAGTCATGATCTGAGTTTCGTGGTCATACTTGAGCATTCCTCCGAGCATATCGCCACGGCGTCAACCCACCTAGCCCAGATCTCCCAGACACATTGCGATCAAACGGCTAACCAGATCACTACAGTTCGAGGTAAGCTTGTGCGAGAGTTACTATCGAAACAATCCATCGCCGGAGTCAAATTCCTTGCAAGCTATACCCGAAAGGGATTGCAAGATACCAGCCATCCAAAAGGAACTTTCTACGGTGAAGGGATATCTCGAAGTCTTTGATGCCCTTCCAGGCCTGCTCTTATCCATACCCGTCGGCCTGCTGGCAGACGTAGTGGGCAGAAAATTCATATTCGCCACGAACCTCGCACTTCTTGCCTGTGCTCAATTCTGGGTAGCCTTGGTTGCTTGGTTTACAAGCAGTCTACGCTTGACCTGGTTTGAAGCCGTCTGTGGCATGGTATTTGGTGGGAAGATTACGGCAGAGTTCCTCTTCTGCTGTATCATTACAGACATCACGCCGCGTGACGAGCTTACAACCACGTTCTTCCGGCTCAATGCAATTAGTCAATCCACCAACATCATCGGGCCCATGCTTTCGGCAGCAATTATGCATATAAATCCTTGGCTCTCCATGGCATGTGGGCTTGTACTGCTTACGATCGCCGCCTTGGGCGCATTCGCTGTCCCAGAGACTTTGCAGAGACCGAGCAATTCCGACGACGGGTCGGAGGATACTACGGCTCAATCGCTCTCCCAGATCGTCCGACGAAACTTTCGTCAATTGACCAGTATATGGTCTGACTGGAGACTCATCTTCCTCTTAGCACTTTATCCATCGCGAATGCTAACAAACGCTATCAAAGAGCTACTACAGCTTTATGTTTCGAATCGATATAGTTGGAGTCTGGCCAACGCAACCTTTCTCTACTCGCTGCAAGCTATGTCTGCGACACTGGTACTCTTTTTCCTTCTGCCTATGGTCGGCGATGCCATTGTGAGGCGTTATAAGCTCAGTGCAATCGCCAAAAATGTCACTGTTGCCAGAGCAGCCTTTTTGCTTCTCGCCGTTGCTTACGCTATCCAAGGGCTTGCACCCGGCGTCGCATGGTTCATCATTGGATTGCTCATCGAAACGCTAGCCAGCGGACTCTCATCAGCCCTGCGAGCTATGGCTGGCTCCCTCGTGGCCCAGGAAGACAACGGACGGGTGTTCTCTGTGCTAGCGATTGCGGAGACGGTGAGCAGTATTGGAGCATATCCGGCCACTACAGCTCTATTCAATATCGGCTTAGTGAAAGGCGGTGGCGCGTGGCTTGGATTGCCTTTTGGAGCGACAGCCATTGCGGCCTTGGTCGCATTCATCGCTATGACCTCCTTGCGTTTTGAATAGATAATTTAAGTTTTTATACTAGCCTACCGGCGTGTCAACCTGCCTTGGTGTGTTAACAAGCACGCCTCACGTGATGAGACCACCACACGGACTTGCACTTTGGTGTCGCAGACTGGCGGCACGATGACGGACACTACCAGCATCTAGCTCTTCCCCAACGAATCACAAGCTCCAATTCGTAAGCTCTTTGGTTTTGATCCTTGTCATGTGGAAGCTTCTCCCCGCAGAAAGCGGTTAATATTTGTACCTGTTATACCGAATCGTGAAGGGCGTGCTAACTTTTGCATAATCCTCGTCCTTTCAACATCGTGGCTGCAAGCGCATCCTGCTGATTCCTCGTTGTCTTGTCTGAAGCACTTTCCATTCGCCTGCTACTTATCTAGATCCTAACCCATCTTTATTCAGTAAGCAAGAGCTAAAGTCCAGGTATATTATCAATTTCCACAAATGGCCTCAGCAACCGGTATTCAAGCCGAGAACCCGGTGAGGGACGAGGAGCAGCCATTGCTCGGTAGACCAGGCGATGCTACACAGCTCCCAGACCAGCCAATTTACTTCAACCTTATCACTGGAACGGGTACGAATATCGAGCGCTTCTCAAACATTTCTAACAGAAGCAGCGGTGCTGGCGCAGGCAGGCGTCCTTATCCTGGCATCATTGGTATGGGCCAGTGTCTTTAGGGAGGATATCATCCTGTTCTCGGGGCATCCGGTCAGTCCTCCTTTCTCCTCTTTGCGTCACCGACTGACAATCTCCAGCTTGCCAACTCAGTCGCTCTCCTCTTCTTCGTCGAAGCCACCCTCATCCTTCAGCCTACGGCGAGCCCGAAGCAGAAGACCCTCGGAGCATACATACATAGTATATTCAATACCTTGGCTTTGGCCGCGCTTATTGCAGGTGTGGTTGTAATTGAAGTGAACAAGGGAAACCACAAACGGTACGTCCTATCTGTACTAGACAAGGCGTTGTGCTGAACGGACACAGGTTCACCTCGGTACATGGCAGACTCGGCCTCGTTACGATCCTGCTGATAGTGGTCCAATTCCTTGTTGGTGTTGCGCAGTTCTACTTCCCAACGTTACTCTTTGGTAGTGTTGACAAGGCAAAGTCGATCTACAAGTACCACCGCATGGCGGGCTATGTCATTCTGGTCATGGCACTGGCTACAGTTGCTGCTGCGACTCAAACCCCTTTCATCAAAAATGTATATCACATCAAGCTGTGGGCAGTTCTGGTTGCTTCTGGCCTCATACTTGCGGGCATTCTGCCTAGGGTGAAAAAGGCGAAGTTTGGCTTGTAATCAAAGAGACGAGGAACGCCCAAGACCTACACGAAGAACCTGTCGTCGAGCAATGACGGCATGGGTCGTACCTCGTGGGTTTGTATGTGGACCAGCAGCACTCACATGATCCAACCCAGCGTCATGGAACATGCTTCTACAGGTCGAATCTTGCATGACTACGTGGAGATGAGCCAAGTTTGGCCGAATGAGGCCTTGAAGGATGGTTGAACTCAAAGTATGTTGAATCACCACGTATGGTCTTTGGCTGAGTTATCAAAGTTCTGTTAGTGCAACTTGCACAATGATGTATGTACATTTTGTTGTCTAGTAGACTCAGAACGATTCAAACCCTTATGCATCCAGTCTGCATTCTTGGCTCTCAAAGCTAGTCCTGTGTCGCACAGTCACAGTGGCGCTTTGTCGATTCTCTGAACGTCCTCCTTGAGATTGTTCCGTTGACGGCCTTGTTGTACAGCGTGCGATACAACCTGCATTTTGACTCCATCCAAAGACCTTTGCGCTTGTCGCACACGTCACCCATACACTGGGAAAAATTGTCATTGCAGTCGTGGAGAGATTGGACTGCACAATTACCTGCAACAAGCTGATTAGCATACATATCACTCTCATCATGCACCACCTCACTCACTATAGCACTCGTCATGCGCCTTGCAGCAATCGATGAACATATCCGATCCTGGTATGCGATTTTCGTACCAACCTCTACCGCACGCTTTTCCCTTCTTTATAGTGCCGTTGACCTTTTGCAGCGAGATCCCCGGAGCTGCACACCTCTCGAATGGGTAGTCTTTTCGTGCTTCCAGAGTTGTATTACTCCCAATGGTTGGATTGAAGAACAAATCGGTGAGGCCAAGTTCGCTTAAGCCCTCGTTGGGAATACACCCAGCGCTCACCACGGCAGCGAGGCAAGAAAGAGCGAAGAGTGGGCGCAGGGAGTACATGCTGATCGGGCTATACAGCCAGATTCGCGACTTCAAAGAGAAAACGACTTATCGCCTCAATGACTGCAAGAATGATTTCCAGGACAAGATCAACGTCTGTTCTTGGTCTTGCGGACATTCTTATTGATCGACGAAGAAGATGATCATTGTTGACTAAATTTGGTTTGCCTTCCTCATGTTTCTGCCTGCTGTCGAGCCGGTTCATGCTGGTGACGGTACTATGGTACCAGAACGATTAACCACGGTTTGCGAGCGACAACAAAACAGATGCTACGGTCCACCAATCACTAACGCACCTCACAAATGCCTCAGGTCTCCTGCACGATACTCATTGGCCAGTCCTGCGCAAGCATCCCTCCAGACGCGGATCTGCGACTGGTTCTTGACCCCTTTTTACCTTCCTTGTCCGCCATCAAACTCGATTATATTCTGCCGACGAGGCACTGGTCCATCCAATGTACAGTAACGGCATGTCAACGATTGCCTCGTCCCCTCTTGTTCATCTTCCCACAGGGCGGTTACTTCGTCTTTGAACCGAGCATGGATCGCCAACGACAGTGGTGCGAAACAGAAACCTCTGGGCTGAGGGGCTCAACGAAACCTTGTTCTCACATCCTTCTCGTTCGTGTATTCCATCGCCTCAACAACCATACATCAATTTTCGGCCCCGAGGACAACCGCAGATTTGCGATCGTGATGCGGAGTCTACCTCACTCGAGAATTCATTACGAGATTTACCGTTTTCCTTCTAAAGGACCTCAACACTATGTTTGCTACCTTTGACCACGAACGGTTCGGCTGAAGAGGCCGAAATTGGAACGGGCTGTTTTGGTTCGAAAGCAAAACCCCACCATGAACCGATGACTGAAGCTGCCATCTCGAGGATGGAATGCTACGTGTTTTCGATTGTGCACAGCAAGGAACAGGTTGCCACTGTGACAACTGCACCATGGAAATCTACAGAAATACTACTAGTCCGCTGGGAGGCAGGTAATCTCCTGAATCAGCCACAGGCGGTGTGTCAGGCTAGATCGAGGACCTCGTTCGCGAGTCGTCTCACTTTTTGTTGTCCTGGTGTCAACCCCTCCTCCTCGGCATCAAACATCTCCAACCCCATAGCCTTCCTTCCAGCTGCGCTGAGGATATTTTCTCTCCTCGCCCCGTGATCTTCGTGCTCGCATTCCTGCTCGTTGATATTCGGGTATCCGACAAAGTCCTTGGGAACAGTAGCCTTGGAGAAGGCATCTCTCACCCCCTTCAGAGACTGTATGTTGTACGGCGTGAGCGGAATGCAAGCGTTGTAGACGACACTCGAGTCTCGAGTCCCGGGATGGAAACGGTCCACCTCATGTACCAAGTCGCAATGCCAAAAGACATAGTCGCCTGGTCTCACCGGCGGGATCCCGATCATGGACTTTTCCATGAGCAGGTGAGGGTGATGCTCGCGGGTTGGATAAAACTGTGTATTCCCGGGCGTAGAGCCTGGAAAGGTGGGTTGAGAGTCGTCGTACTGCTCGTTGGTGTCGAACAACGGTCGTAGCATGATATAAGCTACCGACGCTTTGAGACTGGGCAACAGACGTAGTGTTCCTTCGCCCGTCGAAGTATGGGACAACGAAAGCCAGCCTTGGAGACTGCGCCAGCAAGAGCACGCTGATCCCGTCGCGTACAGGTCACTCTTCGCGTCGTAACGACGATCAGCAGCCCAGCCGTCCCAGTTGTCCCAGTTGCCGTCCAAGATGTCTTGGAAGTTGGAACGGTTGGTGGGATCTTCCCAACGCTCGATGCCGCCACTGTCGAGGTGTGCGGGCAGTGTGTATTCGGCATCTTTGGAGGGATGTCGAATGCGGAAGCGATCCGGATAGACGACTTGACTCGCCAGATCGATAGGGAGCGAATCGTCCGAGACGTGCCAGAGACGACTGACGCAGTTCATCGCTTGCATGACACGCTCATGGCTTCGAATCTGCACCTGGGCCCGCGTCCACCAAAGACTCCAATTTTGAGGGTCTTCCTCCGGGAACCCACCGACAGTCCGGTGGCGGCGAGTATAGTTCTTCAAGTCGGCCTCCCACGCACTGGCTTGCTCTTCGGACACCACGTTCCGTAGAATGACGCATCCCCGGTCTCTCACCAAGTCCACGAAGGCTTGGGGCAACTCTCCGCCTGCGAGGGTTCAGTATATCTGTATAGCACACCGGGACGGAAAACATGCTGGGAAAAAGGGGTTGTTACCGTTTCTGCACACGTCGTTGAAATCAATCTCGGGAACTATTGCAGGTCCGGCTTGGGCGATTAGTTCTGCTTCCTTCTGCAGCACATCACACAGACGCTGGTACGACTCGATGACCTTCGCTTTGTTTTCAGACGCGACCAAAGACTTCTTCAGTGTAGCGAACCGCTGGTCCAGTAGCGGCGCTGCCCTGCAGGTTCGGTCAATGAATCGTCCTAATGCATGGGGAGCGACGTAGACATACTTGGCTGGCGAAGTTTCGAGAACCTGCAATTGAGCTACTGAAGGCATAACGAGAGAATGAGTGTCTGCAGAGAGGATTCACAGAACGCGGGGAGGTCCTTTGTAAACCTGGGGATGTGTGGGGTTCTGGTGATCAACGTGCCAGTGCTAGCCGTGGTGGAGTGGTTAGCACGGCGTACTCCTGGGTTCAAGAAAAGGGAATAAGTCTAGATATTCTGAGTCTAGATATTCTGATGCCAGTGTTTCACAACTTGTTAGCAGGGCGGCCTCCAGGATTGCAAAAGTAGAAGATTGATTTTGAAATTTTGATTCAATTTTTCAGCTCAAAAACTGGTGGTTTACTACCTATTTAGGTGTTTTTGCGGCCAGTCTTTGGACCGCAGTTTTCAGCTCATTTTTTCGATTTTCGAAGAATCGAATCCGGGGGTCCTTCCCTCCCCTTCTGCTCGACGAGCTCAATTTCGAAAAATCTAGCTAGCTCCTCCGCCCACGCCGCCGCGAGTCTCCGCAATGCTCCAAGTCTGGTCTGCCATGTTCCTGGCTCTGCTTCTGACATCATTGCCTGCCCAGGTGCCGCCACGATTGCCAGTGTTGTTGTGGTTGTGGTTGTGGTTGTGCTGATGTCGGTGTTGGTGTTGGTTTCTGAAGGCGCGGCGACGTTCCTGCAGCTCCTCTGCTCTTGCCTCCATGGCAGCCTCCCACATGTGTCGCCTATTGATCTCTCTGACCTCTCTCATTCTCTCTAGTTGTTCTGGACCGAAGCGGAACACGCCGTAGGCGTCTTCTTGATCAGGCGCTCCGGTTGCGGTACGCTTGGTGTAGACGCGGTAAAATGCGGCGCCAACTACAAGGACGAAGACCGAGATGACGATAACGAGGAGGACGAGGACGGATGGGGCCATGCCGATTGTGCCTGCCATTGCTGCGGTTGGTATTGGTGATGCGGTTGAGATCGAGTGACTTGGTGAATGTTTTGGAGAGTGAGGTTGTTGCTGTTGTGTTGGTGAAGGTGTTGACATGATGAAGAAGACAAGGATCAGAATATTTATATATTCAAAGCCTTGGTATTAGCAGCGTCACAGAGATAAAGAACGCAGTAATGTCTTGCACCGTAGTGTAGGTAATAGGTAGAGGCGTGAAGTGATAGATGAATAGGATAGGACTGGAACGTGGTGTTGTTCGTGAGTATCCGGAGTGACATTCTACTTATGTAGGCAGAAAGCGTTCACGTCTTAATGCGCCTGTGTTTGAGGATTCCGCCTCCGCCTTCGCCAGTCCTCGAGATTGAACACATGCATGAACAACGCGGACCTGTAGCATGGTCTCAGTATCTTGTCCTGCAACACTTTTACTCAAAGTGATCCTTCCTAGTATCAAACCCTTCTGCTCCGTTTAGCCTAGTTGGTGTATATGTAAGTAGTGGAAAGGTCCGAATGCATGGCTGCGTCCTGCTGTGACCTGTTTGAGCTCTCCCACTTGAACCTCTTCGAGCGTTCCGTGGTTGTCATGGAGCATGCTTCCACGACCAAGGGGGCATATGGAATGCCTGCCCTTGCTGCCTATGGATGACATGACCAGCAAGTGTGTACCTAGTCCAACCGACCGACATGCTCAAGAAGCTGGAGAAGCTCTAGATCATGGCTGAGTACTCGTTCGCGCCCGTGAAACCAGCTTCGTCAGGGCTCTGGCATCGCAAGGCATGCGCCAGCGGGACAGCAGTCTCCATGACAGAAGCTTGACTTGCTTTCTCGGTGAGCCTGTCCTGTCCCAACGGGAAGACTTTGAGTTGGCATAGCAAGCTTGTGAACTCGGATTTCGCGTTGAAAATGATGCACTCTGCTAGTTCCGGTAAGGTTATCTTCAGCTCCTACCTTGTTTGGTATCTTGCTCGAGCGAGGACGAAGGCAAGTCCCAACTAGCTGTTCCTGCAGCATGCTTGACATACAGTGTCAAGACCACCATACACGGGCAACGAGGGGATGAAGTTGTCGGCCGTCGCTCCATGCATGGACCAGCGGCCTTGGATGAAGCATGCAGGTGAGGGTGGGACGCCTGATGGATAAATACCTAAATTAGGTATCTACGATAGGGACGAAAGCCGCCCAGCACGCCAGGCCTGATGGGGCGAAGAGGTCCCCACAGATGGCGAAAGCCTTGGCTCAAATTGAGCTCTTCAAGGGGCCAGTCAACTTACCGGTGGTCAATTGAAAGGCCATTCTACGCCCGTGGGGACTGCCACTAAGGTAAGCCGTAATGTCTTTTACCCCATTGGCAGCGGATGCGGTCTTCCGCCAGCCTAAGGAGACTCAGCTCGCAAGGCTGCCAGCATGGTGCCGAAGCAGAGCGCCAACGAACAAAGGATGACTGTGGATTAAGGTACTGAGCATCTGCTGTGGGCGTGCCTAGGCTGAAGCGGGCGTTATCAATCTCTCAGCTGAGTAATTCCTCGATGTCGCAACGCCCGCTCCGGGGCTAAGAAGGGCGTGTCGTTCATATTTCTTATCAACACCAAGCAATAGGGAAGACTTACTGTGTCTCGATTACTGTCGTCAACCCGTTCTGCGCTGTCCGATGCTGTCAAGCCCTGCTCCTTCCGACATCTGAACGACGACACGATGCAAAAGGACGAATGTCGAAGATCTGGAACCAAACATCAAGATGGATGAAGATCTCCCATCCAAGCTTTCCCAGCGACAAAAACGGTTCCACCATAAGGTCAAATCGGGATGCCAAACTTGCAAGTATGGATCAATCAATCGACATGGACAGATACAGTGACTGACTAGAGCAGGATCCGCAGGGTAAAATGCGACGAAAGCCGTCCACACTGTCACGCTTGCGTAAAGACTGGCAGAGTCTGTGATGGATACCAACCCCCCAAAACATGGATTTTCGAGCCGAACAAACCTCTCGCCAGAGCAGACAAAAGCCCACTTCAACTTGTACGGGTGCAACCGTCAAGCATGCCTTTCGAAAGTGCCGAGCAGGTGCGCTCCTTCCAATTCTTCAACGAACGTACCGCACCGTTGATCTCAGACTTCTTTGAAGCTATGGTGACTCAGCTTTTCAGCGATCGGACTCAGTTGAACCGGGCCATTATACATGGCAGGTCATTCTGGACTGTCCTAACACCGCAACTGAGCCATGTCGAGCCTGCGGTCAGGCGTAGCGTAATTGCCATTTCCACCTTACATGAAGCTCTGGAGTTGTCTTGCACCCCCTCACAGGACAACCCTGTTTTCGTCAGCCATTACATGAAAGCTATCACGCTTCTACGATCAGAGTGGCACAAGTTGTCTGTCGATATGGTCTTGGTCTCATGTCTTGTCTTTGCAATGTACGAATTCATGCAAGGTTCGACCGAGGCTGGGGAAGCTCATCTCATGGCAGGTGGTGGAATCATTCGAGAACGAAAGGCAGCGAAACGCCTTCTCTTGTCCTCCTCAAGCAAGAAAAGCCCCGACAGTGAGTTGTTTCAAGCTGTAGCGCCGCTCTTCGAGAGCTTCATCGCGAAGATACTACGGTACGAAGCTGGCTTCGATGAGAAGCATGCTGTGAGCGATTCCCATCAGCTTTGCCACTATGGCCATAGAGATCAGAAGGGCACAACCAAAACTAGACCCAAGCTGACTGTTCCGCCAATTCGAATACATGTCCCTTTCTCGAGTATCCACCAAGCTCTCGGCACTCTCGACTCAATAATGCAGTGCCTCGGTTTCTTGTTGTACGGTACTGATGCGCGACCAACCCCAGATGTGGCACAAGATATGCGCAATTTGGTGGACAATTGGCTGACAGCTTTTGATCAGTACGAAAGATCGGTGAACGAGGGTGCTGGTATGAAGTTCAACAGAGCTTGCACACTACTACGGGTGCACGCATATGCCATACGTGCGATGGCTAGGGAATCTCCACTCCAAATGGATTACGACAATCGAGAAGCTGATTTTGAGGCGTCTCTAGATCAGCTTGACAACTTCATAGAAGCAAGTCGTCCTCGGGAAAACTCGTCGCCGAACTTGACCTCGCATCAGCTTTTCGGCGTCGGTTTGATCAATCCCCTCTTTTTTGTTGCAACCAAATGTCGTGTACCGCACGTTCGTCAGAGGGCGATCAAAACACTTCGACGCATGAAGATAGTGGACGGAAGTTGGAATACATGCGTTGCCTCGAACCTTGCAGACGCCATGTTTGACATAGAAGCATGTGGCGAGAAGAACAGAGCGTCCTGGTGTATCCCCGAGCACCGCCGGATCACATTAATCGTTGCCAGCCTTAGAGAAGACGGTCGACTTGTCATACGTTTCAGGAAACCTCGTTTGTACGATCAAGCTGATGAAACACATGAGCACGTTGTCGAACGTCTGTCGTGCTCTTATAGATACGGACCAACAGTTGTACGGACATTCTGAAGTCTGAACGTCGGACTTTGCTGACATTTGTTGTGTAGGATCCTATTCGCATCACAGAGTTCGGAGCTTCTCAAGGTTTCTTGAAGTCGTTGCACCAATGCAACTGCACGCCGTGAGACGGATCCACCGCATCCAGTAGTGCGCCCGTTACATTGCGTGCGCGCGTGGTATCCGCTCCATCAGTAACCAGAGGTAGTCATACAGCTCTTTGTGACCCATGTGGCCTGGCTTGGAGCCGGCGATCATTGCGCATCCACGACCCACGCTGGCAGTAACCTTCACGAACATCCGCTTGTGCGGTGCAGAAGCTATTCCCTTGCCGATGGCCTTCTTCCCAGTACTGTTCGCGTGGGAGCAGCAGCTTCAGACGGTGTCAGCCAATATTCGGCCGTTGTGCCCGATCGAGTTCGAAGTCGTTGGAATACTGCGGTTCAGTAGACGACATGGATTTAGGGCGTGTCTACAAATGACTTGCGACAGCACCCAGGGACAAGTATTTGAGAGTGTTGCCCTGACATTCCGTGCTAAAGAAGACCAGTCGCGTTGGACATGGGCATTTCCGACACTTTCTCGCCAAAGAAAGTCCTTTGACGGTCTCGATATAGGGGAGTTTTTGCAGTCAACAAGGCTGCCGATCAAAACTTATCATCATCTCACAATGTGCGCAGTCGGGTGAACATCAGAACAAAGAGGGGAAATATTTAAGGAAGCTGTCGATTTAATGCAACTGTTCGGATTGGTGTGAATGTAAACCAACACAGATGTGACAACCATACAGGCCAAAGGTCAGTTGTGACCAACGTGCCCCAATATCATACCACGCCGACCACGGAGTGAACGAAGCGCCCAATAAGAAGGCGACATGTGATGCGTCTCAACGAGCGAAACCTGGAGAAAGGCATTTGCGCAACCGAGCTTGCGGGTGGCCTTACTGCGATCGAAGCTCCCCACAATACTCTGACAGGCTTGTCGTCTCAAATCTCGACCAAATAACTTTTAAAGTTTGCAGTTTAGTTGGGCGAGCATCCAAGAATTAGACGCCTTCATACATGTTTGTTAGGCATGCAGGGGTTGGCATACGTCGTCCTCGTCTTGTCGGTGGTACGGGTCGTGTCTGTCAGTGTGGGAATTGCAATACCCTTGGCCGGAGTACCTACTATGAGAAGAGTCGAGCAGCGTTCACCCCCACTTATCACGTTTGCTGAAATGTGAACAGCTTCCGAGGAGATGGTGCCACATGAGGCCGAGAGCGACGCTGAGGAACTAGTACCTGGCAAGGCATACTCAGGGAGACATCGAGGCCGTGAGACAGCTCGCGCATGTGGTTCCGCATGCAGCCGTTGATGCGTATTGCTCGGGCGCGGTCGTGTTCTGGTCTCATTTAGGAGCCCAGTCGCCCTTTGCTGGCTTCGTCTTGAGGTTTCTTCCAAGTTGAGCCTCCATCCTTCGATGCTCTCGATGAGTAACTCTCCTCTTCCTCAGAACTGGTGCGTTCCAAGCACCTTCGATATGCTTCTCATGCGCATTTCCCATCTTCTCCACCTCCGACCTCTGCGCGACGCGAGGCAATCTGCCGTCCCTTTTCGCTTCGCGAAAGTTCTGCTGGCCAGCCCTTCTGGCAGACTTGGCGTTTTCCCGTTGTCTTTTGGTAGCATGGAAGACCCGAGGAGCGTCTACACTGAAGTCATCGTTGTCTATGGTGATTGCTTCTTGCTCGGCAGCCTCCCGAAGCAAATTGTTAACTGACAGGCAACGCGTGTTGAACATTTGGGGAATGGCGTCCCCCGAGTCCCAGCCATCCTCGCCCGGTTGAAGGTAGATCGAGACGAGGTCGTCATCATCCGAGATGTCGGACCCCGTGTCGGAGTACGGGTCGTGGTCGAAGCCAGATGCCAGGGAGGGTTGTTCCCCATTCCTCAACACGCTGCTTGCACTGGACGCCTCACCATGACTGAAGCTCGTTTCAGACACAGCAACCGGACTCGTCGGCGTACCTCCACTTGACGCAGATTGCGAAGCACCTGCTTGAGGAAGACGCCCTCTGTTGGCGCGACCCTTCTGCACAGGTATCCATGCGCCTTTGCCCTCGGCATCTCCGAGCTCTCTCTGTGGCGGCGGCGGCTCCGCCAACGCCTCCTCTACACCTCCCTCGCCCTTCTCTTCCACGTCTCTCTCCCTCTCTTCCACAACAGACAGGACCAAGCCCGACTCCAATCCCCTCTCACCCTCCACTGCGGAGGGTCTGAGCTTTGCTGCCATCTTCCTCCTCCCGGCCTGTCTCTTCCGCTTCGCCTTCTCCTTGTCCTTTTTCGATTTTCCCGCCCCGTCATCGCACGGCTGCGCTAGGGTGGCCTCCTTGGCGGACCGGTCCGTTGCTGCTCCACTTAGACGTCGATGGCTCAAGCAGAGGAACAACGCTATGACGCCTAGGGCCGCGAGACAGGCCAGGTTGAACACCCTCTCGCTATCGAGAGCCATGGCGACAGACTGAAGGCTAGCCATCGCGCGGAAAAGGGGGAGAAGGCGGACTCAAGAACTGAAGACAGATGAGTTGACAGTGATTATGTGTGGCAAGAGAAGACAAATTGAAACAGAAATGAGTAGAAAAGCGTCTGTGACGGAATATGAGTTCTTTTTCGAACGTAGAAGAGAAATCCGCGACTGAGATAGAGCAAGAGTAGCTGAAGTTTCCTCTCACGAAGAGGCCATTAATAGTGAAAGAAGGAACTCACACAGCAAACGCGGTTGCCGAATTCCCCTCATTTTTCACAAGGCTCTTGGGAAGGTACTCGTAGTCTGACCAATCGATCTGTAATTGGGGTTTTGGTACCATGGTACTAGAGCACTATTAAGAAGATTTGAACACCGAGACCCTAACACGCAACAAACAAGGACGAAGTGCGGCTAAAGGAAATAAGATACTTCTCAATTTATACACGGCACACACTCTATAGCGTGTCCTCCCTGTTGCGCTGTTTGATAGTAAACCATGCCTTCGATAGTCCTATCCAAACATACGGTATGAAGGCGTGCTTATTCTCTCCTCTCCACAGGTCGCCACGGCGCCGCATTGCCACTGACAACTCTGAGACCGGTACCTCTATCCAGCGCAGCCTCCACCTCCTCAAAATTCTCTTCGCCCACCCTGTCCGCTTCTAGCACATCTCTCCAGGTATCAATTGCAGGCCCAGGACCGTCGAGTTCGTTTGGGCCATCGACTGGAGCACGAACAAGTTCTTGCACGCGTTGCGCATCTCGTGCTCTCAACCTCTGCAAAAATCTTGTGCTCCTGGCTATCTCTCGGTTCATTCTGCCTCGGATCTCCATAGCGCGCACGATAGGACTTCGCTCGCCAAGTCTCGGATCCCGCTCGTCTGCTGTGAAACCGCCGTGAAGTCGATCTGCACGATTCTGGATCATACCCGGCGGAGCAGTATATGTAGCATCATACTCAGTGATGAGTCGCCTCCTTGCCACGTCAGCCGGTGTCTGTGGTTGAGAGCTGGCAGGAAGAGAGTCGTTGTAGACCGGCAAAGCCTGCCCATCAAGATAACTGTAATGCTGACGATCCCTTCGTGGCTCGGTACGTATCCAGACAGCACCATGCGCAGGCGAGGGCGTCGTGGGCAACTGTGGAGGTAGTGTTGGGGATGGCAGTTGCGAGAATCCTGCCGATTGAGATGGTAGCGACGGTATCCATGGTGAGCTCGCTTCTGGTGGGGAACTTGGCATATCCTCTGGTGACCTCTGAAAGCCTACAAGGCTACTCGTGCGAGGTGGAGGTTGTGGGAACTGCGGGAGCAGTGAAGTTGAGCGTTCACGAATTTCGTAGTTGTCGTTGGACAACGTTGACGATTGTGCACTGAACGGCATACTGGCCTGGCTTGAAACCCTTCTAGGCGTTGAAGAGAACGGAGGCGGAATGTTCATAGGCACGAATGTCGCTGCTTCGGCTCGCAGCCCTGAGGGACTGCGTCCCCAGGACGGTCGCTCGGCCCGGTCGTTGACAAGAGGGTTATCCAAGCCGGCCCCGGGCATGACGTTGATGATTTCCTCCTCATCGACGCGAGCGTCATCCGTAGGGCTGTCCAGTTCCAGTTGAGACAGAAAGTTTATAATTTGCTCATCCTCGAGATAGGTGCCCTCGCTATACTCACTATCAGCCTCTGACTGCTCATAAGAGTAAGTCTCCGTCCTTTGCCGGTATGTCCTGGGCTGTAGGACGACAGTGGGATCGGGGTCGCTAGGAGATGAAGACGTATCAGAAGATACTCTCTGAGCAAATCTCAACAATGAGCTTTGTCGCGGGACGTGAGTCACACGGCTATCGCTATCTCGAACTGGAGTTCTCGGGGCGACCGAGGCGACCGACGGTCCATCTCGATCTGGTGAAATAGGTGTTGGAAACGGCTCTTCTTCAAGGGAGGATGATACCACTGTTGTGGGATGGGTGGTCTGTACTGGTAGGTCCTCACCCAAGGTACGCTCGAGATCCATGCAAGGTACAACTTGACGGCCAGCTGCTGCATTTCCAGGGAGTTGATCGCTTTGCCTGAGCGGACGTGATGACGCTGCTCCCATGCGTGGCTCTCGTCTGTTTGTTGCATCTGTGCCCGCTGCATTCGTGTCGACGGCCCCCAAATGTTGTCCCTCTGCGCCCAAAGGTTGTACTTGACGGCTGCTGCTCGCGAATTGATTATTCCATCGTTGTTGCGACTCTCGATATCCATTACGATTCGCATTATGGTCTCTCGGGAAGGCTGATCTCGCACAGTCTGCTGTAGAACACTCCTGATTCGATCGTGTTGTGGCTTCCTCTCTAACACGGTCATGGCGCTGCTTGATGTGGGTTAGATGTACTTGGATATCGCGCTCTGAAAGTGATATACTGGTGGCGGGAAGCCGTATCATAGTGCGCAGGGGGTACAGAAAGGCTCAAGGACAATCACAAAACGCAGCTCGTTCAGTAACGCAGGTATAAGCAAATCGAGAAGAGATACTGAGAGACGGTGCCAATCCGATGGGAAGGAATGAATAAACATGGTATATCCAATGCTCTTTCCTGCTTGAATGACTCCTGCACCATTGCGACACAGTCCATTTTGGCAAGCGCGATTCTCAATTGCTGAAGTCACGCCTGTCAGGCTTGCGGCATTGTATAGGTTGCTTGTATAGCGTGCCGGGTGACCACCTGTAGGCATGCTCATGGTATCACAATGGGATCCACGCATGCATACGTTATTGTAGCAGGTAGCCCGTGTATTGTTCCATCGATCCTGCAGATTCCCTGGCTAGTCCGTACAGTTTCCAGACCTCGGCTTCAGGAGGCTATGAACCCTTCCTTATGGTGCCAGCGGCATGGAAGCTGATCCCTGTAGTCAAAGCACATTGACTTCCGAGGCGGGAGCTTGAGCGAGGTTTCAGACATACTGACAATGACTGCCACTCCATGCCTCAGATTGCAAGAAGGAATGTAAGCACGGAGGTAGAGTATGTGTGAACGTCAATGCATTCAGTCATCGAAGTGCGGGTACACCGCTGCACAGGCAGGAAGATGAAAGGAGTGAGACAGTGAGACAGCGAGATGCGGTGCTGTCAAAGTTCAAAGCCTCCGCTACGATCGCCGTCAGGCCTCACCAAATCCTCCATTATCGACATCCTCACTCTAATTCACGGTGGCCTTACTCGAGATTATCGCATCTCTCCGCTCACTCCCACACTCGCTTGAACACCGGCTGCGCATTGGGCTTTCCTTTGCTGAAACACGCGTCTGAGAATTTGTGACTGCGTTGTGCTGCGCCATCTCTCCACAGAACACACCTGCGGGGACATATCTAGACCTTTACACGACAATTTATTGCTTACCGTCAAACCATACACAGTCATACTTCTATGAAAAGGACAAAGAGCTATGCTGTAGCTGGAATCTGCCCGCCCTGTTCAGGAACGTCATAGGACATATTGCCAGCCACAAAATCCACGAATCCCGAACCCTGCTCGTACGATATGGCAAACCTCTCGCTCGGCCCGCTCAGAATCGCCAATCCAGATGACGCCTCCCCGGACACGTCTCTGCGTCCGCATGTCTCAAACACATCTATTCCCGCTGTATCGCCGCTCCCCGAGTTCAATGAAAGACAGGACTACCTCTCCGGACCTTTACAGCGCACCGACAGTCCTGTGTCGCCGATGGAAAGGATCCCACATAACTCGGGTCAGCCCACGGCCTCCACGCATAGGCGGTCACTGGCGGAACGCAAGCAACAGTCGGTTCCTCACACTTATCAAGAGCAGCAGCAAGCACAGTTTCCGCAGTACCCGACC
>Ga0210040_10004501_pt1 | contig 18183 bp, 27 predicted proteins | sample CryGeyCG12114_NA_FD_185462 | JGI IMG/M metagenome (GOLD analysis project Ga0210040, IMG submission 185462) | Groundwater microbial communities from aquifer - Crystal Geyser CG19_WC_8/21/14_NA (SPAdes) (version 2) | ecosystem: Environmental > Aquatic > Deep subsurface > Groundwater | place: USA...
ATACGGAATTTTTTGTTGGAAAACAGTTTGATTTACAAATAGCACCTTTTTTAAATTTTCTTTTCATACAAGTTTGAAAATCGAATACTGCCGGACCTTATAAAAAGCTGTTTATTAAGTAACTATAGGGACCTTGGACATGACTACTAACTAACTAACTGTAGTAAGTATTATACAGCGCAAAACTAATTCCTCTGTTCAAGCAACTGAATTAAACTTGTGCTTTGACGAATTTTTTCCTTTGCAGGAGTTGGACTCATGACATGGTCACCGTTAACGATGAGCTTTTACAAAGCAATGGGAAAAAATACCGAAGAATCGTTAGCCTTAGCATTCCGTTCGTCTGTGAAGGTACGAAAAAAAGGATAAGCAATTCCATTGTTCACGACACAGTCAAACTTTTTCTAACGAATTTAGTTCAAACTGTCTTTGGTGGAACAAGTTATGTTCACCATGGAATTTAAATGGAGTTCAATAAGTTTGCTCGTAAAGCTAGAGTAGGGTGAGTGCAAAAGAATAATACGAGAGCATTAGTTGGTCTCCTTATTGAATGGAGCTGTTGTAAAGACAGCCAGTTGTATTATTTCCGTTCTCTATAGAAGGCTAATTGAGCCTTACATATCATTTTACACAAGGAGTCTCTCATGCATTATTCACGAATGAGTAAAGTGTGTATGTGGAACCAATTTTGAAAACACTAGGTGTAAGACTCTACAAAAGCTGTTATTTCACTACTACTGACTGTGTGCTTGTGATAACAAAGTGGAATGCTGAGCTACGAATAAATTGAACAAAAGCATTCGATTTGGCAAAATAGGAAGTGTGCAAATATTATCACATAGCATTTTTTGTAGTGTCCATGATTACTACTTACTTTGAATGTAAATAGGTTCCGCCATTATTTGTGGTTCAGGAAATTTGTTGACTTGCTATGTCCACATTGTTATAGTATTTTGCCTACATTAGCATTTTGTGACTGGGGGCATACATTGGTTTCCAAGTTAGTTTCAGCAGTATTTTGTTTGGGATTAGAAACTCTAGGGAGCACTAAAATTCCCCTCTCGAACATTGCACAACATGCTAACTAACTAACTAATCTCATCTAATTATTTTCAAAAAAATGAGTCAGGCCTTGGTGTAATCTTCTGTTATGAAATTAATCTTTTCTACATCTAATCATACCATTTTACTTTTATTCAGTCAGTCATCGTGAATGCAATGAAATTTTACTTTCCAATCCTTCACGGTGTACATAAACTGCACTTGTACCATAGTCAAGGCTTTCTGTTGCCCATTCTAGCGTGCACAGAGAAAAGGAGTCCGTGCTTTGAATTTTAAGATTTCAAGGCTACTCCCTGTTATCAAACTGGAGCAGTCCGAGCAATTTAGTTTTGTTTCCTGTGTATTACTTTGTACGATCAGATAATACAGCCAGTATTTTCCATTTTTCAGAAAAGACATACTTCCACACACAGTTGGAACGAGGATGAATCCAGCATTGGGAAAGAGGTAAGCCACATATTTATTTGGAAATGCTCTCCCTGCGTGGCGTCTAAATCCATATACACTCAGTTTGTGTGTTCTACTGCATTGTGACCAAAAATGAAACAATAAACTCCCGTTCCACAAGTTTTCGAGTCTTGCACACAGAATTGAATTATTGAAACAAGATTTGGTCACTTGTGAAACTCGATTTCCTACTTTTCTTCCAATCCAGTGAGTGGTTATTGCCGCCAAGGAACATGATTCACATCATAAATAGTGTCTGTATTGATGTACCCCAAATGTAGACTTTTACGTGTGTCTAGCAAGAGATTCTGCCTTTGATTTTACATGGGTGTACTTGTGAATATAGTACAGCGTTAGTTTATATAGTTCGTTAGAAACATTTTTATAGCACAATGACATGGCGAACTAACGAAGTTTTTTTAATGTTTCAGACATGGGTAAAAGAACGGTCCGTCTCCATTGAAGAAGCATTTAACCAAAAACAAGCCCTGCAACAACGAATTAGCCGAGAAATTGCATCTCTCTCTGAGAAATATGGCTGCACTTTGGCTCAGCTAGTTATAGCATGGTGTTTAAAAAATGATGCGGTTCAAAGTATGCTCATAGGACCTACTAGTACTGCTGAACTTGTCACTTACATTCAAGCCCTGCAGGTACTTATAGTTCTATCGGTTCCACACCGGGAGAACTGCATACTTAACTATTTGCTGAAAAACACATTATCTGATGATAGTTAGTTTATCTGTTCTGCAAACTTTGTCATCTCCACTAAGGCGATTAAGGGAAGTTTTCCTGTTTTGCTCACCCACAATGAGGTGTTGTAAGCTTTCATATGAGAACTAATTTTAATACATTTGGAGATTGCTTATAGCAGTCCCTGAAAATAATTAGTTCCCATCGCTCAAATTAACAGTATGCCACGATGGACAAAACAAATTTTGAAATTCGAGAATCTACATTTTTTATGCTGTCAGAGTTAGCAGCCGTCTGGGGATCTAACATTTTTTGGGATCTTTAATGAAACTCTTAAGCTTTGATTGAGTTATTACAAAGTCTGCAACCCAGTTTCGGTATTTCCTTGTCGATTGTTTACTGTTTTCTTTTCTTTCAGCTCCTACCTAAAATGTCGGCCACTGTGATGAACGAACTGGAAAAGATCCTAGACAACAAGCCAGTGCGACCACCAATGATATCAACATTAGCCATGAACCCCAGATGACAGTCGGCCGATGGGTCGAATAACACCCAAACAATTGCACGTAGTAGTCAATCACGCTCAGATGGTGGGGAAAAGTCCCCAACTCCTTCAACTGCTCAGGATCTCACTCTTAGAAAAGCTGCTAGCTCAACCAGTGTGGATCGAGCCCATCAATATGACCTTGTCACGAATGCCTGGAATAGAAGAATGCCGGATTGTAAAATGCAATAGTTGCTAAGTCCAGTAGTCCTAACTAACTAACTAACTAACTAAAAGTCACAAACTACGTGAGTAATTAAATAAATAACTATTCCAAGGTAAAAAACACAATTATGCTACTACTTACAGGCATCAGTAATGTTTCTAGCTATAGATTGATAATGCTTACGCAGCAGCAAAAATTGGTAATGAATAATCACATGGTTTGAAAATGTACTGTGAGAGTAATTACATCTACTATAACCTAACTGGCACCGTAGGTAATTGATTTGCGCTTAAAATTTGCTTCCAGAATCTGTTCTGTACATTCTACTATAAACTTAATTTTCGCTCGCACTGCATAAAATATGCTACATTGACTTGTGACTGTACCATAATAATTGTTTAACTACCTGTACCTATACAGATAACTAAAGTATTGATTCATGTCTACCACTCCATTTGTAACTTAGTTAGTTAACTATTTACACCACAGTTCTTCTAAACCTAAGACGAGATTTGTAGGAAACGTTTTGAGCCGCGTCCATAATAATGAAAACCATCAGTCTGCAGCACCTTTTAATAATAATCAATGAATTGATACACAATACAGATAGCAGCCTTTTTTAGTCTACTACATGCTTTCATAAATATTTGCAAGGCTTTGAAGAAAACTTGAGTTAGCAGCTAAAGCGAAGATGAATGTGTCTCTTGGGAACAGAAATCTAGCAATTTCCCTTTCACCACCAGACTCTAGAGTAAGCTGATTGGAGTCCATGCAGTTAAAGTAACAATATCGTGATACAAATCTAACTTGCATTTGCATATTGCGCACCTATGACATATTACGGTTATAGTTTTTGCGGAAATTAGATTTAATAAGTAATGGTTTATTTTGGCACACATTCTGCATGCAAAGTCACGGCACAACAGATCATTTTTTGAAAAGGATATTACTGCTAACTGACGGCTAACTTGAATGCAGCAGTTTAGTTGGCAAAATACAAATCTGATTTCGCTACATTACGTACATAACATGCATACAATACAAGTGTGCATTTTTCAGTGAATGCCTTAAGTCAATATGCTCAATCATATTGCTACAGCTAATGTATCACTATTATTACAATTGGAAAGCATAAATGTGCCCATGAGAAAAAATAAAACACTACTATAAAGCCAGTTTACGTGCTTGGTGACTGTATTTGCGATACATGCGTGACATGATAATTGAAGCGTTCTGTAATATTCACGGCTATCATAATAGTCCTTACCTAGAAACTGGGTGTAATCAAATGTGAATAAGTGGAACACATATTGTGTGCGATCAGTACCAACTTTTAATTGAATCGATTCAAATGCATAGTATAGTATTTATGTTAGTAATAAAAAGTGAAATTATTGTGCTTGTGTCGATGAAATACAGCCCTTGAGCCTGTTATAAATCGGTATATGCTAAACGTAAAATAATATAAATAGGATATCTCAGAGCGTGTAAGTAGTAACGCACGATAAGTTATTAAATGAGATTTATTGTCTTCATAGCTTGTATAGCTGTTTCAATGAATTCTATTTGAAAAACATTCTCGCCTTTATTTGGTACAATAAAGAATGATATTTGAAAAGGACTGTAATTCTGAGTACTTCCATAGTGCTCAACAAATACGAATTTATTATAATTTCCCATTAAGTCTTCTCAGAATTCTAGGTGTGTAATACGATATAATAACATCCGTTCCAGCACGTCTTAACGAAGTAAATGATTCCATTAGTACTGTGTCCAGGTCAAATAGTCCAGCTTCTGCTCCTTTCATTAGCATTGAATACTCTCCTGAGACCTTGATCACGAAAAAAAAAGTTTTCTTGTGCCAATATTAATCACCAGATTTATCGCTCACAATATGAAAATACATATAAAATTCCTAAACCTGGTAAGCAAACAAAGGAAAATCTGGATGTCTCTGTTTCACACGCTGGATAATGTCCAAAAACATGAGCGCTGGTTTGACCATGAGCATATCTGCACCTTCCAATACATCTCGATCCTAAAATTAATTCAAGCCAATCATGCTTACTATTGATGTTACTCGGAATCCCGAATCGGACATACCAGCATTGAGCAACTTGACACTATACTATAGCTAACTAACTATACAAATGCTCACGACTTGTGCTCCCTAATTCGAGCAAATACAAGAAATCCCATACACCATATCAATTTACAAGAATCCTGTATTTGTGCACGTACCACAGCTTTCATTGACAAACCCGTAGAGCCCACTGGTAATTGATAAGCCTTCCGGTCACCAAATGAAGGAGCGGAGCCTGCAGCTTCTCGGAATGGGCCGTAGAAACATGATGCAAACTTGGCTGCATATGATAGCACAGCAACCTATGGCATTATATAGAAAGTCTCAAGTTACATTTCTAGTGCCCTGCTATTTAGTTGTTTATCACTTAATAAATCGTCGATGTTTAAAAACGGTTTGTGAAATATGACATTATTTTTTATGTGTGTGTATACTAACTTGGGAGTGTAGGTTAGCGGCTTTAAGGGCATTCTTAATTGCAAGAATCCTTCCGTCCATCATATCTGAGGGTGCAATTATTTGACACCCTGCTTTTGCATAACACACAGCAATTTCTGCTATCCGTTTTATTGATTTCTCATTGTCAATTTTCCCATCTAAAGGATTAGGAATGATTCCACAGTGTCCATGCGAAGTCCAAGTACAAAGACAGACATCACAAGCTACTAAGAGCTGTGGGAATATTTTGCGCAAGAATTTCACAGCTGGGATTACGGGGCAGTTCTCTTCATTGTCTCCTGCGCTTCCATTTTCGTCCTAAATTTTCAAAATTTGGTTGATGATAAATGGAAAAGGAATTTGTAAATTATTGAACCAGATAGCTCCATCTGCTGATGTTTTCTTCAGTATGTAATTTACATGGTCTATAGAAAAAGCTATTGGAAAAGAGTTAGCTTTGCTAAGATGAGCAGCTACAGTAGTAAGTATTAGTATATTAGATTGCGAGGGAATGAATAAACAGGTAAAAATAATTTTTTGATAGCAAATTACGCGAAATTAAAAACATAAAATGAAATTCCAATGTGCATAGAAACTGTGAACAGGAAAAGCATAATTTTCACCGGAAATAGCAGCAATGTGAAGCGTAGAGAAAGACTATACTTTCTGCAGTGGGAAAGTTTTTGGAGGGACAATTCAAAACACCAGATGGAATTAACGCTGTGAGTTGAGTTACAGGACAACAAAAACAAGATCGTGTTTTTAAGCACAAGCAATACATTGAAACCGTTTGGGTGAACAGTTAGTTAGGATCGTAACTATTGCTATAGGTAGTGAGTAGTTAGTTAGATTTAATGATATAAAGATTTTTTTTTTACTTTGGCATCGTTTTTGGGCACCCCAAAAATCAAAACAGACCGCAATCCTAACTTGACAAGTGGCGCAAGGTGAGATTCAATTTTGTTTATACCCCACCGTTTCACTCCTTTCATAGAATTGATGTCTTCTTCAGCGTTTGGATCATGGCTATTTTAAAATACATTAGCTGTCAATAATTAATTTAACCATCAATTATAATATCTGATCCAGCGATGGAAATTTAAGTATTTAACAAGGTATATATAGAATATCTTAGTGCTGGCTGATTGAAGAAATGCACCAATTGGATCAGATGTCGGATAGGTGTATTAAAAGATTGTTTAACTTACGAAATGAAAATCGGATACATGAAATTGGTTTCATTAATGCTCGTATTGTTCTGTTGCCATTCCCTTAGTACGGGATGGAAGTAGCCACTGTGGATACCAAATGACTTGCTGTCCATACTGGATAGTCTTTAGTACCAATGCGAATAATTATTCACTTTCCTCTTAAATACACTTTAGTATACTGATTAGCAACCGCAAAAGTATTTGATTTTGAAGATAATTACAAATCGTTGGATGGTTTTATTCGTTAATAGAGTGCACTGCACAGCACATTTATGAAGTTATTGTAGGTACTTTTTTAGCAGTGTGTGTAACCATAAACATACATACGAAGTACTTAGAAAACGTGTACTCCCAAATCAAATCCTTTCGCTTAGTTAGTTTTTCGTGCTATGCTATATTTAAGCCTAAGTTGGCCGAACTAAAAGTAGTGGGCTAGCAATTATCATAGTAGCATTTTGCTTTGCTTCACAATACATCAACATGCTTTGCTATTGAATCAACCGCAGCAGATATGCATGTTTTTTATCCGGACTTGGGCATACGTTTCCAGCTAAATCTCCATACTTGTTTGTCTTGCTGTTTTGCATATAAAAAAGTGGATGGTATTTGAACTGCACTTTAAAAATAGGCATAGCCTTGCACTACTTATATATACTTTGCAACTTTGCATAGAGTTTTGCATACCATGCATTGAAGCTGTCGATTTATGCCTTTATCATTTGAGTACAGACAGACAGGCATAGAATATTTGCCCATTTGTCCATAGCTGGTGTATTTTCAAATCAGGCTATCAGGCTTTTTTCATCTTGCCCCTTTGTTCAAACACGTTTAATCAATTTCAATATTATTAGTATGAATTATTTATGGTCCTGTACCAATTTCTTCTCCTCAAGGGTTTTATTCTTTCCTTTTCTTGGATAGGCGTTTTGTAGTTCAAATTCTTAAATTAATAGCATAGTATTCTATAACTTTATTTTTAGTATTTTTTTATGAAATAAATTGGATTAAGTGTGAAAAAAATTGAATTAGGTGATGTAAGGTATTACGTAAGGTACCGGTTGTTAGTTTTATGGAATCCAAACCATGTCAAAAAGTCAACTCCCGTAATGTTTATGAAACATTCGTTTTCATGCATTTTTATTGTATGCAGTTCAAATGCCCTAGTGTTCTCTAGTTACTGTATGCATACTTTTACTATGGTATGAATTTGTAAAAAAAATGCCGCACTGTCCGTTGCATTCAAAAAGAGCTCCATAATAAATGTTTATGTATAAGAATGTTTTTGCCATAATTTGCAGTCCCATTTTCACAATGACACTGACCCGTGGCTATGGAACGATACAGGGAACATGTTTGCAAATGTGCCCTGCAAAGGAGATTCAGATGTATGGAACCTTGAAACTTTATAATATAAAAAATTGTGGCTGGACTTCATTACATACAATTAAAAGCAAACTTTTTCCGTTTTCATGAATTCAGGCGAGAACGCGAAGGACTTTTGCACAAGTTTGAATCCTATGATGTTCCTCCCATGTACGAAGATCCTTACAGACAAAATCGACCTAAAGGGAAGTACAACAATGCTTCTAGAAATGGGCATTCATATAATCGCAGACAATTGCCTCGAGCAGATGTCTCAAAAACTATTAAATCATTTTCTCGGTCAGCTGCTGGACAGGATAAAACTAGACCTGAAGATTTGCGTCCGGCTCATGTTCTAAAATATACAGTATCTTATCTTTGTCAAAAGTATGTTTAATAGTGCTCAACATTTGCAACCATTTTTCTGTTTGAGAAATATCATTGATTTTTATGCTTTATCCATGGCTTTGTTTGTTAACTATAGTGTTCTTGCACGGACTGATGCCCCTTTCAATGTGATTTATGATTTCGTATTTGATCGCCTTCGCTCTGTACGTCAAGATCTAGTCGTTCAACGAATAGACGATCAAGCAGCGATTGTAATTTACGAAACTGTCATTCGTTTTCATGTTTATTCTGCTTTCAGGTTTCTTAACTTATTCAGATATTTTTAAAACGGAAGTAAGCTTTATTTATATTTTAACTTGAATTTTTAAATTTTCAGATTGCAGAACGAGTCAATTTCTATATTTGATCCTGTCATTAATAAGAAACATTTAGTAAACTGTCTGACATCCTTGCTGGGGCTGTATGGGCGCAATAATTATGAAAATCCTAGTCGAGAACAGTTTGAAGCCTTAAATTGTTTAATTTCATTGGATTCCTATAACGCTATATCCAGGGCGTATACTGGTTTTAAACATCCATCGTATGTAAAATATGACCTTACTATTGACTCGACGGAAAATATTAAGCGTTTTTGGTTAATTATTATTGATGCATTTAACTTTCAGGAACAATGGCTTACTGACTAAAGTAATCCAAACCTGTCTGACGTATCAAAATCATAATTATGTCAAATATTTTCGTCTGTGTAAAGACTTGCCGACTCTATTAAGCTGTTATGCTTGTGTTAACATCAACAAATCAGTTCGGAGGTAAAATGCATTTACAATGCAAGCTACTTAATGACAAAAATTACACATTTTAATTTTACGTAATTCCAAGCAAATGACAACATCTTCATTCTGTTTCAGTTTTTCATACCAAATAATTGGAACGGCATATGGGGTGACAACATGTAAAGTAAATCCAAGGCTATTATGTTCTTCATTGGGATATACATATTATAGAGACGTAGTGAATGATCTTAAAGCAATTCATATCAAAGTTGAAACTAATGATGACGGCACCACATACGTCAAGTTTTCAAAGGAAGGTGTTTCTAATGTATCAAGCGAGGTGAGTTCTTCTTTAGGTTAAATGTATTTCCTGGCGGCTATCAATGTTTTTTCATGAAGATGTGAATATTTGCTCAGTTTTAGTAGTGTCGGTTACAAAAAGCCCTAAACCTGAAACAGCCTTTCTTCAGTGTACAAAAAATAAAGCTTCATTACCTACCCTTACTACAGCTATATTGTTTGGTTTGAAAAAAAATTATTTCTATTCATTTAATCTGCATGTGTACTCAGAAGTAAACGCTTTCTTTTTCACCTGCTGAAATCAATTACGACTATTGCCTGGACTTTGCCTAATGCTGTGTCCTTTTGAAGTATAACAGATGAATTTTTTATATCTCACAGAAAGAAAAGCTGAGTGGCGTCGTACAATCTCCAAGTTTTTCACCAATACTAAATCAAGATATGCAGTTCATTTGCAGTTTCATATGTCCATGGAGTAATGTTCATATGACGTTGGACTCATAGCAGGTTTCTAGTTTCTAAATAATACGATTAAGCTGTTCCATGCTAAAACTATTTTATATTGTTTGTAGACTTTATGAAACTGAAATAAAGTTTTTTTTACTATTAATTTTGTGCTCATTAAACCCATACTCTTGTTGTTCTAAGAATGTATGTTTTATATCATGCGTTCGTTACTTTCTTTGCGATTGCTTGACTCCGTTTGGCGGATTCAGAAACTGGAAATTTACCTTAGATGGGCAAATTCGTATCTATAACCAACTGGAGCATTGAGTGAAATCAAGGAAATGTGCCGCGACCAGTAGCTAACTTTTTTGCAAATAAACAGTCAAGTCAAAGGAACAAGATTACACAGGATTACTATTATTGCTGGTTAAAATATTTCGTTCTGACTGATTTAATTAAGTTTATTTATCTGTGAGGGATGGACCCTGAAATGGAAGTAGATGACTGTGGGTTTGATGAATCAGACGATGCCATACTTTCTCAAATTTGCCTTTCATCGTTACAGCAGACAGAAAAACAGTCGAAAAGTCAGGTCAATCTCGTCATCTCTGAAGTTAAAGATCCTTCGTCACCGTCATGCAAAAGTCCAATCGTTGGAAAACGCAAAAGTTTGTCGACGTCACTCGGGGGTAAGACTTTTTGCTACTGCAGTCATTTGCGACTTCGATTGGCAATCCGTCAATCGAATATTAAATAATTGAATTTACAAAAATTAGATCGGTTGAGGGTTAACCAATCCCAGAGTTACACTCAACTCAGGGCTTGAAAGATTAGTACAGTAAATGGGTTTCCACCTGGCAAACTGAGATAAATTATCTAGCATGAAATGTTATTATTTTTTGATAAATATTTGAATGACATACAGATATGAGGTCTCCACTAAATCGAGTGAAAATGAGAAGGGGAAAATTCTATCAAACCAAGATTGGAAAATCTCCTGTTGTACGAAGATTCCCCGGTCCAGCTGGAGTTTTACCGAAACTTAAAAGCACTGAACTCCAGCAGCTCAATGATACTCACAATCAATGCTCGCAAGCCATTGCCTCTTTGATTGCAGAGTGTATTCGTCCAGTTGATGAAGTGTCAATTCCATCACCTATGCAAATTAAGCAGAAAGATCCTGTCCCAGAGCATGAAAAAGAATTTTATTTCCATAGAGCCCCGTGGAAAGCTCTTCAGGAACATTTGAGTATGAATCCTGAGGACCCTAATTGCAAGCTAAGTAAAATGACTATTAAATGGACAAAGAAACATGTTTTTAAAAATCCATCAGCCTTGAAGGTTCCATTCGTTGCTGCTATTGTTGAGGAAGAACCGGAACTGCTAAGAAATAAAGGAAAAATTAAGACTTCTACGGTTAAATTGATGGATCCGTCGGGATCTTTAGTTGCAGCAATGGATTCTGGCTTTGTGGACTCATATGGAAAGTCTCTTATTCCTGGGACAGCAGTAGCACTTATGAATGTAAGAGTTCATACATCTACGCTCCAGCTAATGTGCTCGCGATTTATATAATAAAGCAAATGCTCAATACTTTTGTTGTTTAATATAGGTTGGAATTTTGCGGTTCAGGAGAAAAGTAGTACTGACAGTCACCAATGAAAATATGGTGTGCCTTATATCATCAAAAAAAGATAGCCTCAATCTATCCATTTGTACGAGCACTAGTGATGGTAGTGACTCGGAGAATTCTCAGCCTTCAAGCTGCAAAAGTAAGGAGGAAGACGTAGTGGTGAATTCTGTAAATTTCTCTGATGATGTAGCTGCACGCATTATGAAGGAGCACAACAGAATTTGTAAAAGCGCAATCAAAGAAATTGTCTGTGCTAGCAATTCTGTTACCTTGGAAACTTCAACGGTCACCGATGTCAGTTGCGGGAATATGGGTGAATCCAGTAATGACACAGCGGATTTCGGGAATGATGACGAATTTGAAGATGAAGTTTTGAAATTTCTAGAGGAAAGCATTTAAAGATGCCTTTGGCCTTGGCAGAAGACTGATTCTATTTTTAATTTATTCTAGTGAACTAATCAAGATGCATGCGTTAATGAATCGTGTTTAATCGTGTGCAGTCTGTACTCTGAATAAGGTAATTTCTAGTTTTAATAAACGAGATTTTTATTTCATATTTGATAGCATTCAAACATCTAGAACAATCTACTATTAAAAATAACATTTCAAAAATAACAAACTATCTGCGTTTATGAAAGGTTAATTAATGGTAGAAATTCAATGCTAGAAATCGCTAAATTCAAGCACGGAGATTCGCTCTAGCTTTGTCCATAACGTCTTTTTTAATTTTAGGATAAGCTGGGTGCTTGGCAAGTACTATATGACACACATCTATAGCATCAGTGTACCTTTTTGCCTTGAGGAAGTTGAACCCAAGTTTATAACCTATTGGAGCAAAAAGTTTTGACATCATCTTCATCATCATGCCACCTTCATACATTGTACATAAGGCAAATATTTACCTAACGCTGGGTTTGTTCTATTTGTAAGTTTCCATGCATGTTCATAATTCACTGCAGCATCAGCATATGCTTGTTCTTTTTCCATTATATAACCTTGGTACTCAAACGCACGAGAACAAGACTTGTTATAAGCCATAACCTTCTGCAAAAGATGAAAAACTTGATGCTCATGTTTCCATTAAAAAACATAGTGTAACTAACTATGGTAGGGAGTTAGTCACCCATTCACTAACATATTTTTTACCTTTATCAAATCTGTAGCCAAATCAAACTTGGAGCTTTGAATGTACAAGTCTGCTAGAAGCAGCCAGCATCGCTCCAAATATTCTGCATCTTCTGCATTCCAGCTAACTTTCATCACACGTTTCAGTTGATTTCGTGCTCTTGGGGTCTAAAAATTGCCAATAGATTGTGATTGCTTCTTATGTTCAATGGCAAAGTCAATCGTAGACATAAACGAACCTGCTTCATATATATGTACCCAGTTGCTAAAGCATACACTAACATGATGCTTTCTCTCCCCAAATCTGTCGTCACCAATTCAGTTAACTCTGTAACTGCCTTGTCTACCCGACCTTTTTGGCGACTCGCAATAAGTACTAGACATTCCAACACTCGTTTTTTAAACTGCTCCTCTCTACTCCTTGCACTTATTTCCTACAGTAGAAGTAGTACATGAACCAGCCTCAATTTTTACCAAATCCATAATGTATGTAGATATAAAAATTGCTTGCATACATTGATAAGCGTTTCTGCAGTGTTCAAAGTCAAATCTCTCACGTCACCCTTCTCACTACTTCCACTAGAATTGCTATCACCCGAACTCATGGCATCACCACCCAGTACACCTCCGGTAGGATTCACATAAATGTCAATCATTGTCCATAATGCTTTCTTTCCATACGTTATGTCTTTCCTAGCCTTGTTGAGCATCTTCAGCGCAGCATTCGCATTCCCATTGTACCTTGAAAATATAAGACAAATGCTAATTGCAAGCATACGATACGCTGGAATCAAATTGAGAGAGATAGGAGCAAATAGTTGAATAAATAGGGCACCTCCCTATTGTTACCATTCATAAATCCCCTGACAATAGCCCAGACCAGGATCATTAGGATCAGCGACATTTGCTGCCGAGCTCAGATAAGGTTCTGCCTCACTAAGCTTTCCAGAGCGTCTTGCACATTCAATGAACCATGCAATAGAGGCCCAATGAGTGGGATGACCATCTGAAAAAAATTACAATAGGATTGCCTTCACATAGTGATAGTTATAGTTAGCTGATATAATTGAACAAGTTTGAAAACTTTATCTTCCATATGTCTATATGTGAAACACAGTTTTCGGTACTTACCCAAAAACTGCTGGAAATGGAACGAAGCACTTTGGAAGTCATGTTTGCGGTAAAACAGTTCACCCAGCATGATGCTTGCCTCCGCACATTCTTTTTTCACTTGTAGTAGTTGCTGACAAGATTGTTGACAGTGTAGGTGATCTCCTATCTGCGTTAAGATAGCGTAAAATGTTGTAGAACGTAATAGTAAGCAAGTTTTAAGGAATACAAAAGTTTACTTTCACATTATTACCCACATTTGGGAAGAAAGTTTTCACAAGGAAATACATACAACAAGGAGAGTTACACTGCTCTCTCAGTTTCTACTTTAGTAACAGCTAACAATCTCAACAAACTTAACTTAAAGTGTGTACCTGCATATATAGCTTGGCGATGGATATCAAACATTGCGAATCTTGTGGACAGTACTCTAAAGCCTCTTTCAAACTGCGGACAGCAAACTCTTTCTCACTCCTTGTTTCTGCCACATCTCCCAAGAGTTTGCAAATTGCACTAAATTGGGCTTTCTGAGCACCTGAATTAGACGGTTGCTCTAGTGTGGTCCGTTTCAATGCTCGACTTTGGCACTCTTTTGCTCTAATGAGACTTTGGTTAGCTTCACTTGAGTTTCCTGACCCTTGCTGAATCTACAGGGAGTTAGTTAGTCAGTACAAAATGTATTTAATCACTCACTCACATAACCTCTATTATTGTGTCAATGGATAACTTTCAATTTGGCCCCTATCCCATTACCTTTGCCAATAATACCAGCAAATCCACTTTGATTAGTAAACCATTAAGGGATTCATCCTTACAGTCGGACAGTGCTTGTTGCACTGTTTTCTCCGCTTTCTCCCATTGCTTTAGCTTCATATGGAGGGAAGCCAAGTCCAGTCGCAACGTAAAGTTATTATCCATTTTCACAGCTTCTTTATAGTAGTTGATTGCTTTGTTGTATTGGTGAGTGAGAACCAATGCTTGGCCCATTTTTGATGCAAGTGTAGCATCCCTTGGGTTTTTGGCTAATGCGATTTCGTAGATCTAGCAAAAGTAAGGCTAAATTGTACGCGAAAACGGACAATAAGTGTGTAAACAAATTGTTGCATTTCAGATTTCTTACTTCTATAGCTTTCTCCGGCTCTTGAATATTCATATAAGCATCTGCAAGCAATATGAGATTTTGCGGCGAGGGGTTGTGATTTGTGATCTCTCTGGATATCACATGGAAAATAAAATATGCAAAGTCATGTTATCGAATACTTTATACTACACATACTTATAATAACTTTTTTTACTTACACAAAGCATGAAGTGTGCAACTCAGGGCTATGTCTAAAATTAAGATAAATGTGTGCCATTAGTTTCCTCGACTCCACAAAGTGATTCTGCGATGGTTGAACGACTCTTAAAAGATGAAGCGCTTTGTCAATTTCCCCGCGTTCCATCAGCTCCTCAGCTTGACTCAAACTAATTCGTCCTTCCACATGAGTTCCCTTGAAGAATGTGCAAGACAAGTTAAAGTGTAATAGAAAATTGGGGTCTGTGCTCCCCATTTTTAATCGATTGCATATTTTTGGTCTGAAGCAAGTATCTGAAACTTTCTCTTGCATACTTATAGTTAGTAGGCTCCCTTTTTTTATCATTCACATACTTTAAACTCTTGCAGTGCCTGTTGCATAAGTCCATTTGCCTCCTCATAGTTCCCTAATGCTCGAAACACAGCCATCAACTCCAAGTACAAAGACGCTTTGTCAGAATTGTTGAAATCCATGACGTTTGCTCCTCCACGAGCCCCTTTCTGGCTACTACTTTCACTATTGATGGATTTCACTAAACCTAATGCTTTCTCAAGCGTTTTTTTTGCCTTTTCCATGTCCCCTTTGTGTCTTTGGACTGTAGCCAGTAGCAAATGGTATTTTGGATGCTCACGTACCTGAGTAGAATTCAATAATTTGGCATTTAGTTCATTGTTAGTAGATAGATACCGCAGGCTCAGATTAGCTACTAACTAATACTGAAACTCGGAAAATGGCTTAATACAAACCTTAAAATTGCAACTCAATGAGTTATCCAATGCTTGCGATGCTAACTCAAGTTCTTCTTGTGAAATATGAACTTGTGCAAGCAACAGATGAGCTTCTATTAAAGTGGAGTCTAAAAATACAATAAAACATTTCACTTCTGACACCATGAGACAATTGAAAGCCATATTTCCAACCGTTGAATAAAATCAGTACTAAATCTTTTGCACCCAGCTAAACACAAAAATCATTTCTCTCGAACGTTCCACTTTGTACAAAACCATATCCCATCCCAACCCAACTCATTTCTAGTTCATACGTGCAAAAAACTCTTCATTCTAAATTACATGCGAAAAGTGGCAAAAAAGGCCATTACCTATATTCAGAATCTTATTTAGGATGGAAATGGCTGTTCTAAAATCACCACTTAGATACTGTATTTGAGCATTGATGAATAATGCATCCCTATGACACGGACAAATTTTGATGACAGTTTCCAATATCATGGAAGCCTGTCGCACACAAGCTGGTGGAGTCATTCCCAATCCAACGGGCTACAAAGTAAATACAACAAAAAACAGACATGGACTGTTAACAAAGCACTCCTCTTGAAGTCGAAAAAGCAAAGTAGGGGGCCAAATGAAGGTTTTTCCCATTTACAAACACATTATGCATGCCAACGCATGATATGCTTTCATGTTAATACCTCCTGCGGCGCAAAAAGCAAGTACTCTTTCACAATCCGTATCACCAAGTCTGGGTTGATTGTTTTCAAGTAAGTAATGTTAAAAGCCAGGCCTCTCATCTTTGCAAAATGTGCATCCAATGCCTCATTCAAACCCTTCAAAACCGTTTCGGCACTCTGATTCTTTATTTTAGCCATCACGGCTGTCAGATAGTACAGTTCTGACGGCGTGTCCATTGTTCTAGCCAGTTCACAAAGGAAATCCAGTTGTTGGCTTGCCATATCAATATTTCCTTCCTCCAGTTGGCATGAAATTAAACCTGCATTCAACAATTTAACAGACAATGAATTTTCACCAGCATCAAAAGCCAGTTTCGGTTGTTTTTGGTTTAGCGAGTTAGTTAAGTGAATGCTGTGTGATTTCGAAATATAGAGTTGCAAAATGAATGCCATGTATACCAGACAATGACACAACAAATTCACCGTTAGTTATATAAGTAAAAGTAACTTTAGCAGCAAAAGCGCTAACCATAAATCGCTGACATGGATGTATTATCGATATTGGTGGCAGCTCTAAACTCCTGTGAAGCCTGTTGTGTTTTCCCCATAAGAAGAAATATTCGGCCAACGTCGCCAACAAATTCAGCATTTGTGGGTTCCAGTTCGGCAGCAAATCGAGCAAATTTTATTGTTTCCAGGAGGATGTCCTGATTGTAGCTCACAAGTTGGGAGAAAAGCCGTGCGTTTTCTATGAAATACGGGCCATTGTAAGGCTCGTATTGGCAACACAGATTGAAGTATACACGAAGGGATTCAAGTCCAGCGTCCAAGTCCCCTTGTCGACAAATGGCGTGAATAATTTGGAACCGAGTGGCTTCCAGGTTCGTAGAATCGATTTGTAGAACTCTGAAATTTCATTAACAATATTGCTTTCAATTTCATCATTGACTAGACTAAACTACTACTAACGCTTGTAAATTTAGATTGGTGGTTTGGTTTTGTTTTACTACCTGAGTGCCAAATCGGTAGCTTGATCCCAATCTTGTGTACTTAACGAAACCTTCATTTTTTCTACGATGGCTGGAACCCAGTTGGGTAGAATTGCAAGTATTTGATTTTGCTTATCCATACTAGTGAAGAAATCATGGCAAGTTTCCAAGTACTTGGAAAGTCCTAGTAGGGCATCCAAATGCTTGCGATTTCTGTAAAAGGAAAAAGTTTTTTTTATCACCTGAGTAAATCCATTTATTTTATACATGCCCTTCTTGGTCAGTGATTGAGAATTATACTCTTTTAGAACGTATGCAAAATAGTGATCTGGTGTTTGTGGTCCGGCATCTTTTCTTAGAAGCTTGATTTCTGTCCATCCTCGTGCAGAAAGTGCGTTTAGATGACTAGGGTCGTTTTTAATTGCTCTATCTAAGTACTCTTTGGCCTCTTCTGGTTTTCCCGATAATTCATGGTATAATCCACCATAATAAAGCTCCTGGAAACAAATTGATGATAAGACATTCAAAGAAAACCCTCCATATTTATGTTTCCGCTGAACAAGCTAGTTGTTTTTCAAGTTTGAATGGCTCACACACATTAACAGAGGCAGTTTTTCTCGTCTGTTTCACTTTTGCTTCCAACGAAACCAAAGCCTCTTTATCAACATTGATACACGCTTTGTGAGCTGCAATTGATGCCAAACATGCTCCTAAAGTCACTATCGGCTCTGTCTGCGTAAAAAATA
>Ga0210040_10004502_pt1 | contig 18180 bp, 13 predicted proteins | sample CryGeyCG12114_NA_FD_185462 | JGI IMG/M metagenome (GOLD analysis project Ga0210040, IMG submission 185462) | Groundwater microbial communities from aquifer - Crystal Geyser CG19_WC_8/21/14_NA (SPAdes) (version 2) | ecosystem: Environmental > Aquatic > Deep subsurface > Groundwater | place: USA...
GCCGGGCAGCCCGGTGCGGACCGCCGCGACCGCGGGACCGAACCGGTCCGTCACGGCGCCCAGCGGCAGGGGAGGCTCTGCGGTGACGTCGCGCTGCCGCAGCAGCCAGCGCGTGCCGCGCTCGGCCAGCCGGGTCGCCTCGCCGCGCAGCTCGACCTGGACGGCAGCGGGCACCCGGTTGTCCAGCGGCCGGACGGCGTCCCACAACCGGTCGACGTCGAACACCGCGCGGGCGACGGCGTGCGCGCGCACCACCGTCGCCGGGGGCACACCGCTCTCCTCCGACAGCCGGTACAGGCCGGTCGCCCCGGCCACGTTGACCGACCGGTTGGTCAGGGCGGTCGCCACGATCTCGCGGCGCAGCGGGTGCGCCGCGACGGCCTCCGGGAAGCGCTCCCGCAGCGCGCGCGGGAAGTAGTCGACGAGCAGGGAGTCCAGCGCCGGGTCATCGGGCAGCGACGAGCCGAGCACCGCGGCATCGGTGTCCAGCTTGGCGTAGGCGAGCAGCACCGAGAGCTCGGGTCCGGTCAGCCCCTGGCCGTCCCGCCGTCGCTCGGCCAGCTGCCGGTCGTCGGGCAGCGCCTCCACCGCCCGCTGCAGCCGGCCCGAGCGCTCCAGCGCCCGCAGGAAACGCTGGTGGGCGTCCAGCAGGCTGCGCGCCGCAGCCGTCTCCGCCGCCAGCGTCGCGTTCTGCGCGTGGTTGTCGGTGAGGACGGCGGCGGCCACCTCGTCGGTCATCTCGCCGAGCAGCGCGGCCCGGTGCTCGGCGTCCAGCCCGCCGCGCGCCACCACCGCGTCGAGCGCGATCTTGATGTTGACCTCGTGGTCCGAGGTGTCCACGCCGGCGGAGTTGTCGATGGCGTCGGTGTTCACCCGGCCACCGGCCAGTGCGTACTCGATCCGCCCGCGCTGGGTGAGCCCCAGGTTGCCGCCCTCGCCGACCACCCGGACCCGCAGCTGCCCGCCGTCCACCCGGACCGCGTCGTTGGCCTTGTCCCCCACGTCGGCGGCGCTCTCGCCGGCCGCCTTCACGTAGGTGCCGATCCCACCGTTGAAGAGCAGGTCGGCCGGGGCCAGCAGGATCGCGCGGATCAGCTCCTCCGGGCTCAGCGCGGCGACTCCCGAGGACAGCCCGAGAGCCTCCCGCACCTGCTCGGACACCGGCACCGACTTCGCCGTCCGCGGCCACACCCCGCCGCCGGTGCTGATCAGGGCGGGGTCGTAGTCGGCCCACGAGGAGCGCGGCAGGTCGAACAGCCGCCGGCGCTCGGCGAAGGACGACGCCGCGTCGGGGGAGGGGTCGACGAAGACGTGCCGGTGGTCGAAGGCGGCCACGAGCCGGATGTGCTCGGACAGCAGCATCCCGTTGCCGAAGACGTCCCCGGACATGTCGCCGACGCCGACGACGGTGAAGTCCTGCCGCGCGACGTCGAGGTCGAGCTCGCGGAAGTGCCGGGTCACCGACTCCCAGGCGCCGCGCGCGGTGATGCCCATGGCCTTGTGGTCGTAGCCGACCGAGCCGCCGGAGGCGAAGGCGTCGCCCAGCCAGTAGCCGCGCTCGACCGAGATCGAGTTGGCCAGGTCGGAGAAGGTCGCCGTCCCCTTGTCAGCGGCGACCACCAGGTAGGTGTCGTCGCCGTCGTGCCGCACCACCCGGGCGGCGGGGACGACCTCGCCGGGGGCCTGCCCCCCGGTCGCATAGTTGTCGGTCAGCGAGAGCAGCGCCCCGATGAAGATCCTGTAGCAGGCCTGGCCCTCGGCGAGCTGGGCCTCGCGGGAGGGGTCGGCGGGCGGCCGCTTGACCACGAAGCCGCCCTTGGCGCCGGTGGGCACGATGACGGTGTTCTTGACCATCTGCGCCTTGACCAGGCCGAGGACCTCGGTGCGCAGGTCCTCCCGGCGGTCGGACCAGCGCAGCCCGCCGCGGGCGACGGCGCCGAAGCGCAGGTGGATGCCCATCACCCGCGGGGAGCTGACCCAGACCTCGCGCGCCGGGCGCGGCTCGGGCAGGTCGGGCACCGACGCCGGGTCGAGCTTGAGCGCCAGCGCGGGGTGCGGGGCGGCCGACATGGCGTAGTACGTCGTGCGCTGGGTCGCGGCGATCGCGGCCAGGAGCGAGGAGAGCACCCGGTCGGCGTCGAGCGACTCGACCTCGCCGATCGACCGGCGCAGCGACTCGGTCAGCACAGCCTGCCGCTCGTCGCGCCCGTCGGTGATCCGCGGTGAGAACCGCGCCTCGAACAGGGCGACCAGCCGCGAGACGACGTCGGGATGGGCGGCCAGCGTCGACTCGACGTAGGCCTGGCTGAACGGGAGCCCGGCCTGGCGCAGCCACTGCACGTAGGCCCGGACGACGGTGACCTGGCGCCAGTTCAGCCCGGCCAGCATCACCAGGGCCCCCAGGCCGTCGTCCTCCGCCTCCCCGCGCCACACCGCGCCGAGGGCGTCGGTGAACCGCTCGGGCAGCGAGCGGAGGAGCGGGAGGTCGACCGCGGGGACCGCGACGCCGAAGTCGTAGATCCACGACCGCGCGCCGCCGATCCGGTCGATCTCGTAGGGCCGCTCGTCGACCACGGAGACGCCCATGTTCTGCAGCAGCGGCAGCACGTCGGACAGCAGCAGCCGCTCGCCCACGCGGTACACCGTCAGCCGGCGCTCACCGGGGCCGGCGCCCGCCGGCGTCCACAGCCGCAGCGCCAGCTGCCCGGCGCTCAGCCCCTCGAGGCGGGCGAGGTCGTCGACGGCGCGCTCCGCCGGGAAGTCCTCCTGGTACCCGGCCGGAAAGGCGTCGGCGACGCGGGCGAAGAGCTGCTCCCCGTCGGCGCCGTGACGGGCGACGAGCGCGTCGGCGAGGTCGTCGGTCCAGCTGCGGGCGGCGGCGGCCAGCTCGTCCTGCAGCGCGTCGGCGTCGACCGCCGTCGGCCCGGGGCGGCCGGTGCGGCTCACCGGCAGGCGGACGACGAAGTGCAACCGGGCCAGCACCGACTCGGTCGACCGGGCGGTGTACTCGATGCTGGTCCCGCCCAGCCGCTCCAGCAGCAGCTGCTGCATGGCCAGCCGGACCTCGGTCGTGTACCGGTCGCGGGGCAGGTAGACCACGGCCGACCAGAACCGGCCGGTGGGGTCCTGGCGCAGGAACAGCCGGGTCTGGCGCCGTTCCTGCAGGTGCAGGACGGCGTCGGCGACCGGCAGCAGCTCGTCGGTGCCGACCTGCAGCAGCTCGTCCCGCGGGTAGGTCTCCAGGACCTCCAGGAGCTCCTTGCCGGTATGGCTGTCGGCGGGCACGCCGGAGCGGGCGATGACCTCGGCGACCCGCCGCCGCACGAGCGGCACGTCCAGCACGCTGGCGGTGTAGGCGCTCGAGGGGAACAGCCCGACGAAGCGGTGCTGCCGGTGCCCGTTCCCGTCGGCGCGGGGGAGCGTGAGCACGACCAGGTCGAGCCAGGCCCGGCGGTGCACCGACGAGCGGGTGTCGGCCTTGGTCACCGTGAGCAGGTGCAGGCCGGGCACCCGTGCGGTCTCCGGGGACGCCGAGGGGGCGCGCTGGTCGGGATCGCTGCGGAGCACGCCCAGCCCGCTGCCGGGCACGGGCCGGACGGCGGGGGGCTCGTCCCCCGCGGCGAGGTCGACGTCGCGCGCACCCAGCAGGACGACGTTGCCGTCGGCGAGCCAGCGCAACAGCGCCGCCGCCTCGGCCGGGTCGTCGGCTGGATCGGCGCCTCGGGCCGGCGCGTCGTCGCCGGAACGCTCCTCCAGCGTGCCCGCGAGGTCCAGCAGCCGGGCGCGCAGACGCGGGCCGTCCTCGTGGACCGCGCGGACGTCGTCGAGCACGGTGCGCAGGCCGGCGACCAGGTCCGCGACGGCCTCCTCGTCCAGCGGACCGTCGAGCACCACCGCCATCCACGACTCGGCGAGGGCGTCCGCGCCGCAGCCCTCGGGCCCGGCGCTGTCGCAGAAGGCCAGGAGCCGGCCGCGGACGTCGCGGCGCACGACGAGCACGGGGTGCACGACGTGCGCGATCCCGACGCCCTGCCGCACGACCTCGGCGGTGACCGAGTCGACCAGGTGCGGCATGTCGTCGGTGACCAGCCGGAGAACGGCCACGCCGTCTCGCGACCGGACGACGTCGACCAGCGCGGCACCGGGCGGCCGGGTCCGGGCCGCGGCCACGTGACCGAGCGCCAGCTCCGCCAGCTCCCGGGGCTCGCGCGCGAGCACCTCGGCGGCCGGCTCGCTCCAGTAGTAGCGGCGCAGCAGCGCCGGGACGTCGTCGGCCGTGCAACCCGCGGGGTAGTCGGCGCCCGGACCGAGGGCGGCGACCGCCGAGCGTGCCGCCTCCCCCAGGAGGCGGCGCTTCTCGTCGCGGGCGGCTTCCAGGGCGGCCAGCTCGGTCATCGAGCCGGCCGTGGTGCCGCCGTCCGGCGCGCGCGCCGGGGTGTCCGGGGCGACGCCGGTGGTGCTCGGCATGGCCGCGACGCTACTGCGCCCGGAGGGCCCCGGCTCGGCGACGGACCGGGAGCGGGGTCAGCGGTCCAGCACCTGGTCGGCCGCCCACCCGGCCACGGCGAGGATCAGGCCGCCGAGGAGCGCGGTGCCGAAGCCGTCGATGGTGAGCCGGTCGGTGATCGCCGCCGTCAGGCCGAGCAGCGCGGCGTTGATGACCAGCAGGAACAGGCCGAGGGTGAGCACCACGAACGGCAGGGACAGCAGCCTCAGGACCGGTCCGACGATCGCGTTGACCACGCCGAAGATCAGCCCGATCCACAGGTAGGTGCCGTACTCCCCCAGCGGCCCGTCGGGGTTCGGGACGATGTCGAGACCGGGCAGCACGTCGAAGTAGGTCAGCGCGTAGAAGACCGCTCCGAGGATGACGACCTTGAGCGCGAACTTGATCACGGCACCGACGCTAGCGGTCGGCGGTGACCGGCTGGGGGATATCGGGTCACCTAGTCGTGTCTAGGCGTCGGGCTAGACGACCGCAGACGGCCCACGACACGCCAGGATGGCCAGGTGACCGAGCCCGTCGCGGACCTCGCCCTCCGCCCGCCGACCTGGCTCCGGGCCTTCGTCGCGGTCTTCCCGATCGCCTTCGCCGCCTTCTTCCTGGTCGCCGTGCGCCCCGACGGGCCGGTCTGGATCGGCGCAGTCGCGGTGTTCGTGTTCGCCCCCCTCCTCGCCTGGCGGCAGTTCCGGCTCGCGGCGATCGGCACGGCGGACGGCCGGCTCGTCGTCCGCAACCAGTGGCGCGACCGGACGCTGGACCGCGCCGCCGTCGCCGAGGTCGGGGTGGACCGCCGGGCCGGATCGACCAACCGGTCGGTGACGCTGCGGCTGCGCGACGGCTCCGCCCTGCGGCTGGACGTGACCGAGACCCCGTTCGCCGGGCCGTTCCGCGGCCGGCTCGACCGCCAGGCCGCGGCCGTCCAGGCATGGGTGGACGGCACGCCCCAGCCGTACCGCTGACCCCTCGCGACACGCGCTAGACCGTTCTACCGATGTCTAGGGCTCCGGCTAGACGTCGGCATACCGTGCTCGACATGGATCCCGTGCGGAACCCCTACGCCCCCGGTGCCGGTCAGCGACCGCCCGAGCTGGCCGGCCGGGACACCGAGCTGTCCGCCTTCGACGTGGTGCTGGAACGGATCGCGCACGGCCGGCCCGAGCGCTCGCTGGTGCTCACCGGGCTGCGCGGCGTCGGCAAGACGGTGCTGCTCAACCAGCTGCGCTCGGCGGCGATCTCCCGGGGCTGGGGAACGGGCAAGATCGAGGCCCGCCCGGACCAGTCGCTGCGCCGGCCGGTCTCCTCGGCGCTGCACATGGCGCTGCGCGAGCTCGGTCCCCGGCACGGCGACCAGGAGTCCGTTGCCGAGGTGCTCGGCGTGGTGAAGGCCTTCGCCCAGCGGGTGGCACCGGCCGACGCCAAGGTGCGGGACCGCTGGCAGCCCGGCATCGACGTCCCGGCCGCCACCGGGCGGGCCGACTCCGGCGACATGGAGATCGACCTGGTGGAGCTGCTCAGCGACGCGGCCGGGGTCGCCGCCGACATCGGCAGCGGGATCGCGCTGTTCATCGACGAGATGCAGGACGTGCAGGCCGACGACGTCTCCGCCATCTGCGCCGCCTGCCACGAGCTCTCCCAGCAGGGTGCGCCCCTGATCGTCGTCGGGGCCGGTCTCCCCCACCTGCCGGCCGTGCTGTCGGCGTCGAAGAGCTACTCGGAGCGGCTGTTCCGCTACCTGCGCATCGACCGGCTGGAGCGCGACGCCGCCGACCGGGCGCTCATCGCCCCCGCCGAGCGCGAGGACGTGGAGTTCGCACCCGGAGCCCTGGACGCCCTGTACGAGGCGGCCGACGGCTACCCCTACTTCGTCCAGGCCTACGGCAAGGTCACCTGGGACGTCGCCGCCTCCTCCCCCATCACCGCCGAGGACGTCGCCATGGCCGCCCCGGTCGCCGAGGCCGAGCTCGCCGTGGGCTTCTTCGGCTCGCGGTACGACCGCGCCACCCCCGCCGAGCGGGAGTACATGCACGCGATGGCCGAGCTGGGCGGTCCGCAGGGCGCGGCCGTGGCGACGTCGGAGGTCGCCGTCTCCCTGGGCCGCAAGCCCGCGTCCCTCTCCCCCGCGCGGGACTCGCTGATCAAGAAGGGTCTCGTCTACTCGGCCGAGCGCGGGCAGATCGCCTTCACCGTGCCGCACTTCGGCCGCTACCTGCTGCGCCACCCCGACTGACGCAGGTTCGGGGACCGCCGTGCCGGGCAACGGACGGCCGTGCCGGTGTGGGTGGAAGCAGGGTTGTGGGGGCTGCTCGGCGGAGCTGCCCTGGTGCTCGGCGCGGCGGTGGCGTGGCTGGTCCGCGTACCGCAGGCGGTGGTGGCCGGCGTCATGGCCTTCGGGTCCGGGGTGCTCATCTCCGCCGTCGCCTTCGACCTGATGGAGGAGGCCGCCGAGACCGGCGGCCTGGGCCCCACCGCGATCGGCTTCCTCGGGGGCGCGCTCGTCTACCTGGGCGCCAACGCGGCGCTGGCCCGTCGCGGAGCACGGCACCGCAAGCGCTCCCGGGACCAGCAGCCCTCGGAGGAGCAGCAGTCCGGCAGCGGTGCGGCGATCGCGGTCGGGGCGCTGCTGGACGGCATCCCCGAGTCCGTCGTGCTCGGCGTCGGCCTGCTGGGCGGGGGCGGGGTGAGCCTGCCGGTGCTGGCGGCCGTCTTCATCTCCAACGTGCCCGAGGGCCTGTCGAGCGCGGCGGGGATGAAGCGCAGCGGTCGCTCGGCCGGCTACGTCTTCGGCGTCTGGGGCAGCATCGCGCTGGCCAGCGGGCTGTCCGCGCTGCTGGGCTACGTCTCGCTGGGCTCGGCACCACCGGCGGTCATCGCGGTGATCACCGCGCTGGCCGCCGGCGCCATCCTCACCATGATCGCCGACACCATGATCCCGGAGGCCTTCGAGCGGACCCGGACCTGGACGGGCCTGATCACGACGGTCGGCTTCCTCACCGCCTTCGCCATCGAGCTGGCCTGACGGCCGGCCGGGGACCGGTCAGGCCACCGGCAGCGGGGGCGGCAGCACCTCGGGGCCGGCCGTGGCCGGCCGTCCGGCGCCCAGCGGGTGCACCCGCACCGCGAGGACGGCGACGTCGTCCTCGACGTCGGAGCCGAGCATCTCGGCCAGCAGGCGGTCGCACAGCGCGTCCAGCGGAAGGCCGGTCGACCGCCCGACCAGGTCGCGGAGCAGGTCGCGCCCCTCGTCCAGCAGCATCCTGCGCCGCTCGAAGAGCCCGTCGGTGAACAGCAGCAGGGTGCTGCCGTCGGGGAGCGGGCAGAACTCGTCGGTCCGCGGGCCCAGCCAGCCGATGCCCACCGGCGGCCCGACCGGCGCCGTCAGGTCGAGCACCGTGCCGTCCTCGAGGAGCAGCAGCGGATCGGGATGCCCCGCGGTCGCCCAGCGCAGCCGGCGGGCGGGCCGGCCGTCGGCGTCCACACCGAGCTCGACGCGGGCGACCAGCGCCGTGGCCATCGCCGGCACGTCCAGGCCGACGACGGCGTGGTCGACCCGGCGGAGCAGCTCGGCGGGGGCGTCGACGCGGTCGTAGCCGATGCCCCGCACCAGGGTCTTGACCTGGCCCATGGCGGCCGCGGCCTCGATGTCGTGCCCCATGACGTCGCCGATGACCAGCACCGTGTCGCCGTCGGGCTGGAGGAAGGCGTCGTACCAGTCACCGCCGATGGCGATCCCCTGCGTGGCCGGCCGGTACCGGACGGCGAGCTCGAGGGAGTCGGGCTGGACCGGGGGAGAGAGCAGGCTCAGCTGCAGCCGCTCGGCGACCTGCTGCTGGGCGGCGACGAGCCGGGCGTTGTCGAGGGCCAGGGCGGCCCGCCGCGAGGCGATCTCCGCCGTCCGCAGCTCGACCCCGGTGTGCGGGCCGCGGTCGGGCCCGTTGACCAGCGTGATGCCGCCGATGACCTCGCCGCGGGCCACCAGGGGGAACGCGGCGGCGGCGGCCGGTCGGAGCGGCGCCAGGGCCGTCCGGGCGGCCTCGACCGGCACCATGGACCGCACGATCTCGTCGTCGATCTCGGGGATCACGACCGGTCTCGGGTCCCGGAGCATCGCCGGCACCGGCGCGGTCGCGTCGTTGGTGGCCACGCGGAGGTCGGCGTACCGGTGCATGTGCGGGACCATCGCCGGGTCGCGGTGGGCGCGACCGACGTCCCGGCGGGCCCCGTTGCGGTCGACGACGCTGACGATGCACCAGTCGGCCAGCTGCGGCACCACCAGCTGGGCGAAGCGCTGCACCGCCTCGTCGATGTCGTAGGTGGACGTCATCGCCAGGTTGATGTCGCCCAGCAGCATGAGGTGCCGCCCCGCCTGCTCGGCCTCGCGGGCGACCGCGGCGACGGCCGCGGCCGCCTCCTCGCGTGCGTCGACCGCTGCGGCGCGCTCCTCGGCGATCCGCCGCTGCTCGGTGACGTCGTCGTAGGTGACCACCAGCCCGGCCTCGGTCAGGAACGCGTCGGCGCGGAACCACTTCCGGAGCGGGCCGAACCAGGCCTCCGTGGCGTCGCTGCCGCCGGTCCGCCGCACCTCGCGGTAGAGCCGCTCGAACGGGCCGCCGACGGCCTCGGGGAACTCCGTCCAGATGTCCCGGCCGGCCAGCTCGGCGACGGTGCGCTCGAGCACCTGTGCGCCGGCCGGGTTCACGTAGCGGAACCGCCACTGCTCGTCGAGGACGAACATCGGCCGCTGCATCCCCTCGACGGCCTGCAGGAGCAGGTCGCCCGGCAACCGGGCCGCTTCCTCGGGTGTCACGGGCTCCACTGTGCCGCATGCCCGTCCCTCCAGCGGTGCGGCGAGGGCAGCCGGGGGCGGGAAATCGCCCGTGGTGGCCGCGTACCGCCCGGGGTGGGACGAACGCGACCGGCGGTTTCCCCCGGCCCGGGCGGGGCACTCTGCGGGTTGTCCAGCACAGGGCGAACGAGGGGGACTCATGGGGCGTCGTCCGTCATGGCCGCGGAGACCGTTGCCGCACGGCAGCGGTGAGGTGTGGCGCTGGGACCTGGCGGCGCTCGCCGAGCTGTCCGCCGCCCGAGCGGCCCTGCGGGCCAGGCTCGGCTCCGCCGGCCTGCCGCCCGCGGACGACGACGAGTGCGGCGAGCAGCTGGTGATGGCCTTCGACGAGCTGGCCTCGAACGCGCTGCGGCACGGTGGGGCGCCGGTGGTGGCGACCGTGGTCCGGACCACCGGCGGATGGCTGCTGGACGTGAGCGACCGGGCCCCCGAGGTGATGCCGGCGCCGGCGGTCGGTCGCGACCCCGCGCAGGGCGGCATGGGGCTGCACCTGGTGGCGCGGCTGTCGATCGCGCACGGGTGGTGCGTCGACGCGGGCACCAAGCACGTGTGGGCCTGCCTGCCCGGCGAGCTGGCCGGTCAGGAGCCGGTTCCCGCCTGACCCCGCACAGCGCCCGGGGCGGCGGGAACCGAGGTTCCAGCGCCGCCCCGGGGCGTCCATGGTGGTGCTCTACGGGAGGACCAGCGACAGCGCGCCCTTGCCGTAGGTGGGGATGTCGATGGCCAGGTCCACCCGGTTGAACGCGGCGAGCATGCCGACCAGGTCGCCCGGCAGCTCCTCGCCCGGGGCGTAGAGCTTGTGCAGCTTCGAGTGCGGCGCGCCCTGGACGTTGAACAGCGCCGAGAGCACGTTGACCACCTCGTGCAGCGCCTCGACCTGCATGCCGGTCAGCTCGCCGTCCTCCTCGACGGCGTCCTGGCAGCCCCCGGGCGGGAGCAGGGCCAGCGCACCGCCGGTGTAGGCGGACGCGCCCAGGTCCATGAGGCACAGCGCGTTGACGTTCATCTGCGGGTCGACGTACACCGCCACGGCGACCGGGCGGTCCGGAGCCGGCGTGACCGGTGCTCCGGGGGTGACGTTCACGGGCTTGCCCACCAGGCCGGTGAGCATGTCGCGGACGTCCTTGGCCGCGGGCAGCGGCACGGTGCCGGCGGCGGTCATGCGATCACCCCGCTGAGCGCGTCGGCGAAGGTGTCCTCGTTGAACGGCTTCGCGATGAGGAAGAGCGCGCCGGCGTTGGCGGCCCTCTCCCGCATCTCCGGAGAGCCCTCCGAGGTCACGAACCCGAACGGGACGGTGGAGCCGGACGAGCGCAGGGCCTGCAGGCACTCGATGCCGGTCATGTTGGGCATGTTCCAGTCCGACAGGACCAGGTCCGGCTCCTCCGACCCGACCTTGGCCAGCGCATCGGCGCCGTCCTCGGCCTCGACGATCTCGTGGTCGTCGAAACCGGCCTGCCGCAGGGTGCGGATGACGATCTGCCGCATGACGCGGCTGTCGTCGGCGATCAGGATCTTCACAGCTGTACCTCGTTCTTCCGGCAGTAGGTGCGGGGTCAGTGGGCGGGGAGCGGCGGGAGCGCGCCCTGCACGGAGATGGAGACGGTCTCGCCGCGCCAGAGCAGGTCGACGCGGCAGACGTCCTCGGGGTTGCGGAGGGCGGGGGCGTCGCCCACGTCGGGCAGGCTCAGCCCGGAGGAGCCCGGCAGCGCGGCCTTGACGTTGCCGCCCACCACGTTGGCGATCTCGCCGAACGCGTCGGCGACGTCCTCGTCCTCCAGCACCTCGGGGGAGTGCTCGCGCAGCAGTGCGCGGGTGAGCTCCTCGGCGGTGCGGCGCCCGGTGGTGAGGACGACGCTGCCGGTCCACGGGCCGACGACGTCGACCCAGCTGGACAGCGGGTCGGCGACGGGCTCGCCCGGCAAGGGGACGAGGACCTCGTCCTCGCCGACCAGGGAGATCCACGCCTCCTGGGCGATCGCCTCGACGGTCGCCTCGTCGATCAGCTCGGTGATGACGGGACGGGTGTCCGCGCCGCGCCGGCGCTCGCCGGTGTCGATGGTCGTCACAGCACAGCCTCCTGGGGGAGCAGGCCGAGCAGCGCGAGCTTGTCGCGGATGGCGTCGGCGGTGAACGGCTTGATGACGTACTCGTGGGCGCCGGCGGCCAGCGCGCGCACGATCTGGGTGTGCTCGCTCTCCGAGGTGACCATCATGATCGTCATCGAGCGCAGGGCCGGGTTGGAGCGGACGGCGGAGACGAACTGCAGGCCGTCCATCACCGGCATGTTCCAGTCCACGCAGGCCAGGTCGGGCACCCAGCCGGTCTCGAGCACGTCGAGACCTTCCCGGCCGTGGCCGGCCTGCCGGGTCTCGTAGCCGAGCCCCTCCAGGATCCCGGAGACGATCCGGCGCATCGCGCGCGAGTCGTCGATCACCAGAGCACGCATTACTTCCCCTTCAGCGGGCGGTAGGCGGAGCTGCGGCCGACGACGACCCGCTCCCAGGAGTCGTCCACCCCGAGCGTGGTCTCAGCCGCGCCGAGGAAGAGCCAGCCGTCGGGGCGCATCAGGTCGCGCACCCGGCGGAGGATCGCCTGCTTGGTGGGCAGGTCGAAGTAGATGAGGACGTTGCGCAGGTAGACCACGTCGAACGGGCCCATCCGCGGCAGCGGGGCCGCCAGGTTGCACTCGGAGGCGGTCACCATCCGACGCAGCTGGGGAGCGACCTCCCACTCGTTGCCGGCCCGCACGAAGTGCCGCACCAGCATGGGCGCGGGCAGGCCGCGGTTGACCTCGAGCTGGCTGAACCGCCCGGCACGCGTGCGCTGGACCATCTCCCGGGAGATGTCCGTGGCGGTGATCGAGACCCGCGACGCCGCGTTGGGCAGGGCGTCCTCGAGCAGCATCCCGATCGTGTACGCCTCCTGCCCGCTGGAGCAGGCCGCCGACCAGATCTGCAGCCGCTCGTTCGGGCCGCGGGCGGCCAGCAGTGCCGGCAGCACGGTGGACGTGAGGGCCGTGAAGGGGTCACCGTCACGGAACCACGATGTCTCGTTCGTGGTGAGCGCCTCGACGATCGCCCGGGTGTCGTCCGGGCTGGGCCGGCTGCGCACGCTCTCCACGAACTGGGAGACGTCGGCGAGTCCCGCCTGGCGGGCGATCGGCAGCAGCCGCGCCTCCACCAGGTACTCCTTGCCCGGCTGGAGCACGATCGCGCTCTCGCGGTGCACGAGCTGCCGCACCCAGTCGAAGCTGGTGGTGGTCAGGGTCATCGGATGCCTCCGGTCAGGGTGGTGGCACCGGCGACCGCGGGGAGACGGCTCGGCATGACACCGGAGAGATGGCGCTGGATGGCGTCGGCCACGCGGTCGAGGGGGAGGACCTCGTCGGCGAAGCCGGCCTGGCTGACCGCGCCCGGCATGCCCCAGACCACCGACGTGGCCTGGTCCTGCACGAGGACCGTGCCGCCGGCGGCGCGGATCTCGCCCGCACCGTTGCGCCCGTCGGCGCCCATGCCGGTGAGGACCACGCCGAGGACGGCGCCGTCGTAGGCGGCGACGGCGGAGCGGAACAGCGGGTCGACGGCGGGGCGGCAGAAGTTCTCGGGCGGGCCCTGGTGCAGGCCGGTGGTGTGCGTGCCGCGGCCGGGCCGGACCACCAGGTGGTGGTCGCCGGGGGCCAGGTGCACGGTGCCCGGCTGCAGCGGGACGCCGTCGGTGGCCTCGACGACGCGCAGCGCGCAGAGCCGGTCGAGGCGCTGGGCGAACTGGCGGGTGAACACCGGTGGCATGTGCTGGACGAGCAAGATGGGCACGGGCAGGGTCGCCGGCAGCAGCGGCAGCAGCTTCGACAGCGCCTCGGGGCCGCCGGTCGACGAGCCGATCACCAGCACCGCGGGCTTCTTCCCGGGGGCGGTGCGCGGGGCCGGGGGCCGCGGGGGAGCGACGGGCGCGGCGGCCCGGACCGGTCCGGTGACGACCGGGCGACCGGTGAGCGCCTTGATCTTGGGGATGAGCTGCTCGCGGACGCTCTCCATGGACTGCGCGACGCTGCCGACGTTCGCCGGCTTGGTGACGTAGTCGTTGGCGCCGGAGGACAGGGCGTCCAGGGTGGCCGTGGCACCGCGCTCGGTGAGCGTGCTGAACATGATGATCGGGATGCGGTTGCGGGTCGCGCGGATCGCCCGGACCGCGTCGATGCCGTTCATCTCCGGCATCTCGATGTCCATCGTGATGAGGTCGGGCTCGAGCTGGGCCAGCTTCGACACGGCCACCTTGCCGTTGACGGCGGTACCCACGACCTCGATGTCGGGATCCTCGGACAGCACGTCGGTCACGATCTTGCGGACGACGACCGAGTCGTCGACCACCATCACCCGGATCGGGTTCACGTGCGTCCTCCTGGTTCCTGCCCGCTGTGCAGCCGACAGGCTGTTCACTGCAGTATCGGCACCTTTTCCCGCGTTCTTGACGGGATCGGTCGTGTGCAATCGAACCGGCTCCGGGGCTGACCCGTCGTCCCATCCGCACCAGGAGCATCGGCCGCCCCGACCGTTTCTGAAAGGGGACGGACGAAACCGTTACGCAGTTCCCCGGTCGTCGCACGAATGGCGGTCGGGAAAGCATTTCGATGCCATGTCGACATCGCGGAGAAGGTGGGCGGACGCCATTTACCGGCGCGGCCCCGACCTGCAGGTTCCGCCGTCGGCGGGGCGCGTGCCGCCGCCGGACCGGTACCGGGAGGCGGTCAGGCGGTGCGGGTGAGGGGCGCGCGGAGGACGGTCATCGCGCCCTCGTCGAGCAGGTCGCCCATGGCGATGCCCTGGACGCAGCCGGCGACGGCGTTCCAGACCCCGGCCGCGCCGTCGTGCCGGTCGAAGCCGCCGTCGAGGAAGGCCTGGACGGCGTGCAGCTGGGCCGTGGCGAGGACGCGGGTGCGACCGGAGACGTGCGCCGCCCAGGACGCCTCGTGCATGGCGGTCGCCCACGGCCGCCGCTCGGCCCGGCCCTCGTCGACCGCGGCCCGCCAGCACGCCCGTCCGGCGTCGTCGAGCTCGCGCAGGCCGTCCAGGAACGCGGCGAGCTCGAGGCCGGCGGCGCCCAGGTCCAGGGTCTCCGGACCGCCGACGGGGGCGGTGTCGGCCACCCGGTCGAAGGAGGCGGTCAGCTCGCGCCGCACCAGGGGCGGGAGCACGCCGGCGGCCCAGTAGCCGATGGCGGCGTCGGCCAGGACGTCTGCGGCCTCGGCGAGCAGATCGGGGTCCAGGAGCGCTCCGGCCGGGTGCTCGGCGCCGAGCACGTCGTCCCGCAGCAACCGCTCCAGGGTGGGGGCGTCGCCGATCGTGCCCTGCTCGAGCTGCTGCACCAGCATCGCCGCGCGGTCGCCCGTCGCGCGGGCACCGGCCGCGGCGGTGCGCACGTGGGGCACGGCGACGGCCATCTCGCGCGCCCGGCGGGACCGGACGGCCAGGACGAGGCGCTGGTCGCGCTCCAGCCCGCGGGCGGGGTGGGCGGCGGCCAACCGGGCGAGGGCGGCGTCGTCGGCCTGCAGGCCGGTGAGGAGCACCCCCGCCACGGCGCGGCCGGCGGGGAGCCGGGCCAGGTCGAACCCGAGCGTGGCGGCACTGACCAGCGTGTACGGCACGGCAGCGCCTCCAGGGGCAGGGGATCGGTCTCCCCATGCTGGCCGCCTCGGCTCCAGACCGCTACGCGGCGGTCACTCATTGGTGGAACGGGTGCCCGGTCGTCGAGCACCCCTCCGCGCGCCCCTCCCCGGAACGTGGCGCTGGACTCACGCAGCGTGAGGAGAATGGCCTGCCGCGTGCCGATCAGCGACTATCTCGCGGCGATCGACGCCCACCTGCCCGAGGTCTTCGTGGCCATCCTGCCCCTGTGATCGCCTCCGCGGTGGCCTCCGGCGCAGAACGTCGTCGACGCCGTCCTGTACGCGGTGCTCACCGCCGTGGTGGGCGTGGTCGTGGTCGCCGTCGGTGGTGGCGGCATCGCCCCGATGCGCGAGCGCCGGCGACACCCGGTCGATCCAGACGCAGGCTCCCGGAACGGGCGCGACCGGCATCCAGCAGCCGTAACCCCCACACGACGAGACGGCGCCGCCTCCCCGACCGGGGAGGCGGCGCCGTCGTCGTTCGCGGCCCCGTCCCCTTCACCACGAGCCTGCGAGTGGTGAAGGGGACGGGGTCCTTTCTCAGGCGCTGACCGCCTTGTGCACGTCCAGGGCGAGCAGGAGCTGCCCGTCGAGCTTGTAGGCGCCGCGGATCAGTTCGCGGGACTGGCCCTCCAGGGTGTCCGGCGGGGCCTCGAAGTCGGCGGCGTCCACGTCGACGACGTCGGCGATGGAGTCCACGAGGAGGCTGACCGCCTCGCCGTCCAGGCGGACGACGATGACCACCGCATCGGTGCCCTCCGGGCGGGCCGGGCGGCCGAGCCGCTCGCGCAGCTCGATGGCGGTGACCACCTGACCGCGCAGGTTGATCAGGCCGGCCACCGCACGGGGCGCGAGGGGCACGCGGGTGAGCTGCTGACTGCGCAGCACCTCCTGCACGTGCTCGACCTCGACGCCGTACAGGTCGCCGTCGAGGCGGAAGGTGGCCAGCTGGCCGCTGGTGGCCGAGGCCACCGCGTCGCTGGCCGCGTAGTCGGTTCCGCTGGTCACGTCAGACCTCCAGGTAGGAGCCGGGGACGCCGGCGGGCGTCTGGGCGGTGGGGTGGGCCGAGTAGAACGCCGGGTCCGCCGCGAGGATGGCGGCGCGGACGTCGAGCAGCTCGGTCACCCTGTCGCCGAGGACGGCGGAGCCGAGCAGGCCCAGGTCGTCGATGTCGCTGCGCACCGCCGCCTCGCCGTCGACGATGTCGAGGATCTCCTCGACGACGATCGCGACGCTGCGGCCGTGGTCGGCGTAGACGATGACCTCGAGGACCTCGCGGTCGGTCTCGCCGTAGGCACCCAGGTGCCGGTCGAGCCGGACGATCGGCAGGATGGCGCCGCGGTACTGCACCACCTCGCGGTTGCCGACCTTCTCCACCGCGTCGGTGCGCACCTGCTCGAGCCGGGTGACGGTGTCCAGCGGGATGGCCACCCGGCGTCCTCCGCCGATGGAGGCCAGCAGCATCCGCTGGCGCTCGGTCTCGGCGGCGGCCGTGGAGCTCACCGAGGCACGGGACTCCTGGCGATCGGCGGTCTCGGTCCGCAGGGCGCGGCGGGCGAGGGCCTGCACGTCGAGGATGAGCGCGACGGTGCCGTCGCCGAGGACCGTGGCGCCGGAGTACAGACCGATCTGCTTGAGCTGGCCGCCGACGGCCTTGACCACGATCTCCTCGGTGTTGATCACCCGGTCCACCACCAGGCCGAAGCGGCGGCCCTCGGAACGGAGCACGGCGATGACCACGTGGCCGTCGTGCCGCTCGGAGGTGAGGCCGAGGACGTCGGTGAGCCGGACGAGGGGGAGCAGCTCGCCGCGCAGCCGGTAGACCTGCGCGCCGCCGACCTCCTCGACGGCGTTGACGGCCTTCTCCGCGTCCAGGCTGACCAGCTCCTGCAGGCTGATCTGCGGGATGGCGTAGCGGTCGCTGGCGCACTCGACGGTCAGCGCCGGGACGATGGCCAGGGTCAGCGGGATGCGGAGCCGGCACACGGTGCCGATGCCAGGGTCGGACTCGACCTCGATCGTGCCGCCGATGGACTCGATGTTGGTCTTGACCACGTCCATGCCGACGCCACGGCCGGAGACGTTGGTGACCGCCGCGGCGGTGGAGAAGCCGGCCAGGAAGATCAGCTGGAGGACGTCCGTGGGGCTCATCCGGGCCAGCGCGTCCGGCGTGATGAGGCCGCGCTCGACCGCCTTGGCCCCGAGCTTGCCGGGGTCGATGCCCGCGCCGTCGTCGGCCACCTCGACCACGACCTGGCCGCTCTCGTGCCGCGCCCGCAGGGTGAGGACGCCCTCCGCGGGCTTGCCGGCCTTCTTGCGCGCGTCGGGGGCCTCGATGCCGTGGTCGACAGAGTTGCGCACCAGGTGGGTCAGCGGGTCCTTGACCGCCTCGAGCAGGGTCTTGTCGAGCTCGGTCTCCCGGCCCTCCATCTCCAGGCGCACCGACTTGCCGCACTGCTGACCGAGGTCGCGGACGACGCGGGGGAGCTTGGACCAGATGTGGTCGATCGGCTGCATGCGCGTCTTCATGACGCCCTCCTGCAGCTCGCTGGCGATCAGGTTCAGTCGCTGGGAGGCCCGGATCAGGTCGGTGTCGGTCTGCCGGGCGACGTTCTGCACGATCTGGTTGCGGGTGAGCACCAGCTCGCCGACGAGCAGCATCAGCTCGTCGAGCAGGTCGACGTCGACCCGGATGGTGCTGTCCGCGACGGCGCGGCGGGGCTGGCCACCGGCGCCCTCGACGGCCGCGCTCTCGACGGCGGGAGCGTCGCCGTCGTGCTGCTCGCCGGCGGCGGGGGCCTCGGGAGCCGCGGGCGGCTCCTCGGACAGGATCTCGGCCACGGCGGGGGTCACGTCCTCGATGAGCTCGTCGGCGGGCACGGGTGCCGGCGCCGGGACGGCGGCGGACCTGGCGCGGGGGGTGCGCTTGGCGGGGGCCTTGGCCGGCGTCTTGGCGGGGGCCTTCCCGGCGGCGGGGGCCTTGGCGGCGGCGGGGGCCTTGGCGGCCGCCGGGACCGGCACCGGCTCGGGGGCCGGGGCGGGGACGTCCTCCATGGCCGCGGTGACGGCGGCGACGGCGGCGGAGACGTCGACGGTGCCCTCTCCGCCGTTGGCCTCGATGGAGGTGAGCAGCGCGCGGACCGTGTCGACCATCTGCAGCAGCACGT
>Ga0210040_10004503_pt1 | contig 18178 bp, 11 predicted proteins | sample CryGeyCG12114_NA_FD_185462 | JGI IMG/M metagenome (GOLD analysis project Ga0210040, IMG submission 185462) | Groundwater microbial communities from aquifer - Crystal Geyser CG19_WC_8/21/14_NA (SPAdes) (version 2) | ecosystem: Environmental > Aquatic > Deep subsurface > Groundwater | place: USA...
TAAATACTGACCTTGTACCTATTATTGTTGTCTTTGCACTATTTTTCGTTATACACAATTCCTTTCAAGAAATCCACCATTTCTCGATCAGAATTGTCTACAACGAGCGTAAATTTTTTCTTCTAAACACTTCTGGTCGGCGACTTTGGGAGCCGTGATATAACATAAGTGAATTATGCCTGGAATGGTAATAAATCTAACACTAATGGGTATAACGATAAAAGTGGCAATTATGTGGATCAACAATGATAAAAGCGCAACCATATGAGTTCGCAACGAAATAAGTGCCTCGAAATGAGAACAACGGTATGAGCAAAACGATCATTATGTCACCGGTGCTCATAACTTAATGCTACATTCAAAATATAAAAATTCTAACAAAAAATTTACTAAACTAAAATTCTAGTTAAAATAGACTTTACTTGGATATTTTTTCTGTTTTCCTTCCAAATCAGAAAAAGATGCCAACGTTGCCATTTCAAATTTGAACCAAAAAACTGTTTTGACACTTTTCCCCAGATTGAAGTTTCTGCTCTCCATAAATGGGTCTTAAACTTGTTAAAATCATTTTTGGATCCATTTCTGAAGGCTTGCGGCAGAGATTGAAGGTTATCCTCTAGTTGACTCCAACAGCGAAAAATATTCATGGTGCTGTCTATTGTGTTGTAGTAACAAAACTGCAGGCGGGTCACCATGCGATAGATGTTTAAATGAAGAAAATTTTCCGGGTGGAGGTTCCATAATGAACTCTCAAAAATATTGAAGGCACTTCCTCCGAATGTAGGCTCACTGAGTTGAGATTCAGTCACTGATAATAGCTGCTTTCTCACCCCATTCGTGAGTTTCAGAAAATTCTTGCTTGTCCTTTTTCTCAAGTTCAGCCTTTTGATACAAATAGGCTGATTCCTGTTTCCCTTAAATCACGCCCTATTTCGCCGCAGTTACCGCCCTACATTTTTTTTTCTTTGGTGGTCAATATGCAGTTGAGCACATTATTCCTACCCAATGGACCAACTTGGAAGACTTTGTGCAATTTGATAAAAACCGTAGAAATACGGCCAGTTTTATAAAATTTCAGCAATTTTGAATTGAAACTGAGGAAAACTTTTGCTAACTCTAGAAATGTAATTTTTTGATTCTCACGTTTCATTCATTTCAACATCATGGAATTTGACAATAACTTTGACAATATTTTACACTCCGTTTCGTATGCATTTGGGCACTGTTGTTCCTGGCTTGATGTTTCCATCAGCGGATGCTAAGGAAACTGACAATGAATGACAGGACATTGTGCACCACCGATTTTGGAATTTCCGGTGTCAAATTGGAGATCAGCATGTGCAAAAACCTGGAAATATAGTTTTCGGCTCCAACGCTCCGGAATTTAGGCACTGGAGCAAATTTTAGATCAAATTTTTCCTCCATTGAAACCCATGTTAAGTTGTGTTATTCATGTTATTTCCGTCATGTGTAATAACACAACAATCGTCTTTATCATCTTTATTTAAGCTATTTCAAGCAGTTTACAAATGCGTTAGATACTACGATTTACTATTTCATCAGTATTTTTTTATTTCAGTCAGCATGCAAGGAAATTAACAAATTAGTACGCAAGCGAACTGGAAGATAAGCATGCAAAGAGATGAAAAATTAGCATGCAAACGAACAAAAAAATTAGTATCCAAGTTAGCATGTAAATGAACTGAAAAAGTATTTTTTCATTTTCGAATTTCAACACATTGTTGTCATGCGAACTTAAAAATATTACTATACACATTATGTTATTCTAATGGCATACAAAACGACTGAAAATATAAGTATGACTTTTAGGGTTCATGTGAAACATTCCAAAACATAAGTCGATGTTAGGTCACACATTTCTAATGTTTCACAAGTTCAATAATTCCTGACCCTAAGAAACCATGGAAGCTTTCAACTATAAACATTTTATTGTTTCAATAAGTTAGTTTCAACTATGTTTGGACGTTGTTGGATCCGTAAATAGATAAACAGATATAGTGTGTGAAAAACGTTGCTTTTTTCAACGCTTAGTTAGTAGTTGATGACATAGTTAGTGGTAACACATGTTGAATTCTCAGAATAAAAGAGAAGAAAAAATTGTGGTGTGATCGTGTAGCCCAAAACACTTAGCTCCAAACGAGAGGATATAAAGTTACAAAAAATGATATTGTAGTGAATAGCATGCCACAAGCACGTTTTAAAACGCACGAAATAAGAAGACACTTGCTTTCTGTTTACACATACACTCTCAAATATATGGTGACTATTAGAAATGTATGGAAATGACGATTTCTTTAATGTTTCACAGCTGGTTTCATGCGCTAGGAATAAGTTAATACAGTAATTCCGTTGTTAGACCATAAGTTATTAACGGTTACTTCTCTTATTTCGACTGTAGGGCTGGATAGTTGCACAGCTGGCAGAACCAATAAAATAAATCTGTCACCTAGGGTTGAATGGATAAAGACAAAATATTAACTGTTTTTTCACCCAAGTGTACGCCCAATATGCTTTTAAGTTGTCGTTGAACACAAAAATTTTTAAAGACAACCATTGAGCAACCTTTTAAAGATTTTCAGGACCATTTAATTGCATTAGTTGTGATGACTACGTAGTTGTAAAACGAGCTGTTCGTTCCCATTTCCTGTCCTACAATTTTTTTGTCCTCAGCCCTTCCTTCTGGAGGAAGGTCTATAGGATGGGTTCATCTATTTATTTATTTTACAACGTGACAAAGTTTACTTATTTTCTAATTACCTGCCAGGTGGTAACCTGAAACGATTCGTAATGACAAATGGATATGTATATAGCTGTTGAAATATTTATCAAATTTTTTTTTATCCAAGTTGGACAAACTACTAAATATTTGTTCCATACATTGATGTCCGTTCACCAAGTATACAATGTACTGAATAGGTCTACATTACATAAGGTATAGGTCTACTAATAGAAGCCTAATAGTTTGAATTGAGATTCAATTTTCATATTTCCTTATGGGAATTAACATGGGAAAAATTTCAATTTTAAAGGAACCCCCTGTCAATATTTTTAGTTTTTGAAAGACTTGGTTGTTTACGTTTGCATGGCGACCAAAAATGGCAAAATGACCAACTTAAATGCCAATTATCTTGTTAACTAAGCAATTTACGGCTTACAACCTAAGCACGAGGGCACTCCGCAAGCACTTCAGGATCAGTTTAAGCCTATTTTGAAGCAAATCGGTTTAGTACTTTTTGCGCAATTTGAGCGCAACATGTTTTTTTGATCCGTTCATTATATTAATAGATTAGTCTATAGTAATTCAAGTGCTAAACTTGATATGTAGATTTTCGCTCCCGTCTCGTTTGGTCATTAATGCCTACTTAGATTTTCACGAATTCAATAAGGTCTACAAGTGAGGGAGCCTACCTCCTTTAAGAGTGAGCGCAATGTATTTTATGGCCTTTCGTTGAAGTTGTCATGCTGACTTAATGCAAGAGTTGAGTTTCTGATGAAAATTGCAGGTGTTAAATAAGTGCAGTTTTGAGCAGTGACTCTAAACCTATAATGCCACAAATAACAGAGTAGCTATAACAATTAGAATAAAGGAAATCATGGTGATTGCGCCTAATATGATGCGTATGCGTTATTCAATTATAGTTATCAAGTGCTTTCAAGTTTATTAATTCACTTTTGGATGGAAATAAATGAATTGTTGGTGTTCACCGAAGAGCACATAAATATAGATATCAAAAAATAACCTAAGTGGTCACCAATTTGGGGTGCAATTGAACACAGTTAGCAATTGCACCCGGTGACAAAATAAAGAAGAAGATGAATTATATCGTTGTGAATAAACTTAATTCATGCATTAATATTTTAAACAAATAATTTTAAGGTCAAATAAATTTAAACACCTTTAAAGTCACTTGGTGAAAAAAAAAAGTAATGAATATACGTTTTCAAATATTTATATTAACAACAGTACTTAAATATTAATATTTCAGCAGTTTTTTTTTATTTTAGTTAGCATGCAAGGAAATTGAAAAATCAGTACGCAAACGAACTGTAAAATTAGCATCCAAGTTAGCATGCAAACGAACTGTAAAATTAGCATCCAAGTTAGCATGCAAACGAACTGTAAAATTAGCATCCAAGTTTGCATGCAAATGAACTGTAAAATTAGCATCCAAGTTAACATGCAAACGAACTGTTAAATTAGCATCCAAGTTAGCATGCAAACGAACTGTTAAATTGGCATCCAAGTTAGCATGCACATTTATTTAGAATATTTTTCGTTTGAAAGAAATTAGAATAAAGATATTTATAGGAATAACATTTCTCAGATGTATTTTTTTGAGCATGCTACTATTGCTGAAAGCATGTGAATGAAAATGAGGGCAGTCCGTCATTAAACAAAACCAAAGGAATGATTATTTAAACTAATGGAAGATGGATATGTCTGAATTGAGGGTTACGATTAAAACAGTAGCGAAAGGTAAAAAAAACAACAGCAGCAATAAAAATCAATAAGAGTACATTTGCTATCGCTGTGCGAAATGGCGAAAAAATGAGGTTTTGGAGTGCATTTAGAGTTGTTTCCAAGTCGCCTTGTATTTCCAAGCCAGATGCAGAAGCCTTGATTACATCGTCAACTTGGTAGCGATTACTCATTTGCCTGAGCATACCCATGATGGTCTCCTGTTGAGTGATGTCATCCAGAGAATATACACCTGGTGCTTTGAAGGAGAGATCAGGAAATGTTGAAGAAAATTCGTCCAATTCTTTGCCAGGAGCAGGCAATGTAGGAAGATGAGTGAGAATGGTTTTGTTGGTCAGCAGTACTACATCGTTACCCAATTCCAGATAAAAATCAGGAGGAGGACAAGGGGTTTTTGTCGGAGTGTCCACAATTTCATGACTGAGGGGCGAAATATAGCCTCTAAGTTTATCGTTCTTCAAAATATAAGAGATTGGCCACTCTAAAATGCACTGGGTACGAGGGAGAAGCATGAATTTGTTCACAGTTTCACACAGCCACACGCTGAGAACGTCTCCGTTGAGACGTGCTTTGTATTTTTTCTCATGGAGTAATGTTCGAACCAGCAAGGTTGGGTTGCCAGCGGCTGCAAGATATTTGATCATGGCAAGTGAGCGTTGATTCATCTTGCAAATAGACAAATGAAACATTTGATTATTATATGAACTGTTTTGCCGGATTAGATCATAAATGAAGCTGAATTTCGCGTTAATTTCAGCACTCGACATGAACGACAAAGTAGAAGGACGATAGTTATTGGGGGATTTTGCAGATCTTGTCTTGCGGGATTTAGTTGCCACCAGATGTCCAGTAAATGCTATCTTATTGTTAAATTGCCTACTGAAATCTGCAGTAAAGTGAATGCCTTGCTCACTCGTACCGAGCGTCATATTACATAATTGAATTGTTGTAATGCCAGTAATAGACAATTCTATTTCGGGACAGCTAATCCTGTTGTCAGTTTTTACACACTTCGTGCTTTCTCCTTTTTCAAGTCGACAGGTAAAGGTGTGTTCCGGTTTCCATACCAATAAGCCAAGACTTGTTTTACAAAATCCTTTTGTTGGAGGACATTTTTCCTGCAGTTGAGTGGTAGTTTGTGTCTCCTGTCCGTCAATACTAACTGACATTTTCATTGAAAGAAAATAAAAGTTTACGGCAGTGTCGGTGGTGGTAGTGAATGGCACGGGAACTCGAAATAAGCCAATTTCAATTTGATTTTTGGTCCCAAAAAATCCGTCATTCAGCCGCTGCAGTTGTTCGCCATATGGTGATGTTTTATCTGTAACCATTTTCCAGCAGTCCTCTTTTGAAATAGGAAAGTAGTTTTCCTGGAATGAATCGATTGGAGTTCGAAAAGCTCCAAACTTTCGTATTTGTTTTTTTTCCTTGGCGTAACATTCATACGCCTGTATAGGTGTTGCTGTCGCACTTTCATACCAAGGTGTAATCTGAACTACTTCGGAGGCAGTTTTTTGAGGTAGAATTGGGCATTTGATTTGGTGTGGCACGCGCCATTTAAGCCCGTCATACGCTCCAGTGCATTTATAGAGATCGGTAGGTTTATCATCAAAAGAGTTGAATAATTCATCTAGTTGAATTCCTTCAGTTGATGCAGAAAAAATGAGGGTGATAAGGATGATCCGAATCCTGGAAAAATATGTAAGTGAAAAAAAATTAAGAAGGGACCATGCAATTCAATATGGATAGCTATGACACAAATCGACTACAAGCAGAAAAAAATGTGAAACAGATGTTTCTAAGTTTGTTCCCCCAGTTTGTATTTCTATCATGATCAGCTATTACGTTACGTACCATATGGGGGCACCTTTTCTCCGAGGGAAGGATTTTTGAAGGATGAGGGAGGGAAAAATTGGGTATTTTGGTCATTCCAGTGGGAGGGAAAGGGAAGGGTACGTTTTCATAAACCCTTCTCGAAGGATAAATAAGGGAAGGACCGATTTTCAGAAGGTAGTGTGTGAAGGGTCTGAGAAAGCATAGTAAACTTTTAAAAAATGGGCCGCTTTTTCACAAAAAAAAATTGTGTGGACAAATATATGAAGAAAATAATTGACGCGAAAAGAGCGAGAGAAGGATGTGGATTTTTCGCATTTTTATCCTTCTGAGGGAAGGGTGGATTTCTTGGGTGAGAAGGCAAGGGTGAGAAGGAAACCCTGCAATTCCCGTTTTTTGAAGTTCAGAGGGAGGATGAAGGACGCAATGCCCACCTATGCTATACATACACATTTTGTATGGACAATCTTGTGAGTATATAGGTCTCAGCAATAGAAAACTGTGGTGTGGTGACTGTGGTGTCTATGAAAAAGGTCATGCTTGTTCAAGTGAAAACAGATGGGCGTAATAAGCTGTTGGAAAAAAATTGAGGCCGCACTATTGTTGACCCATTAGAACGGCGACCACAACCGCCCAAATGAATATTTTAGATTACAAACTACAAACTGCCATCACAAATTCAATTGATAAAAAAATAAATTTTTTTTGAAATTTTACAAATTCTCACACAGCAATAAAAGGCAATACTTGACAAGTGTAACTACGAGTCAGTCACATGTACGGACAGTGTTTCAACGTTCAACAGTGCGCACCTCTACACCATATCGCAATGTGGTTAAACAGCTACATGCATAGAGTATCAGAAAGGTCAAATCGGGAAAAAGTATTACTTACATTTTGGGATCCAAAATACACTTGTTGAGTCACTGGAAAATTAATAAACACGATGTTGCGTTCTCCACTTCTAGAGAGCGACTAACGGAATTGTGTTCGACCAGACCTATCTGCATTGCAGGCTTAAAAACCCTGTAAACTTTATCTCTTATTTTACCCAATAGGTTTTCCAGAATACAAATTTAATGTTAGCTTGAACGAATATCCAAGGATAGATTACAATACGAGTACCATATTTATTAAATGAACTACTCAACTTCATTTCATAAACAGACTAATAGTATACAATGGACTGTTGACTAAAAAAAGAGTTAAAAATCTCCTGCACTAATATTTTTTTCGTTTTCCATATTCAGCTGCTAAAATTGACAAACAAATAAACCCCAGTAATAAGTATCTGCATTGTTCTGTTTTATTAGATTTATTTTGAATTCAAAAAATAATGTAGGTTTTTGAATTTTTCTGCGTGGAGAGAACATTTTTTACCCTATAGTCAGCTATTCTTGCTATCAGCCTTCCATTTTTTTTATTTGAGTGCCATGTGGGTTAAACATTTGTTTTGAGCGTGTACAGTAAAGCCATGTTTGCTAACTACATTACATTGTGTAAATTGGATGCCGCGTAGGAAGAACGATGAAAAATACATCACTCATAGTAGTGAATAAGGCTAGTTCAGATTTTAAAAAATGTACCTTCGCGCCCAAAGTTCCATGTTATGGGGATAGCAACTGAGGTAAAAAAAATCTTACGGCCGTTAACTTCAGTTTTTTTATCTGAATTTAAAATTTTGTATACTGCAAACATTTCTGCATCTCACTATTTTTTTTCAAGGCAATTGGTTCAGTAGTTTTCGAATTACAGCCGTTTTAAAAAAAGTGAAAAAAATTGACGGACCTAAGAGCCGATTTTTTAGGTCAAATTAACAAAAATCATTCCATCGACTGTTTTTTCACGGAAAACATATATTTTAATCGTTTTAAGATTTCGCAAGTAATATCCTAGACGCACTCATTTAATTGTGCCCGATTTCAAAATTTTTCGAAATTTCGAAAAACTAAAAAGAGTTTTTAATAACTTAGTTTCTCATTGTAAAAAAATATTTTAATAGTTCTGAGATTTCTTAGCTATCATTTTTACGCACTCTCTTAATTATTTACCAGTTTCAATGGGGGAAATTGATTTGGTAGTGCAAGCAGATGCTCCATCGGGATCCATTGTGGAGTATAATCTTGTGGACCGAAATGTTGAGTACTTGAGTTATAACACTGGAAGTTTCCTATGGCTACGATAAAGGCTACGGTGAAAGGTTCCGGTGGAGTTGATTTTGAAGATGAGGAGGTTTTTTTACCTACGTTTTTCGGAATTGGGTATACCAGATTTTGTATGCATTTCAAAAGCAGTGTTCTACGATGGTTATAATAATTGTTAAATTTTGAATTTTTAGCCACACCGGTTAAACCGCCAGAGTTTGTAGAAAACTCATTCGATTTGATTGTATTGCCGGAACATAAAGCTGGATCATTAGTGGATATTGGGTTGTCAGCAACAGCAGATTTTACAGCAGACCTATCATATGAAATTGTTCCACCGAATGAATTACTGGAAATAGCCTTGGATGAAGATGTACCTAAAGTGAGGTACAAAGTGGACCCATCGGCAGATAAGCATGCAGACCCGGATAAGAATTATGTGGCCGAAGTGTTTGTGACAGCAGGCTTTGAGTTTCCTAGTGGAAGTGGCAAAAAAATTTCATCACAGGCGTCCATTTTGATTTACTTTCCTTTAGGTATGCAACCTATTTAACAACTCAATTCAGGCTATTAAAGATGACTCCAATAATATAGATACGCTTAAAGGTATATAATTCGAATCAGAAGTTTCTGAAGTTTATGAAACAGAAAATGTTATCGTTGAACAGTAAATTATGTAGACTGATCTAATATTAAGCAATGGTGGAATTGATTGTGAGTTTGTGAGACAGTAGTAGTAGCGCCCCCTTTATCTTCCATGGCTGCACAGCTGCACTTATGCAACTTCAACGTTTCATTAAAAATGCTAAAATGACTCATTTAACAAAATCATTTGCGAATTCAGAATAATACCATATTTAGGGATGATTAGCAAACAAGTCTCCTATAGTAAATGATATAAATACTTTAGCTGCATTAATTAAAGTAATCCCGCGCTAAAGGTGTGTCTTTCTAACTATCAATTTGATACACAGGAGGGTGTATGCCCCATAAATATTTTCAGCAAACAGCGGAACTATACGGTAGCCTCTTTTGGAAGTCCGGAAACCGGTTACGTCGTAATACCCTCTTGCTGAGGTTTATTAATAAATAGAACTTGAAAACAATCAGACTTGAGCTAATTACAATCCAAGTAACTAACCAGCAAACTAGCTAACTCGTATCACAAAAGTTAGTGAGTCAGCTACAAAAAAAACTGACTATGTAATAATGTGACTAAAGAAGGAAGCAGACGGAAGTATAATAATAATGATATAATATAAGTAATCAGAGCGAGTCAAGTAGAAAAATTTTGATGAATATTATAATTTGCTAACAGTCTTATTTGCAACTGTTAGAACTACTAGCCGCCAATGTTGACAAAAAGGGAAGCAAAGTATGGATTCATCGTATCACCATGTAATGGTACCTACAAAAGAATCTTTCATACTTATTGTGCACGTTGGTTGTGGAACAAAGGCTTAAGCTGGAATTCTAACCAACTAACTAACTAATGCATACATATACAGCAGGAAAAAAGTTGTGAAAAAACTGAAAGGAGGCTTCTCTAAACGTCACGTGTGGAACCGTTACTTTGGTTTTACAAGAGGCCAAATGATTTCAATCTAACGTCAATTTTTTGTTTTCGTCAACTCACTCACTAACTTATCCCATATAGTATGTAAGTTAAACTGAACTTGTTAATAAATCTAATGGAAAACAACATCGTAAAACATGCATCGTAAAGGACCCTTCTTTCATAATAATATTATGATGCCCAGTTATGCTTTTAAATTACCCTCATACATTTATAACTGGTATTCTGGCCTGGAAAGGATACCGGAACCTTTGGGTAGCTGGATGGCCTATTCAATTTGGATGAAAGGAAAACAGTAGAAGCCAAAAGGACCCTTCTCTCACGTTTGTGTTTGTTGATCCTAACTCAGTAACCGTTGTGCTTCATCGCGTCTTGGAATAAAGTGAAAATTACGTGAAGGAATTAAAAGAAAATGACTTATGAACATTTAATAAAATTGTGTTCGGGAGGATTTGCAAACGTTTTTGTTGTAAGTTTATTGTCTTTTCGCTTTAAGTTTATAGGTTAATTTTGTAGTTCATTGTAGAGTAAAAAAGTTGCCCCATGTTATTTAGCTATCCCCGACAAATGGTCGATTTATGCAAAGTAAATCACTAAATCTGTAAAATGTTGTAGCAACAATAATTCATTGCTCATTTTCTCAGTTAAAAAAATTATTTGAAAAAATTATTTGTTTACATTTTGTTGACAACAAAACAACCAATGCCAAATAACCTACCGAAAAAAAATTCCATTTTTTTCTGAAATCAACTATAATTATATTTTATTTTCTTAAAATTATAGGGTTTTGATGAGAGAAGAAAAAAAGTGGTTTTGAAGCAAGTACCACGAGATGCGCACAAACAAGACACCCAGATGGAGTGGCTTGTTTCAATGACTTTTGAAAGTGAGCACCTAATTAAAGCTGAAGCTTTCGTGGAAACAAATCGGAACTTTTATTTCGTCTTCCCGTACATGAAATGTAAGTTCATTCCTTCATTTTGTCTATGTTGTACGTTTTCAACATTTTCCAAGTAAAGATATATTTAGCAGCAGCAATTCAGTTCCTTCGTAGTGGGAACTACACGATCAGCATGTTATCCCGTTCGCATTCCCCTTTGCTTACTATCCTGAGTTCTATAAACAGAAACGAGCCAAAATTTACATTTAGCTAGTAAACAAATACGCTTGAATGTGAATGTGATTCATAATTCGTAACTGAACACCATATTAATAAAAATAAAATCAATAATAAGATTCTTAGAATGAAAAATATACGTAAATTAATCTTCGACAGTCACATGTGTGATTGAATAATGTTTGATAAATTATTCTTTTGTGGGGGGTAAAAATTCTCAACAGTTGGAATCTTTCGTAGAATTTGCAGCAAGATCACATGAACTATGGTGTCGTTTTGTCGTACAGCCGAATATTGTAGGATAAGTAAAAACAGAGATCACCGTATTTGTCTCTTTGCAAGGTCTCAAAGGGTTTTTGTGCTTTAAAAACATTGTCATAAATAAACTTCAGAGGCTAAACTATTTTTTGCACTCTAATTCCACTATCGCGTTGAATCCAGTCTTCGTATAAAGATCCATGCCCCATTTTAGTGGAAACAAAATTTCTTAAGTCCTCCATAAGCAAAGTATACTCTTTTCTCATGTTTTCTAAACTAATATCAATGAGGGCAACTTCTCTAAAATTCAACTCTTCCTGACCATTCCTGGTCATTCTTTTTTGTTCTTCTCCCATGTTTGGTAAATCGTAGCAAGTAAAGCTCAAACAGATGAGAAAACTAATGAATGCATTAAAACTTTATTCCATGATGTATAGCAATATGGAATGGAAGTCAAAAGCTAACGAGAAAGAGCAGACAAAAAATGCAGTATTAGTGACATACATCTATTATACTAACTTGATAAACAATGTATTGAACAAATCAGGTTAACATTTTCCAAGTAAAGATATATTTAGCAGCGCAGCAGCAATGAATTTCCGTGGTAGGGGAAACTACACGATCAGCATATTATCCCTTTTGCATTCGCCTTTGCTTACAATCCTGAGCTCTATAAACAGAAACGAGCCAAAAGTTACATTTGGCTAGCAAACAAATACGCTTGAATGTGATTGTGGATATATTTGTTAGCACCAAATAGCTCCTTTAATCAATCATTAATTCCTGACTGCGAATAATACATAAGAATGACAACAAAGATTTAAAAATGCTTTTACCCGGATTATCTTTCTGAGCACATTCAAACTGGCATTCGTTTGTGTATGTTTTCCCGTCAGATCCACACACAGGACTATAATTTCGAGGGCAACCGCATAGTCGTTTGGTAGAATTTTCCAAATCCTTGAAAAAAAAATCGCAAAAAATAAATAGCTTTGAAACATGGAAATGTTGCATAAAAATTATACAATCTTTAAAACATTTACCCACTGTTTTCCACAGGACCTTTATGCTTCAGTTTCAGTGCTAAAAATACGTATTATCAATAAATACTTTGTCAAGTTTATAGAAAGGAATTAAATTTTTTTGTCAGTCACAGAGGAAGATATTTTTACTTTTTTACTCACATGGGTTAAATTGTTGAGCACAGAAAAGATGGCAGGGGTTTTGATATGTTTCCCCATCAGAGCCACACACAGGATCATATTGTGCAGTACATCTACAGCCTGCTGAAGACTAAGATATTTGAATAAAGTCAAGGTCATTTAAATAGTAATACAATTTTAAGAAAAAGAAAGAGAAATAGAGGAAGATGGAATTTAGTGGGCTTAAAAAATAAGGTACCTTTGTCAGGTATGCAAGCACACCAAGTACAGCCAGTATGGTCAAACTTTTTATTTCGGCGTTCGTTTAGCGAGTTATAGCATAAAAATTTACCAAAAATTGAACTGAAGCTTTCGTTTCGGGATCCTACTGTATTTATACTCTAATCCCAATCATCATTGCATACGTGAGTAAGCAAAACACTTAATAATGTTATTGGCGTACTATTCTCATCGTAAAGGTATATAAATAAGATACGAATACGAATGTATCGGTAATTGTGAGCAATAAACTGAAGCTAAAAACGGTAGCATTTTGTGCAATGCAACGAATTCTATTATTCATGACTTTAGAATTTTGCATTAAACTGCGTAGCTGAAATTAAAAGACAATTTAAATGATTTGCGGGGTACTAATCCCAAGTTCCAACTATTCATTGACGTAACGAACCATATCAATCAAAAATAAAATCAATAATAGTTATAGTATTCTTAAAATGAAAAATATGCAGATATAAATTTTCAACAGCCATGTGATTGAATAATTTTTGATCAAATATTCTTTTACGGGGAATAAAAAACTCAACAACTGGAGTTTTTCGTATAATTAGCAATAATATCACATGAACTATGGTGTTGTTGTGTCATGCAATGCAACCGAGCATTTTAGGAAATGTAAAAATAGAGATCACCATTTTTTTCTCTATAATTGATCATAAAAAATGCAGTGTATTGTAATATCACAAAAATGTAAGCACTGCTTTTGTGGAGATATCCTATAGAAGTTGAGAAATTGTAATGAAACCAACCCAACTGACGCCAGTATTATAAGGTTTGACATGGCATTGGTTGCCTCTGCCTGCTTAGAATTTAATTTAACTATCAGTAATGTTATATGCTGAGGCGTTAAGTTGTAATGGTGTGAATGTGACGGTGTCTTAAAATAAAATTTTAGTAAATGAACTGTTTTTCACGAGGATTGTCAAGCTTGAAAATGGTTCGCATGCACAAATCACAATAATATCTTAGACAGGGTTAAATAAATAATTTATTGCACAACTCATAGAAACAATACAATCAATGCATGAATGGATTTTGTTTAGCACAGTCTTGGTTCCGTCGTAGAAATTACAGGATCAGTTTATTATCACTTTTGCACGCACCTTGGCTTTTCACCGTCAGATCTAAACAGACAGAAGCAAAAACTTGCATTCAATTAATAAGTTAAGGATTTAATTAGTGTTTTAATGGAATGTACATCATTTTCATCAAGATGTGTCTCTCTCCCTAACTCAATCACTAACTTTTAATGGCAAATTTGAATGACAATAAAGATTTTAAAATGCCCTTACCCGGATTATCTTTCTGAGCACACTCAAACAGACATGAGTTTGCATAAGTTTTCCCATCAGATCCACACACAGGAACATAGTTCCTAGGGCAAGCGCAGGTTCGTCTAGTTGTACGTTTCAAACTCTCCTAAATAATCAGAATACATTGCTTTAAAACAGAAAATGCACACAACAAATTATGCAATAGTTATAGAATATTTACCTCTTCCTCACAAGGACCTGCATGGCTAAGTTTCAGTGCTGAAGTAAATAAATAAACCTCAGCAAGAGGGTATTAACGAAGCCGGTTTATAAGGAATTATTTACATTAATATTTAAAAAAACCAGTAATAATAATTAGGGATTATTATCGTTTTTCGGTAGTCGGATGTTGTAAAACCACTGACTTGAAATCGCACATTCAAAATGAATCAATCATATTTGATTTTCGCGCCAATAATAATAGTACTACAAATTTGTACAATATACTTATCACATGATGAAAAAATTACCTTACTGTTTCAAATTGAAACAACTAATTAAAAAATGAAACCGCTTTTTGATCGATTGGGGCTATACTACATCTTAGCTGAAAACGGCGCATTGATCTTTAACCTCGTTCCAAACAGAGTGTGTTAACACAAATTCCAACTTGCGTTTTCAGGTGATTTTCCATTTAACATGTAGAGCATAGGGCGCTCCCGTTTCTACAATTATAAGACTCGCCTTCGCAGGCTTCGTAATAAACATATACTAGAAGATATTAGGAAGACTTCAAGTCTGTTTTCAAGAAAATTGCTCACGAACATTTCGGACACATTTTCAGCAATTTAATTGTCAACGGCCCATATAATGTAAAAAATTGAAATCACTTTGAATGGCTTAATCGCCAAAGACCCATAATGTACAAAAATTAAATCACATTGAACGACTTGCACACCACTAAGCAATCGTGGAAACATAATTTTGTATTCATTATAATGGGAATATGAAAATCTTTAGTTAAATGAGCTTTAACTAACTGAATTCTATAAGCGGCCTTTTAACGATGCATTCCCTATCAAGAAACGTATGTTGAAAATTTCAAGCGAATCCGTCCAGCAGTTTCGCCAAAACCGTACACACAAAATTTCATCTGTTGAGCACCAAGACAGGTCACGTAGCCCAAAAATTAAACATTTTTTTAAAAATCAGTGATGCTTTTTTGAGTTTTGAAATTTTTTATGTAGGAAAAACTCGAGCAGCCTAACATACCCAAAAATTTTGAGTTTGTTATATAAATATAAATTATAGACAATGTCAACGGTGGTACAAGGAACCAAAGAAATAACTATTCTTAGAAATGTCTTTTGAGATTGAAAGTTGCAATACATAATGACGCTTTTAAAAATCTGGTCGTAGGTAGAAAATTAAATTTGAAAACGTTTATATTTTTTCACACATAAAAAATGTGCATTAGCATGCAATTTTTGCAGTCAAACAAATAAAGTTAGCATGCAACAAACTACTTATTAGCTTGCAACTTTTGCATTCAAACAAATACGAATTAGCATGCAACAAAATATGTATTAGCATGCAACTTTTGCATTTAAACTAATACAGATTAGCATGCAACAAAATACGTATTAGCATGCAACTTTCTTATTCAAACAAATATAAATTACCATGCAACAAAATTTGTATTAGCATGCAACAAAATTTGTATTAGCATGCAACAAAATTTGTATTAGCATGCAACAAAATTTGTATTAGCATGCAACAAAATTTGTATTAGCATGCAACAAAATTTGTATTAGCATGCAACTTTCGCATTCAAGCGTATTCAAATTAGCATGCAACAAAATACGTTTTAGCATGCACCTTTTGCATTCAAACGTATTCAAATTAGCATGCAACAAAATACGTCTTAGCATGCAACTTTTGCATTCAAACGTATTCAAATTAGCATGCAACAAAATATGTATTAGCATGCAACTTTCGCAGTGAAACAAATAAAATTAGCATGCAAAAAAGTACTTATTGGCATGCAATTTTTTCATTCAAACAAATACAGATTAGCAGGCAATAAAATATGTATTAGCATGCAAGTTTTCAATGAAAGTTACAGGTGTAGTTACGATTTTTAAGCATTATGTGAGAAATTAATTTTGGACGGAAATAGTTACGTTTTTGTGAGGAAAACCTGTGGAGACCACAGTATACTGATGTAGATATGTAAGGGCTATAAATCTTACGCGTGTGTCTATGTTGTATTAATTAACTGCAATATGTTTTTTTAATTTTCAGATGGAGACGTTTTTTCAGTATTGCATGATTTTGCTGTGGACAATCACTTTCGAGCTCACATTTTAAGATCTCTATGCCGCGCGGTGAATTATTTGCATCGCATGAATATAATACATAGGGATATAAAGCCAGACAATATTTTAGTTGGGGAAAAAGGAGTGGTGAAATTAGCTGATTTTGGTCTTTGCATACAGAAAGATAAAGTAAGTCCGATTTTTTAATTTTTAAATGCATGTTGAGCTGCTATTATGCCTAAAATCATCACTGTTGACCTCTTGGGCCTGACTCGATTAAACATGTTCAATTAAAAAAATTTTTTAAATGATAATTAATTTTTGCAGATTCACACTGAAACTAGGGAACATGTTGGAACGTATGCTTTCATAGCACCTGAATGTGCTGCCAGCGTGATGAATTGCTGTTTTGCGTCTGATTGGTGGGCTGTTGGTGCTGTGGCTTTCCAACTGTTCCACGCAGAAACTGAATATTGTTTTAACATCAGAGAGTTATCCGAATTTTTGAGGCCAGGGAACTTTGAACTCGAAAAAATTAAAAATCGGATCAAAGATACGAATCTTGAAATCCAATTGTTCGTTTCGAGATTTTTAAGACCGGATCCAGAAAAACGAGCAAAATTTGACAATATTCAACGGATCGAGTTACAAAAACTTTTAAAAACTGAGAGTGTTTTATTGAGTAAGAATTAAAAAATACTTACATAAAATAATGAATTTTCGGTTTTAAGAAATTTTTAATTTGTTTTTAGCAAAACTTCAAAATCAAAACATTCAAATTCTGGATTATAGCCCGGGACCGGACGTCTTTTTATCTATAAACAAAAGACTGAAAAAAGCAAACGTAAATGCTACATCAGCTGTTCACCCACTTTCGGATCCAGAATTTGTTTTGCAGCAGATAGCACGCCTCACTGGTGATTTTTTTAGACTTATTTAATTTTTATCATTTGACGTTAATTTTTATACCGAACAGTTTCATTTGAGGTTCATTTTTTAGGTTTGATTGGAAAAGAACATAAACGACGGCGAAAATTCAAAAAAAATAGTGTGAGTAAACCCCCACAAAATGCTATACTCTGCAAAACGTGCGGAAAAACATTTGCTCATGAGAGCAGTTTAAGCAGGCACAAGTCTCGAATGCATCGTAAGATTGAAAAACTGCCCTGCCTAATTTGTGGTAAAGTTTTTATTTGCGACCAAAATTTGAAGGCGCATATGAATGTCCACAACAAGAAGGTAAAATTTATTTGCCTGATTTGTGAAAAAAAATTTTATCGTAAAAATGCCTTAATTATACACAAAAAAAGGTGTCATGATGAGCAATAAAAAAACTGAGTTCCTTTAATCCTTGTGTAATATTATTTAATGCATTTATCTGTCGGCTGCACATTATATTGTCGGCTGTCTTCGCTGTCTATGTCGGCTGTCTTCGCTGTCTATGTCGGCTGTCTTCGCTGTCTATGTCGGCTGTGTTCGCTGTCTATGTCGGATGTCTTCGCTGTCTATGTCGGATGTCTTCGCTGTCTATGTCGGCTGTCTTCGCTGTCTATGTCGGCTGTCTTCGCTGTCTATGTCGGCTGTCTTCGCTGTCTATGTCTATGGGAAATTTTTGTCTATGTCGGCTGTCTTCGCTGTCTATGTCGGCTGTCTTCGTCCTACCCATTTTATCCATCCTCAACTCAACCGTACATATTTTCTTGGGTTCTATAGTTTGGTTAGTTAGTTAGTAGAACCCA
>Ga0210040_10004504_pt1 | contig 18176 bp, 18 predicted proteins | sample CryGeyCG12114_NA_FD_185462 | JGI IMG/M metagenome (GOLD analysis project Ga0210040, IMG submission 185462) | Groundwater microbial communities from aquifer - Crystal Geyser CG19_WC_8/21/14_NA (SPAdes) (version 2) | ecosystem: Environmental > Aquatic > Deep subsurface > Groundwater | place: USA...
GTGGCAGGGCCTGGACTACGCCTCGGCCGCCGTGGCCCTGGGCGTCCCGGTCGGGACCGTCCGCTCGCGCCTGTCCCGGGCCCGTGCCCGCCTCGGCGAGGCGGCCGCGCAGCTCGTACCGGCCCACACCACCACCGCCCCTCCGGACGTCCCGGCGGGTCCGCGCGGGGACGACCGACCTCCCTGCCCTAGCACGGCCACCACCTCGACGACCTGGCAGGAGCAGCCATGAGAACGACTCTGTCCTCCCCGATGCCGGACGTCCGCCGGCAGGCCACGCGCGCGATGCTCGTCGATCACGTCACCGCCACGGGCGCGGACCCCTCAGCGGCGCGGGCCACATCCCGCAGCACCTGGGCCCGGCCCGCCGGGATCGGGCTCCTGGCCGCCTCAGCGGCAGCGGTCGCGGGCGTGACCGCGGTGACGGTCGTCGCCGGTCCCGGCGCCGAGCCCGCGTACGCCTCGTGGACGGCCGTCCCGCAGACCTCGACGGGTACCAGCGCCCCGGCGGCTGGGGAGGACCTGCAGGAGTGGGCCTCTGAGTGCACCGACCTGCAGGTAGGCGGTGTGTCCGTCGAAGGGCTCGAGGACTCCGGCGACGCCGACCAGCGGACGGTGCTGGTCGACCGCCGCGGGGAGGTGACCTACTGCGTCGACGTCGCCCTCGGCAGCGGCACCGAGGCCGACCCCCTGGTGTCCCTGAGCGGGCTGCGCGCCGACGGCATGAACACGATGGCCACCACGGTCTCCTCCGAGCCCTACGACCTGCCGGCCGGCGGTGAGGTCCTGGTCCTCGGCGGTGACACCACCACGCCGCCCGTCGAACCCGTCGAGGAGGGCGTGACCTCCCTGGAGGTCTTCCAGCTCTTCGGCCTGGCCGGCGACGACGTCACCGGCGTCGACGTCGTCCTGACCAACGGCCTGCGGATCACCACCACGCTGACCGACGGCGTCTGGGGCGCGTGGTGGCCCAGCGACAAGGGCGACCCGACCGACGCCCGGCTCGACCTCCACACCGCCGACGGGCAGAGCACCACCGTGGACGCCGCGGCGATGCTCTTGCCCTGAACAGCCGGGCCGGCGTCCTCCCGCGCTGCACCCCGAGCCGAGGAGAGACGCCGGGCGGTGCCACGTCGCTGCCGGCTCACGGCAGGGGCAGGGCTGCGCGGCAGGCCTCCAGGTTCTCGAGTCGGATGTCCTCGCGTCGGCCTCGTGCCCAGGCATCTCTGGTCAGTCGCCATCGGTTGAGCAGCGCGGGCTCGCCGCGCCTCGTCGCCCAGTCGGACCCGTTGGGCTCGTAGCCGAGGTGCCGGGAGATCGCGTTCGAGCCGTGGTTGTCCGTGAAGGCGTCGCTGCTCGCCTCCGCTGCCCCCAGGCCGTCGAACGCGAGGTGCAGGATCGCTGCGCGCATCTCGCGCCCGATCCCTCGGCCGCGCTCGTCGGAGGACAGCCACGAGAAGGTCGTGACCGTGCCCAGGATGGAGAAGTCGACACCGGTCAGCGTCTGCTCGCCGACGGGACGGCCATCGACCACCACCACGAAGTAGAGCCGCCACGCGTCGGGCTCCACCGTGCCGCGTCGTCGCCAGATCGCCCGGAGCCACTTGGCGACGCGGACGTCAGGGTCGGCCTCGTAGAAGGACATGGGGTCGTCGTAGGGGGCCGGGTCGGCGTGGGTCTTCCCTGCCCGCACGACATCAGCGAGCTCGTCCAGCAGCTCGTCCGTGGCGCCGCGCAGCTCGAGCGTGGGCGTGGTGATCCGCAGGTCGAGGAGGGGATAGCTACGCACCGGGGGAGGGCTCCGCTCTCACGTCCGCGTCGGACGCCGGCGGACCCTTCGAGCTCTCCGGCGGTCCGCCGACGGGTGACTTCCTCGAGCCGAGCGCCTCCAGAGCCCACGGCACGAACGGCGCCGTGTCCAGCTCGGCGACGTCCTGGCGAGGGATCCAGTGCACCTGGACCGTGCTGCCGCCTGGCGCCTCGTCGCGCAGAGTGCGCTCTTCGGCCAGCCAGGCGCGGTAGATGATCCTGATGCTGTGCAGGCTGGACCCCTCGACGTCGCCGACGTCACTCAGCACCCGGTCGAGGCGGAGGTCGGCGACGACCTGACCCGTCTCCTCCTCGACCTCTCGCCGCAGTCCCGCCTCGGGGTCCTCGCCGAAGTCGACGCCTCCCCCCGGCAGGAACCAACGGCCTGAGTCCCCGGGCGCGGCCTTCACGAGGAGGACACGGTCCTGGGTGTCGGTCAGCAGGGCGTACGCGGCGATCCGCTGCCGTCGTCCAGAGGTCATGGGTCAGGACCTCGCGCAGGGAGCGGGGGAGGCCGAGGTCCCGCGACATGACGAGGTGCCCCAGGATGTCGCGGCACCACCGACCCACGCAGAGACCGAGCGTGTCGAGCCGGTCGTCGTCGAGGTCGGCGACGAGTCGGCGATGGCTCGCCGGTCGGTGCTCGTGCGGGCCTGCACGTCGTCGGGCATGCCGCTGACGATGGCAGACCAGTGGAGGCGTCGTCGTGGTGCCCACGACGACGCCTCCGTCCCAGGGCTCGCCCATCCCGTTCCCGGGTCCCTCCCGTCGTTCCTCACTGGTCGCGGGGCCCGGGAGTCCGCCGAGCTCAGCGGCGGAGGGCGTCGCGGCGGCGGACGCCGGAGCCTCGGGCAGGACGTCCGTCGCGGCGGCGCCGGGTCGATGGGCACCTGCTCGTGCAGCGGTCCTGTGGGCGTCCCACCCTGGGGGCACGCATGGTGAGGACTTCGGCACCCCGCGTCCCACAGCGCACAGCCCAGGAGGAAGCGACCATGAGCACCGGCCACGGTGGGTTCCTCTCGTACCTGCTCTACGCCCTCGTCTACATCGCCTGCCTGCACGTGGTGTACCGCCGGCTCGGCGCCGGTCCGCTCGAGCGCCGCCCGCACCCTGCTGCCGTGGCCCTGTGTCTCGTGGTGGCGGTGCCCTCCCTGCTGCAGGTCCCGTGGCCCGGCATCTACGACGCCCTCTCCCGCCAGCCCTCCCTGATCGAGCACGGCCAGGCGTGGCGGCTGCTGACCTCGGTGCTCGTCCAGGACGGCGGGGCCCTCGGGACCGCGTACAACCTGGTGACCCTCGCGCTGACCGCTGCCGCGGCCACGGCGCTGTGGCGCCCGGCCACAGCCGTGGCCGTCTTCGTCGCCGGGGCCCTCCTGTTCAACCTCCCCGCCACCTTCCTCTGGCGAGACGCTGGCGGGGGCAACTCCGGAGCCACCTTCGTCCTGGTGACGTCCACGCTCGCTGCGCTGGTCGTCCGCGAGCGCGTGCGCTCGGCGCGAGCAGCAGTGGTGGTCGTCGCCGCGTGCGGAGCCGCCCTGCTGGTGCTCGGTGACGCTCACGGCGAGGCCGTGCTGGCCGGACTGGCGACCGGGGTGCTCGTGGCCACCGCCGTCCGCCGCAGATCTGGCCCCGTCGGCACCCGGTGACCTCTCCGCACGGAGACCTTGCCGCGGGCGCACAACGAGGCTCGGCCACGTCGCCGAGGACGTCGTCGTCGTGCAGTCGTGCGCATGCCGGCGGACGGCCCTCGGGGGGCGTGGCGGGGCTGGTGGCCTCCCGGTGCGGGAGTCGCCGCGGCTCGTCGCTGCGTGGAGCGGTACGGCCGGGCGTGAACGCTGTCGTCCCGTGCTGCCAAGCAGGGGGTGAGGGCCGGGAGGCGGGCGCGAGGAGGGGAGCAGATGCCGGACAGCGACGAGGACGTCCTGGCGCGGTCGCTGCGCCAGGCGGCGGCGTTCGAGGAGCTCGTGCGCCGGCACAGCGCGCCCGTGCACGGCTACCTGCAGCGCAGGTCCAGCGCCCAGGTCGCCGACGACCTGCTCGCCGAGACGTGGCTGCAGGCGTTCGCCTCCCGCGGCTCCTACGACCCCGGCCGCGGGCCGGTGCGCGCGTGGCTCTTCGGTGTCGCCCGCCACGTCCTGTCCGCCGCGCAGCGCCAGCACCGGCGAGCACACCAGGAAAGCTCCCGGAACGAGGCGGTGACCGACCCGGCGCCGGACTGGGACGCCGTCGACGCCCGCCTGGACGCCGCGGCGACGGCACCCGCCCTGCGCTCGGGCCTGGCGAGCTTGACCGGACCCGACCGGGAGCTGGTGCTGCTGGTGGTCTGGGAGCAGCTGAGCCCGGCCGAGGCCGCCGCCGTTCTCGGCATCCCCCCTGGTACCGCTCGATCGCGCCTGCACCGCGCCCGACGTCAGCTGCGCCAGCACGTCAGCACGCCAACGCCGGCCGCGGCGGACCCGGCCGCGTCCCACCCGTCCTCGGGGAGGCCCTCGTGAGCGCCGACCACCGACCCGCCCCGCGCCGGCTCGGCGACGCGGCCGACCGCGGATGGCGCGAGGACCTGGCCCGCGCCGGCGCAGTGCCCGCACCAGGACCGGGCGTGCTCGAGGACGCGAGGTCGCGGCTGCGGCAGGCGGCCGCCGCTGAGGCCCCCGGGGTCCACGAGGACGTCGTGGCCGAGCGGGCCGCGGCCGAGCGGGCGCGCTCGCGGCGTCGGCGGACCGCGATGGTCGCCGTCGCGACCGCCGCGGCGGTCCTCGCGGCGGTCCTGGCGGTCACCGCTCCGTGGGCGGTCACCACCCAGCGACCCGACGTCGTGGCCACCGGGCAGGGCCCGGTGCCGGTCGAGGACGGCGGGGCGGCCAGCTGCGCCTTCGCCTACAGCCCCGACGTGCTGGCCGACCAGGTGACCTTCGCCTTCGACGGCACGATCACCAGGATCGACACCGGCAGCCTGTTCGAGAGCAACCGCGTGACCTTCGAGGTCACCACCTGGTTCCGCGGCCCCGGCGCCGACGCGCCGGCCTCGATCACCCTGCCGATGAGCCCTGCCGCGCCCCGCACCGGCGCCGACGCCACCACCCGGGAGGACAGCCGCATGCTCGACACGCCCGGCTACACCGTCGGCACCCGCCTGCTCGTCGCCGGCGCCGCACGCTTCGGCGGGGGACCGCTGGAGGACCCCGTCGTCTGGGGCTGCGACTTCACCCGCTACTACGACCGGCCCACCGCTCAGCAGTGGGCCGCCGCCCTCGACTGATCACCTGCACGTCCTCGTCCCAGCTCCCTGGGTCGTCGAGCACGCGCCCGCGAGCCGGCGAGACCACCGGCGCGAGCGGGAGGCGGCTGAGGAGTCCCACCGCTCTGGTCCGCGCCACCGTGGAGGGGTCCGTCCGGGCGGGCGGTGGGCACCGCCGCCGGGCGGCGCGACCTGCCGCGCTCGGGCACGTGGTCCGGAGCCGGGGCTCGTAGGCTCGCCCGCGTGACGGACGCCCAGAACGACGCCCAGAGCGAGGCGGACCGGCCCGCGACGCACCGGGACCTGCGGGTCCACCCGAGCATCCTGTCGGCGGACTTCACCGACCTGGCGGCGGAGGTGCGGCGCATCCCGACCGCGGACGCCGTGCACGTCGACGTGATGGACAACCACTTCGTGCCCAACCTGACGCTCGGGCTGCCCGTGGTCGAGCGCCTCGCGCAGGTGAGCCCGCTGCCGCTGGACTGCCACCTCATGGTCGAGGCGCCGGACCGGTGGGCTCCCGCCTACGCCGAGGCCGGCGCGCAGGGCGTCACCTTCCACGCCGAGGCCGCGGCGGCGCCCGTCCGCCTGGCTCGCGAGCTGCGCCGCCTCGGGGCCCGGGCGGGTGTGGCGCTCAACCCGGCGACGCCGGTCGAGCCGTGGTTCGACCTGCTCGGCGAGGTCGACATGGTGCTGGTCATGACGGTCGAGCCCGGCTTCGGGGGCCAGTCGTTCCTCGACGTCACGCTGCCGAAGATCCGCCGGCTCCGGCAGGCGATCTCCGCCCGGCACCTGCAGGTCGCCGTCCAGGTGGACGGGGGCGTCAGCGCCGAGACGGTGGGGCGTGCGGCGGAGGCCGGCGCGGACGTCTTCGTCGCCGGGTCGGCCGTCTACGGCCAGGAGGACGCCGCGGCCGCGGTCGACGACCTGCGCGAGCGGGCGCGCGCCGCCCTGGCCGGCGCGTCGGCGTCGCAGGGGTGAGCGGCCCCGCGGACGCCCTGGCGTCCTTCCTCGACGCGGCCGTCGTCATCGGGGGCGTGCCCCTGCTGCTGCGCGAGGTGGTCGGCAACCTCTTCGGGCTCGCCTCGGCCGTCGGCGGGATGCGCCGGCGCGTGTGGGCCTGGCCCGTGGGCGTCGTCGGGAACGCCCTGCTCTTCACGGTCTTCCTCGGCGGCGTCTTCGCGACGCCGCAGGCGGTCGACCTCTACGGCCAGGCGGGGCGGCAGGTGTTCTTCCTGCTGGTCAGCGTCTACGGCTGGGTCCGCTGGAGCCGTACCCGCCGCGAGGGGGGCGCGGGCGCGCCGGCGGTGACGCCGCGCTGGGCCACCGGCCGGGAGAGGGCGCTGCTGGCCGCGGTGATGGTGGTGGGCACCCTCGGGCTGGCGCAGGTCTTCGCCCGCCTGGAGTCCTTCGGCCCCTACCCCGACGCCTGGATCTTCACGGGCTCGCTGCTCGCGACCTACGGGATGGCGCGCGGCTGGATCGACTTCTGGTTCGTCTGGCTCGCGGTCGACGTCGTGGGCGTCCCGCTGCTCGTGGCCGCCGGGTACTACCCCTCCGCGGTGCTCTACGTCGTCTACGCGGGCTTCGTCGTCTGGGGCGCCCTGACCTGGGTCCGGGCGCACCGCCAGGAGCGGGCGACCACCGCCGGCGCCGGGGGGCCCCAGGACCCGGCGGTCACCGCCCTGGGCTGAGCCCGCCCCCCGGCCCCCGCCCCCGGCGTCGCGGTGCGCACCCGGCGCCGCGCGCGGCGCATCCCGCGGGGCGCCCTAGCCTGGGGCCCCGTGAAGACCTTCGAGGACCTGTTCGCCGAGCTCGCGCGGAAGGCGGAGCAGCGCCCCGGGGGCTCGCGCACCGTCGCCGAGCTGGACGCCGGGGTCCACGCGATCGGCAAGAAGGTCGTCGAGGAGGCCGCCGAGGTCTGGATGGCCGCCGAGCACGAGAGCGGCGAGCGCACGGCCGAGGAGGTCTCCCAGCTCCTGTACCACCTGCAGGTGCTCCTGCTCGCCCGCGGCCTGACGCTCGACGACGTCTACGCCCACCTCTGAGCCGGGCCGCCCTCGCCCGCCCCCCTGCAGCCTCCCCGCCCGCCGCCCTCCCTGAGGAGCTCCGCCCGTGCTGCGCATCGCCGTCCCGAACAAGGGCTCGCTCGCCGAGCCCGCCGCCGCCCTGCTGCGCGAGGCCGGCTACGCCGAGCGCCGCACCGGTCGCGAGCTGGTCCTGCACGACGCGGTGAACGACGTCGAGCTGTACTTCCTGCGACCCCGCGACATCGCGGTGTACGTGGGCGCCGGCACGCTGGACGCCGGCATCACGGGCCGCGACCTGCTGCTGGACTCCGAGGCCGACGCCGAGGAGGTGCTCGAGCTCGGCTTCGCCTCCTCGACCTTCCGGTTCGCCGCCCGCGTCGGCGAGGCGCCCGCCGACGCTGCGGGCCTCGCGGGCCGCCGCGTCGCCACGAGCTACGACGGGCTCGTGCGGGCCCACCTGGCCCGGCTCGGCGTCGACGCGCCCGTGGTGCGCCTGGACGGCGCCGTGGAGATCTCCGTCGCGCTGGGGGTGGCCGACGTCATCGCCGACGTCGTGGAGACCGGCTCGACGCTGCGCGCCGCCGGCCTGGAGGTCTTCGGCGAGCCCATCCTGCAGTCGCAGGCCGTCCTCGTGCGGCGCCGCGGCGTCCCCGCGGCGGCGGGCCTGGAGGTGCTGAGGCGCCGGGTGGAAGGGGTCCTCGTCGCCCGCGAGTACGTGATGGTGGACTACGACGTGCACGTGGACCTCCTGGACGCCGCCTCGGCGGTCACGCCCGGGCTCGAGTCGCCGACGGTCTCGCCCCTGCGCGACGCCAGCTACGTCGCCGTCCGCTCGATGGTCCGGCGCGAGGAGGTCAACGCCGTGATGGACAGGCTCTACGAGATCGGCGCCCGCGCCATCCTCGTGACGACGATCCACGCCTGCCGGATCTGAGCGTGGCCGCCACGGGGGGGCGCGGGGACGAGCGCGCCCGGCTGCACCGCGACTTCGCGCCGCGGCGGGCCCGCGTCGTCGCCGTCGTCGTCGGCGCCCTCGCCCTCCTCGGCGGGCTGGTCCTCGCCGTCCTCCTGCCCGGCATGGGGACGCCGGACCGCCTGGGCTTCATCGCCGTGGGAGCGCTGGTGGCCGCCTTCATGGCCCGTCAGGCCATGGTGCGGGTGCTTGTCGACGAGCAGGGCCTCGCGGTCCGCAACCTCTTCCTGTCCCGGCGCCTGGAGTGGGCCGAGGTCGTGGAGGTGCGTTTCGGCGGCGGCCAGCCGTGGCTCCAGCTCGACCTGTCCGACGGCGAGGTCCTCGCCGTCATGGCCGTCCAGCGCGCCGACGGCGCCTCCGCCGAGGCCGAGGCGCGCCGCCTCGCCACGCTCGTCGCGCTGCACGGCCCCCGCGACACCTGAGTCCCGGCGGCCGCGGCCTCAGCGCACCGGGGGGACGGCGGCCAGGGCCTGGTCCGTGGTCCACCCGCCGACCTGGAGCAGGTCCACCACGGTGCTGCGGACCTGGCCCACGCAGACGGCGCCCGACAGGCCGAGGCGCTGGGTGCCGAGGACGCCGGCGCGCCGCCCGAGGTCGACGAGCTCGTGCTGCAGGTCGTCGTCGCGGCGCCCGGCGTCCACGGCCTCCGACAGCAGGCGCGCGCTCGTCGCCAGCTCCTCGAGCAGCGTCCACAGCTCCGCGGGCAGCGGCTCACCGCGCTGCTCGGCGACCGCCACGCGGCGCAGCAGCACGCGCACGTTGCGCATCGCCCGGTCCAGGGGGACGGACAGGTCGCGGACCATCTCCAGCCCGGGCCGGTGGCGGTGGCGGAACGGGGACAGGCGCAGCCCCTCCAGGGCCTCCTGGGCGGCCGGGCGCAGGTCCTCGAAGGCCCGCTGGCCCTCACGGGCGCGGTCCAGGGCCGCCTGGGCCACGTCGCCGTCCGCGTCCTTCGCGGCGCGGGCTCCCTCGGCGAGCAGCGCGGCCAGCTCACCGGTGGCCGCCGCGGCGAGCCGGCGGGGCCGGAGCAGGGGAGCGGTGGGCAACAGCGCCGCCACCACCAGGGCGACCGCGCCGCCGACCAGCGCGTCGACCCAGCGGTCCAGCCCGTCGGCGGCGGGGGCCGCCAGGGACGTGACGATGCTGGCCTGCACCCCCGCCTGGGTGACGAGCAGCTGGCCCGCGTCGAGGAGGATCGCGAGCGCCATGGACAGCCCGACGACGACGGCGATCTGCCAGATGCCGCTGCCGACCCAGGTGACGAGCAGGTCCGCCACGCCGATGCCCACGGCCACGCCGACGACCACCTCGCCGGTGCGGCGCAGGCGCCCCTCGTAGGACTGCCCGAGCGCGACGACGGCGGCCACCGGGGCGAAGAACGGGCTCTGGTGCCCGAGCAGCACGTGCGCGATGCCCCAGGCGGTCGCCGCCGCCAGCGCGCACTGGAGGAGGTTCGGCCCACGGCGCCGCAGGCGCGACAGCCGGTCGCGGGCCGAGCGGCGGCCGCGGACGGCGGCGCGCAGGTGCCAGACGCGCTGGAGGTCGAGGCGGTCGCTCATCGGGCTTCGGGGCACCCGCCGATGCTCCCAGGGCGGCTCGGGCGAGGACCAGCGCGACGACGACCTGGCCGTGCACCGGAACGGCGGCCGGCCGGAGCGCTCAGGCGGTGCGGACGACGACGTCCGCGCGCGAGCGCGGGTCGCAGGCGGCCAGGTGCGCCGCCTCCTGGGCCGCCCAGCGCTCCCAGTGCGGGGCGTAGGCCTCCCCGTCGCGGGCCAGGGCACGCCGGCGGCGGACGTCGTCGGGCGCCTCCACCCAGACGAGGACGTCCGGAGCCGCCGACGCGGCGAGCACCCCGGCGCCGACGCCCTCGAGGACCAGCAGCGGGCAGGCCGGCACGACGACGTCGTCGGCGCCGTCCGCGGCGCGGGACCAGCGGTCCTGCGCCCAGTCCCAGCGCCGGGCGCGCACCGGGCGGCCGCTGCGCCACCCGGGCAGCACGTCCCGGGCCAGCCGCGCAGACCCGGCGGCCAGGCCGTCCCAGCCCGGGTAGAGGTCGTCCATGCGCAGCACCGGGGCGCGCAGACCGCGGCCGAGGGCGTCGGCGAGCACGGACTTGCCCGCCCCGCTGCGCCCCTCGACGACGACGAGCCGGGGCGGCGTCGGCGCCCCCGGTGCCTCGGGGGGCGGTCCGGGCGGAGCGTCCCCGGGACCGGACTGCCTAGGCTGGCCGCCGTGAGCCTCGCCGTCCGCGTCGTCCCCTGCCTCGACGTGGACGCCGGGCGCGTCGTCAAGGGCGTCCGCTTCGCCGGTCTGCGCGACGCGGGGGACCCGGTCGAGCTCGCGCGCCAGTACGGCGACGACGGCGCGGACGAGCTCGTCTTCCTCGACGTCACGGCGAGCACGGACGAGCGGGCGACCACCTACGACGTCGTCGCGCGCACCGCCGAGCAGGTGTTCGTGCCGCTGACGGTCGGCGGGGGCGTGCGCGCCGTCCGAGACGTCGACCGGCTGCTGCGCGCCGGGGCCGACAAGGTCGGCGTCAACACCGCCGCCGTCGCCCGCCCACGGCTGGTCGCCGAGATCGCCGACCGCTTCGGCGCCCAGGTGCTCGTCCTCTCCGTGGACGCCCGGCGCTGCCCGCCCGGCACCCCCGACGGCGAGCGCACCGCCTCCGGCTTCGAGGTCACCACCCACGGCGGGCGGCGCGGCACGGGCGTCGACGCCGTCGCCTGGGCCGCCGAGGCCGCCCGGCTGGGGGCCGGGGAGGTCCTGCTCAACTCCGTCGACGCGGACGGCACCACCGGCGGCTTCGACCTGGAGCTGCTGCGCGCGGTCCGCGCGGAGGTGGGGGTCCCGGTGATCGCCAGCGGTGGCGCCGGACGGCTGGAGGACTTCGCCCCCGCCGTCGACGCCGGGGCCGACGCGGTGCTCGCCGCCTCGGTGTTCCACTTCGGGGTGCTGCGGGTCGGGCAGGTCAAGGACGCGCTCGCCGCCGCCGGTCACCCCGTGCGCCGGGCGGGCGCCGCCGTCCACGCGGGGGAGGTCCCGGGCGTCCGCGGCACCGCGGACCTCGGGCCCGTCCCCCCCGCCTGAGGCGCCCGCCGGCGGCGCACCGCGGCTGCCCACGTCGGCGCCCTCAGACGGCCCGGTCGACGCCCACCAGCGCCCGGACGTCCTCGGGCGCCCCTTCCAGCTCGACCTGCGCGACCGCCTCACGGCCGAAGCTGTGCAGCAGCACCTCGCCGACCTCGCCGCGGACGACGACCTCGCCCGCTCCCTCGGGCGCCCGGTGGACGACGGCCCGGCCCTCGGGCGTCTGCAGGACCACGCCGACCGGGGCCCGCCGGTAGAGCAGCCGCGCCCGCCCGCGCAGGCCCGCCCACAGCGCCCGCCGCACGTCCGCGGGCAGGTCGCGGGGCCCCTGCGGACGCTCGCCCGCACGGCGCAGGTCCTCCCCGTGGATGAAGTGCTCACCGGTGTTGACCGCTCCGTCCACGCCCGGCACGGCGAACAGGGACAGCCGCGGGGGGCCGTCGGCGAAGGCCGCCACCAGCTCGTCGAACAGTCGGCCGGCGGCCTCGGCGCGCACCCGCTCCGCACGACCGGCGAGCGGGGGCACCACCATGCCCAGCGCCGCGTCCGGCCGGCTCTCGCGCACGACAAGGTGGGCGGCGAGGTCCCGGGCGCGCCAGCCCTCGCAGAGCGTGGGGGCGTCGGGCCCGCGGCGGAGGAGCTCGGAGGCCAGCGCGGCGCGCTCGGAGGCGGAGGGGGTCATGGGCCCATCGTGCCCCCCGGCGCCGCCCCCCGGCCCCCGGCGCCCGCGCCCGCCGGGCCGGCGCCGCCGCGTCGCCGTCGGAGGGTCGTGGCAGGGTGAGGTGCGTCCACACCGGTGGGCCCGCCGCGAGAGGACGCCCGTGCACCGCCGTCCCACCCCGACCCGCCCCAGCCCCCCGCGCGGGGGCCGCTCCCGCACCGATGTGCCGCCCGAGGCGCCGACCGACGCACCGCCCGAGGCACCGACCGCTCCCGGCGCCCACCCGGCCGGCGCCGCGGCCGGCCGCTCCCGCGTGGAGCCCGGCGCCGGCACGCCCGCCGGCGGGGCCGCGGAGCGGGCCGACGGCGGCCCCGGGGCCGCCGCGGGGCGCGGCCGCGGGGGCCGGGGCGGACGGCGACGCACCGAGAGCGCCACCCGCCGGGGCCTGCGCGTGGTGGTGCGCGGGGCGCGGGACGAGCCGCTCGTCCTCGGCCTCGCCGTCCTCGTCTCGGCGGTCTACGGCGCGGGCACGGCCGCCTCGGGCTGGCTGCTGGGACGGACCACGGACGGCGTCCTCGTGCCGCTCTTCGCCGGTGACCCGGACGTGGGCGGCGCCGAGATCGCCCGGGCGGGGCTCGCCCTCGCCGTCGTCGCAGTGGTGACGGCGGTCGCCGTCGCGCTGCGCCGGATGATCGCCGGGCGCGTGTTCGCCAACCTGCAGGCCCGCTACCGGCGCCGCCTGGCGCACCAGTACCTGCAGCTGCCGATCGCCTGGCACCACCGCCACCCGTCGGGCCAGCTCCTGTCGAACGCCAGCTCCGACGTCGAGGCCAGCTTCCAGATCTTCCAGCCGCTGCCGATGGCCCTGGGCGTCCTCGTCATGGCCCTGGTCGCCTCGATCGCGATGGTGGCCGCCGACCCGGTGCTCGCCGCCGTCGGCCTGCTGACCATCCCGGCCATGGCCGCGGCGAACATCGCCTACCAGAAGGCCATGTCGCCACGGGTCGTGCGGGCGCAGGCGCTGCGCGGCGAGGTCGCCGCGATGGCGCACGAGAGCTTCGACGGCGCCGTCGTCGTCAAGACCCTGGGACGCGAGGGCCTGGAGACCGAGCGCTTCGGGGGCGCGGCCCAGCGCCTGCGCGGCGCCAACGTCGACGTCGGCCGCACGCGGGGGGCCTTCGACCCCGTCGTCGAGGCGCTGCCGAGCTTGGCCAGCCTCGCCGTCCTCGCCGTCGGGGCGGCGCGCGCCGCCACGGGCGAGGTCCAGGTCGGCGACATCGTCCAGGTCGTGTACCTGCTGACCATCCTCGCCGCTCCCGTGCGCGCCTTCGGCTGGGTCCTCGCCGAGCTGCCGCGCTCCGCGGTCGGCTTCGGGCGCGTGCGCTCGGTGCTGGAGGCCTCGGGCCGCACGCGCTGGGGTCAGCGGCAGCTGCCCGACGGCGGGCTGTCGCTGAGCATGCGCGGCGTCGCCCTCGCCCACGTGCGCAGCGTCGACGAGGACCTCGACGCGGGGACCGGGAGCGAGGACGCCGGGACCGAGCCCGTCGCCGAGGTGGGGGTGCCGGCGCTGGCGGGGGTGGACCTCGACGTGCCGGCCGGCTCCACCACCGCCCTCGTGGGCCCGACCGGCTCCGGCAAGTCCACGCTGGCGTCCCTGGCCGTGCGCCTGGTGGACCCGGACGCGGGGGTCGTGCGGCTCGGCGGCGTCGACGTCCGCGACCTCGCCGAGGGCACCCTGCCCGCGGAGGTCGCCCTGGTGCCGCAGGGCACCTTCATCTTCGACGACACCGTCCGCGGCAACATCACGCTCGGCGCGGACGTCGACGAGGAGCGCCTGCGCGCCGCGCTGGAGACCTCGCAGGCCGCCGAGTTCGTCGACGCGCTCCCCGACGGGCTCGCGACGCGCGTGGGGGAGCGCGGCACCACCCTGTCCGGCGGCCAGCGCCAGCGCCTCGCGCTCGCGCGGGCGCTGGTGCGCACCCCGCGCCTGCTGGTGCTCGACGACGCGACGTCGGCCGTCGACCCGGCCGTCGAGGCGCAGATCCTCAGCGCGCTGCGACGACCCCCCGCGCCCGGCGCCCCGCAGCCGACCGTCCTGCTGGTCGCCTACCGCCGCGCCACCATCGCCCTCGCGGACCGGGTGGCGTGGATGGACGACGGGCGCGTGGTCGACGAGGGCACCCACGCCGAGCTGCTCGAGCGCCAGCCCGGCTACCGCCACCTCGTGACCGCCTACGAGGAGGCGGCCCTGGCCGCTGCCCGCCCGGCCGACGACGGGGCCGCCGACGGGGACGCCGACGACGCCGACGGGCCCCCGGGCGCCGGTCGGCGCCCGGCCGTCGCGCGGAGCGCCCGGTGAGCGGCCGCACGCCGCCGCCGGCGGTCCCGCAGCCGCAGCCGTCCTCGCAGGGCGGGGGCACGCCCGTGGCCGCGGACGGCCGTGCGGGCGGCACCCGGATCGCGCGCGAGGCCGGGGACGGCGTGCTCGCGACGATCCGCCGCGGCCTCGCGCTGTCCCCGCTCATGCGCCAGGGCCTGCTCGGGACGCTCGCGCTCGGGGTCCTGGCGACGGCCGGGCGCGTCGTGGTGCCGCTGGCGGCCCAGCGCACCATCGACCTCGGCATCAACGGCCCCCAGGGGCCCGACCCCGGGCTGGTCTGGCGCATCGCGCTGGTCGGGGCGGGCGTCGTCCTGGCGACCGCGGTCGTGTCCTACCTGGTCAACCGCCGCCTGTTCACGGCCACCGAGGCGGGCCTGGCCGAGCTGCGGACGACGGCGTTCCGCCGCGTGCACGACCTGTCGGCCCTCACCCAGGGCTCGGAGCAGCGGGGCTCGCTCGTCTCCCGCGTGACGAGCGACGTCGACACGATCTCGACCTTCCTGCAGTTCGGCGGCCTGCTGCTGGTGCTGTCGGTGGGCCAGCTGCTCGTCGTCACGGTCCTCATCGGGGTCACCTCCTGGCCGCTGATGTTGCTCGTGCTCGGCTGCTTCGCGCCGGTGGTGCTCTTCGGCCGCTGGATGCAGCCGCGGCTGTCCCGGGCCTTCGCCGAGGTGCGCGCCCGCGTCGGACGGGTGCTGGGGGGCATCTCCGAGACCGTCGTCGGCGCCGACACCATCCGCGCCTACGGCGCCGAGGAGCGCACCCGCGAGCGGGTCGACGCCGCGGTGGAGGACCAGCGCCGCGCCCAGGTGCGGGCCCAGACGCTGGTGGCCACGAGCTTCTCGACCGGGGTCCTGGCCTCCGGGCTCGTCGTGGCGGCGGTCGTCGTCGTCGGCGCCCTGCTGGGGATCGACGGGGACCTGTCCCTGGGGGACCTGACGGCCGTGCTCCTGCTCGTGCAGCTGTTCACCGGGCCGGTCCAGAGCCTCACCGAGGTGCTCAACGAGCTGCAGAACGCCGTCGCCGGCTGGCGCCGCGTGCTGGCGCTCCTGGACACGCCGGTCGACCTGGCCGACCCGGGCGAGGCCGGCCGTGACCTGCCCGAGGGCCCGCTCGACCTGCGCGTGGACGGGGTCGGCTACGCCTACCCCGGCGCGGCTCCGGCGCTCACGGGCGTCGACCTCGAGGTGGCCGCCGGCACGCGGGTCGCCGTGGTGGGCCGCACGGGGTCGGGCAAGACGACGCTCGCCAAGCTGCTCACGCGGCTGCAGGACCCGGACACCGGGCACGTGCTCCTCGGCGGCCTCGACCTGCGGCAGGTGCGCTCGGCCAGCCTGCGGCGACGGGTCGCGATGGTGCCGCAGGAGGGCTTCCTCTTCGAGGGGACGATCGCCGAGAACGTGGCGCTCGGCCGGGAGGGCAGCACCCGCGAGGACGCGCGCCGGGCCCTCGGCGAGCTGGGGCTGGGCGCGTGGGCGGACGGGCTGCCCGACGGGCTGGACACGCGGGTCGGCCAGCGCGGGGAGACCCTGTCGGCGGGGGAGCGCCAGCTCGTCGCGCTGGCGCGCGCCCGCCTGGCCGACCCGGACGTCCTCGTCCTCGACGAGGCCACCTCCGCCGTCGACCCCGCCCTGGACGTCGCGATCGGGGCGGCGCTGGAGCGGCTGATGGCCGGCCGGACGTCCGTCACCATCGCCCACCGCATGTCGACGGCCGAGCGCGCCGACCTCGTCGTCGTGGTGTCGGACGGCCGGGTGACCGAGACCGGCCGGCACGCCGACCTCGTCGACGCGGGCGGCCACTACGCCGAGCTCCACCGCGCCTGGGCCTCCCAGCTCGACCCCGTGGGCTGAGGCGGGCGGGCGGCCCGAGGCGCCGTGGAGGAGTCCGGCGCCGTGGGGAGTCCGGCGCGGTGGCGGAGTCCGGCGCCGTGGGGAGTCCGGCGCGGTGGCGGAGTCCGGCGCCGTGGGGAGTCCGGCGCCGTGGCGGAGTCCGGCGCCGTGGGGGAGTCCGGCGCAGTGGGAGGATCACGGCGTGAGCTCGACGACGCCCGCCTCCACGCTGGACCCGTCCGTGGCCGCCCGCCTGCGCCGCACGGCCGACGGCCTGGTGGCCGCGGTGGTGCAGCAGCACGACACCGGCGAGGTGCTGATGCTCGCGTGGATGGACGACGAGGCCCTGGCGCAGACGCTGAGCACCGGGCGCGCCACCTACTGGAGCCGCAGCCGGCAGGAGCTGTGGCGCAAGGGCAGCACGTCCGGGCACGTCCAGCACGTGCGCTCGGTGAGCCTGGACTGCGACGGCGACGCGCTGCTCGTGCGCGTCGACCAGGTCGGCGTCGCCTGCCACACGGGGACCCGCACGTGCTTCGACGGCCGGGACCTCGGCGCCGTCGACGCCTTGGCCGGGTCCGTCGGCGGACCGGCGTGAGCACCGGGCCCGACGGCCGCCTGGGCCGCACCTGGCCGTCGCTGGACGTCTTCCGCGAGCTGGCCCGCGACCGCCGGGTCGTCCCCGTCGTGCGCCGCGTGCTCGCCGACGGCGAGACCCCGGTGGGCCTGTACCGCAAGCTCTCCGGCGACGCCCCCGGCTCCTTCCTGCTGGAGTCGGCCGAGGGCGGCCGCTGGTCGCGCTGGTCGATCGTCGGCGCGCGCTCGGGCGCGATGCTGCTCGGCGGCGACGGCGCCTCGGCGTGGGTCGGCGATCCCCCCGCGGGCGTGCCGACGTCCGGGGAGCCGACCGAGGTGCTCGCCGCGGTGATGGAGGCGCTGCACACCCCGCGCCTGCCCGGGCTGCCCCCGCTGACCGGGGGGATGGTCGGCGTCCTCGGCTACGACGTCGTCCGGGCGTGGGAGCGCCTGCCGGTGCGCTCGGCCGACGAGGTGGGCGCACCCGCGGTGATGATGGCGCTGGCCACCGACGTCGCCGTCCTGGACCACAGCGACGGCACGCTGCTGCTCGTGGCCAACGCCGTCAACCACGACGGCACCGACGAGCGCGTCGACGAGGCGTGGGCCGACGCGGTCGCCCGGCTGGACCGGATGGTCGCCGAGCTCGCCGCCCCCGCTCCCTCCACGGTCGCCGTCCACGACGGCGTCGCGCAGGAGCCCCCGGCGCCGCGGGAGCGCACCCCCCGGGAGGAGTACCTGCAGGCCGTGCGGCGCGGCAAGGAGGCCATCGTCGACGGCGAGGTCTTCCAGGTCGTGCTCTCCCAGCGGTTCGAGCTCGACTGCCCGGCCGACGCCCTCGACGTCTACCGCTGCCTGCGCGCGTCCAACCCGAGCCCGTACATGTACCTCTTCCGCGGGCAGCGCCCGGACGGCACCCGCGTCGACGTGGTCGGCTCGAGCCCGGAGGCGCTGGTCAAGGTGGAGGCCGGGCGGGTCCTGGCCCACCCGATCGCCGGGACGAGGCCGCGCGGGGCGAAGCCGGAGGACGACGTGCGCCTGGCCGAGGAGCTCCTCGACGACGCCAAGGAGCGCTCGGAGCACCTCATGCTCGTCGACCTGGCCCGCAACGACCTCGCGCGGGTGTGCCTCCCGGGCACGGTCGACGTCGTGGAGTTCATGGCCGTGGAGCGCTACAGCCACGTCATGCACCTGGTGTCGACGGTGCTCGGCGACGCGCGGCCGGGGACCGCCGCGATGGAGGTGCTGCGGGCGGCGTTCCCCGCGGGGACGCTGTCGGGAGCACCCAAGCCGCGGGCGATGGAGCTCATCGACGCCCTCGAGCCCGTCCGGCGCGGCGTGTACGGCGGCGTCGTGGGCTACCTCGACTTCGCGGGAGACCTCGACATGGCCATCGCCATCCGCACGGCCGTGCTGTCGGGCGGCACGGCGCACGTGCAGGCCGGCGCCGGCGTCGTGGCCGACTCGGTGCCCGAGCTCGAGGACGCCGAGTGCCGCGCCAAGGCCGCCGCGGTCCTGCGGGCCGTCGCGGCGGCCTGCACGCTGCGGCCGCCGAGCGCCGACGGGGCGGGCCCGGCCCGG
>Ga0210040_10004505_pt1 | contig 18173 bp, 18 predicted proteins | sample CryGeyCG12114_NA_FD_185462 | JGI IMG/M metagenome (GOLD analysis project Ga0210040, IMG submission 185462) | Groundwater microbial communities from aquifer - Crystal Geyser CG19_WC_8/21/14_NA (SPAdes) (version 2) | ecosystem: Environmental > Aquatic > Deep subsurface > Groundwater | place: USA...
GTTGTTGGCTAAGAAGCGAAAGAAGGAGGCGGCTGACGCTGCCAGAAGTGGTGGTTTGTAGCCTTGCGACCATGCATTGGTGTGCATGGCATCCAAGCTTCATGGGTCTAGCTCACCCCAATGTCAGATCAGATCAGTGATGCTCAATGCCGTGAGCGTGCAAAGCGTCTCAAGTCCCCTTATTGGTAACCTGCACCAAACGCTTTCTCTTTCTGGAATTGCCGCCAACATGTTATCTATGTAAGGTGATCGTCCGCCCAAAGCATTTTATAATTGTTACTCGTCAATGACCGCAGGGTTTCCTACCGGAGCTCGTCCGGGCTCATGGTATATGAGCGTTGTTATACGTACCGGCACAGCTCTCGTTCCGCTGATCCTCAGGAAATTTTATTAAACTCCGAAGTAATGTACAGCCCGAACAGGTGCACTACCAAATCCGCGCAGCTGGCACTTCACCCCCATCTACCATGCTGCAACAGCTGCAGAAGCTCCTCGCAGTCCTCACGAGCCGCGTAATCAACCGCGCTCATGTCCCTGCGGTCCGTGACTCTGGCGTCCCCACCCGCACTCAAGAACAGCCTCACCGTCTCGACGCGGCGGGCATTCTTCTCCTCCCGCATCTTCACGTCCAACTGGGCGCGCGAGCGCACCACATACATCGAAGGCGTCGTCCGGAACTTCCTGTCCAGATGGTTGACCGCAGCGTTTCTGCTCAGCGGCAGACGCACGAGCAGGGGATCGCACCGCCACGCCGCGTCGTGCAGCGCTTGCGCGATGGAGATGTAGCCATTCCGGCAGGCGACCAGGAGAGCCGTGAAGCCGTCTTTATCGCGGACGTTGACGTTGATGCCGTCCACGGTCAGCAGCATCTTGACGACGGACGAGTGTCCTTTTCCCACCGCGAGCTATAAGGCCGTCAGGGGACTTGCTTTCAGGTATCCGGGTCGGTGGGGAAGGTGGCGTTGACATCAACGCCGTACGCTACAGCCGGCTGATCTCGGTGGCGCATTCGGTCCTCCAGACCGCAGAAGAAGTGCAGAGGTGCGTAGCCGTGTCGAGCTGGCTATCAATGAAAGCGCATCCATGCTGCTATGGATGTGGAAAGTAGTGGGTGTGGTAGTCAAGGAGCATTCTGCGCAGAACGAGCCTGATGGCTTTCCCTCGGCAGACTTATGCGTAGCGTCGTGAGCGACACAACAGAAAGAAAGCGAGCATGGCAGTCAAATGCAGAGATCACGACCGACAACAGGGCACAGCAGGCTGCCTGCTTATCCTCGTTGCCACAAATTTGAGGTAGCAGTGTTATGAGCATTAAAAAGATCACGTGCTGGGAGAGGAGTTGATGCAGAAATTGCCCCGTGGTTCTGCTATAACATTCTTGTCACCCAAGGCTGAAGCCCGCTATTCGTAGCAGGCCTGGTGGACAGCCCGACGACTGACTTGTGGTCGTGTCTGGCCACGACTCGGTTGCTAGTTGTCACAGGCTGTCACGATGGGTGTACCGTGGACCGAGCAGGACAAGACTTGTGGTGGCTTGGCAATAGGTGCCCACGAGCTTCAGAGTTCTCAGGCTGGGTCGCTTATGGGAAACTGGAAGGGCAAGCCATCTCTATTTATACCAAGTCAGGTAGCGATGAATGCATTGTCGATGAAGCGGAAACTCATCTTATTATATAACCTCAGAATTGCTCTGCTGAGCTCAAGACAGTCGCTAGCGCCTCATCAAATCAAGGTACCTATGCAGGTGGGTTGTAATTTGGCTTGCTTAGCTCTCCATGATTGCATTCAGTTGACGGTCGTTCCCAATTTCATCATTGATATGAAGAGGAGAAAGTCCTAGATGTCTGCACATAGCGTTCAATGTCTGCGCGTGTTCTGTTGTCCACCGATTCCCTTGCCTGTTGTAGAAATCGCATGACGAGAATGTTCCAATCACGTGCGACCGATAGCCTGCTATAGACAATTTTGAAGATTTCAATGCGGCCTGAAAAGATAGCTGTTCTTATATGAGCATCCTTCATGGCCTGGGTAGAGCGTGTGTCTGTTGCGTCTGATCCAGCCGAAGTGCCATATTTCCCCCATAAGTCGAACAAAGTATTTAGAAAGACAATGTCACCACGGCGGATAGCGTCAGATATGCTGCTGTCGAGCGTGGATTTATTGATTCGCCATGTCCGACTGCCGCCACGATGCCGTATTCCTTTGACTAGATATCGAAGGGCTTCGAGTTTTGTACGCGTCAGAGGTACCGAATACAGTTGCTCTGGAATGCCGAAAGTGTAAAAGATGTTCCATCGGAGGTTGTAAGGGTAGACATGCATGCTAGCTCGGTAGACATGGGCATGAAAGTTCCTTGGAATATGCAACGACTTGCGTACGTGCCTCTCCTCGTCTGTTTTGAGACTCAGATCAAGTATTTCATGCACCGGGAAATTTTCTGGGAAGGAGGGGTTTCGGCCAGCATCTTTAAGCTGCTGCAAGATCTTCTGAAGAGTGCTGTGTCTGGGTAGTGGATGATTTGAGTTGTGCGTCAACCTTTTCAGTTGGTAAATGTGTTCTAAAAACAAGAACTCATGGAGCCTTTGGAAAACCCTGACTGAGAACCAGTGGGATTCAAAAATGTCCTTCCGCAGTGATTGCCTCTCGTCATTCGACAAGGGAAAGGAGAGTTCAGCAGCACGAGGCAGCTTGTATTTCTCCATGAAGCCTCGGTCGACAGGACTAGGTAAAAGCCGTTGGGACATCCGATGCCGCTCCAAACCGCGAACGTTCGCTGCCTTGTGGAGATTGTAACCAGAAGCGAGTGCAGACTCGTTTTCTGCGCAGAAAGCTGAGATAGCCAGTGACTTTTCACAGACACTGTAGGGCGGAAGGGAAGCGTGAATTTTGCGATTCACATGTATTAAAGAGAGTTCTCGTGATTGCCAGAATATGTTAGAAAGAACTTCGATAGGCAAATGGTCTAGTGTAAGTGGTTGTCGTGCGGTATTGTGAGGAGCCATTTTTTGAAAGTGCTGTCAGGTTTAATCTCTGCAGAGTTGGAGAAGGTGAGAAGGAAGTGACAGAGTAAAAATAATGGATGCGCACAAGGATGGCTTAAGTAGTCGGAACTCGACGAAAAATTCTTCAATACTCAATGAGTCCTGAATAACCGGCATAAGGAGAAGCATAACAGGTTGGTTCAGGGACACACCCCTTCCATCGGTGAACGTGGTCATGGTCCGCCCACTGAGCAACGGTCATCGTTCAAGAAAGCTGTTCAGCGCGTTTGGTGTTTGGCTGCGATCCGGTCGAGCAATTCTCTACTCGGAGGGTCGCCCGTCAGCGGATTCGTATCGACATCGACTAGCTCTTTGTTTAAATCGCTGCTGATGTCAAATAGGGTGTACCAAGTCAGCAATGTGTTTGCATCAACATTCTCATTCCCACGCCGTAAGTGCGCAGAAAACTGGTCGGGAGTCTTTGCTTCGCGGCATTGTATCTTTTTCTGAAGGGCTTTCAGGCCTCTACTGCAGATACTGTCCACATATTACCGTGCGCTTTGAAGTCAAGAAAAGTGATAACTTGATCTGTACCCCCTCTTACATTCCGATTACAAGTACGTAGACCGAGCACGCTTTAGTGGTTATATCCACTTCTGTAATTCTATGGTGTACTTTGGTGATCCACGTGCCGGTTTATGGATTTTTCGGCTTGATGGACAGGCCACTAGGTATGTATGTAACTCTTTGAAATGGTAGAAACACGAATACAGAATTTCTGCACTACAGGGTCGTCAGCAGAGAGGTCAGCACTCGACATTGGATGAAGCTTTTGCAGCGACTCCTTCAATGGCATTTGGCCGAACATTCGTAGTGCGAGGCTGGAGGCCGTGTTGCGTGTTGCGTGCCGAAGCTGCACGCGTGAAGAGGAAGGTCATCGCGCCATTGCAAGCACTGAAATGATTGACTCAGCCTGAACCATGTGGCTCTGGGCCTTCACGTCCTCGTGGCTGCACTCCTACTGACAGACGATCTCTGGAACTGAGAACCTCAACAATCGGGAAGGTGTCAACCAAGTTGGTGAAACCGGCTAAGCAGTCCGCAGCAAACAGCGCAAACATAGTAAACATATCTATCGATATCGAAGCCACGAGAGTGCTCGGATCCGCCATACATCCGTCATCGCAGGACCCCAAGCACGAACAGTGAGAACAGCTTCAGACACAGTGTCGTTAGCTTGTGCTGCAACATGGACGCTCGCAAGAAGAAAAAGAAAGTGCTCCTGATGGGCAAAAGTGGCTCGGGAAAGTCGTCTATGCGCTCTATCATCTTCAGCAATTACGTCGCGAAAGATGTGCGCCGTCTGGGAGCCACTATCGATGTCGAGCACAGTCATGCGAAATTCATGGGCAATCTCACCCTCAACCTCTGGGATTGTGGCGGGTGAGCGATCGCCCACAATCTGCTACAAGCTTCCATCATCTCACTAACAACTCGCAGACAAGATGCATTCATGGACTCCTACCTGAATACGCAGCGCGAGAACGTCTTCTCTGATGTCGAAGTCCTCATCTACGTGTTCGATATTGAGTCGCGCGAGGTAGATCGAGACCTAGAAACCTACGCCCAAGTCATAATGGCTTTGAAGGATTTCAGCCACCACGCCTCTGTGTTCTGCCTGGTGCACAAGATGGACCTTGTCCAAAACGAGCACAGAGAGAGAATATACGAAGAAAGGTTGAAATTGATCAGAGCCAGGTCAGATTCATTCAAGTTAGAGACATTCCAAAGCAGCATCTGGGATCAATCGTTATACAGAGCTTGGGCTGGGATAGTGCACCAGATGGTGCCGAACCTCGGGGTCATCGAGCGCTTTTTAGAGGCTTTTGCGTCTCAGCTTGAAGCAGAGGAGATCGTCCTTTTCGAGCGGTCGACTTTCTTGACTGTAACGTCCGTGGTCACAAGCTATGGCGAAGAGAATCCGAATGTTGACAGACATGAGCGCATCTCGAATATCATGAAGAGCTACAAACATACGGTGGCACGAAACACGAGGACCACTGCTGCAAGTGCAGGGTTCTTACTATTCAAGGTCCAGACACCACATTTCAATTGCTTTCTAGCACGATTTACAGATAACACATATATATTCGTAACCATCCCCCCAGGAGAGGCGGCTTTCAATTGCGCAGTTCTGAACACGATGATGGCGAGAGAGGCATTCCAGAAGAAAACAGGAGTAGAAGGATGAATCAAAGAAGCAAAGAATGCATCATATTGGTTGCAGACAACGGTGATCTACCCTGCGTGGGCTACATACAAAGATGTCGTTGACAATGGTGACTCGACAACTTTTCAGGTCCCATTCTTGTCCGGAGGTTGTGAGTGACGGGCATGAAGCACACCGGCGACGTTAAGATACCGAGCCGATGGCCTCAACACCAGCAGTTGCAATATCGATGTCCTGGTCTGTCGTTCCACCAGATACGCCCACGGCACCAATGAAATAGCCATCGACAAATATTGGCACACCTCCGCCGAACACTATCAGGCCGCCGTTTGTCTCCTGAATCCCGTACAGACTTTGACCAGGCTGCGTCAGATTGTAGAAGTCCGCTGTGGTGTAAGCACCGTTGAAAAGGGCAACGGTACGAGCCTTCCTCTGACTGATGTCGATGCTACCAAGGAAAGCGTTGTCGGTACGAAGAAAAGCCACAAGAAGGCCAGAGGGGTCAACCACAGCTATGTTCGAGGGTGAAGATATGTTCACGGCTTGAGCTGCTGCGGCGTTGACGACTGCGAGCGCTTGATTCTGATCAATAATATGCCTTTGAGCAGGAGTCGACCCGAGGTTATTGTTGCTGTGAGGGAGTTGGCTCATGACGACGAATGGGAAAGCGAGTGCAGTAAGGTAGGAAAGAAACCTCATATCCAGATAACGGAAGAGCTGACTTTTGTCAAAGTGCTTAGTGACTATCTAGGTATAAATTGATAACCACAAGATTTGTTTTCCAGCTTACCGAGCATGAGCTCTTATATTCTACCAATACCTTGAATTACCCCTCTTATGCTTCTTTCGTCCGAAGCGCAACCACGAAACCTACTCCTCTTTCAACTTGCATGGTAATTGCTGAAAGTGACCTTTCTGCAGACGACATCGTTCTCGTTAGCACGTGCGGGACTGGGTTTCTTTTGGACGCACGAGGACATGGCTGCTATCATCGTTCTTCCCAAGGATCGATAGATAGCATCGCAAACATAGCTGCCCCTCTCGCAATATGCAAAAAGCCCACTCCCTCATCGGCATATCTAACAAACACATTCTCCTGCAGATTTCCTATGCACCAATGACGGCATTTATGCAAGTCTGTCCTTGGTACCTGATGCTTAGGTACCTACCTAGACCTGGGGTGTTTGCTTACCCCGCAAACCGGAGTTTGTGCGCGACAGCGACGTACACAGTACATTGAGCGAGGTTTACCCGCACATCACTGTCTTTGATGCCGTCTGGACTCGGTCGTCCTAGCGCTTTGTGGCTCTCAACCTGTATACTCTGTCCCCTCCAGTAGGTAGGTACGGAAATCACGGTCTAGAGAAGACGCTGCAAGCATTTTTGGGGCATTGGTCTCCAAGGTGTGATATCTTAGTATCTCCAGCTCTGTCGATGACAAAGGTCGAAGACGTAGCTGTTCCATCCCACAAGCCTGATTACACCCGGCTTTCAAGACGGAGCGGGCCTCGTACCATGTTTTGTGTATGGCCACGACGGACTCGGTGTCGAGACTACCTACCTAGATAGTGAACGCGGGGTGCTCTGGCGCAATCAAAGCGAACATCTCGACGAGCTCGGTTGAGTCACAAATAAAGGCCCTTCATGGCTGCGATGTACTACTGGCAGGGGCCGCCATCTCCGCCGTCGGCGAACACATCCCATTAACCTCAAGCCAGACGGCATTGGATGGTGTTGGGTGGTATACGTTTCTCGACTGTGTCAATTACTACAGCCTTAGAATCTCACCATCTTTCGTACCTCCCCGGAACAACTCTCTGATGACTCGTCCCTTTAATATCGTCTCTTCCACGATCCCCTGCACATGCTTCGGCTCCACCCTGCCGTACCACACACCCATCCCGGCCAGCGGACTCGTCTTTTGACCGGAGCCCGGCGCCCTGTAGGTGGGCGGTATGTAAACAATAACATTGCCTGCCCACTTGTGTCCGCCCATGTGGCTTATCATTCCTACGTTGACGTGGTCGGCCTGTGGTGCAAAAGCACCGGTGTTCGGTGATATCTTCGCGCCTTGCTCGGCGATGTAGCGTGTGAATTCCTCGTGGAGTAGTGGTCCGAGGATCCCACAGCGACTGTCGCGCGAGTTGTGGCTGCATATCAATATGGTCGGACTTTGGATCTTGTCGAGTCCCCGTGATTCCCATTTCGGCAGAAGTGTCGTGTCGAGCACCTTCTTCGCCTGCTCTTTCTCCGATAGATCCGAGTGTGACGGATGCAAGGTCTTCGGTAGAAGGAATGCCCTGACAAAGTGCTCGAGTTCTTGTGGTTCGGTGGGGATGTTCTTGATGTGTTGGAATGAGGGGAATAGGATCGCCTCCGCCAACGGGGTGCTACCCTGAGGCTTCGCTGGGGCAAAGGATGAAGTACAGATCATAGGCCCGAGTTTGTATGGCTAGAAGGTCTTGTGTAAGTCAGCGCACTGGAAAGCGATTCAGCATGAGATACGTGTCACACACATCGTAGAATTGTCCTTTTGGACCTATCTCTTTCTTGAGATTCGCGACCAAGCTCCCCCATGGCGCGCTGTCCCTTTCGTCCTCGATCTTGCTGGTCCAGTCGCTTTGGCCCGTAGATATCATTAGATGTGCGTCGTGGGCGGCCATTGTGCCGTTGAGGTCTTTGGTCCTGTCGATGTCGAGACCCGAAGGCATGTCTGTGCAGCTGCATGTTGGCGATGGACATGATGCCACAACTGGAAACGGAGGGTTACGCTGTTCGAGGGCTTTTCGAGCGGCCTGGCGTGTGCTTGATGCAGCAGCCTCGGCGTGTCTAACCAGAGAGGAACGGAAGAGAGTCATTGGCCTGCCAACGGGACACGGAAGAGGTTTGTGAGAATTGAGAATATGGAGGCATGAAAAGATTGGAAAGGAAGGTCGCTAATACCAAAACGAAGGAATTCAAAAAGCTGCTGTATAATTCCAACTCACGACAGCGCATCGAAGCATTGCATCACTCGCGGTCCCGACTCGACCGAGTCGTCGTCGGCTTCGGCGATTGCCCGGAGATAGCAGTTGAATTGGTGCGACAGACCTCATTCTTCCAGCATTTATACTCATCCTAACACATCTGAGGAGGACTACGAGTATTCGTGCATGAGGTGGGAAGTCCCTATTTCAGCCATGCTGGAATGGTTTGATCCATGTGTGGGACGAAGCGCACATTCAAGAGGAGTATCTCGAAAGGGCAACTAATAATCCCAGTAACATTTTCCATTCTTCGAAATGTTACAGCACACTCTACCTCAGCGTGTTCTTGTCTCTCGCAAATGCCGCTAGACCATGATCGGACCTTGTAAGAGGCCACATCCAAACATAGAAAGCATATACACCGGTCACTAGTAGGACATAGTATGCCACCGTCCATCCCAATTCAAGTTTTCCACCTTCTCCGTGTGGTGCGACAGCATCTACATCGTCTTTGCCTCGCAAAATAACCGGGTTGCGGACATAGTGCTCTTCGCGTTCCACCCTACCCCAAAAGCGCGGCAGTCCGTACAGATTGCAGAATGTGTGGACGAGAATACACCCATATAACGAGCCTGTCCTCAGGTACAGGAAGGACGCGTACCAGCCGAATATTGTTGTGTATCCGAACTGAAAGAGTGACCGTATGAGAACCGGAAAGAACGGCACATCGGGACGCGTCAACTTGAACTCGTAAGCGTGGTGTATGTGAGCGATGCCGAAGTACAAGGGGGTCAAGAATACGATCTTGCCCGGGCTGACCTTTGCTAAAAGATGGATCGGAACAAGTACGGAGCGGAAGATGACTTCCTCGGTGATTGGGGCTGCGATATAAGTGCGGTAGCCTTGCCAGCTGTACAACGATTCAACAGTCTTCTCTCTAAACCCTTGCAGCTGCTTCTCGACCACAATTTTCTCAAAATGGGGACCGAGATACAACATCCATGTCAGCAAGACACAGGCGGCAGTGTCAGTAGGGTGGACCGGCCACCAGCCTAGAAGGTGCAATGCGCCGCTGACATCGAGCTCTGCTCTCGCTATCAAGAGGTAGAAAGTCAATGCGGTAGAGACAATGCTCGCGAACGTGACCATGCGGACTCGAGCTCTGATAACTGAAGGGGCATCTCTGTTCAGCCGAGGCGAGGGCCTCGTAGCTGGCGAGAGGTAAAATGGAATGACGTATAACAATGTAAGCCCGGTCTAGAAGTAGAGGAGTCAGTCACTACACCCATCAATGGCCGTGGTATCAGCTTCGCACCAAGGCTTCGATGTGGATACCGCAGAGAGTGGTTCATGCGAAGCAGCTCAAGCAATCAAACTGTGCACGGCCTCGCTGTTCAACACGGAAGTTATACGAGGATCAAACAGAGCTGTCACACCTCTAGGATAACAATGACAAGTTGCTCTAGGGAGGGGGCTTGATATTTACGACGGAGGAGGAATTGTTGACTGCTTACCGACAGCAAGGCTGCAATCACCGTGGAGATGACAGGTTGATCCGGCACTGTTCACATGCAGCTGTTAGCTCTCGAGTCTTGCATGAGACATGCATGAGGCCTTCCATCCGAATGCATAGCAGGCCGTCTGAGCGACCGTAGAAGTGTTGGTGCAAACCAGTTCAGACAATATGCTTACCGTTGTGTCTGGAATAGACGTTCTTCAACCTATCGAACGATTCTGCAGGAGCCATCGGAGAAGCGAGCTTGCCGGCTTATCGCCAGTGATATTGAATGAAGCGTGAGGATCGCTGGACCGGACAGGAGAATTGGAAAGTGAGATTGACTGTTGTTGGCTGTGCCCAGGTGGCTTCAAGTTACCCTTTTCACCCTGGCGGTCGAAATTCCGGCTCCGGGTACAAGGACAAGGACAAGGACAAGGACCGTGACTCGGACAGGCTCCACCGCAGGCACCGCGGCATGGATGATGAAGCCCAATTATCGGGGCGGCCCCCATACTAGTACTGCGTCAACGTGCATTGTTGTCATCCCGGGACCGAGTCTTTCCAGCTTTGTTTACGTGCACGTGCCGCGACCATGTACACAGTTAGACAATCATCTTATTCCGATGCGAGTCTACATGGAACAAATATTCAACTGGTCGCGTTGCTCAACGCCAACGGCACCGGCAACGGCAACGGCAACAGGTCGCGACTTTGATCTTCACCTGGCATCAAGATCAAAGGCTACGCGCTTGCGAGTCGCTTGTTAGCTATCTTAGCTCGACTGCCACGCGCCTGTCACATTGTCCCATGTTGACAACTCGATAACCCTGGTTGCTTCAAAGGCCAAAATAAATTATCGCGTCCATTCCGCGACCATTTCAGCGAATCGGAGGACGGAGCGAGATCATTTATCGATATCGGGAAATGACCATCTCCACTCAGCATCCACCCAGTGCAACGTCCATGCAGAAGCATCAGCCACACCCTCCTCGTTGACCATTTCGCCGACACTACTGGCCACAAGGGGTTGAGTCCTTGCCTGGGACAGCTCCTCGTCATCTTTCGCGTCGCTGTCGCTTGATGGTCGCGCCCTCACGTCAAACCTGTCCAGCGCTTTCTGTACATAGCTCGGACCACGAATACCAACTTGCCTCCTGGCCATACTTCTTGGCCATACTTCTGACAGCTGCACGTCGAATCGCCCATGCAGCTGTCAATCGAGTATTGATCTGCTCTACAGCATGCGTCACGAGCTCGAAGCCCCTACACTACAACGAAGCATGATCTCGGTCGTCCAAAAAGACTGCTGATCCATAATGCGCAGGACCTCCAATTCGAACTCCTTAGTCGCTCGTTCCCAGTCGCTCGTTAAGCCCCGATCACAGTCACTTGTTTAGGAATATTGACGGTTTGTGAAAAAAATCAGAAGAAGAATAAGGACCTGGATATCATGTTATAGTAGTCATGGGCTCTTCACAACAGGCGTCCGCGAAGAGTTCGCCGAGAAGGAATACTTCCAAAAGGACGCCATTACAAGAGCGCACCCAATCACAGACCAACGAAAGATCCTCCAGATTAGTGAGAGACTCAAAAAACAGTCCTGGAGATGCGAACATCTTCAACACGACACCGTTCCCAACGAAGCCCGCACATGTCCTACTGCCAAGCACGATACGAAAGCAGCGCAATGGTCGAGGAACCGAGAATAATGTTCCGGATTTTTGGTCTTCCAATCCCAGTGGACCAGCTGAAAGGGATAGTTCTGCTCGCCGAGGTTCGGAAAGTCAGGATGGGTCGAGGTCAGGACGAACGCCGACGCTCACCCTGAAAAGATCCGTTGCGACATTAAGGGATATGTATGAATCACAGGCAGAGCAATCAAGACCATCCACTGCAGCATCTCCTGCGCTGCGACCGACAACTTCTAGTTCCCGGATACGCAGCGTCAGTTCCAGTGACGCGTCGTCTGGGAGGTACGCTTGGGAACTTCTACACAAGATTTCTTCAGATGACCTTGCATTATTACCGTCTTTGGATGAAGTCACAGCCAGAAAGGTACAATTTCATTCGCCTTTCGCAACAAGAGCAGCGGAATATGCAACGAGCTCTAGTCCAAACTATAGGATTTATGAAGCGGCTTCGAGTCCTAGACTGCCGGTATTCAAGGATCATCCCAGCCCCATACTGGAAACAACGGACCTGACACCTGATTCACAAAATGAAAAGGTGGAACCGTCAAGTCCAAATGTGATCCGGCTTGGAAGCTCGTCAAGTGTCGAGGATGTGAGCATGATTGAACAATCTTCCTCCAGTCCGAATGTGATCAAGCTTGGATCATCTTCACCCAGCGACGTCACGTCCAACCCTTCCACCGTACCGCGTACCCCTGGCTCTGTCGAGAGTACCCCAAGGAAGCGCAAACGAGGTCGAGACGATAGTGGGCCTTCCCTCAATACTCGAGCTGGCGCTGTAAACCCTTTTCCGTCTAGCCCTCCTTACAATCCAACATCGGCATCGAGTCCTATCCACGGAATTTTCTCGCCGGAGCGACAGACGACAATGGGTTCATCTCCAAAGGGTAGAGCCACAATCATACCTTACGCCGAGGAATCCAGCCCGATAGTGAACGTACACAGGTTAACGACACACTCAGTCGAGGACTCCAGTCCAACAATGAATGTACACAACCTAACGACACACTCCGTTGAGGAATCTAGCCCTGACTTTAGGGTACATAGCCTCAGCTCGGAAGCTAATCCTTTCGGCAATGCGCATTCCAATCTACAAACGATACTGAGTTCCAGCCCGACGCCACGGATACAATATCCTATAGTTCGAGCTCCAGTAGTCGGCCAGCTGGCTACGCTATCTATACCAAAACGACAGTCACGGACTACGCCATCAAATCCTTCGGACCCCAGGTCGTCCTCTCACTTGTCCAGCGCACAGCCCGATTGGTCGTTCAGTCAGTCAAATCCTTCTAGCAAGTCTACTAGCAAAGACACGAGCAAGCGTTCGTCGTTCAGAGAGGAGTTTGATGACTTCAAGGACTCTGAATCGCTTGCTCCCGCTCAAGCGTACATAATCAGCAACGACTCGGCCAATAACTCCCAGGTGCGTATGATTTCTGAAGCCGACCATCACGAGGCTACAGATGCAGTATCAGCACTACCTACCTGCGAGTGGCCTTACCGAAGCCCCCCGATGCGACCTATCCGGAGTGTCAGTTATCACGGACCTTCGAGCGCCTCTAGTTCTCAATCACGTCTGAACTCGATGAGAAACTCGATGGATACTCGTCTAAACAGTCTGAAGTCGTTTGCGCTATCCCAGCACGATAGCGCTCATTCGTCAACTCATAGACCAGGTTCCTCGGGCAGCGTTGCAACCAACGTGGTTGTGCCTACTTGGGCACGGCGTTATTACTCTGGGTTTTATCGAGACTCGTTCCAGTACATGTATGCATCTCCGTCGAAAGCCGGGTCGACACTCAGTCTTGCTCCTCCTCCACGACCAGAGACCGCCGGATCCAGGAATAGTGGCAATAGCTTCGCGTCTTTGCGAAAATCTTGCGTTGAAATTGTGGCCCCCATAGTTCGACCTCGAAATCGACCTCGACTTGAGGCTCGTAAATCCCATCTCACAGTTGGCGTGGGACCGCTTGTCTCGAATCCAGTTCGGCCACAAAGCGCTGTACTCTCGATACATAGTCGCACAATATCGTTCACGTCAACAATCAACCGACGTGTCTCGGCACCACTAGCTCCTGTCGATCCACGTGCTCACTGGAACGGCATTGCCGAAGAGAAGTTGGACGACGTGGAAGGGAGTCCCCAGGACTTTCGCCAACATCGCATATCGTCAGGCACCAACCCTTCCCAGTATGATCCGAGCTTTGAGTACCTACCTTGCAACCGTATCAGCCGATTGGCAGGATACTCACCACATCTGCACCACGATCACAGACTCAATACAGGCTCGACAGCCTCACGCGGCTATGGATTTCCCTTCAACCAAAAGCCTCGCTGGCACGCACCAAGCATGTCCAGAGGGAACGAGGTCCAGAGTTTCGGCGGTAGACGGCGCAATGTGCAAATTATGTGCTTCCTTATCGGCTTCGTGCTTCCGTTCATGTGGTTTATTGGCGCCTTCTTGCCTCTTCCTTCTAGGCCGGAAGCATTTAATGATGTTGAAAAATCGGAATGGGACCGAAGTAGCGCCCAGCTTGGTGAGTGGGAAGAGATGGATGTGATTGCCAAGCTGCGGCTGGAAAGGCACCTTCGAGGCGTGGAGGAGGTGGAATGGCAAAACACCAGATGGTGGAGGAACCTCAACAGGTGGATGTCTATAGTTGGGGCTGTGGTGCTGATTCTGGTGATCGTACTCGCTGTTCTGGGTGCGACACAGAATTGGTAGACCCGTTATCTATCTTGCACATATTTCCCTCTACATACCTTGACAGCTTTAGCGAAGCTTACGGATTATAATATCACGACATGATGACTCTTCTTATCTGAAGCATGTATCGGTGCTCTTTTATTAGATCCGAACTTGAGTGAGTTGTGTATTGACCTGAAAGAAAAGGACGTTTATCACGAATGAATCTGGCAGGACACTCGATCTCGTCCACGGAGCTCGCCGACAAGAGCCAAGAGGAAGGAAGACATGGGCATAGCATCACGGAACCCAGAACGCACTTTTCGAGATACTATCATAGTTATTGATTGTGCCATACGTCCCAGCACGGCAGCATGGACAGCACCCAAGACTTCGAAATCATGACTGCAGGTAATGCATGAGAAGAATATCATTACGGTGAAGAGCAAGACGATCACCTTACGTATCGCGGTAAGTTATGATAAGTGTTACGTCGAACGGACCTTGACTTAGGGCCTTGATAAGGTCCTGGCGGGTCTCGATCAATCTCTCATTTGTTTCTTCTGATTTTGTGGGAACATCAACTCCCCTTCTATGCGGTCTCAAAGATAGTGGAAGCCGGCTCTGCGTCGTATGGCAGGTGGTATAATCTCCTATCACCCATTACCGTTTTCTTCGTCTTCATGGGGCTAGCTAGCAGAATGTCCACCACTACAGTGATAACCGAGCAGGTTTCAAAGCAAGTCGATTGTCCTCTGGATAATCCTTTCGAGGCTGACGAATTGCTCCAAGTCCGCACTGGAAAGATCAAGCCGTTGTACGATCTTCCGGTCACGTCGGCGATATACAAGAACCCTCGAAAAGGACCCGTCAGAGTCACGACTACAGGACTCGAAGGAGATGAGCAGGCATACGAGAAGCACGGCGGTCCCGAGATGGCGCTTCTACACTACTGTACACGACATTACGACGCCTGGAAAGCGGATTGTCCTCAAAGCATGCATAGATTCAACGTTGGTGGGTTCGGGGAAAATCTTGTCAGCTCGACCGCGAATGAGCGCAACATCTGCATTGGAGACATCATACAGATTGGCGACGAAGTCCAAGTCCAGGTAAGCTTGCCGCGGCAACCGTGCTTCAAGTTGAACCACCGTTTCGAGGTCAAGGACATGTCTCGACAAGCTCAAGAGAAGAGCCGGACTGGTTGGTATTACCGTGTTCTGCGTACCGGATCGATCCAGGCTGGAGACAAGATAGTCCTCGTTAAACGGCTTTATCCACAACGGACAATTGAGGCGGTGCAATACTACCTGCACAGAGACACCAGGAACATCGAGGCAATGCAAGAACTACTTAACCTACCTGAGCTGGGTGAGGAGATCAGGACAATTTTCACGAACCGGCTGAGAAAGAAGTATGAGAACCAGGATGATCGTCTTGTGGGAGACGATACCATGGCTTTAAACGCCTGGTCCAAGTACAAGATTGCCGTGAAAAGGCGAGAAACACAGCGTATATATTCCTTCACCCTCGAAGCGATTGTGCCAGTCGAACCGGATCGAAAAGTGCAACCAGGTTCCCACGTCCGGCTGAAGCTAGGAGGTAAGCTGATGCGCGCATACTCAATCATCGGCGGCACATCGAACAGATTCGAACTCGGCATCGCCCTCGACCCAAATTCCCGCGGCGGATCGCGTTATCTCCATGAAACCACCAAAGAAGGTGACGTTCTTTCCGTCAGCAAGATCGTCTCGAGCTTCCCTCTATCCGCGGAAGCCGACCATCACGTCCTCATTGCCGGAGGCATCGGCATCACTGCCTTCCTGGCCGCAGCCGAAAAGCTGCAAGAGTCCGGCGAGTCATACATTCTCCATCTCGCCGTGCGCAACAGCAACGAGGTGCCCTTCCAACGCCATCTCGACAAACTCGGGCCCAATCTAGTCATGCACAACAAAGCCATCGGCGAAACCCTGAACCTGTCGCAAATCATCGCGAGGACCAACGACAACACCCACATCTACTGTTGTGGGCCATCCCGTCTCGGGGACGGCGTCGCATCAGCCGCACAGAGCCATGGAGTCCCGCCCGGAAACGTGCATTTCGAAGCCTTCCAGACCGCCACGACGGGCGACCCGTTCACAGCCGAGCTGGCGCACAGCAACACGACGGTCGCGGTCGACGGCGACAAGACGCTCCTGGAAGCGCTGCGCGACACGGGTCTGGACGTGCCGAGTTCGTGTGAAAGCGGCAGCTGTGGGACGTGTCGTGTCGATGTCCGGAAAGGTAGGGTTGAGCATCGAGGGACGGGGCTGTTCGAGTCGGATAAACACTTCTCCATGTTGAGCTGCGTTTCGAGAGGGATCGGACATGTCGTGCTGGAGATCTAAGCCGTGGCATCCAAGTTTTCAGGGCCGCAGCTTGGATAGGAGGGACAGTTGGTTTTCGGTTGTGAAACTTTCTCCACAATGCCTCGATCGGCTTACTTTAGGACAGAAGGGACGTCAGGTCTCGCTTCTCCCCCCCTACGTTTGGGCCATCACTGACGTTGAGACATATACTTTGTCCATGCTTGAGACGCACTTGCTTTCGACCTGTATAGAGTAGGATTTCTTCACTAGCGTATCTTATTCCTATTAGCATCTTGTGAAGGCGATCTGGTTGTTGGTGTCCAAATTGTGTCAAGTTATTCTACACGGCCAGCAGGCTGAGGATGTCTTTCCTCTCTCGGTTGACGCATTGGCATTCTTCGTCCGGGTGCACTGCGGTAAAAGCGCATATTACTCAATAAGCTTGATGACATTTTGTACAGTGTGCTCTCTATAGGCCCTCAGCTCGCCTTTTCCTAGCCAGTGCACTAGTCGTCCTCATGCCGGCCACTGGTGCCGCATCCTCCATGTTCGGTGTAGCAATACTGCCCCTTGCCCTCTGATTCCTATACTGGCGATCCGCGGCCAATTCTTGTCTTCTCTTCGCTTCCCACCTGTCCGCAATATCTGTCACAGCCTGCTTTTGCTTCTCTGCTATCTTAGCACCAGCTTTCCCGAACGCAGCCTCCTTGGTCTCTGCAAAGCTCTTTTTCACACCATCAACCCATTGGTCGATCGAGCTACGATTCGATGGTGGTGCAACGAAGTCATCAGTGGTTTTTGGTGTGGTATCGTGACGTTGGATACGGTTGAGACCAGCAATGCCTGTAGATGCGGAAGCGGCTTTACCATCGTCTGCTGAAAAGATGGGCTTCAAGCCCATGTAATTGCGGAAAGAGGAGTTGTTGATAAGTCGCTGTTGTGCAAACGCGAAGGTGAAACTGACGAGAAAATATAATTGCACGGCGCCAGGCTGAATGCCAGTGAAGAAAAGATTTCCAACGGGGAAGCCGTACATCATTAGACGCTGCATGTTTGGAGACATGGTGGCATTTTGAGCTTTGTTCGTCCTGAACTGAATGTGGAGGATTGCCGACGTCAAAAGTGGTATACAAAAGTAGGGAGAGCTGACTGTCAAATCAGTGAACATACCCAACCATTGTTCATGCTCAAAAGCAGGGACTGGCAGGTTTGCGGCGTTGCGGAGGAGTCTAAAGGACCCAAAAGCAAGCGGTATCTGGATCAGCAATGGCTTGAAGGCTGCCAGCGGAGATATGCCGGCCTCTTTACTGACAGCTCTCATTTCTGCTGCGAGCTCGCTCGATTTTACCGAGTCCTGTTGTCTCATGGCCTCTACATATTTTGCTCGCAAGTCGTCAACGACTGGCTTTATCTCCCGCATCCTGGTGGTCATATCAGATGCTTTATACATGGTTCGGAAGTTGACGCCTCGCGCTACAAGCGCAATCAACATTATCGACGTAGCCCAGGAGAGACCTGCTGTGATGTGCAGATGTTCGAGGAGGAACTCCATGAACGCTGTTGGACCCCAGCCAAAATCGAGACCACATATTTCTTTGAGGTAACCAATCCGTTCTGGTATGCTTGACAAGTCTTCAACCTCTGCAACACTGTCTAAAGGTGCAGATCCATGGGGTTTTAAGATGGATTCTTCCAGTGCTTGTAATGGTTCAGGCTCGATGTTTTTCGGAGCATGGTGCACGGCGTTGGTTGTATTTGGTAGATCAGGGGTGC
>Ga0210040_10004506_pt1 | contig 18173 bp, 12 predicted proteins | sample CryGeyCG12114_NA_FD_185462 | JGI IMG/M metagenome (GOLD analysis project Ga0210040, IMG submission 185462) | Groundwater microbial communities from aquifer - Crystal Geyser CG19_WC_8/21/14_NA (SPAdes) (version 2) | ecosystem: Environmental > Aquatic > Deep subsurface > Groundwater | place: USA...
TGATTTTATTGCGTCGTTTTCCGCAAAATTCAGCGGCGTCGATCACATACTAACTTTCTAACTATGCTATTATGTAAGACGAATCTTCGCGCCTTCTGATTTAATTAAATTCCTTTCCGTCAATCAATTTTATTAGAAAACAATCAGAGTGCACAAACTGTTCAAAGAAAGCATATTGATCATATTGGAAAAGAGCATTTGTTGTTGTCCAAAAAAAAACATATTTTTGTCCTTTCCTCTATGGAACAATCTAAACTTTCTAACTTTTCTGATAAAATTACTTTGTCGGGCAAGTCAAAATCATTGCTAACTAACTAACTAACTAACTCATATCTGCTGTCTTTGACTTATAATCGATACGCAGTTCAGTTAGTAGAAATGATGGAGTGAACGTCGGTTAGCTTTTAACATGTGGCTTGGCCTGGGAAGAAAGGAAAGAGCGACTGTACTCGTAAACTTGTAGAGACCCCATAATTAACATGCTAATGAAATCCTTGACTGACATGGCCTTTGTGTGCATTTGACAGTGGGAGCACGTATGAAGGACAATGGCAAAATGGGAAGAGACATGGTCTGGGCACGGAATACCGGGGCAGATGGACATACCGTGGTGAATGGACACAGGGATTTAAAGGGCGCTATGGAGTGAGGCAAGCCACTGCCTCCACTGCCAAGTATGAAGGCACGTGGGCAAATGGACTGCAAGATGGTTACGGGTCTGAAACGTATGGTGATGCAGGTAATGACAATATTAAATATAGACGTTATGAATAATAGTAGTTAGTTAGCGATAGTGACGTGACGTCTGAGTGGGTTGGAATGTTTGTAAAGCAAGTGTGTGAACTGAAAACTTTGCCCATACATATATCGTTTTAAGTGTGTAAGTTGGAACCAGTGAAGCAAATAGACACAACACAGGATGAGATGCATGAGTACTTTTTTCATTTCCATCTCTATTCAAGAAGGATACGTTATTGAATGGAAATTGGAAAACTGTTTTCCTTTGGCTTTTTTTAACTCCTCCTTTAGTGCAAAATAGGTTACCAACTAGTATTGTAGAAAGGTAATAGTCGTAGTAATGGAGAAAATAATGCACAGTCCTTTGTATAACATGTTCTTGTTGGTACTGAGTTAAGTAAGCAGAGCTGGTAAGACTGAAATAAAAAAGCTTTCAAATACTGTCACACACAAAAGTTCTTCCCATAGTAGTGAAAGTGGGCTTTCAAACGGTTCATAAAAAAGAGAGAAAGGCAAATATACACACACAGTGGGGAAATGAGTATACTAACCAGTCAATCCCTTCATATGAGGGTTTTACAACCAACTGCTACTGACTACTTTATATTCTACAGGAATGATCATGAATGCCAGCATTTGCATTCCACACACATCGCTTTTCTTTTCTTGTCCAAAGTATTTTCCCTATTATCCTCTGGCTCTCACTGCCAAAGTACATTTTGACTGTGACTGAAAGAAAAGTTTCAATCGGACTAAGGCTTTGATCAATGAGAAACTCTACGTTTCATTATATGTGGCTTCCCAAAACTGTTTGTTTAGCCGGTCCAGACTACTTGATTTATATCACGTTCCATCATTGGGGTTTCCCTATTTACAAGCTTATTTAGCGATCATTTCTGCCGTATCATGTTAAAATAGGTATTTGACAGGCTAATATATGCGTAGATACTGTCATGTTCTTGTTGGTAATAGGTGAACTCAACTTTTGGCCCTCACGTTTCTACGACATATGTCAGACTACGCATTATTTATCATTATTCATTGAAATTAGCTCTGATGAAACTTTTCGTGTTAATCAAAAACACTTGCCTACAAATCATATTTATACGCTATACAATTTTCTGCTAATTAAAACTTTTGCCATGTGGAGACTTCACAGGATAACTGAGCTTTTAAAAATCAATATCACTGACATAACGCACCAACCCCTTTTTCAGTTAGTCATAGCACGTTCTGTATGTTTATGAAAAGTTGCGGTTTTTTGGTATTGCAGTCATTTTATACTGCAAGTATATAGGATGCATGGAATGCTGACAAACTTCTTGTTGAAAATACCAACAATACTAGACTTGTGTTTTAAAATGAATAGCAAAGGCGGATTTTTTATGGTTTTAAAGGAACATACCAAGGCCAGTGGCTCCGTGGTCTTCGTCATGGATATGGTGTCCGATCCAGTGCACCATTTGGTATGGCGTCTCATTTTCGTCCCAAAGCTCCCCAAGGATCCATGGCATCCTTGAAAAGCGAGTCAAATGCAGAGCCTACTTCAGAGAGGTTAGCTCACATTACAAATGCAAATTGTACCTGATGGGTTTGGTGGTTGTCTCTGAAACCCAGATCATATTTCATTCACGAGTTTCAAACCTAAACAACGCAGTAAATCATAATACTGCTGCCACCGAAATTTTGATGCACACTTTTTTGGGTTTTATACAGAGACCGCAGAATGGACGATGGTAGAGGGGGTTTCGTACTGAAAGCAAAAAGTGACGAGGCTCCAGCCAGACGGAGATCTTTAGTAGAGCGTTCCAGTAATATTAAAGATTCTCTGTTAAAGGTAAAAGTTTTGCAGTGTTTACAAGTTTTTAAACGCCCTCAGTATTTACAAAGAATTTAGTTTGCTTAGGCACTCGAGGAGTTAGTTACAGTTAGTTCGTTCTAAGAGTAAGACAAATATAGGTTAAGGTTAAAATAATATTATTTCCTTGACTGAAGACAGATGATTCCTGTAAGCAAACTACCAAAAAATGCTGGTTACTTACTTAACAATGACTAAAAAGTACTGTTGAGTTTGTGTTTGCTTCCATAATTTTTTTATGAACATGAGGAAACTGAAAGTTTTCAACTTTTGTTCATCTTCTTCATCTTTCATGAGTGCAAATACTATAGTTTTCAGAATCCTACATAAGCCATTGTAATATTACTTTGAAAAATTTTCTGATTCTACGATCTGCAAAGTCAATGGAAGCAGACAAAAGTGGTTTCATAAATAAACTGTCTGCACTATTGTACTGAATTAGATACAGAATTTGAAACCCCATTATTAACTAAGAACCGAATCAAAAGATGAACAAAAATATAATGAGGCTTGCTTACTTTAAGACGTACAAAAGTAAATTCCTAAAAGTATTTGCTCCAGGCTTCATAAACGAAAACCTTAACTGGTGAAATTTAGTACCTTCGTAGCAACCTTACCTGCCTTGTAAATTTGCTAACTAGTTCAGTAACTTATTTACAAATTGTTGGACAGAGAAGACCAAAACGTCTTTCACAATTCAAAGATCATTTGATCTTACACTGGATATTTTTATTTTCCGGTTGCACACAAACACTGGGCTTTGTTGATGAAGCCATTATATGGGACTGTATGACGGGAGTAAAAGTACTTTTCCTTAGAAAACTAAATTATTATGTACCCAAGAGCACTTGGGATGCCATCAATTTGGGATTCTTTGGGGAGACAGTTCATGGAGATAAATAGACTCTTGAAAATGACGTTGAGCCTTTCTCATCATGCACTACTGGTATAGTCTTGTTTTTGTTTCCATTTAGGGACTGAAACTTCGAAAACAACGAAGCACTGGAGATCTGGACAAAAGGGGAACTAACTCCAGTGTTCGGTCCAATGGCAGTTCCACATCGTGGGTGAGCAATGAGTCGGGCGTCCTTTCCGGATCTCATCACACGGATTCTAATGCCTCTTTTGTTGTCGAGGTATGACAAGTCTCTTTTCACTCTCTCGTCCAATTATTGAATGTGTCATGCCAATCCTCTTACCCTGGGCTTCGTTCTTCTTTCCCTATTACGAGATTAGTCCACCCACCGTTGTTGTCTGTTGTTTATCATTTACTTACTCGTCGTCCAGTTAGCCGTATGATGTTTTACGCCTCCTAAATTATAAACATAGCACAAATGCGTTGTGTACATAGTTTGACTGTGTAAATAGAACGTATTTTCAGCTCTACTACGTATAGTCACGTCAAATGACTCGGGCTCAGTTTAAAATATGATGAAGAGCAAAATTTTGCTGAGGATTGGATCATGGTATCACGTTGTTAAGCTAGTATATTTAGGTTTTCCATACAATTCAGTAATATTTTTGGGGTATCAATTCTGCTGCATGTGAGATAATTTAAATATTATAAGAAATGTTATTATAGGAAATATTCTCGACTTGTAATTACAAAAAGTTACAGTAAACAGAAAAAAAGTAGTGCAAATAATAGTCTGCTTTTGTGTGTCCAAAATTTAGTATAACATGTGAATATGTACTGAAAGAATTTGGAACTGGCTCCAATTACGCTGCCAATTTGTCATAATGTTTTTTTTCACCCAGTTTCAGTTTTTGTAGCAAATATGGCACAATGGACCAAGTCAGGCACTTTGTTTGAAATTCTTTTCACACATTTGGAATCCCATTTGACTTGACTGCATACTGCATGTTCTAACTTAGACTTCACTTAGTTAGTTAGACTTGTAGTAAGTAACATGTAAACTACATTTGAGTGTCAGCATCCAGCTCATTCCTTGAAAGGATAATGTTGAGAAGCCCCCATGGGGCATGGCATGACCCTCTCTCCATGTTTGTCTGCCTACCGAATGGGTTTATATACATACAGTGAATGTGATTCGCTCTATTTGAAGACAACATTTTGTTGAGGACAATTCTACAAAGAGATCACATGTAGTAATAGTTTCAAGCAGCATAATGTATGCTATGCAATGTAAGCAACATTTTAGTTCCCTGGCTGCTGTATCCGTTGTCACTTATTGTCAAGAGATGGAAAAATATTGCACTTTCTGTGTATGTGTGCGGATATATTATGTTGCCAAACTACATTTTAGAAATGTTCAGGGAAATCTAACTAGAAAAGTAGAGATTTTCATTATTTAGATACATAGCTTTGATTCCATTTGCAGAAATAATGGAAGAGCTTTGTTCTGCTCATGGTGATGCAAAACTGTAAAAGGTTCCCAAGTAATATTATTGCGCAACTTTTCGTAATAATCCCTTTGTACAACCCCTTTTGTCCCTGTTTTCTAAATTTTAATGATGCTGTCTATAGAAGTACATGCGTTCCAAAAAAATTCAGACCCTACTTTCTCAAGCATAAATTCTAATTAGCGGGAGAAGCAACCGTATAATGATTTCAAATTTTCCAGATTGGAAAGCTTATTTACTGTGTCACCATTCCAGTGATTTATGGCAGGTTTGGCCCAAAGAATCACTCTGTATTTACTTTCACCTACATCAAACGCTTTTGAAACAAATTGCGTGTGACCTAGAAAAGTTTCTTTGAGTTGTGGAGCAAATTTGGTTAAAACAATGCGTTGCAATAATTTACCGTACATGTAATCAGATTACAAATTCATAATTCAAATAATTAATCATTGTGAAAAAAATGAGTTGCAAAATATGTCGCAACGTAGTTCTTCAGCCCTCCTGTTCGTAATCCACTCAGTCAGTCAGTCCACCAGAATTTTCAGTCTCAGTTAGCATACATCAATTAGCACCCCCTTTTAAAACTAGATGATACATTTCAAGCTAACTAAGAATTCAATTAATAATTGAAAACAACAACCTACACGAAAAACTTTGTCCTGTAGAATAGGAAATGCTGTATTGTAACTAATTATTTTCCAATAGTTTCAGATCTAATTAAAAAAATCCCCCAAGCACGTGCATAGACTACTTACTTACTTACTTCGTATGTAACTCCGCATTGGATTTTCACTCACACGATACACTGCTTGCAAGTTGTTTGCAGCTCTCTGAGAATTGCACGTCGGTAGCAGATCGCGATTAATATTTTACTATCCATGATTGCCATGTTTATAGTACCTTAACATATAGAGTGGCCTCTTTTTTACAACCCTCACTCCTTCGGGTTTACATAACTACGGAAAACAAGAGCTGAGTGGCTCCATTAGATTAAAGTTTGAAACAAATGCTTACAATTTATCATCATAAACAGACCCATCTTTTACAACTTTACCTCTAAATTCTGGAGTTTTAAATGCCACTACTACTACTGCATAGAAATGTTGGGATCCACCCTTTTCTGCACCAAAATGTTGAGCAAATAATCTTAACATGTACAATCCTCGTTCTTTCATTGTAGTAAAATTTCCTCCTGACCTAACCGGTATACAGTAAAGTAGTATGTACTGTGTACATAATAATACCGCTTTAGATGAAAAGTAATTTCCTTTTCGTGTTTACCGTTGTTTGGATCTCAACTTTTTTTGCCTCACTTTTCATAGGATGAACATATGGATGCAAGTGTGACGGAGACGTACATGGGAGAATGGAAGAATGATAAACGCAGTGGGTTTGGAATAAGTGAACGATCCGACGGCCTCAAGTACGAGGGAGAATGGTACAACAATAAAAAATATGGCTACGGCGTCACTTCCTTCAAAGATGGAACCAAGGAGGAAGGCAAGTACAAAAACAATGTGCTCATCACATCCCAAAAGAAGAAACATTTGTTTCTCATTCGGTCTGCAAAATTTCGTGAGAGAATCGATGCTGCTGTGAATGCTGCTCAACGAGCTTCCAAAATTGCCCTACAAAAGGCTGACATTGCCATTTCCAGGTATGTAGTAGTTAGTAGTCCCAGCTCTAGTACACAAAATGTCTCAAATACCCCGTTTCCTTTAAGTATAAAACTGTCTCTTCTCGTTTTGCTAACCAAACTACTCCCGTCTCCTAATTTATTCAGTCAAAACTATCCGGCTTACAAAAATCTTTACATACATAGTTCATCAGTTACTATACGGCTGCTGCACTTTCCGCCATTACATAATCATTACTTTACGTACTGACAACTACTAATGCTAGCTAACCCTATTCCTATAATTTATTTTGTCTATTATCATTGGCGCACAGTCAGCAATCACAATTTCACTTACTATATAGTATATAATGTATACTAAACTAACTAACTAACTAGAAGCTATCTACATAGATCTATGCAAAAATGGCATTCCATCATCAATTCCGTAACTATCTTACGTTTGGTGTTTCACTTTTATGCATTCAGTGTGTTCACTCTGTATACTATAGAACTGCAACTGCTAGAGGGAAGGCAGAACAGGCAGACATAGCTGCACTGCAAGCCAGAGAAGATTCGGATTTAGCTCGGGACACTGCCAAACAATTCGCCCCCGATTTCTACCAGCCAGGTATACAACATGTGTACTCCATTTGCCTAGTACTAATTCTCCTGCTTCCAATGATCTATAGCTTGTGCATTAAAAATTGTGCATCCATAATTACCCATCTAGTCAATTTCTCACGCACAGCTAGTAGCTAGTTATTTAGTTTTGCTTACTTATTGCAGATTGCAGTAGTTATTAGTTATAGTTAGTTAGTTAGTTAGTTTGGCTGGCGACCCAATTCTATTAAATCATTGATTCCTTAACCTTGCCTTTCTAACTAAATATATATATATAACGGTGTATTCTTGCATTGCATTCCAAACAGGGATGGAAGTGGTGAAACCTCAACGAGTCCCAGCTATTCCTCCCGATCTCAGTGCACTGAAGCAAGCTCCCTCTGTGCCGTCCCGGTCTGATTCTGCGAACTACAGTATGACCACTTCCACATCAGCCCCTTCAGGCTACTCGTCCATGCTCATGTCCAAAGCCCCGGAGCCCATCGCCGAGTCCCCTGTACATGCCCTCAACGAATCTCAAACGCACACGAACGCCGCCTCTATGATTACGTCTTCTTACCCCTCCTACCCCCAAGGGAGACCCCCTTCAATTCCAGACCGTCTCGACAGACACACCTCCTCCGCGTACAGCGCTCAACAACCCATGCCTATGGAAGCATCCAGTTCCCAACCCTCACAATTTCACTCGTCTTCTTCTTCTCACAACTTCCAGTCGTCCAGTAGTACCAGGAATTCATATGGAGAGGCCCTGCCGCCATCTTTACCGCACAACTCAATACCCTCCTCCTCGTCTTTCCCTGTGACCAACCGAGTGACTCACAATCCCAGTAGTAGTAGTAATATTCCTCCTAGCTCTAGTGACCAGTATGGATTCAATCAACACGCACATCCTGTGGGTCTGCCAACAGCCCATTTCAATCCCAGTGGTACCAAGTCATCATCCCATTTTGACCTTCATGGGGGGATGATGAATCAACGCAGAGATACTAACACTAATAATTCCTACATGATGGACTCCACTCCGCATTCCCAACATCAGCAGCAACAGCAACCAGCCAGCTCCGGTTTTTCAACTGATCAAGGCCAAATGTCCATGATGGACTCGAGAGGTCCTAGAGGTCGTGAACGAACCAGAAGAAGTCAAGGAGCTCAACCGACAGCCCAAGGGCGGTCCGCCAGTGCCAATGTGGGTGCTAGTAGTTCTTCCGCATATACTTTCCAACAGGCCATGAGTGATCATTTTGAACATTACAAGAGACCGCCTAGTCGGGACAGTTCTTTGGATCGGTATGGTGGAGGTAGTGGTGCTAGAGCAAGGTCAAGGCAAAGAGGTGTCACCCCGGATCATCTTCATTCTCGACCTGCGTCCAGGCAACGAACTCCGTTCATGGAGAATCCATATGACGGGGGAATGAGTGGCAGTAACCAGGCTTTAGATGCATCTGGTATGTCTGGTGGGATGCCAGATGAGATCCATCGAGCCAGGGGAGAAACACCGTCTAGGTTTAGTATGAGTGGAAGAGAACATTCACCGCCAATGGACATGGCCGGTGCTGGTGGATTTGTGAGAGGAATGACCCCTCAGGAGGACGTTGTGTTGCGACATCGAGGTGGGTTGGGTCAAGAAATCCCTCCAGTTCCATATACCCCCAAAAGGACTGAGTCCATGTTCCTGAAGCCAGCCGCTATGACTGCTGCTGCAGCTATGTCTTCTACTCCCATGCAGCCTTCAGCAGCTGTCAAGGTGAGATAGAGATTTTAAGTGTGTATGTATGTTTGTGTGTGAGCGTTTTTTCTCTACTCTGTCTTCAGATCCATTTATCAAGTGGTGCCGTTTCCACGAATTAGTATTCCCAGTGAGTGAATGATAGGAGCATTTGTTAGCTACGGCTCTTAAGTTATTTGAGGAGGTCTAGTCGCTCGCTCACTATATATTATGTCTTTTCTTGTAGTGGTACAAACACAGTTGGCCTAGGGAAATAGTTAGTCCTTGGATGAGTTTGTAAGTAGTAACTAGTTAGTGGGTTTATGGTTAGGTAGTGGTGGAAGGAAAATGGACTAACTAGCTGCCGAACCGAGTTAGTCCGCTACTATTTCATTTTGCGGGCCTGCTGTTCTTAACTGAACTTGTGTATGTAATGAGTGTGCAAATACTAACTAGCTAAAAACATAGGACTGCTATATGAATGCCATGCCATGTGAATTTTGGCACGTCAAGACATTTACGGAAGACTAGTGTGGTAGAAATAAGTAGCATTCTGCTATAGGAACAGCATAACTAGGGATAGCCCCTATATCGTGTTATTATCATGCCCAGTCTGTTTTAATGCATCAAGTTAAGTAAGTGAGCAAGTTAGAGAAAAGCAGCTCAACCTAATTCGGAATGGATGCTCGGATAAGTAGGAAGGCATATGTACACACACATAAGCATTTATTAGCTTCTTTTTTTGCTGCTCACCAAATGAAACCCTATCTTTTATGCATGGGGGCAAAGTGAACCGAACACAGTACACACACATGCTCTAATCATGAGCAACTAAAACTAACTAACTGTACATTACAAAGACGAGCATTAGATCCCAGAGCAATCTGCCCTATAGTTAAAATGTTTAGCAGCCGCTAATTTCCTGGATTCACTCAGATGAACAAAAACATGTGAACGTGCTGCTGAAAGAAATGTAGGAAAAAGTAGAGCGAGGATTCAAGGATTGGGAGTGAAAGACAGGACAATGTTTGAGCTATAACTTGTAATCTTTTACCACCACTAACTAACTATACTTTTCCATGATGATGGGATTCCATTCCTACACTCATGGCAGACTCCTGTATGAATATGTATGGACCAAGCGAATGCACATTATTTTCCCGTATCCCATCGCAGTAGACTCGAAAAAGATAGATTTGCAATCTCTTCTATGCATGGGAACTGTCTACAAACTTTTAGCATCCTGTACGTTTCACTGGTAGTTAGATTGTGTGTAAGTGAGTGAGTACACACAGCAAAGTGAAAAGACCTTGAGGCATTTCGCCAGCCAGAGCTGACAATGTGAATACCGCAGACTAATGAGACACGAAAGGGTTAAACTCCTTAGTTAGGCTGTGAGAATGCCTCAGTGACTGTCATCAAGGTGATCCCATGTTATGTATATTATACAAAATCAGTGGTATTAATTTTTTTCTCCGTCCATGGGACTTGTTCAAATCTTTAAATCATCGTTCTTTTTGTAGCAGCGGCGGCTGTACTTAGTTAGCTAGATGGGTAGTAATTTTACATGGCTTTTTTCTTCCCTAGTCATCTACTCCGGCCCCAAGTGGACCCCTTAGACGTAAGAAAAGCCTCCCTGATTCCGTTACTCTTCCAAAGACAGCCACTGGGATCCCACGTGAAGAACTGGCTGCTCTCGGATCGGCAAGAAGACAAGAGCTTCATCGTATGCAAGAAGATGCTGATAGATTAAAAGCCAATCCACTGCTTTATTTGCTCAATCCAAATGTGAAAGTAAGTGGGAATTTTACTAGACTCAGTTTGCTCTGTCTGTACAGCTGTGTTGCTGGTAACTAGATAAACTTGTCATAATGAATGCACGAGATGCAGATGAGCGGGCATTTCTCGCCACTCTGATGACGTATTCTGTACGACAGCATTTTTCCTACTCAATATTATGTATGATTAACAAGATGATGATTCTGACTCGAGTTTGTTTCCTTTGCAGAATTGGTTCTCTCGCCAAAAGCTAATGGTTTTGGTTCTGTTCATCAACATATCTTTGGCAATATTATTTCTTCAGTTACTTACGTGATGAATGAAGTTTATATGCGATCCAAGAAATGTGTAAATATATTATGTGTGTGTAATGACTTTAGGGCATGAGTAGTGAGTATTACTCTGTATGTGACGAATGCTGCAAGAAAGACAGCGCCATGAGAAGTTGCAAAGAATTTATGAATGGGTTTATATTTGGAATATGTGTGGATTACGTACTTGAACAAGTATGCTGCTGTGAACTAACTAACTACATGTAGCTCACGTCTGTCTTACACAAAGAACGGATTTTTAATATATACGGGAGCGGTAACAAAAGTGACTGTGGTGATGCTGTGGGTTTCATTCTTTGATTCATTGTGAACCCTTCTTGTTGAATCAAACTGAAGCAATCTATATATTCTAACTACCTACTGTTTAAAGTTCGCCAGGAGGGGAAAGCATATGATCCAAACAAAAGTTTACACCATTTGGTTTTCTTATTCATTCACTAACTACAACTAACCAACCAACCAACCAACTAGGTATTTAATACTGCACAGTTCTTGTTCAACCGTCAGTCATCACTAAATAAGGCTATTAATGTAGGTGTATAAACCTTTTGTACAATGCTTTTCCAAGAATTCCTCTTCACTTTCTTCGTCTCAGTTATTGCTCCCACATACACACACAACCGACACAACCTGTTTGTGATTCATACAAACGTATGGATTTGTTATTTAGGTAGTTAGTTGCTAACTGCTACAAGAAACGGACAAAGAGAAAGCCATACCACGTAATATTTAATTAGAACTTGGAGGATCCTAACCAGTTGAATTTGTTGTTTTTCTAGGAATTGTAGCCACTTGTATCCTTTGGTCATACCACGCACCACCTTTGTAACGCCTAATTCGATTAAGGCACGCTTACTCTATAAATGATCATTGTCCTGTTGATCCTTTTGAAAATGAACTCGCATTTAAAGTACGTTGTTGTTATATAAGTAAGTAAACTATGTTAATAATCCAGACCAGGAGTATTTCTACTATATGAAAGAGACGCTCTTTTCAAGTGAGGTTTCTAGTCAAGTGTAGCAGAAAAATCCTAATGGATTCACACCAAAAGTGCATTCAATTGTGCATGGTTGTGAATGAAAGGTATTCTGCTGCCATCATGTTTTTTTTTCGCACCACTACTTAACATCATACTGATAATCGTCGGACTTGCTTACTCTCTGTAATGTTTATTTAGGTAGGGATACCGATGCAGTGATTGTTAACCACCCTTTATTGTTTATAATATAATGCTATACTTATTGTTACAATCAAGACGAAATTATTGCCGCTGTAAAGCTGGAGAGTGTGTTTTTGTGCATTATAGTTTCTTGATCGATGTAAAAAATCCTATCGAATTCCATACGTGTTTTATCAGCTCTGCCAAAATAAAATAATACGTGGTCTATAATGTGTAGATAAATGATTTTACGTTGAAGTTTTACGAGTGTCAGACAACAGAATTATATAGTAACTATATAAGGATTGCTTCTTTGCTACCGAATGGGGACGGTTACTTGCGTACTTGCTGTTCACGATAGGAGATTATTAATGAAACCAGTTAGTTTTAGCAATCTTATTTAGAGTTTACGTTGTAAGTTTATAAGTATTTATGTTCTCTGAACCTTTTGGAAAAACGTGTGGAATCAAAGTATATTATAGCACAAAATGCAGTGACTCTTTGTTGTCGTTCCTTTCTGATTTGATTAGCTACAATGCTGGAGCTGAGAGGTGAACTTTTCCATAAGTTCCCAGTTTTTAGCATCAAAGAAACTTATATAATTACATACAACCTATATAAATATTACAAGCATAAAAATACTCGGGAATTTTATAATGTTCCTACTACTACATAGACTGTAAGAGTTCACTTGTCCATGAAGTATAGAATTATTTAAGTAGAGTATATAAGTTCATTCATTTAACTGTCGTTTCCAAATTGTTATCACAAGATAGAGGAGGAAATTTACCCACGGCAAATTGTGCTTCTTTCGATAAAAGCCCTTAGTGTGACCTGATGGATAACTGAGGCCTTAAAAATATTTCGACCACTGTTTAGGAGAGTGATTAATGTACCTCTCCCCTATAAATACTACTGTCATATAATTAATCCCATACATGATGGTAATTTGCGACTGTGAAATTGAAATAAAAAAATGCAGATTTCCATGAACAAATGACTTCTTGAGATTTTTATTTTACATGCTGCATGCATAATATTTACTACGCGCTCTAAATTAATATTGACTAAAGATAATTGTACAATTTTTATGCATAAAATATACTGATCTGAAGCCTAAAAATAGCAATTTGAAAGCAATATCAATACATAACGCATACTCAAATAATCCTGCGGTCAAAACTACCTTTTTATCATAGTAAAGCATAGCACATGGATTGCACTTTGACGTTTTCATAAAAAACTAAATCACAAATAGCATTCCAAAATGAGTTCGCTCGAACTCCATTTTTCCCATTATATAATTTATCCAACATCAGTTCGCCGTGAAAATGTCCCAGCAGCTCGAAATTCATCCTCTTTGATCAGACAACTCATCCTTTGAGGCAAATTAGCGTAGCTGTAATAGTCATCAGATGGTTTCTCAGGGAAATATTTGAGCACAAAGACACGTTGGTACGGCTTTGGGAACTTGAATTCCACTGAATCAGATGAGTGATTGAAAGCCGGACTTTTTAAGAACAGCTCTTTTAGCACCTTTCCAACAGCAGAATCCCGTCCCTCCTCCACCTTAATGAACTGAGGAAAAACTTTCCCGTCACCTTCTTGAAACGGATTAATTATCTTTGACAGCTCCAGAGTTGGGAACTTTTTTAAGGCGGATCGGATTTCAGAAATATCTTTTTCGCATCGCCGAACTGTACTCTTCACACCAACGATAATATTGTTCAATTCAACAACATTCTCAATTCCAGGCATGCCTACTTTCCGAGTAAATTGAACAACTTGCTGCACTATATTTCCCGGGATACTAAAATCGCAAGGAACATCGTCAGCTTGCTCGACAAGTTTTAAACATGTGGCATGTAGCAAACATGGGAAAACTAACTGACTCACTTCTCCCAGTGTGCACGATGTGAGCCAGCGTAAAACCTAGCCAAAACAAATATTCGATAAGAGCAGGATCAGATTCTCATATTTTTTGTACATACAGTCAAATTGCTTTAAGGTGAAAAATATTATTATTATCATCCATACCTTTTCACCTTCTTTGGTATCATCAAACAAACGCCTCTGCCGTCTGGTTGGTATGGCTTTACAGCTGGACCAAACCTCAACCCATAGGTTACCGGGTAATTTCATCCGGGGACTCAACTCACCACCATTTTCATTCGTTTCATCCTCTATCCAGTCTCGGGGTGAATACCACCTCACAAAGTCTTCTAAAATTGCTCCAGGATTTGCTGCCTATGATACAGATTAAACATATAAACTCCGAATTTCTTCATCGCAAACAAGTATACCTCAATTCCTCAAGTCAATGGGACACAATAATCCTACATTAATACCTTAAAAGCCTCCATATCTGATTGCAAAGATGCACTCATAAGTTTAGCACGTAATTCACTGCCCTCAGCATCATCTCCAAAATCAACAAGTCGTTTAGCTTGTTCTTCTACCATATCCTCAGTTAATGGAGTTGGATCCTGAGAAGAAGAATCAAAAGCTGAGTACTTACATACTTACAACATTCCACAGTATCCGCACACCAGAGTAGCCAGAGTTACTTGAAGTTAGAAATCACGAATTCCATGCAGTACACGGAAGCTAACAATGGCCCGGTGAAATTTGTTTACCACCAAATGTTTCGCAATATAGCTTAAAGGATACGCCGTAAGCTCATTATTAGAAATCCAAAAGATTGGCCCCCAATATAAAAGTTTTACGCGAAGTGAAACATTCAGAAAACATCGAGACTATGGAGAGTCGATTTTGAAAATTTTACATGGGAAATAACATGAAAAAAATTCGAAAAACATCGACGGAAAAATCGAAGCCTTGAGGTACAAAGATCTTTCCATTTTTTCAAACCACCTTGTCCATGTTTTTGTCAAATTCTTTTGAATGCTGTGAAAGTATTTGAACGCGTTGTGATTCTGTATTTCTGCTTCTGAACAAAGATTTTACGGCGGATTTTTTAAGCAATCTTGCAAGTCAAATGGCGATTAGTAAAGTTCTTTACTGCATTGTAAGTTATGAATTACTATAGTTGTAAAAATATTCCACAGCTTACATGCTTACTTACAGTTATTTTTTTGTTGTAAAAGGCAAGAAAACTTATAGCAACACCATGCATAAAAGCAAATCAACACCAGATTAAATAAGCCAAAGAACTGATGAAAACTGAAGGCAAAGTTAAAATCCGCTTAAAAATGCAGAACGCACAAAGAAAACTTTCCAACAAAATCTAGGTTAATCTAAGTAAAACCAAGCCTTACCTGGGTGACAGGAATGTACATAGATTCCCCAGATTTGATGAGTTTCAGTCGCCCAAATTTACGCAATCTTCCCACGGGCTTTTTGCTACCCGCAGATTCTAAGTTCCCCACATCAAGAGACTCATCACAGTCAAAGAACTCATCATCACTCTCTGTAAATGGGTTTAATAATAGTGCAGTCGTGAGTTTAGTCTTAAGAATAATTCTATTAGTTCATTTTCTCGCGTTTGAAGAACTTTTTACGCCTTGATCGTGTTACAACTTTTTTACTACTACAACTAACCTTCCTCTCCAGAGTCTTTTCCAGCTTCCCCTGGTTCCATTTCGGCCATTTCCTTTTTTTCACGGCTAATTTTTTTCTCAATACAACAATTCAAGAGTTGTAGTTTTTGGTTCAAAAGGCAAGTCGAGATGTTAGGAGCTCCGCTGTCAATTCTACGCAAAAAAGTAAATTATTACTTAGGTAAGAAATGCTTGCTTTTGGTATTTTGCAGTTAAGCATAACAACACAGTAAGTAGAACTCACTCACTCTAACCAACTAACTACGACTCATGTAACAAGAAAAAAGAATGCAGTACACCTACACCTGAAGCAAACATGAGATTTAGCAATTTAAACCCGCATTTAAGACTTCTGAATCCTATAAATTACAATGGTAATTATCTTCCTTCATATTTTTTTCTATAAGAGGATCAACAAGCATACTAAATTGTAGGGAACAAAATTTCCACTGGGAAATAAGTGCATGTTAGGTGCCTACCAAGAGAATAAAAGTCACTCTCACTTTATTATGTGACACCATTTATGATCTTAATTATGAATTGAATGATCAAAGTGGGAGAAGAACGTTTACACAGATTAGGGTTAAGATAAACGCATGAAAATTCAACTACATAAATCACTATAGGATGTACATTGAATGAGCCTTTCCGCTCGCAGTACTACGGCCACATTAGTTAGTTAGTGATCAACATGATTTAATCCATAATCCATATAGTGTTCATTAAACGTGAAAAATCTTGTTTCTGAATGCATATCTGACTTCATTATCCAATAAATCGCAAAGCACATAGGCAAATGACTAACGAACTAACTAGCAAAGTAATTTCAGGTGAACTGTACAAATGCAAATTTCTCTTCTTCGACAACTTGAGTTTCTTGTACGCACAAAATGACCACTGGCTCATCACTAATGAAAACGGCATGCTACCGAATGTATAGCATAGATACCAAGTAGATGCAGATCTCATCAAAAATGAATTTGGAATTCGATGATTCATAAAAATGGTGCCGAAAGGTTCCAATCAGTACTCTAGATCGCAACAATAATAAATTGTATTCCTTATTAGGAACCTTTCATTGCCAATCTGTTGACTACAGCTTAAGGAAGTAATAAACTTTCATGACTGACTTGAACGCAAAAAAAATAATTAGTTTATCATCTACCAATATTTTCTGATCGAATCAATCATGAATTCAGTTCACAATTCCCATACTAATAGCATGTCAATATTAAATTATGATAAAAGCGTTATAAACGAACAAACTAACTAACTATAACTAACTTCAACCAACTATACTACTTCATCTGAGAGCCCCATTTACTAAAGCGTTAAAATGTGCATTAAAAACATTAGGAATGCAGTCATCCATTCACTGTTCGTGACCAAGGCGTGGGTTTTGCTTTTATAGTACACAATTTTCAATAATGTCTCTTTTTGGGAAGTTTGCTGTTGCAATGTAACATCTTCATATCTTATAGGCTCAGTGAATTTTAAGTCCTATTGTGAAGATTTGAGGCAAACCATAATCATTTTAAATATTTTGATAGATACACGTGTTGCTGCTTTACACTAAGGAATTTTGCACGGCTCCGTTTAATTCATGACTCCAATCATTATCGCATGGTAAAATGCTCACTCTCACTAACAATAGTTGACTTTCTAGGGAAGAAACCAACTTGGTCGCATAGACTTACTCTTGTAGTCCTACTAATAATTTTAGCTCGACTAATTAATTTTGGTGATATTTACACAACCTATTCATTGTCGTATGGGAAACTTTCCTTACCACAGAATCAACAGTGAAGGCTACAAGCTACAAACTTAGCTTACGTATCCATGAGTGTACGCATGCATGTGAACAAAATCATCATTAATTGTTCGGATTTCACAGATATCAAATAAACATGCAAGTGAAATCATTGGAATGGAATGATAAGAATAGTGGTACTAATTCCGTGCACACTTTTTCAACACCCTTTCTAAATTATTTTGGTCAAGAGCCAACAGAATCACAAAAACAAACTAATTCCTTTACCGATTATGCAAACCGAAAAATAAAATCAATCAACACAAATAAAAATAGAATGGTATACATACAAACAAACAAGCCATATCAAAAATCGTAGAATGCATTGTATTTGAATTAAACATAAATAAATTATATCATGATCCACTAGCTATTCACTAACTAATGCAATATTATACAGCACAAGATATTTGCCCATGTCATGCAATGCATAGTATCATCAACAAAGCAAATGATCCACACTCATTTGCTAATACTAATCACAGATGAAGCAATACCTTCCCATCAATATTGTCAGTCAGGGACAATTGTAAATTCTACCATAATAGAACAATGGATAAACCAATGTCTTATGCTAACCACACTCTTCATTATCAAATACATCACCCACACACAACCATAACTGACTA
>Ga0210040_10004508_pt1 | contig 18171 bp, 17 predicted proteins | sample CryGeyCG12114_NA_FD_185462 | JGI IMG/M metagenome (GOLD analysis project Ga0210040, IMG submission 185462) | Groundwater microbial communities from aquifer - Crystal Geyser CG19_WC_8/21/14_NA (SPAdes) (version 2) | ecosystem: Environmental > Aquatic > Deep subsurface > Groundwater | place: USA...
CGCCAACTGACGACCAAAATGCCCATCGTAGGCTACTTCTACCTCGTAGCCCTCTTCCTCCAGTCCCCGGCGGATAAAGGCCGACACTTTGGGTTCGTCTTCAACGAGCAGAATTTTCATGGGATAGGTTGAATGGTTGAATGGCTAAGAGTTAAATGGTTGTTGGTTCTGATAGCTGTTCGATTGAACGGCCAACCACGTAACCGTCAGCCATCCAACCAACACTACCTCACACTTCATCCTCGTAATCCAGCCCCAGGCACTGGTTCAAGGCCTGTTGTAGCTCGCTGGCGGCGTGCATCTGGCCGGCGCGGCGGCTTACTTGCAGGCCCGTGCGGTAAACTTTTTCGGCCTCAGTTGGATTACCTAGTTGTTCGAACAGCTTTCCGGCGTGGTAATACGTACCAACATAATCGGGGTGTTCTTGTAGCAGCTTTTGATAATAGTCCATTGCCTTTTGAGGCTCCGCAGCCCGGTATTCGGTGGCCAACGCGTAAATCGTAAACGGGTCATTCGGGTCGTCCTGGTAGAAGGCAAGGAGTTGATCGAGGCGGCTGGGATTGGCTTCCATAGGGTAGGAGTTTTCTGTATCTTCGCCCGAAATTAGGGGCTTTCCCGTACTTTATTAGTCCACTAACCCAACTTAGATGAAGTTTCTCGTTTGCATCAGCAACGTTCCCGATACAACAACGAAAATCACGTTCACGCCCGACAATAAGGAGTTCAACAAAGCCGGCGTGCAGTTTGTCATCAATCCTTGGGATGAATACGCCCTGACCCGCGCTATTGAACTCAAAGAGCAGCAAGGGGGCGGTACCGTAACGGTGCTGAACGTAGGCGAGGCCGATACGGAGCCCAACATCCGCAAGGCGCTGGCTATTGGCGCCGACGACGCTATCCGCGTCAACGCCGCGCCTAAGGATGCCTTCTTCGTAGCCGAGCAAATTGCGAATGCCGCCAAAGATGGTGCTTACGACGTGATTTTGATGGGAAAGGAGAGCATCGATTACAACGGCTTTCAGGTGCACGGCATGGTAGGCGAGCTACTCGGTATTCCCACGGTAGCCCCGGCCATGAAGCTGGATATGAATGGCAACACCGCTACTTTGGAGCGCGAAATAGAAGGCGGTAAGGAAATTGTGGAGGTGCAAACCCCCTTCGTTGCTTCCTGCCAGCAGCCCATGTGTGAGCCTCGCATCCCCAACATGCGCGGTATTATGACGGCCCGCACCAAGCCCTTGAAAGTGGTAGAGCCAGTAGGCGAAGCCGCCCGCACCACGATAGCCGAGTTTGCCCTACCTCCCAAAAAAGGGGGGGTGAAGCTTATTCCGGTTGAAAGCGCCGGCGAGCTGATTAAGCTCCTGCGTAATGAAGCCAAGGTTATTTAAGCATCAATTAAAAATTAAAAATTTAAGAATTAAAAATGAGCGTAAAGCGCTGATTTTGAAACTTATGCTGAGTGAAGTCAGCCTTGATTTTTAATTTTTAATTCTCCATTTTTTAATTGAAAATCCCATGTCAGTATTAGTTGTAATTGAATGCGACAACGGCGAAGTGAAGAAGTCCTCTTTGGAAGTCGCTTCGTATGGTAGCCAGGTAGCCCAGCAGTTGGGTACTACGGCTACTGCCGTAGCGGTAGGAGAGGCCACCGAAGCCAACCTGGCCAAGCTAGGCGAGCAGGGCATCAGCAAAGTGCTCTACGACGCGGAACCACGCCTCAAAGACTTCGTGAATGGTGCTTATACCAAGCTCATTGCCACGGCCGCTGAGCAGGAAGATTCCAAAGTACTTGTGCTGGCCAACTCCAATGTGGGGGCGGCGGTAGGTTCGCGCCTGGCTATCCGCCTGAAGGCGAGCTTGGCTACTAACGCCGTGGAACTGCCCAAAACCGATGGCGGCCAGTTTGTAGTAAAGCGCGGGGCTTTCTCTGGCAAAGCCTTTGCCGACGTGGTGCTCAGCACCGACCGCAAAATTATTGCTGTTAAGAAGAACTCGCTTGAAGCGCAGCACGACGCTGGCAAAACGGCCGAGGTAGTGAAGTTCTCCGCCAACCTAACCGATCAGGATTTCGCCGATGCTCCCAAGCAAGTGATTATGCAGGATCAGGCCGGGGGCGTGTTGCTGCCGGAGGCTGACTTGGTGGTATCCGGGGGTAGGGGCATGAAAGGTCCCGAAAACTGGAACCTGATTGAAGACCTGGCCAACGCGTTGGGCGCGGCCACGGCTTGCTCCAAGCCCGTTTCGGACGTCGATTGGCGCCCCCACCACGAGCACGTGGGCCAAACGGGTATTACGATTTCGCCCAACCTGTACATTGCCTGCGGTATTTCGGGCGCCATCCAGCACTTGGCGGGTGTCAACTCGTCCAAAGTGATTGTCGTAATCAACAAGGATCCGGAGGCGCCGTTTTTCAAAGCGGCCGATTACGGCATCGTCGGCGACGTATTCGACGTATTACCTAAACTTACGCAGGCCGTTAAGGAATTAAATTAGAGATTTGGGGCTCGGGACCAATAGCCAATTTCTGTCTGCTACCCCCTAATCACTACGTTTCCAAGACCTAAGATTCAACTTCCCTTGAAAAAAATTCAGCTCGAGATACTCGGCCTTTCCTCCAGCCAGTCACAATCGGGGTCGTTTGCCCTGATTCTGGGCGAGAAAGTAGGCAACCGTCGCCTACCTATCATTATCGGTATGTTTGAGGCGCAGAGCATTGCGATTCAGATTGAAAAAATAAGCCCTAATCGGCCGCTCACGCACGATTTGTTCAAATCATTTGCCGAGCAAGTGCACGTGGCCATTCTGGAAGTGGTCATTTCTGACCTGAAAGAAGGCGTGTTCTACTCCAAAATTGTGTGCTCAGACGGGGCTACCACCTTCGAGTTGGATGCCCGGCCCAGCGATGCCATTGCCATTGGCCTACGCTTCGGGGTGCCGATTTACACGGTAGAAAGCGTGCTGAGTGAAGCCGGTATCATTCTGAGCGAACTAGACGAAAACGCCGAGGATGCCGATGACGACGAGGACGACACGGATTTGGGCACTCCCAGCGAGAAGGCCCCGGCCGAGCCCCGCGAGCCCACCGGCCAAGTGTCGATGGAGGAGCTGAGCAAGATGCTGGCCCAAGCCCTGGAGAAGGAAGATTACGAAAAGGCAGCCAAAATCCGCGACGAGCTCAACAAGCGCAAAGATTAGGTTTCTGCACTTCACTATTAGCAAACAGGCTTTCTGACTACTCAGAAAGCCTGTTGTTCTTTTTGCCCTACTGTCGCTTATCCTGGTTTCAACCTCCTTGCTATGCCAACTGCGGAAACCCCCGATCTTTCCTACCCCATCGGTCTTGCCGATGAGGTTACTGAACCTCTAACCGCCTCACAGCGCACCGCCTACATTCAGCAGATTGCAGCGCTACCTGCCCAACTTACGGCCATTGCCCGCGAGGTAGGCGGCACGCGGCTCCAGCAGCCCTACCGCCCCGGCGGCTGGACGGGCCGGCAGGTGATCCACCACGTAGCCGACTCCCATTTGAACTGCTATATCCGTTACCGCCTGGCCCTGACGGAGGACAGCCCAACCATCCGGCCGTATGACCAAGAGGCCTGGGCGGAGTTGCCGGATGTGGAGGCCACTCCCATCACCGTGTCGCTGGCGATGCTGGAGGCGCTACACACCCGCTGGACTACGCTGCTGCACCACCTGACCGATGCGCAGTGGCAGCGCACTTTCTATCACCCTGGCTATCAGCAGAACTTTACGCTGGATCAGGCCCTGGCCATGTATGCCTGGCACGGGCGCCACCACGTAGCCCATATTGCAGGCTTGCTGGCCCTACCCACGGAGGCAGAGTAGGAAGGCTACCTCACAAAAGCGCCCCGGCACTCTAAGTGTCGGGGCGCTTTTGTGAGGTAGGATATCGAATCAGCTCTACTTAATATCCGCTGGAGTTTCGTCCACGATTTCCTGAAGGCCATTCTGGCTTTCTTCGTCGATGCGCTTGGCTGCGCGTACGAGGCTGCTGCTGAAGATAAACTCTTTCAACTCGGGCACTTCAGCATTCAGAATTTCTTCTTTCGTGCCGTCCCACAGCTTCTCACCTTTGTGCAGGAAAATGATATGCTCCCCAATCTCCACCACCGAGTTCATATCGTGGGTAATGATGACGGTCGTGATATCGTATTCGTGCGTGATTTCGTGAATCAACTCGTCGATCTTGATGCTGGTGAGTGGGTCGAGGCCGGAGTTAGGTTCGTCGCAGAATAGGTAGGTGCAATTGGGCGCAATGGCGCGGGCGATACCTACCCGTTTCTTCATACCGCCCGAAATTTCGGAAGGCATTTTGTTGCCGGCATTTTCAAGCCCTACCCGCTTCAAGCAGAACTCTACCCGGTCGCGACGCTCTTCCTTAGACATATCCGGGGAGAGCATTTTGAGCGGGAATTCAGTGTTTTCCGCTACCGTCATCGAGTCAAACAAGGCCGAGCCCTGAAAGAGCATGCCAATCTTCCGGCGAATTTCCTGCCGGATGTCCACCTTGTTATTCGTGAAGACGGTATCATCGAAGGTAATGCTGCCAATGTCGGGCTTCATCAGACCCACAATGCATTGGAGCAGTACACTTTTACCAGTGCCCGATCCACCCAAAAGCAGGTTGCACTTACCGGTTTCGAACGTGCAGGTGATGCCTTTCAGCACCGCGTTGCCATCGAATGATTTTTGAATATTATGAACTTCAATCATGAGTTGAGTGGCTAAAGGGTCTACTGATAACCAAAGTTTGGAACCGGTTAATCAGCAAACGATTTATAGCAATACGGCCGCCAGTACAAAGTCAGCTATCAGGATAGCAATGATGGAATTGGTAACCGCGCCGGTGCTAGCTGCTCCTACCTCCAAAGCACCGCCCTTGGTAAAGAAGCCTTTGTAGGAGGAAATAGCTGAAATCAAAAAGGCGAATACAATCGATTTGATGAGGGCAAACACGATGTTGTAAGGAATAAAATCGGAGCGAATGCCTTCAACATAATCCTGCGCAGCAATAGAGCCCGACAAGGTGCCGGCAATGTACCCACCGATGATCGACAGACCCATGGCCAGAATAACCAGCAGGGGAAACATGAACAGCGAGGCCAAAATCTTAGGAAACACCAGGTAGGAAGCCGAGTTGATGCCCATTACTTCCAAGGCGTCTACCTGTTCGGTGATGCGCATGGTGCCTAGTCCGCCGGCAATACTAGAGCCTACCTTGCCCGCCAACACGATGCTGGTGATGGTAGGGGCGAGTTCCAGGATGGTCATTTCCCGCACCATATAGCCGATAGTTGACTTTGGGATGAGCGGGTTGGTGAGGTTATAGGCAATTTGTACGCAGGTAACTGCCCCAATAAAGGCCGCTACCAGCGACACGATAAAGATAGAATCAAAGCCAATTAAGGTAGCTTCATCGATGGTACGATTCCAGAGAATCTTAGCCCGTTCGCTGCGTGCAAGCATTGATTGCAGGAAGAGAAGAAAGGAGCCGAAGGTTTTAACCATAAAAAACGACTGAGAAAATGCGAAACTTGCGCTGGGAAAAGGACAGTGGCCCGTACGTGGTACCGGACCTGCTGAACCATACGTAAAATTCGTTGAGAAGAAGGTAGGGAATGGAAAAAAATATCGTCGTGACGGGGGGTAGCAAAGGAATCGGGCGAGCCGTGGTAGAACGGTTTGTGCAGGCTGGTTTCGTGGTGGTTACCTGTGCCCGTTCTGAGCAGGACCTGGTTGAGCTTAAGGAGGCTATTGAACGGAAGAATCCGGGCGCTGTGCTCCATACGCTGGCCACCGACATAAGTAACCGGGAAGGTGCTGTTCAGTTTGCAAATTTCGTGCTGCAACTGCCCGGTGAACTCGCAGCCGTCGTCAACAACGCAGGCGCCTTCGTGCCCGGCCGGTTGCAGGACGAGCCCGCCGATGGCTCGCAGCTGCGCGATATGCTGGCGGTGAACCTGTTAAGCGCCTACGACGTGACGCGCACCCTACTGCCGCGGCTGATTGCGCAACGCGCCGGCCACATTTTCACAGTGTGCTCCACGGCCAGCCTCGGGGCGTATCCGGCTGGTAGCTCCTACAGCATTGCCAAGTTTGCGCTCTACGGGCTGACCCAGAACCTGCGGGAGGAACTGAAGGAGCACCAGATTCGGGTGACGGCCGTGCTGCCCGGCCCTACCTATACGCCTAGCTGGGAGGGCGCCGGCCTACCCCCCGAGCGGTTCATTAAGCCCGAAGACGTGGCCGAAGCCATTTTCTCCGCCTACTCCCTCTCGCCGCAGGCCGTGGTCGAGGAACTGCTCATCCGCCCGCAACTGGGCGACCTTTGAGAGTCGACGTTACTTTAATTGCACGACTTTGCCGGGGCCGGTTACCTGAATATCGGTGTAGGCGGGCTGTCCTTGGTAATAGAGCGTGCCGGTGCCGGCGTGGGTGCCACCTAGCGCATCGGTAGGGAAGAGCCGGGCGTCGCCGTCGCTGAAACGGTCGAAGCGGAAGTAGGAGCGGCGGTTTTGCAGGCCGCTGGCGTCGAGGCTGCCACTGCCGCCTACCACGCTCAGCAGCTCAGTGACACTGCCGAGCAAAGTCACGTTGCCCAGCTCGTACATGTCCATGTTCATGTACTGGCTGGTGACATTGAGCGTAGCGTCGCCAGCTCCTACCAGGTGAAAAAACAGCGTATCGGCGCGGAAATTACCCACCGTGCTCAGGTTGCCCTGGCCCCGCAGAAACACGTCGTGCACGCGGGGCGTGTGCAGCGTTACTACCCGGGGCGTATCGTAGCGGCGCACCCAGTTGCAGCGGCTGGTATTGTGGATAATGAGCTGGTTGCCGCTGGAAGTCAGTTCAATATCTTGCTGTAAGTTCTTGCCGGTTTGCACCTCGGCATAGGTGTCAGCGTCCTGCACCAACTGCACATCTACGTTGTCGTAGGCAAATACCTGGGCAAAAGCCGGGAGGTCGCGGCGCTCCGTGGTGATGCTGCCGGTGCTTTTCAGGCAGTCCGTTTCGTGGCCTTTGCCACAACCGGCGAGAAGGAGTAGGGCGCCAATAGATAAAACCCACCTTAGGCCGTTAACTTGCGGCCGTAATACAACGCGAATCATTCCCACTCTGACAACTATATACAATGGACTTAACGGGCAAGGTAGCCATAATCACAGGCGCCAGCAAAGGTATCGGACTGGCTACGGCCGAAGCCTTGCTGGCAAAAGGTGCGGTAGTAGCCGGCTGGAGCCGCTCGGCCTCCGACGACCTGACGCATAAAAACTTTCATTTTATCGAGTGTAACGTGCAAGACGAAGCTTCGGTGCAACAGGCGTACGCCGACACTACGCAGCAGGTAGGGGCAGAGGTGCATATTCTGGTTAATAATGCGGGCGTTGGCAACATGGGCCCCATCGACGGCTTCTCCTCCGACGAGTGGCACGCCATGTTCGACACCAACGTGCACGGCGTGTTTTACTGCACTAAAGCCGTGCTGCCACAGATGAAAAAGCAACACAAAGGACATATCATCAACGTGGCGTCGTTAGCCGGCACGGCGGGCTCGGCCAACATGGCGGGCTACTGTGCTACCAAGTTCGCGGTGCGCGGTTTCTCGGATGCCCTATTTAAGGAAGTTCGGCAGGATGGTGTACGCGTGACGTGCGTGATGCCCGGCTCGGTGGAAACCAACTTCAACGGCGCCGACCCCAGCGGGGAGCCCAATCCGCACAAGATGCAGCCCGAAGACATTGCCGCCGCCATCGTGCACGCGCTGGAAGCTCCCGAAGCCACTATGATTTCGGAAATTCAGATGCGCCCTTCGCAACCGAAGTAGTTTCTACCGGTCATGCTGAGCGTGCGAAGGACCTGATGCCCATAGCACGAGTCGTTGGTACGGTTATCGTTCACTGCGGGCATCAGGTTCTTCGCACGCTCAGCATGACACTGTTTTTTCTACTTCAATGCTGAATGAAGCACCCTACTCAACTGGCAACTGATTAATGGTTGAAATACTAAACCTGACGAAGACGTTCGGTACCCAACAGGCCGTAGACAATATCAGCTTCACAGCCGATAAGGGCGAAATCCTGGGCTTTCTGGGGCCGAATGGCGCCGGTAAATCCACGACCATGAAGGTGGCTACCGGCTACCTGCCGCCCTCCGCCGGCACGGTAGTCGTGGAGGGGTACGACGTGCAGCAGGAGCCGCTGGAGGTGCGCCGCCGGGTGGGCTACCTGCCCGAGCATAACCCGCTCTACCTGGATATGTACGTGCACGAGTACCTCGAATTTATCGGCTCGGTGCACGGGCTGCGCGGGGGGGAGCTGCGCCGCCGGGTGCAGCAGATGGTGAACAAGGTAGGGCTGGGCCGCGAGCAGAACAAGCAGATTGGGGCCCTGAGCAAAGGCTACCGGCAGCGGGTAGGGCTGGCTCAGGCCCTCATCCACGACCCCGGCGTGCTGATCCTCGATGAGCCTACCACCGGCCTCGACCCGAACCAGATTGGTGAAATCCGCAATCTGATTCGGGAAGTAGGGGAGAACAAAACGGTGATTTTCTCGACCCATATCCTCCCGGAAGTAGCGGCCTTGTGCAGCCGCGTGGTCATCATCAACCGTGGGCACTTGGTAGCCGACTCGCCGGTAGCGGCGCTGGCGGCCGGCACGAAGGGCGAAACCCTGATTCGCGCCGAGTTCGAGCAGCCCATCGACCCGGCGCCGCTGCGCGCCCTACCCGGCATTCTGGCCGTGGAACCAGACGCCGCGCCCGCCACCTACCGCATTCGCGCCGCCGGCCCCGATCTGCGCGGCAGCATCTCCCGCCTGGCCGCCGAGCAGGGCTGGATCCTGCTAGGGTTGCGCCAGGAGGAACAGTCGCTGGAACAAGTATTCAAAAACCTGACGAAGTAATGTTGGTTGCTTGAACTTCATTATAATAAAACGTCATTTCGAACATGTTGCGCATCAAGCAAGGGATGAGAAATGGCGTTCTTTTGTATTCCTACTGATTTGATATAATGTATTCCATTCTCCGCAAAGAATTCAACGCCTTCCTCAGCTCGCCGGTGGCCTACGTCGTCATCGGGGTGTTTCTGGTGGCCACGGGGCTATTCGTGTGGGTCTTTCCCGACAGCTCGGTGTTGGACTATGGCTTTGCCGATCTGCAAACGCTGTTCAACACGGCTCCCTGGATCTTCCTGTTCCTGATACCGGCCATCACCATGCGCACTTTTGCCGAGGAAAAGAAGGCCGGCACCATTGAGCTGCTGCTGACCCGCCCGCTCACCGATGGCCAGATTATTGGCGGCAAGTACTTGGCCTGCTTGCTCTTGGCGCTGCTGGCCCTACTCCCTACCTTGCTCTACTACTACTCGGTATATAAGCTAGGAAACCCCGAAGGCAACATCGACTCGGCGGCGACGGTGGGCTCCTACCTGGGCCTTACTATGCTGGCGGCAGTGTTTGCGGCCATTGGCATCTTTGCGTCGGCCATCACCCGCGACCAGATTATTGCGTTTCTGGTAGCCGTGGTCGGTTGCTTTTTGGTGTACACGGGTTTCGACTCGCTGGCTTCGGTCTTCGAAGGTGATGCAGCCTACTACATTAGCCAACTGGGCATTGCCGCCCACTACCGCGACCTGAGCAAAGGCCTCTTCGACTCGCGCGACGCGCTGTATTTCCTGAGCCTGATTGTGGGGTTGCTGTGGGCTACGCGGCTGGTATTGCAGAGTAGGAATTGGTAAGTTGCTGACTATTCGCTTTCGAGAGGTGATTTATTTTTTTGAGTGCAGAATTTGTGAGTACAGAACAACAGCCGATAGCTAACATTCAGCCGCCTACCTCTCGCAAGCGTCGCGACCTAACGGCCTTCTTCGTGGTTGTCGGCGTGCTACTGCTGCTTAACTTCCTGGCGCAACGCTTTTTCTTTCGCCTCGATCTGACAGAGGAAAAGCGCTACTCCATGTCGGCCGCTACCAAGCAGTTGCTGGAAAATCTGAAGGAGCCAGTCACCATCACTGTTTACCTCGACGGGGATTTTCCGCCGGCCTTCCGCCGTTTGCAGCAAGCCACCCGCGAAACGCTGAACGAGATGCAGGTGTACGGCGGTAGCAACCTGCACTACGTGTTCGTGGACCCCGCGGCGGCCAGCACTGAGAAGGCCCGCAACGAGTACTACGAAACCCTACTTAAGAAGGGGCTGCGCCCTACTAACCTAGGAGCCAACGAGAACGGCAACCGCGTCGAGAAAATTATTTTTCCCTGGGCCACGGTGTCGGTAGGGGCGCAGGAGCAGCCGGTGCTACTGCTGCGCGGCAACCAGGCGGCCCCCGCCGACGTGCGCCTCAATCAGAGCATTGAGGGGCTGGAGTATGAGCTAGCTAGTGCTATCCAACGGCTGGAGCCCCGCGCTCGTAAGCGCGTGGGCATTGTGGAAGGCCACGGGGAACTGAGCAACGTGGAAGCCGGCGATCTGATTGGCTCGTTGCGCCAGAACTACGACGTGTTCCGCGTGAATCTGAGCAAAGTGAAGGACCTGCGTCCGCTTGATGCTGTTATTGTTGCCAAGCCCGCCACGGCCTACTCCGAGCCGGAGAAATTCAAGCTTGACCAGTACATTACACAAGGCGGTAACACGTTGTTTTTCGTGGATGCTATGCGCGTAAACCTCGACAGCGCCAACCGCGGCGGCATGTTGTCGTTTCCCCTGCAACTGAACCTGGACGATTTGCTGTTCAAATACGGCGTGCGCATCAACGCCGATCTGATGCTAGACCTGAACTCCGGCGTTATTCCGCTCGTGACGGGTACGATGGGCGACAAGCCCCAGGTCGAGCCCATGCCCTGGCAGTTCTACCCGCTGATCAACAACTTCAGCCAGCATCCCATCACCCGCAACCTCGACGCGGTGTATACCAAGTTTGTGAGCAGTATTGACACAGTGAAGGCCGTGGGCATTCGCAAAACGCCACTGCTATTCACCTCGCGCTACACCCGCGTGCTGCCCGCGCCGGTGCCCATCAACTTCAACGACGCCCGCCTACCCCCCGACCCCAAGCAGTACAAGAGCCGCTTCAAGGCGGTTGGCTACTTGCTGGAAGGCCAGTTTCGGTCGCTCTACGCCAACCGCACCGCGCCCGGCACCACCCAGTTTCAGTCTGAGCGGTCGTCGCTGGTAAGGCCGGGCAAGTTGCTGGTCGTTCCAGACGGAGACTTTGTGCGCAATGAGGTAGACCCCAAGTCCGGCCGGCCCCTCCGCCTCGGCTACGACCGCCTCGCCAATACCGAGTTTGCCAACCGCGAGCTGGTGCTGAACGCCGTGGACTATATGCTGGACGAAACCGGTCTGATTGAAGTGCGGGGCAAGCAAATCACCCTACGCCCCCTCGATAAGGTGAAAGTTGCCGAGCAGCGCCGGCAGTGGCAACTCCTGAACCTGGCGGCCCCACTGGCCCTATTAGCCCTGTTTGGCTTGGCGCGGGCCTGGTGGCGCCGGCGCAAATACGCATCGTTTAAGTAGGCGGATTTTGCTCTGCTATTTTACTGCGGCTGGGTATTGCTACCCAGCCGTTTTTGCGTGAGGGGCTAGTGTTTTCCAAAGAGAGGTGAAATAATACATTTCACAGTTGAGAGCGATGTATAAACTTCGTCGGCAGTGTTCAGGGTAGGGCGGCATTTTCCTGGAAAGGCAAGGTTATTGTCCGTTGGGGGAGTTGAACCGCGTTTGCCTACTCATACCCTTGCCTCAGCCGATGACTCAATCTCTTGTACTTTCGGATGCTCTTGAAGTAATGCAGCGTCAACTCCAGGAGGAGCGCAACCTCCGGCAGGAGGCCGAGGTACGAGTGAAAAAACTAGAAGAGCGGCTGAGTTTCTGCGAAACCATCCTCAATCAGCTGCCGACCGATATTGGGGTATTCGATGCGCAGTATCGCTACTTGTTCGTGAATGCAGCAGGAATTACCGATCCGGCCGTGCGGGAGTGGGTTATTGGCAAAGACAACTTTGAGTACTGCGCCTACCGCAACTTCCCGCGTACCATGGCCGAGCAGCGTTATGAGCGTTTCGAGTATGTGCGGGAAACGCGCCAGGAAGCATCTTTCGAAGAATCGTTCAAAACCCCCACAGGACCACGCCACAAGTTGCGGTGCCTGAAGCCGCTCTTCGATGATAATGGGGAACTACAAATGATTTTGGCCTATGGTATCGACATCACCGACCGCTACGAATCGCAACAACGATTACTGGAACAGCGACAGTTCTACGAAGCTATTCTAAATAATTTGCCCGTTGCAGTAGCCGTATTCAATACGAACTACAACTATTTATTTGTTAACCCCACAGCTATTCAGAATCCAGAAATTCGGGAATGGATTATTGGTAAGACAAATGATGATTACGGCATTTATCGAAACCATCCGACGGAAATGATTAAGCTGCGTCAGGAATTAGCCGAAAAAGCAGTTGCCGAGCGTCAAGAAATAGAATGGGAGGAAACAGTTGCTAGTCCGAATGGGCCACGGCATTGGCTACGACGCTACGTGCCTATATTCCAGTCTGATGGTTCCTTTTCCTTACTGATTGGCTCGGGCGTTGACATCACCGACCTCTATGAAGCGCAACAGCGCTTGCAGCAGCAGCAACGGTTCTACGAGGCCATTTTGAACAATTTGCCGGCGGCGGTGGCCGTATTCGATCCGAGCTACAAATACTTGTTTGTCAATCCTACGGCCGTCAGTGATCCGAAAATCCGGGAACAGATTATTGGCAAAACGAAGATTGATCTGGGAACTCACTCACAGTATCCGCCCGAAGTAATTCAGCGGCGACATGAGCTGGCCAAGCGAGCAGTAACGGAGCGGCAAGATATGGTATGGGAGGAAACCATTACGGAGGAAAAGGGCCTGCAGCACTGGCTCCGGCGCTATTCCCCGGTGTTCCACCCAGACGGCTCGTTGTTTCTACTGATTGGGTCGGGAATTGATATAACCGATCGTTACCAGGTAGAAGAACTGCACCGGCGCAGCGAGGCCACCGTACGAGAGCAGCAAGCCTTCATTCGGCAGGTAGTTGACACGATTCCGAACCTGCTGTACGTTGTTAACAAAGAAGGGCAAATTGATTTTGCCAACGACGCGTACGATGTGATGGCAGGTCGGCATAACCATTTAGAAAAACCGAACAGCCGGCGGGAATTGCAGCGCCTTCGCGTGTGGGACCGGCAAGTATTGCGCACCCAGCAGCCTATCACAGTTGAAACGTCCTTCGCCCAAGCCGATGGCACGCTTATGCACTTGCAGGTGGATAAGCGGCCCATGCTGCGCCCGGATGGCACTATAGACGTGCTGACTGTAACAACGGACATCACTGAAATTAAGCAAGCCCGCCAGCTCTCGGATAGAGCCGCAAAGCAGTACCGCGACCTGATGCACTATACGCAGGCCCTGATCTGCACCCACGATTTGCAAGGCGTTATTCTATCTGCCAATCCGGCAATGGGGGCCTTGGCCCGTAAGCCTGCAGAATTGCTCGTTGGTCGAAATATTGCCAAAGGCTTGGCTCCTGACAACTTGAAACAGTTTAAGCGGTACCTAGCCTCTTTTAAACACCGGCACGAAGCCACCGGTATTATGCCCCTGCAACTTTCCCATGAGCCAGCGCCGCGCTATTTGTTATTCCATAATTGCCTGGTAGCGGAGGCCGGTCAAGAGCCCTACATTATTGCATATGGGCAGGATATTACCGACCGGGTGCTAGCCGAGCAGGAACTGAAACGGGCCAAGCAAGAGGCGGAGGCCGCCGTACGGGCTCGCGAAAACTTTTTGGCCAACATGAGCCACGAAATCCGCACGCCTATGAACGGGGTGCTGGGCATGGCGGGCCTACTCGACCGCACCGAGCTGAATCAGCAGCAACGCGATTACGTGAAAATTATCCGCAACTCGGGCACGCATTTGCTGGGGGTGCTCAACGATGTACTGGACGTGGCCAAGATTACGTCGGGCAAGCTGGAGTTGGAGCACATCCCATTTGAGCTGAACGGCGCGCTCGAAATGGCCGCCCAGACGCTGGCCTTCCGAGCCGCCGAAAAAGGCGTACGATTCGTGCAGGAGCCGCTTTCCGTGAATCCGATAGCAGTTTGCAGCGACCCTTTTCGACTAAACCAGGTACTTCTCAACCTGCTTAGCAACGCTATCAAGTTTACGGAGCAAGGGTGTATTACCCTGGCTACCCGCGTACGAGCTGAAACGGACACTTCCTTAACCGTCACCTTTTGCGTGTGCGACACGGGGCTGGGGGTGCCGTTTGAGAAGCAAGCCCACATTTTTGCCAGTTTCTCGCAGGCCTACGCCGATACAACGCGGCGCTTTGGCGGTACCGGATTAGGCTTAACCATCAGTGGCAGCTTGGTGGAGCAGCTCGGCGGCCACCTAATGCTGTGCAGCGAAGTAGGCGTAGGAAGTACCTTCAGCTTTACCCTGACCTTTGATAAGGTGTCTGCGCAAGCAGCTGACGCCTTGCGTGCGACGCCAGCAGACAACACCATTGCGGCCGAAGCACTACGTGGGTGCAGAGTGCTGTTAGTGGAGGATCATGAGGTAAACCGCCAACTGGCTCAGCTAGTGCTGGAAAACTATGATATAGTGGTAGATGCTGCCGAAAACGGTGCCACGGCCTTGCAGTATTTCAACCAACAGCGGTACGATGTTATTCTAATGGATATTCAGATGCCTGACATGAGTGGCCTGGACGTAACGGCCATCATGCGCCGCCACGCGGAGGTAGGGCGAGCCCGTACGCCAATTATTGCGCTGACGGCCAATGCTTTCCGGGCCGACAATGAGCGGTACCTCGCCGCGGGCATGGACGATTGCCTGGCGAAGCCTTTCAACGAGGAAGACTTAGTGCGCAAAATAGCCGCGGCGCGCTCCAAAGTGGCTGCCGTAGCGCCTCAAGCACCCCTCTACAACCTGGAAAGCTTGCAGAAAACGGCGCGGGGAAGTACGGTATTTGTGCTACGCGTGCTGGATTCATTCCTGCAAAACACGCCGGCCGCAGTGGCGCAACTGGCGCAAGCTGCCGCCGCTGCCGATTGGCCGGCGGTAGCGGCTACTGCCCATAAGCTAAAGCCCTCACTAAAGCTGCTGCAAGTGGAAACTCTGGAATCGGTAGTGGCGCTCCTCGAAAATTCGGCTGCCGACCCGGTTGCCCGAATGGCGGGTGTGCAGGAATTCACCCGAACCATGACTGAGCTAACGAACCAGTTAACGCAGTGGGTGGAGGCTGCCCGCCCCGTCCCGGCAGCCTAAGGTGTAGTTGGCCATTACGAAAGAATCCCGTAGGAAGGCGCTGACTAGCGCTCTTTCCTACGGGATTCTTCTAATTATGTAAGTGGCTAATTTATATGGGATTAGCAGAGGTATTTGTAACGGGAACGCTGTGTGGTAGGAAATTCTTGTGTGTCATACGTTCGGCAATGCGCTGAATAGCCTGTTGAAATCGGTCGTAGTTGAAAGGCTTAATTAGGTAGTCAACCACGCGTAGCTCGTAGGCATCCCAGGCAAAATCTTCGTGGGCCGTGGTGAGTACTACTTGCGGGGGATCAGGCAATAGGCGTAACATATCGAGGCCGTTCAAATCCGGCATTTCTACGTCCAGAAACAGCACGTCAACCCGCCGATCAGTGCTGAAGAATTCTAGGCCCTCCACGCCACCAGTAAGAGAAGCCGTCAGTTGGAGAGAACCACTTAGCTCGATGTAGTGCTCCAGCGTGAATCGGTTGATTTCATCATCATCCAGAATAGCGCAAGTAAACTGCTTAGGAGTAGTGGTTTGCAACATAAAATTAGGGTAGGAAGGAAAGTAATTAAACAAGAAAATACTGCGTAAACAACGGCGTGTAAGCAGCGTGAAGAAGAGCCTTAGCTAGCAGCAATACACAATTACTGTGCTAATGTGGTATAATGTAATATTTATAGAATTAGCCATTACAGTAATGGATATAAAAAATAATTAAAATGTTGATTGTCAATAAATAAACTTATACGTAAAGTTGCGATGACAGAAAAAACAAAGTATACAACTGAAGCTCGTCCATAGATATTTTATACTGCCTAAATAAACGTGTATCTGGTAATTGTATGGTTCGGTAGGGCCGCGGTTTTCCCCAATTGCGAGGTGGGATGATAATAGGCCGCTCAGATGATGCGAGTAGGAGTTGGATTCTTATAGCGTACTTCTGGAAACTCCGGACGGTCTTCCTATCTTTGTCCCTTTACCTGCCATTCCCGCGAAACACCCCCTTTATGAAGTTCATCGTATCGTCTTCCGCCCTGCTCAAGCAGCTCCAGAGCATCAATGGCGTGGTCACGAACAACCCCGTGGTGCCGATTCTGGAGAACTTTCTTTTTGAGATTGAGGATAGCAAGCTGACCATCACGGCCTCCGATCTGGAAACGAGCATGATGACGGAGTTGCCCGTGGAAGCCCGCGACGGCGGCCGCATTGCTGCCCCCGCCCGCATCCTGCTCGATACGCTCAAAAACCTGCCCGACCAGCCTGTTACTTTCACGCTGGACGAGGAGACGTATACCATTGAAATTGCCTCGGCGAATGGGCGTTACAAACTGGCGGGTGAGAATGCCACCGATTTCCCCCGCGTGCCGGTAGTGAAAGGCTCGGCACCGGTAGAAATTCCGTCGTCATCGCTGGCCCGCGCCATTAACAAGACCATCTTCGCCGTCAGTACCGACGAGCTGCGCCCCGCCATGACAGGCATTCTGGTGCAACTGGTGGATAACCAAGTAACGTTTGTGGCCACCGACGGCCACCGCCTACTGCGCTACCGCCGCTCCGACGTGGGTGCCGGCCAAACGGCTAATATTATTATTCCGCGCAAGGCGTTTAACCTGCTGAAAGGTGTCCTACCCTCCGAGGCTACGCCAGTACGCGTGGAGTTCAACAACGCCAACGCCTTCTTTAGCTTCAACCAGATGCGGCTGGTATGCCGCCTGATTGACGAGCGCTACCCGGATTACGAGAATGTAATTCCGGTGCAGAACCCCAACAAGCTCATTATCGGACGGTCAGAATTCCTGAATTCGGTGCGTCGTATCAGCATCTACTCCAACAAGACGACTCACCAAGTGCGCCTGCGCCTGGCGGGCTCCGAGCTGACGGTTTCGGCGGAGGACCTGGACTTCTCGAACGAGGCCAAGGAAGTGCTGCCCTGCCAATACGACGGCGAGGACATGGAGATTGGCTTCAACGCTCGCTTCCTAGTCGAGATGTTGTCTAACATCGACTCCGAAGAAATTACGTTAGAGCTAAGCACGCCCAACCGGGCTGGCCTGCTGATGCCTACTACTCCCGACGAAAACGAAAGCATCCTGATGCTGGTAATGCCAGTGATGCTTAATAACTATGTGTAACGGTTGAATTGTTTGTTTGTTAAATGGTTGGTCGTGTTTGCGGTCGACCATTTTTCTTGTGTAACACTTCTGCTTTTCCTTTTGAGTGGCTAAAGAATCAACCATCCAGCCATTCAAGCATTTACCTATTTAACATGAAGAAATCCGAAATCCACTTTAGCATTGCGCTCGACGACCAGAAGGTGCCAGAGGCTATTAGCTGGCAGGCTACTGATGCCGGTCCCAATATTCACTTTGCCAAGGCCATCAATATAGCCCTGTGGGACCGCGACGAGCAGGGAACCATGAAGATTGACCTCTGGACCAAGGACATGCCGGTGGACGAGATGAAGCGCTTCTACATCGATACAATGGGCGCCATGGCCGAAAGCCTGCAAACGGCCACCAGCGACGAGAAGATGGTGACCCGCATCCGGGAGCTATGCAAAGAGCTGACCGACCACGTGGAGGAAGAGGAGCGCAAAGCCCGCTAAGATTTCCTACACCTATGCATTACGCAAAACGGCCCCACCAGCATGTGCTGGTGGGGCCGTTTTGCTATATTAGAATTGTTCCTACCGTCCCCGTGCGTTTGTGCTGGCGGGTTTTGCATCGGTAGTAGTGCGGGACGGCTTGATAACGGCCCCGCGGCTGCTGGCCGGTGCCGGCTCCTGCACCGATTTTACGAATTCTGAGCTGGCTGATTGCTTGGCGTAGTTCTGCGCAAACTGATTATACGTGTTGCGCAA
>Ga0210040_10004509_pt1 | contig 18171 bp, 7 predicted proteins | sample CryGeyCG12114_NA_FD_185462 | JGI IMG/M metagenome (GOLD analysis project Ga0210040, IMG submission 185462) | Groundwater microbial communities from aquifer - Crystal Geyser CG19_WC_8/21/14_NA (SPAdes) (version 2) | ecosystem: Environmental > Aquatic > Deep subsurface > Groundwater | place: USA...
ATGATTTAAATCATTTGCTTGAAATGACTGCAAGTGAGCGCCAGTTGTTTAAATTGGCGGGTTGACGACAACTGGAAGTTGATTTGTTCCCGCCTGCCAGTTGTTTTGTGATTTCCCAAACTCCCTATTATCACTTGAATTGCCTCAAACTAACTAAAAGTTTCCCATACAGGAATAAAAATCTGCAGGGGTACAGTTTTTCTCTCGTATATTATGCAAGCATGAAAAAGTTAGTTTTCATCACTTTTTATGATATTTTTACATCTGAAGGTAACTATATAATTGAGAAGTGAACTATTGGAGCAGTGGTTGATCTGCGAGAAATTCAAGAACTCCTCTCAATTTCATCTACCTGATTAGTATCTGGAGTTTTCATCTCTAACATTTGTACTGATCTGTCATACAAGTTTTAAATACGTAGTTCCAGTGAAAGTTTTCCGGTGATCTCCGTGAGCTACAGACTAATAAACCGAATATAAGATTGTGTATAAATCTCGTGAACTGTAAAATTTGAAGCTCAAGTTTCATTTGCCATATATTATTGGAACTTGGAACTACTTGAGTAGACATTATGACCTGGCTTTCCACATTCAAGTGATTCCCTGTGCATCTTCTTTATTCAACCAACATGGCTTCAAAACCTGAAGCACTCACTGAACAAGAGTTAGAAGATGATGAAGCCACTGATTTGCATTCCATTCTTCAAGTAAGTCCCAGTCGTGCACTAGCTATTGCCTTATAAACATCCAGTCTTGTTTTTTCCCTGTACACTTTTTTTACAACTTTTCAATAGTTCTAGTGCTTTCCAAACTTTTACCACATTCTGTATACAGTGTAGTGCTGTTGTTAGTTCCTGCTGTTAGTCTAACCAACCAACAAAATACTACTGACTACAGTTTGATTTTTTTTTGTGTACAATTATGGACCAGCTTTTGGTATTGACTGTCACTAATAATAATAACCAATCACGACATATTCATTGGTGCTTATAAATCTAATCTCATTTGAATTAGGGAGCCTTGAGCGAACATTGTGATTTCTTTTTAATTTCCCTTCAGTTTCATCTGTTACCTGTGTTTGACTTAACTACTGCAAGTTGAATAGTCAGTCAATTTGTATGTATTGTTTCACAGAACAATTTTCACAGAAGATTTTCATCGATAGAGAATGTCTGGGATGTTTTTTATCGCTATGACTGTAGCGTTTTAGTCTGAGGAGTGAATGATTGCATCTACTGATTGAACGGGATGTTAACGGATGACATAATTGTGAACGCTTCGGCCGTAGTAACCACTACAGTGAGTTTTAATTTCACCAGTTTCATAGTTTTGTCTTTTTAAATTTGAATGTTTGTGGAGTGATTTAGTTAGTTACTATGATTGTTTGCGAATGCCCTTGCCTTTCTGTGTTTGCACTTTTAAATTTCATTTGCTAATAGCAAATAATTACTGTCAGGCTCAGTTTGTTTACTCTGGAAAAATATGTATAAAGGCAGCGGATCTAATGGTTTGTATACTTTCAAATGGTCTTTTTTGTTTCAACGAGAATTCATTGAAATGATGAAAGCACTTTGGAACCCAATTTTTGCCATATTTCGTAACCTGTTATATCAGTAACTTTTCTCCATTTAAATACATTGAACAAAAAGTTACCAAGTCACCGGGTCACCGAGGCCTTTGTGAATACCTCATTAAACATACTGAGTGAGTGAGTCTATTAATGTCTTAAGCTAATCGGGTTTGACTTGTTTTGTTCTTGGATTGGACTCATTTATGTTTGTTGGAAAACTATTGAAAATAGGATTTTGTTTTTCACATACTCCGTATTTGCTTTTCCTTCGTTCACAGGTAGTGTGTGTATGTTCAATGGTGTAGAACAGTGAACACGAATTTATGCTATTCCGGTTGCTTCGATATCTATGCTTACTAGCCCGTACTGATGTCACGTGTGCTGTTGCAAGCTACAGTAATAATATTACATCACATAATAGCTTTATATTTGTGAATTATGTGGTTGTGCAATCAGGCTTGGAATTAATTTTTCGTTTAGTTAAAGTTGCTATTATGCTTGTAACAATAGTACATACAAACATCGGTATAACAAAACCCCGTATTTGCACAAAAGTTTGGAGATCTGCGTAGACACAGTTACGTCGGTTAGGTGGGTGGGTATTCTATTCTCTAGTTTTGTGAGTATGCCCGTGGGTTTTAAAGTGTGTGGAGTTGTCTTTTGTTTGTTAATAGTAAGCAATGGATTTTTTATAGTGTATCCACTTTAGAAAGCCTTATTGTGACTGAATATAAGTTGACTAGTTGACAACTACACATATTTTATAAACGTTGCCATTCAGTTGAAATTGATTTATGATGCCCTTCAGATTTACGAAACAAATTTAGTTTCATTGACAAAGCTAATTTTATAGAGAAAAAGTAGGAGGTTTTGCTTTGCCTAGTAAAGTCAAAGACTTATTGAACAATGTATTTGGCTTGTTAGTCTAAATATAAGTAGGGATTGGGAGCAAAAATATTTTTGGAACTAATTATACGCGGTCAGTAGGTGGGTGTGTTTTGTTAATGGGATGATTTTCCTTTCTTATACATTGAGGACATTTGATACTATGAGGTGTGTATTGTTTGCATCATGCGGTTGTTCTCACGAGGCTAGAATTTTTCCATTATTGAATCAATCTTGCTTTGCAACATAAATCTATAGTGTATTCCAATTCTATCCACAGTCATCAATGACTTAATGAAGCAAGTAGGCTATTAACTGCTCCATATAAACATCTAGTTTTTCCAATTTTTATATCTATGTACAAGAATAATGCAAGCCTTGAAAAAAACTTCAATGGAATATTGTTCTCCTATAGATTGTCAGGTGTCATTGGATTGGGCGATTGTGTGCGCCATTGAATATTTGGTATGGGACAGGCGTTGTCATCGCCAGATTGTTTGCAGTGCACTACTGCCTGACTGATACACTTTGCATTATTTGATTCATGATAAGATGATTGGCTAGTTCAATCCATTAGTATACGAAAAACTGCGCTATAGTGAAACGATTAGAATGTAATTGTTCTCTACTGGGTACGCATATGTAACGCAGTAGAAGGAAATTAGCATGTGAAATTGAAGGTCAAGCCTTGGAGTGATGAATGTGTTTGGCAAATTCGGAGTCAACCTCTCACTCACTACTTGACTAGCTAACTGAGGAAATGAGGTGAAGTACGGTTCTTAAGCCAACATTAATAATTGTTATCATTGTCTGAAAGTCAAATCTTTACTGCTTGTTTGTTGCTGCTCTGCTAAAATGTAATTTTTGACCTTGCTATGGACTGGGGATACAAATTTGCGTGTGGGGATAATGTAAACAAGTACTAGAAGCAAATCTCGTGCGACCATCATCAGATTCTAGACTGTTCAATGATTCTAATCAAATAGTTATAGTGAGCGTTGAATAAGTTGAATAGATAGCAAGTCAACGTCTTTTTACTGATGATTGGAAGAGTCTCTCTCAAGTTGAACTAGCATTATTGTAGTAGTAAGTGAGTGAGTTGGATTGCAATTAGGTTTGTGGACTCTTGTCCATCCATTGACTGACTATATTATAGTTTATATAGCTATTAGAAGCATTACCTAAGTGAGTAGCTATGAGTGAGACTCTAATGAACAGAGCTATATAGTTGTTTAGCTGATTGGCTCTCGTCGTCCCTCACTTGAGGGTCTTGTTAGATAATTTTGTGGACTTGGACTTGACGATTAGATTTTGGGCTGTCATTACGGCTACATTTTTTTCCCTTTGGTATAGCTGTCCGTCAATTTTGTTCTCATTTGCGAATTCCTTATGCACTCGGAGCACGTAACGAATTTGCTGTAGGGTGGTTGCCACCACGCAAAATTAGTTTGTAGCAATGAAGGTAGTGTAGTAACTAACTCAACTACACTCACAGTATTAGGCATTGGCTTCTGGTTCGCTATGCGGTCATGTCAGTCAACAAGTTTGGTTCTTGCAATATTTTTGACATGCCGTGCTTCGTGATTTAAATGCATATTGAGATGGGAAGTTGTCATTTTTCACATGTAGCTATTTCGTTTCCAAGTGAGCATGTAATGAGATTAGTCAGCACTAGTTTTTGACTGAGGTGAGTAAGGTATGTATGCTGCATGCATACTGACTGTCTAACTAGCTAAGGGAATGCTGAGTGGGAGAAGCTATAGATTTTTCGGTAATTTAATTGGAGCAGAATGTAGTAGCAAAAATTTATTTGTAATTTTCCGGAGAAATCATGTGTACTAATTAAGGGGAGATGAGTTTGTCGTACCTAGAGTAATCAGGTTTGGCTTTCCGATTTTGTATAGTTGGAATGGAATTTTATAACCGGATTAGAAACTGATAGAGTGATGAGTGATTACATGTACATTCAATTCCATGTATTTCCATTCTTGATAGTAGTTTTGGTGGTTTATTTCCGTTTTTGGTTTGAGTTTTCCTATTCGTCACTCGCGTTTATTGCATGTCGGGTACAAACTGCAATTTAATGGCTGCGTCTGCCTATCACCTTTATTCAGAATTGCTAACTAACTAGCCAATGTATCGTTGCCTATAGCGCCACTGCTACTAAATAATGATTACGTTATGGACGAGCTTCCCATTTTTGCATCCTGTGTACAGTTTTTTTTTAAATACTTAATCACCATATTGTACAAAAATCCTTGCCATTTTCTCCTTAGCAGGCGCAAAAAGTTACCAACTTACACATTGATTCCCGACATTGATTAATGCCTTTATAAGGTCGAAGATGTATGTAGTTGTAGACTTCTATATTACGAATGAAATGTACCGTAAGTTTAATTAGACTAATTACCACTTATTTATTATTTAAAGAACGAAACTAAATCAAATCAAATAGTTGTCTCAGCTATTTTACGAAATTTCTTGGTCAGTAGGAAAAGGTTATGAGTCTGTCAAAGACTCTGTGTAAGTCCGAAGTTTAGAAAGAAAATAACTAGAATTCGTGTGGTTAGTGAATAATGAGGTGAAGCTTAGCTTCACTGAACTAATCAACTTATTTAAATATAGGAAATATGAAATATCGGTCGTATATAGAATAGTCTATTCATGAGATGCATAGTTCTTACACCTTAGGGACTTTTAAGCGAATATACAGAGGCGTGTCTTATACTCTCACATTCAGTCAGTCAAAAGTTGATCTTCCATGGGATGAAAAATGGCCTTTAACCAAGACCCATTAAAAGTACATGAACATCATAATGAGCACTGCCCCGTTGTGAACATTATTGCCACTAGATCATAATATTGGATAGCAAATTGCCCATAGAACAAATGCTCTCCTATTAACTTACTAACTAACTAACTGACTTAATTAATAACTACTGCTACCTATAAGCTGGTAGTTGTTAGCGTGCGTGCATTTTTTGAAGCACTTTATATGGCGTATTATCTCCACGCCATACTATATGTTTTAATTTAAACAGCAAAAGTAGTGGTAGTAGTAGTAGTAGTGGAAGTTGTGGTTTGTTACTTACTAACTGACTATGTACGTGTTTGTGTGTGCACATAAGCTCCTTTTACTTTTTTAGTTTGCTAAGTTAGCAGTCAAACATGGCGAGATGATATTTGTTGCATGATGGCAACTATCAGGGTGCATTACATTGTTATGATTGCATATGTTCCCCATTGGACGCTCTGTGACTGTCAGACTGTCGTTCAGTTGCGTGTAATGCCTCGTGCCCGTGAGTAGTGTTGTAAAATCTTCGTCTCCGTTTTACGAGTTTGTCAAACAAATGCAAACTGACTATTTTCTTACATTAGTTAGTGATTGTTAACTTTCGTTTGTGGGAGTCGTTTTTCCCTGGGAAATAAGATTTAACTTTTGTCGAGTGTCATGCTCTAGTGATTCTGTTAATTTTTAGTATTTACTTGTTTTGAATGGTTTTTACAAGTAATTAGTAGACAACAAGGGTTCACCATTTTGTTTGGAGATGCAGGCTAATAATCGTATTGGCACAAGTCCTCTGGTGTCTTCCAATGGTGGTGCTTCACTATTGTCAGAGGTATAGATTCAGGTTATGGATTGTCGGAATTTGAGGACCGGCAATTTTCCTGTCTTTTTGTGTCGCTCCTTTTTCTCGTGCCTAGTGCACAAGATAATTTATTAAAAGTAGTTAGTAGAATTGTTAGTAGTTATGAGAATATTTTGTCCGTCTTAATATTGAGTACCAGCTTGGTGAGCATTAAAGTAATGTTTTTTGCTTTTGTAGCACGCAGTCTTTTGTTTGCTTTCAATTGTGATCAACGCCTGTGAAGTTTTGCAAAAAGAATATTTATTCATCATTATTAAAAGAGCGCTCTTTGGATATTTAATTTTGACTCTATGTTGAACATGAAGGTTCCTGAAAGACTTCTGAGTGGTGGTGCCGGCTTTAAAGACCGAAATCGTCGGCGTATGAGTTTGCCTGCTTCGTGTCGCTACTTGGACACTGCAGCTAAGAAATCTCAGGATTCTCGACGTTCTTCCGTATCTTCTATCTCGTCGTCATGTAAGAATTATTTCGACAGTTGTCTAATGGGTTCTTTTGTGAAGCCTTCAATCTCTCATTGTATGTGCAGACAATAATGATCCTAAGTGGCTTTGTTTTACCCACATTCGAGTTTTTCTATCATCCTCATCATCTTATGAATTTGCACTATGTGTGTACATGATATGAACTTTTAGGATAGTATAGTATGTGTATGGGTGAATCCTGGGTTTTGAAAGTTTTGTCATGTACTGCTTCGGGTTGCAAGGATGATTTTGTTTTGCCGGAGTGGTAGCTAGTGCAAAATGTGGATTAGGATATTACTATGTGGAAACATGTGTCGACAAGAATGAATGCATTATTTAGGATGTATATGCTTGTTGAATCCATTTATGGTTTTCATTCCCTTTTACAACCCATGAAACTGGAAAGTAAACTAAAGGGATTCATGTATGTTATGTACTATGGGCTCAATCTAAATAGGTCAAAGGTGTGGAATACCAACTAACTTTAGAATTTAAATTGGTTTTTAATATAAGGTGTTTCGCAATCGTCGAAGTTAGACGTGCGATGTAATTGATTTGTTGTTGCGAAATGTGGAAAAAAAGACCTGGAGAACCAGGGTGATTTGGTTTAATTTTAGTGTGAATTTTTGTTCAATTGTTCACACGAATGCGTAGTGATATAAATTGTAAATACATAATTGTGGACTAATTCTTTGCCGATTGGCGTTGTAATTTACTTGAGGCAATTCATCATTACACCTTGTTTTTTATATCAAGGGTAATTCATATTATGTTTTTGCATTTCTGCGGTGGGTTATGGTAAGCATAGGGATGAGATATCTCGTTGCTATTTTAAAAGTTACATCATGAATATTTATGCGGGGATTTTATGAATATTGTCATGTTTACTTTAATGGCAAAGGATGCCAGTGATCTAAGTAATAATAAGGTTGTCCTACGAAGAAGTTATTTTTTTACAAGTTGATTTATAGTCTACGTATTGTGTCTGAAGTAAGACTAAGATCGTCTTAAAGTGTTAGCCATGTAACTGAAATTTCTTTATTTTTTGCACACAGTCATAATAAATTATATCACTGGTCTCAAGGATCTTTCTAAAATCGTGTAGTTATGCGAAAAGTAATAAACTGGATGCCTGGAGGAAAATAACCCTCAAGTTTCCATTCTTATTTACTCCTTGTTAACTTACTAAGGTGCAAATTAGCTTGTATTAATTAATGTGTGAATCAATATCTGTTAATGATATACTATATTGAACTATTGAACACTCGATAATATTGACTCCAACTTCTTTAACTTAACTTTAACTAATCCCGCTCCTGAAAGTATAAACAAATTAAATCTATATTGATGAAATCCAATACCATTGAGTTGAAAACACATTTATTATTAATTATTATTATTATTTACAAGATCCTAAATGTAATAAATTTGAAATCATATACCGAATGGCATATAGTTTTAATCAGCCACACTCATATAATGCTCAAAACTTATTCCGTGGAAATTACACGTATTGGTTTTGTGGCTTCCTCAGTCAGATAAAATTATAAATATGATAGAAAAAACCAAGGATTCGTAGGTATTTTTTTAAACCCCGGTTGGTTATTAATTTCCTATTCGACTCGCCTTTATGAATATAGTCATTGATGAAATCAAAACAGTAAATACGGATGACAAAAAACCAAACTCATGCGTAAATAAATGGAAACCTGTGTGACTGTCTCGTCTCCCATTGTTTGCATCCATTATTTCTATTGCGTGCTATGAATCTGTATAATTTGGCTGTAACCGTAGGCTAGTATAGTTTAAATCTGGCGTTAATCGAGCAATAATTACAATCATTTGCATCCATCTACATCCCAGATAGCTGTAGCTAGTCATTAATAATGCCTGTTGTTTGTGTATATACTCTAAAAATTTGATGACAATGCACATATAAATAGAGGTACTAACTAGTTAGTTAGTTCTGTTGGCAATGACGTGAGATTCTCGTTTGCATAGGTGAATACGAAATGAAAATTTTATGGCTAGTTAGCCAGGCGATAAATTCTGATTGCCAATCTAATAATGCTGCCTTATGTTGCTACTCCCTGTCGTAATCTCAATGTTTTTGCTCCTCATGAATTTTACTGGTGCGTTCAAACATTGCAACTAAATAATTTGGATGATCAGTTCTCCACAGCAATATTTGTAACTAGCTATAGTTACACTCTCTAGTCTGGCAGTGAAGGGAGAACTAAATAATCTAGCTTTTGGGCCCTCTTAATGCATATCTTGGAGTTCCATTAGTTTTTTGAATAATGAAATTGTTTACTTCAATGCAAGCTCTTTGTTGTACGCATTTGTTGTCTATGCAATGTTGGATGAAGATCACATTTTGGTTGGTCTGTTAGTATTTGACATCTTGTAGGGATAAATAATGGTAACGCTAGGCACGAATGAGAAATATGCAGGTTTTGACATTTTTGTTGTTTGAGACTTGAGACAGAAAGTTTCTTTAATGTTACCTTTGTTTTTATTGCTCAAGTTTTTACAGAATGAAAGAATTTTTAATGGGTTGCTCTGATGATTTTTATAGACTGTAACTGTCTGAGTTTACGAATTTGCGAATTTTACAAGAAATGTTAATGTTTGCCTTGTTCTTCTTGTACATTTTTGTGTTCGTGTTACTGAAGCGAATGTGAAGTACCCCAGTACCAGATTTTCCAAGTTCAAACATATGTATAAAAGAGAATTTTCGTCTTTTTTCTTGTTCTATCTTACGTGCATAATATTTAGCTCTCCTAATCCGGCCAGTTGGAAACAGCCAGACTTTGTAACTGTAACTTGTGTTACATGAATTTTTTATCTGTATGGCTTTTCTAATTATTAGTAAGAAAAGATAAAGAATCAGAGTGACAGATAATGTTTGATCGGACTCTGTTCTACCCAGATTCGGCTTAGATTAGTATTTATTATAAGATCCAACGCTCAAGTTGAAAGCCGAAAAAATATTTCGAAAATCGATAATCGTTTTTTCTGATGAAAATGGAAAATAACATGGGAAAACTCCAAATTGAGACCTGGCATTTTTTTTTCGATTTTAACGAGATAGGGAAATTTTCCCATATGTTTCCCTCCCTTCCGTTATTGTGAGCTCAAACCAGAGCGTTGGATCTTGGATCCTAATATTGTAGATGGTCATACCTGAGGCATCTTTGTGCCAAATTATAGGTAAATTCGGATGGAACAAGGTCCGATCAAGCATCGCGAGTTTTGGAACAAATGTGGTCTGGTTCTAATTTTAACGTTTTGATGAAATGTACTACTGAAGCCCTATGAAACTTAATTACATTTAGCTGTAGTGTCCTCTCATATTAAATATAGCTGATGACATGAAAACAGCCTATAATAGGGTCTTCCTTCGTCAATTCGTTTTGTTGTTTTCGAAGGGATAATGAATGAAATTATTGTGCTAAAAAAGAATGCTTGGATTTTTTATAACGCATGTAATGTTTCCTCTAATCTAGCATCATACACTGGCAGCAGTTCTGAAGAAGATGACGTCAGTCCACGGGAGAAAAATCAGCGAAACAGCAAAAATTCCACTGACTTTTGTGTTCGCAACATTGGCGTTCATGCATTCGGTCGACGTGAGATTGAAATTGCTGAACAAGGTGAGCGAACTGATCCATATTATTGTTGAGCTGAAGTGAGAAAATGCGATGAAGCGTTAACTATTTGCTCAATTTTTTTCATTTGTAGAAATGCCTGGAATCATAGCCTTACGGAAACGAGCTTCTGAAGATAAACCATTGAAGGGCGCCAAAATCGTGGGATGTACCCATATTAACGCTCAAACAGCTGTAAGTAAATAAATACACTCTGTTGTTCATACAAGTCGAAAATACATAAATAATAAATGATGAATTTCCAAGCTTTAATATTTTAAATCTCATATTCAGGTGCTCATCGAGACCCTAGTGGAACTAGGAGCCAGCATCCGTTGGGCTGCTTGCAATATTTATTCCACACAGGTAAATGATTACTTCCTTATAAACAGAAATTCAATTACTCTTTTATTGGAGAGTTTGGAAACCATGTAGCGTAAGAATTTTTGAATTTTGCTCGTTGCCATGTAACTTGTATGGATTTCTACATCCAAATAGATACTAAACGTATAGGATTTTATCGAATGAGAGGTTCTTACTCTACAATGGTTTCTATTGAACTTATAACTTACTTTTCCTGTGTTAATTAGTTTCATTATGTAATTTCATTTGTTCATTCGAGTGCACTAAAATTGCTTGATTCAACATTTGACTAACTTTTCTCAGAATGAAGTTGCTGCCGCATTGTCTGAAGCAGGTAAAAAGGAATTCATTTGTAAATAGTGAATTAGAAGAGTGCTTTAGTGATTTTGTATGCAGTGATAGAGATTTCCATGTATTCAGTTTTTAATTTGCTTTCATATCAGGGCTCCCAATATTTGCATGGAGAGGGGAAACCGAAGAGGATTTTTGGTGGTGCATTGATCGGTGTGTGAACGCGGAAAATTGGCAACCCAATCTTATTTTGGATGATGGAGGTGACGCCACTCATCTTATGCTGAAGAAGTACCCTGCAATGTTTAAACTTATAAAAGGTAAGCGTTCATTTTGTGGCTACAGTTGTGTAATTTTTTGAACAATGCACAACTTTTAATTATGTTATGGACAAAGGAAGGGATTACACGTAATTTAATCTCGTGAGGTTTGAACAATAATACTATGCTGACAAAGCTGATCCCTAGTTAGGTGCTATAGCACATATGGTCCAATATTTTTATGACAAAAAACTGGAGTTCGCTTGGCTCACGTATTGCATGAATTTAGTCAATGGTTTTTTATTTAGATTTCACAAATAATTAGTCAGAATTTACTTCATCAAATCATATTTAGTATGGTCACGATTTGGTTTTTGTTTTCTTTAGAAAGATTGAGTGCGATCTTTTGTTCCTCTTTTATTTTGTCCAGAAGTTTCCAAAAATTTGGGTGATCGCCAAAAGCTTGGAAGTGATATTTACACTTCCATTACATGACCTGTTAGTCTACTGCGCCAATATTCTGTTGTGTTTTGATCATAATGCAAAGTCTAATAAAAGATTTTGTACTTGAGTTAGCGTTTTCCTTTTTGAGATTTTTTTCATGTGAACTTTAGCTGTCGAATGTACATTAGAATGTGGGAATGGTATTCTGTAACTACCCGTTATCAGTTCACTCCCTAGTTCGATGTCAAATGATGGTATAGTTTTATGTCCAATGCACCTTTAACTCTTTTCCCTATTCAATAATTATTGGTTCCCCGACTATTTTGATTGCTCTCTTTAACTAATTTATTACATCAATCAGACTTTAGTGATTATTACAATTTCAATGATCCTTTAAATCTAATTGCTTATTAATATCTCAATATTAATTTTACACAAGACTCTTTGTTCTCGTGACACACACCCTTTCTCATACAACAATGTCTCCCTTCCCGCAGAATATTAACCCAAAAACTGCCATACATACAAAATGCCTATATGGCGTTAAACATACACTTTTCACATCCTCCCACCTGTTTTACGACACAAACAAAGTAAAACACATAATTCAAAATAAATCTAATAATTCCAGGCAGAATAACGACCAGGCTTTCTAATTATCCTGCCAGACCTAGTACATACATTATTATCCTCCTTTGCTACATCAAAACTCTCATCCATAGCATCTAGATTCACACTACGTTTCAAATCGGAATTCGCAGGAATTTCTAATGGATATAATCTTTGCATAGGTCTAATATAAATTCCACTATTAGTTTTTACCCTAGCTACCCTACACTTTCCGTCTTTTCCTGCCATAACTTCTATGATTCTTCCTAGTGGCCACTGGTAACGCTTTTTGTTGTCTGAGCCCACTAACACGATGTCTCCCACCTTGGGAATGGATTTGACTTCAGACTTCTTCTGGACCAAAAGACCTAAATATTCTTTGCGAAAACGCTCGCGTAGTCCACACTTGATGTCACACATCTTTTGATACGCTGCTTGTAAACTTGCTCCATCGATCATCTCGGCTTCTGGCAGTCCTCCTATGGGCAAGTCTCTCATGAAATGGAAGGGCGTCAAAGGGATGAGATCCTCACTGTTCTCCGTCAGCGTTGTTAAAGGTCTTGTGTTCATTACATAAGAAATCTCAGCGAGACATGACACAAGTTCCTTCCTCGTCAGTTTTGCTCTCCCCACCATTTTTCTTAATAGGTCCTTCAGACTTCCGATGAGTCGTTCCCACCAGCCACCCCACCAGGCTGCAGAGGGTGGGTTGAATCGCCATCTGATTTGCTTGACTTGCGATTTGGATTCAATCAGTTTCCAATTTAGCCTCTTCATCAGGGAAACTGACCCTACAAAGTTGGTCCCATTGTCGCTCACAAAAGTAGTAGGCCTCCCTACTTGACACACAAATCTGTGCAAACAGTCTAGGAATTCTTCCGCACTTAAGGAATCCACTAAATCCAAATGGACACCTCTATAGACTGCACAGGTGAAAATAACTATCCAGACCTTCTTTACTCCCTTTAAAATGATAGGTCCGGCCAAGTCTACTCCGGTCGTCTGAAAAGCTGCTACCGTATCCACTCGCTCTACTGGAAGTGACGACGATTCACATTTCACAGGTTTTACCGCAAATCGCTTACAGACAACACAGCTTCGTACAATTCGGTCCACAGTTCTTCTACCCTGGAGAATCCAATATTTCTCGCGCAATTTGTTCAGTAGAAACTGAGTTCCACTGTGGCACCAACACTTATGGGCGAACTCGATCAATTGTTCAGTAAACGGATGACGGCTTGGCAGCACAATAGGAAGCTTAAATGTCTCACGGTCCCTTCTGTATTCTAGCTTGGTAGCCAAACACCAGACACCGTCTTCCCTCCGTTTTAGTTTCATCCGTTTCAATCCTAAGGTATCTAGATATTTCTGGGCTTTTCTTATTAAGTCTGATTCACCAAGCTTCATCTCTTCTCTGGTTGGACAGCTACTGAAAAGTCTCATTTTATTTTTCACCCTGCAGTTGGCAATAAATCTTCGAATCCATGCTGCCACTCTTACGTTCTTCCAGTAAGAGGAGAATTTAAACTGTACAGGCTCACTTTTGGCTGCACAGCTGGCTTCACTTCTGAGTTTCTCTGCTTGCACCAAGTCCTCATCACATTTAACTTTACTTTGTGGCCATTCTGTGTGTTCTTTGTGTAGCCAGGAAGGCCCCTCCCACCATTTTGATTGCCTTAACTCGTATGGACTGGTCCCTCTGGATGGAAGGTCTGCCGGGTTTATCTGGCCTGGAACATGACGCCATTCACACTGGTAAGGACATTGGTTAATCTCTCGAACTCTGTTGCCCACGAAAGTACCCCATCTTTCATCTCTGTGGATCCACGCAAGCACAGTAGATGAATCCGTCCAACAGAATACAGGAATTTGACAGTCTTCTAGTACACACATAACGCTGGCCAAAAGTCGGACTCCTATCACGGCTCCCATCAACTCTAACCTTGGAATCGTCATCTTCTTTGTCTTCGACTTTGACAATGGAGCTAGTCTTGACTTGGATAATAGAAGCTGCACGTCTACACAATGGCCTCTATCTACTCGCACATAAATTACTGCCGCGTATGCATCTTTACTTGCATCAGTAAAAAGGTGAACTTGTTTGCTTTGGCACGTACCTACTGCAACACGAGGGATTTTAATTTTGGATAATTCGTCTATCTCACCATACCACCTAAGGAATCTCTGCAATAAGGTCCCAGTCCACTCTTCATCCCATGACACATCAAGGGTCCAAGATTCTTGCAATAACTTCTTCACTTCTATGAGGGCTGGGCCGAGATATCCGATAGGATCAAACACTTTGGCTACGATAGATAGGACGCTTCTTTTTGTTACTTTTAGTTCTTTATTGTTTATTGGCTCCACTATACAACTTAATTCATCTGTTGTCTTGCACCATCTGAGCCCCAACACAGTAGTGTTCTCCGTTTCTGCTGTCTCTACATTTGATTCCCATTGCCTTAGGTCCATTTTTGCGCTTGCTAGGATTGCAATGGCTTCTGGTTTGAACTTCTTGTAGTCTTCTACGGTATCCACCGAAGTGACTGAATTGTCTACGTAGAATGACTTCTTCAAAACTTCGGCTGATTCAGATCCCTTCTCGATTTCACAACTCAAATGGTGGTCCAGTACAGCAGCTAAAATGAATGGACTGCAGTTCATCCCGAAAACGACTCTTCTATGGCGGTACTCTTGGATTTTCTTTTCCGTCATCTCAGGATCCTCCCACCATAGAAATTTTTGATAATTTCTATCCTCTTCGGTCACACTCACCATTTGGAAAGCCTTGCGAATATCTGAAATGATGCCCACATTTTTCATCCGGAACCTTAATAATATAGAGGGAATCAGTTCTAAAAGATTAGGTCCCTTTTCAAGACACTGATTCAAGGAAAGTGATTTTCCCACACGAGCCGAAGCATCAAAGACAGGACGAACAGGAGTTGTACTGCTGCTCATCTTGTACACAGGATGATGTGGAAGGTAATGGCCCACGGAATCCTTTTCTGGTGAACACAACTCGATGATCCCGTCATTCTTCCACTCACGAATGATTTGGTCGTACTGTTTGACTGTACCTCGTTTTTCCAGACTACTTGTGGTTGACTGTAGCCTCTTTTCACACAGAAATCTATTGTTTGGGACTACAACACTTCTATCGATCCATGGTAGGCTTATCTTGTATCGCCCATCGTCCTCGCGCTCAATCCCTTGGATAAACTTTTTCACAACTTCGGTGTTGTGTTCACTCACGCTTTGTTTCTCCATGGGATCCTGGATACCAATAGATTCTAAGTTCCACAATTCTGACAATGACTTCTCACCTTGAGTCAATAAGGATATGGTAGTTGCTGCAATTGTGGGTGTCTTGTACCTTTCATGTCTTAACTCCCCACTTAGGGTCCAGCCAAATACTGATTGCACTGCAATTAATCCATTTGATAATTTTGCCATCTTGCCCGTCATCAGTTGCGGCCACAAGTTGCTTCCAATTAAAATGTCGATGTCCGTGGACTTAGGATTTGTGTCATTCACACAAATATTCTTTCTTTTAAGCTCACTCATCCATGGTCCTTTAGGTATAGTCGGACAAGATCCGCAAATATTTTCCTCGCTGATGAAAATGAATTTCCCAAAGTACAGCTGGTCCAGACTTTCCAAGTCAACCCTAAAACGCTTCTTTGTCCTTACACTGGTAGTGCTTCCCCCAAATAGAGTAGTTTGTAGAGGGACTTCATCTTCCATCACACACTCCATTTTCTTTGCCACAGCTGATTTTATGTAGCTTCGGTTGCTACCCTCATCGAACATCAACCTGACGTCTAGTTTTTTACCATTCGGGCTTAAAACATTAACTCTCACTGTCTTCATCAGCACTAAATTGTCCATACTTGATTGACTGGCATTGCATACAGTAGAGAGTTCTCCATTAATAATGGGCACTGGTTGCTTCACCTCCTCAGAACTGGGTTTTTCTTGATTACACATTATCGGGTAGTGCTTCTTCTGACAAACAACGCATTTAATGAGGGCTTTGCACTTTCTTACTTGGTGACCCGGTTTCAAACATGCAAAGCACAACTTGCCATCTCTGACTCTCTTTGATCTCTCTTCCACTGACAATGAAGAAGCTGACCAGCAATCTTGACTATTATGTCCCCTTTTTCCACAGAACACACAACATGGGTTTGAATCTACGTGGAGTGACTGAGCCGTCGGGATCTCTCTAGTGTGACCAGTATTCAACCTGCGTCTACTGCTCGTGAGTTGACCGGCTCCGAATACTTCCCCCACACCGCCTTGAATCATCTTGATTCTTTCTTCACCCTTAACCTCTCTTCTCAGAAACTCCATCATAGACTTCAATCTTCTTTCTGTGGTAATATTCTCATCTGAACTGTAGCCAGATTCTGGAAGCCGCTGCCATACTTTGATCAGCTCAACTGGAAGATTCGACTCAATCAAAGGCAACATAAATGCGCTATGGTCCAAGGTCACATCTAAAGACTCCAAACACCTCATTTGAGTCTCAATATCATCATATACTTTGCAAAGATCAAATCTTGACTTTGAATGTTCCAATGAAAGAACTACGGATTGTAACTTACGAATGTACACCTCCGCTAGCATGTTCTTATCCCCAAATCTATCTTTGAGAGCCTCGATCACCTTTGCATAATTTTCACTGCTTTGAGGGTAGCTCTTAACTAAATTGTAGGCTCTTGTATTGGGCTCCATGCTCTGTACAAGATACTGAAACTTGTCTGTTGTGTGCAATTCCTCGTCCTCATGTATCTTGGAAAATTGTGCCCACCAACCAAGCCATTCAATCAGCGACCCGTCAAACTTTTTCAGTTCTATCTTCGGTAACTTGAAACTCCTTCTTTTTGAAGTTGACTCACAGGTAGAAAAATTAGATGGACTCACCGATCTTCTTAATTTGTTGTGTTTCTGTTCTACAAACAGCCACTCATCTCGATATTTATCGATGGCCTCGTACTCAGCAATGTAGTCTTCCTCACTACAACCGTCTTCGGTCATTTGGTTTAGGATCTCTTCATTTTGCTCTTCGAGACTTGCATTTGTCAATTCTAATTTCTTCATCTTACGGTCCAACAAATCCAAATCACGGTCATCTTTAGCGAGCTCCGCCTTAAAATCTGCAACTAACTTTGTAAAATTAGCTCTTACTGCACCGCGTTTTCTTCTGATTTGCTCATCCATTATGAAGAATACTTATTCGACAAATATCCTTGAAAATTCCACGAAAATCAAAATATACTAAAAAGGATCACCTCAACTACCCCCGAATGCTCAGGGTAGGGCCCACAAAGTGGCAACGTAAAAAATTATCCAAGAATGGGATCCAAAAGGCCTGGACTTCTATCCACAAATGACTGGTATCTCGGTAGGACCTCCACTAATGTCGAATGTACATTAGAATGTGGGAATGGTATTCTGTAACTACCCGTTATCAGTTCACTCCCTAGTTCGATGTCAAATGATGGTATAGTTTTATGTCCAATGCACCTTTAACTCTTTTCCCTATTCAATAATTATTGGTTCCCCGACTATTTTGATTGCTCTCTTTAACTAATTTATTACATCAATCAGACTTTAGTGATTATTACAATTTCAATGATCCTTTAAATCTAATTGCTTATTAATATCTCAATATTAATTTTACACAAGACTCTTTGTTCTCGTGACACACACCCTTTCTCATACAACAATGTCTCCCTTCCCGCAGAATATTAACCCAAAAACTGCCATACATACAAAATGCCTATATGGCGTTAAACATACACTTTTCACATTAGCTTCAAAGATTTTGTTAATGCATCAACCTTTTTAAGCAATTATTAATCATACCATTATTGGCCTACTTCCGTGTGCACGGAATTTTGTGATTAAAACAGAGCTATTTCTCTCTAAAGTTATGTGGCAACGGTTACTTTTTGCCGGTTACTGTGCTAACGAAATTTAA